>Ga0316217_10007516_pt1 | contig 10375 bp, 10 predicted proteins | sample 1anoAmetaG_FD_203633 | JGI IMG/M metagenome (GOLD analysis project Ga0316217, IMG submission 203633) | Freshwater microbial communities from Trout Bog Lake, Wisconsin, USA - 1anoA | ecosystem: Environmental > Aquatic > Freshwater > Lake > Hypolimnion/Profundal zone | place: USA: Wisconsin... | reverse complement strand
CCGCAAGCGGGTCTCCAAGGTGGGCGAACTCCAGAGCGCAGTGGCGGAGAGCCGGAAGCAGGGCAGCATCCTGCTCCTGGTGAAGCGCAAGACGGCCAGCCTGTTCGTGGCGCTGCCGCTGAACTAGGCGCGGCGCGGCGGGAGGGCGGCGGCGGCGGGGAATCCATCCCCGCCGCTTCCGCCCTCCGCTCATGCCGGGCCGGTGGAGAACGCGGCCCGGACCTCGTCGCTGACCTTGGCCGGGCGGCCGGTGCGGCGGTCCATGGGGCACCAGAGGGTGCGGACCCGGGCCAGCAGGACGCGGTCGCCGGCCCGCAGGATCTCGGTGTTGCGCTCGAAGGAGCGCGGTCCGGCGGGACCCACCCAAGTGCGGGCGATGATCCCGTCGCCCGCCAGGGCCGGGAGCCGGTGGTCGATCTCGTGGCGGACCACCACCCCCAGCCCTCATTCTTTTTTCGAGTACAACCATTATACAAACCCCTGAAGATAGACACCCCTTGCCTTGAGGACTCCAGTGGGGCCGAAGGGGGGTGCCAGATATTTTTAATGGCTGAACCCGGCGGCGGACGATGTGGTAAGCTTGACTTTGGTATTATTGTTTCATTCAATCCTATTCTGGTGAACGGGCGATGCACACCATTACCGTGATTGATGACAATCCAGGAGCGAGACGCTTCATGATCGCCGCGCTGGGCAACAGTGGGCACGAAGTCCAGGCCCTCGAGCCCACCTGCCTATACACGGTCCTGAAAGCCCTGCACGAAGCCCCGCCTGACCTGCTGGTCCTGGACCTCGTCATGCCCGGCTGCCCCGGTCAGACCATCATCCGCGCCTGCCGGGAGGATATGCACCTGAGGCAGCTGAGGATCCTGCTGCTCACCGCCCATGGCGACAGGCAGCTGGCCCAGTTCATCCAGTCGATGGGCAACATCCATTACCTCGCCAAACCGGTATCCCCGGCGACGCTCCAGCAATGCGTGGACCTCCTCCTCGACCAGACCACGGAAACCGACCTGGGCTGGTCCATGGCCTGCAACGGGGTCGTGGCCGTGGTCGACGACAGCCAGATGAGCCGGACCTTCCATTCCGCCTGCCTGCGCAAGGGGGGGTTCCGGTGCGTCCAGGTCGAGCCCACGGAACTGCTCGCGACCGTGCTCGCCATCGAGGCCATCCATCCGGACCTGCTGGTCGTGGATTTCCTGATGCCCAGTTTCCGCGGGGATGCGCTGATCCGCGCCATCCGTGGGCGGGAATCGCTCAGCAGCGTCCCGGTGCTGGTCATCACCGCCAGCCGGTCCGATGACGTCATCAACCAGCTGCTCCCCATCGGCGATGTCCGGGTCGCGTTCAAACCCATCTCGCCGGATGATCTGGTGACGCACGTGAAGTCCCTGATCGGAGAAGACGCTCCGCCGCCACCGGCGCGGGAAGTGACCGCGGGTGCGGCTGAAGATCCCGGGGCGCAGTAGGGCAGTCGGGAGGTCTGAGCCAGGCGTGCCAGGGTCGCCTTCCCCGGGCGGGAAGGATCCCAAAAAACGGCTATTGATAATTTATTAAGCAGCCTTACATTCCCTGCAGGACAGACCCCCATTCCCGGGGGAGACAACAAGCGGAGCGCTCTGATGGGACCCCGGTTCGGAGACCCCAAGGACGCGGAGCGCTTCAGGGTGTTTTTTCAGCCGATCCTTGAACTGCGCCGCGATGCCTTGTGCCTGACGGCCTTCGAGGCCCTGGTGAGGGAGGATCCGGCGCCCGAGACCCCGGGCGAGACCGGGGACGCCGCGGCGGGGATCAGCCGGGAGGGCGCCCTGCTCGACCTCCAGCGCCTCGCCCTGGCCCTGGACCAGGCCGGGCGGCTGCCGGATTCGGTGTCCATCTCCCTCAACGTGCGCCTGGGCACCCTGGCCGCCCTCCCCCGGTTCAGCGAGGTGTTCCTGGCCATCGCCGGCGAGCACGGCATCCGGCCGGAGCGGCTGATCCTGGAGATCATCGCCCAGAAGCAGGCGCCGGCCGGGAACGCCGTGGCCCAGGAGGCCAGGATCCTGCAGCGGCACAAGGTCCGGCTGGCCCTGGACGACTTCGGCCAGGGCTGCTCCAATCTGGACCTCCTGGCCGACGTCCGGCCGGATCTGCTCAAGCTTTCCGCCCTGCTGACCCGGGACCTCATGGACGATCCGGGCCGCCAGCACGTGCTGGCGTCCTTCCTGCACCTGGGCCGGCAGCTGGGGGCGCGGACCCTGGTGAAGGGCCTGGGTTCGCTCCGGGATTTCCGGGCGGCCCGCTGGCTGGGGGCGAACCTGGTGCAGGGCTACCTGTTCGGAGTGCCGGGGCCGATCGAACTCTGGGAGGAGCACCCGTTTCCGGCCGAGTGGCCGCTGCGCAGCTTCATGCGTTCAGTGAACGGCACCGACCTGGGCTCCACGCCGTGGTTCCCCCTGCCAATCCGCCCGGAGGACCCCCCGGCGGAGGTCCAGCCCCCGTCCGAGCGCCGGACCGGCTAGGTGGCCTTCACCCGGTGGATGCCCGTCTCGTCGATGCGGATGCGCCGCTCCCGGTAGAGGGCGCCGATGGTCAGCTTGAAGACCTTCTTGCTGACCCCGAACAGGGCGTAGATCTCTTCGGGCGGGGTCTTGTCGCTCACGGGCATGAACCCGCCGTGGGTCTCCAGCACCTTGAGGATGCCCCGGGAGGCGGCGTCCACCTTGGCGTAGCCCGGGGGGCTCAGGGTCAGGTTGAGCTTGCGGTCGGGGCGCAGCGCCTTGATGTAGGCGTCCTGGCGGCGCCCGCGCGGCACGTTGCCGAACACCTCGTTGTTGTGCACCAGCCCCCAGTAGCGGTGGTTCACGATCACCCGCAGGCCGATTTCGGAACGGTCGGCGATGAGCACGGAGACCTTGTCGCCCTCCTTGAACTCGTCGGCCTCCTCCACCAGGAAGTCGTCCAGCTTGGCGGAGGCGGCGATCCGGCCGTCCTCGGCCTGGAACACGCACACCATGACGTAGCGGTTGGCCAGGATCAGCCGCTTCTGCTCCCGCTTCACTTCGCCCCAGGGCAGCAGCAGGTCCTTGGGCAGGCCCCAGTTCAGGAAGGCGCCGGCGTCGGTGACGGTGACGATCTTCAGGTAGGCGGTCTCCCGCACCTGGGCCAGCGGCGTGACGGTGGTGGGGACCACCCGGTCGTCGGCGTCGAGGTAGAGGAACACCTTCAGGACCGCGCCGGGCCCGCTGCCGGGGGGCACTTCCGGGGCGGGCAGGAACAGCTCGCCGGCCTCGCCGCCGTCAAGCCGCGCGCCCCGCGCCGTGAGGGTGAGGATCGTCAGATCGTTGAATCGGCCAAGGGCGGTCATGGGCAATACCTGGAGAAGGACTGATGACCGCACGCGGACCGGGACGGGACCGCCCGGGGCGATCCGGACCAGTATAAGCCAAGCGCCCTGATGGCCAATGCCATGGTCTCGCAAAGGACCTTCTGATCCGCCTTACCGGGCGACCCGCTTGGCCATCCTGGAGTCCAGGTACCAGATGCCGCCGCCCTGGTCGCCCACCGCCCGCAGGTGGTCCACCACCTGGCCGACGTTGGATTCCTCTTCCACCTGCTCGGTGACGTACCACTGCAGGGTGATCTCGCTGGCGTAGTCCTTCTCCAACCGGGCCAGTTCGAACAGGGCGTTGATCTTCTGGGTGATTCCCATCTCATGCTCCAGGGTCTTCTCGAACACCTGGATGACGCCGCCGAACTCCTGGGGCGGGGCGGGGATGGGCTTCAGCTCCAGCCTGCCCTTGCGGTCCAGGAGGAAATCGATGAGCTTCACCGCGTGGGCGGTCTCCTCCCCCGCCTGGATCCGCAGCCAGTGGGCGAACCCCCGGAAGCCGAGGGTTTCGCAGTGGGCGCCCATGGCCAGGTAGAGCTGGGCGGAGAACTGTTCCAGGCTGATCTGGCTGTTCAGGGCGTTCTGCATGGTTTGGCTGATCATGGCGGCCTCCAGGTCGGGGAAGAGCGCCCCCATTCTGCAACAAGATTCCGGGAAAGCCACGATGGAATCGTCCGGGAAAAAAACGGCGGATCCGGCCATTTGCCGGAACCGGATGCGCCCGGCCGGCAACCAAGGTCCCAGGAGCGGAACCTGATGAAAAAAATGAAAATGTTATTGATCCTGGCGGCCCTCTGGGCGCCGGCCCAGGGCGGGCCCAACGATGGCCTGTACGCCAACGAACGGGAGTTCAGCAACGCCACCCGGGCCGAGTGGCGGGTGCGGCTGGAGGCCTGCCGGGACGCCGGGGGCGTGGACGTCTACCGCGGGCTCGTCAAGGTGGCGCGCCTGGCCAGGCCCGGGGACGAGATCGGCATCCCCGAGGGCGAGACCCGGTTCATGCGCTACCTCTCCCTGGACGACGTCCGGTTCGCCCTGGTGGACCACACCGGCAACGACGGCGGGGTGGTCTTCCAGGTGGGCCGGCAGCTGCAGCTCATCCCGGCGGGCGCGGCCCTGGCGCCCCTGGACGAACTGCTGGACCGCCATGCGCTCGGCCACGGCAACGTCGACCTCTGGTCCCAGGAGTGGCCAGACTAGAACGGACCGTATCGCCTCTAGGCCTTCCGCTTGGACTTGCAGCAGGCGTTGCCTTCGCTGCAGCCGCAGCCCGCGTCCTGGCCCCGGTTGGCCAGGTTCCTCAGGCATTTCCGGCCGAAGAACAGCAGCGCCAGGGCCGCGGCCGCCAGGACGATCCCGCCTTGAACGTTCATGTTCCCCCCTACGCGAAACCCAGCATCCGGCCGATCACCACCGTGCCCCAGGCCAGCATCCAGGACAGGGCCAGCCCGTAGCCCACGGAAAAGCCGGTCCAGGCCACGGAGCGGGTCTCCTTCAGGATCATCCCCACCAGGCCCAGGCAGGGCGTGTAGAGCAGGATGAAGACCATGAACGCGAACGCGGTGAGCGGGCTGAACCCCGAGTGGTTCTTGAGGGACTCCTGGAGCGGGCTCATCCCGGGCTCGTCGCCCGATTTCTCGGCCTTGGCCTGGTTGAGCACGCCCATGGTGCCGACGACGATCTCCTTGGCGACGAAGCCGGCGGTGAGGGCCACGCCGTCCTTCCAGGCCTCGGGCCGCTTGTGGTCGGGGTCGAGGATGGGGGCCAGCGCGGGCTGCAAGAGGTGGCCGAAGCGCGCCGCCAGGCTCGAATTCATGATCCGGCTTTCCGACGTCAGGTCCAGCTCCTCCAGCTTGTCCTTCTCCTCGGCCGGGGCCAGCTTCTGGGCATGGATGGCCTGCTCCTTGACCTGGCGCTCGGCCACCCACTCCTTGTTGGTGATGCCGGGGTAGTGCGACAGGAACCAGACCAGGGTGGCGCCGGCCAGGATGACCGTGCCGGCCCGGGTGAGGAACAGCCGGCCCTTCTCCCACATGTGGATGGCCGTGGCCTTCAGCACCGGCATGCGGTAGGGCGGGAGCTCCATGACGAAGGGCGTGGTCTCGCCCCGGAACAGGGTCAGGCGCAGCACCTTGCCCATGATCATGGCCAGGGTGAAGCCCAGGATGTGCAGGCCGATGATGGCCATGGCCGCCTGCACCGGCCGGAAGAAGGTCCCGGCGATGAGGATGAAGACCTGCAGCCGGGCCGAGCAGGACACCAGCGGCGCCACCAGGATGGTGATGAAGCGGTCGGTCCTGGACTCGATGGTGCGGGTCGCCTGCACCGCGGGGACGTTGCAGCCGGTGCCCATGATCAGGGGGATGAAGCTTTTGCCGTGCAGGCCCATGAGGTGCATCAGCCGGTCCATCATGAAGGCCGCCCGGGACATGTAGCCGGTGTCCTCCAGGAAGGAGATGCAGCCCATGAGGATCATGATCACCGGCACGAACACCACCACCGCGCCCACCCCGGGGATGATGCCGTCCACCAGCAGGCTGGTCAGCTCGCCCGCGGGCAGGCGGGACGCGGCCAGGTTGTGCAGGGCGGCGAAGCCGGCGGTGATCCAGTCCTGGGGGTACTGGCCGAGGATGAACGTGAGGGTGTACATCGCCGCCATGATGGCGATGAAGATGGGCAGGCCCAGCCAGCGGTTGGTGAGCACCTCGTCCAGCCGGGTGGTCCAGCCATGCTCGGCCTCGCGGGAGTGCTTGAGCACCTCCAGTACCAGGCCGTGGGTGAAGCCGTAGCGGCGTTCGGCGATCAGGGTGGCGGGGTCGGCGCCCAGGTGCTCCTCGAGGAACTGGGCGCTGGCCTTGCGCTGGCGTTCGATGGCCTGGGCGGCGTGGCTGGCCTGGGCCAGGTCCATGGCGTCCGGGGCGCGCTCCAGCACGCCCAGGGCGACCCAGCGGGGGATGTGCCGCTGGGCCAGGGCCTCGTCCCGGCTGATCTCGGTCTCGAGCTTGGCCAGCTCCCCTTCGATATCGTCGCCGAACGACGCCCGGACCGGCCAGACCCGCGGGTCGTCGCCCCGGGCCACGCTGAGGATGGCCGCCTTCAGTTCCTGGACGCCGTCGCCGCGGTTGCCCACGGTGGGGATCACCGGACCGCCGAGCAGGGTCTGCAGCCCCGGAAGGTCCAGGGTCACGCCCTGCCGCTCGGCGTCGTCCATCATGTTCAGGACGAACACCATGGGCTTCTTCAGCTCGAGCACCTGGGTGGTGAGGTAGAGATTGCGCTCCAGGTTGGAGGCGTCCATGACGTTGACGATCACGTCCACCACCGGTTCGCCCAGGAAGGACGAGGCGATCCGCTCGTCCTCGCTCTGGGCCGACAGGGAATAGGTGCCCGGCAGGTCCACCACCTGCACTTCGACCCCATCCAGCTGGAAATGGCCGAAGCGCTTCTCCACGGTCACCCCCGGCCAGTTGGCCACGTGGTGCCGGGAGCCGGTCAGCGCATTGAAGATGGAGGTCTTGCCGCAGTTGGGGTTGCCGGCAATGGCCACGGTCGGCATGGGTTCCCCGGGAGCCTGGAGGTCCTGCACGGCCTGGGGGGAATCGACTGGGGTCATGGGCTTCTCTTCGGGACGGGGGTGGAAATGGAGGAGGTAAAGGTCGTTTTTGCTCAGCTCTGATCCTAGTTGAGACACTGTCTCTTTCTCAATCGGAAATCGACTCTCAGTCGCAACAGGTGATCAAGATCACCCGGCGGCCCGCCTGGATGGACAAGATTTGATTATGAGATGCAGACTCAGAATTTGATAGGATAACTCATGTTACGAAAATCGGAGGGTGAAGCAAGGGTTTTCGAAGGGCCTGCCGGGGGACCCAGGTCCCTGGCCGAATGGGTCCTGGGCCAGTCCCGGGAAGGCCACTTTTCGCTGACCGCCGAAGGCCGGATCCTCGAGGCCGGTCCGGGCTGCGGCGCCAGCCTCGGGTTCGATCCGCGGGAACTGATGGGCCTGGATTTCCCGGCCTGCCTGGAGCCCGGCGACCGGGACCCGGCCCGGGAGGCCCTGGCCGCCGCCCGCCAAGGCCGGCCCGCGGCGCACCTGCACCTGCGCTTCCAGCGCCCCGACGGCACCCTGGCCCCGGTCATCTGCGGGCTGGAGTGGTCGGGCGGGGACCGGCTGTACTTCGGGGAGCTGCGGCCCGCCGCCGAGCGCCGGGCGCCGGACGCCAGGATGGCGGCGGCCATGGCCGAGCTCAGGCAGTTCAAGCACGCCCTGGACGCCCACGCGATCGTGGCGGTCACCGACCTCCAGGGCCGGATCACCTACGTCAACGACATGTTCTGCGCCATCTCCCGCTATTCCCGGGACGAACTGCTGGGGCAGGACCACCGCATCATCAGCAGCGGCCACCACTCCCGGGCCTTCTTCGCCGATCTGTGGCAGACCATCCTGGCCGGCTACATCTGGAAGGGCGAGATCCAGAACCGGGCCAAGGACGGCACCTGCTACTGGGTGGACACGACCATCGTCCCGCTCCTGGACGGCGACGGCAAACCCAGGCAGTTCGTGGCCATCCGGGCCGACATCACCCAGCGCAAGCTGGGCGAGGAGGCCCTGCGCCAGTCCCAGCGGCTGGAGAGCCTGGGGGTGCTGGCGGGCGGCGTCGCCCACGATTTCAACAACCTGCTCACCAGCATCCTGGGCAACTGCAACCTGGCGGCTCTGAAGCTGCCGGAGGGGAGCCCGGTCCAGGACCAGCTCGACCAGATCGAGCAGGCCTCGGTGCGGGCCGCCGACCTCACCCGGCAGATGCTGACCTACGCGGGCAAGGGCAGGGGCGTCATCGCCGGGGTGGACCTCAACTGGCTCCTGCTCGGCATGAAGCCGCTGCTGGAAGCCACCCCTGGCCGGGCCGCGGTCCGCTTCGAGCTGGCCCCCGGGCTGCCCGAAATCCAGGGCGACGCGGACCAGCTGCAGCAGATGGTGGTGAACCTGGTCACCAACGCCTGGGAGGCGATCGGCGAAGGCGGCGGCAGCATCACGGTGCGCACCGGGGAGCGGGTGGTGGACCGGCTGGTGCTGAACGCCGCCGCTCCGGCCATCCCCATCCAGCCCGGACGGCACGTGACCCTCGAGGTGGCGGACAGCGGCTGCGGCATGGCGCCGGACCTGCTCAACCGGATCTTCGATCCGTTCTTCTCGACCAAGTTCATGGGCCGGGGCCTGGGCCTGCCGGCCCTCATCGGCATCCTGCGCGGCCACGGCGGCAGCATCCAGGTCCGCAGCGAGCCGGGGCTGGGCTCCTCGTTCCTGCTGTTCCTGCCGGTGCCGGCGCTCCCACCGGAATCTTGACGCCGGCTGAACGCCGGCATGGATTCCTGTCCGCCGCCTGGGTAAGATCCTGCCATGGCCTCCATGCACCGCCTTGAAAAATCCCTGTCCTCCCGAGCCGGCCGATGATCCGCGTCGCGCCCGGACCCGTGCACGGGCGCCTGCGGGCGCCGGCCTCCAAGAGCCACCTGCAGCGGCTGATCCTGGCCGCGTCCCTGGCGGACGGGGAGAGCCTGATCACCGATCCGGGCCATTCCGCGGACGGCCAGGCCTGCCTGGGGGTGGTGCGGGCCATGGGCGCCCAGGTGGCCCAGGAGGGCAACCAGCTGCGGATCCGGGGCGGCGGCGCCCCGCGCTCGCGCATCCTCGACTGCGGCGAATCGGGCACCTGCCTGCGGGCCTCGGCGGCGGTGGCGGCGCTCGGCAGCCTGAGCTTCACCTTGATGGGGCAGGGCTCCCTGGCCACCCGGCCCATGGCCATGGTGCTGGAGCCGCTCCGGCAGCTGGGGGCCCTGTGCGAGACCCGGGGCGGCTGCGCGCCCATCACCGTGCGCGGGCCCCTGCGGGGCGGCCTGGCCCAGGTGGACGGCAGGGAGAGCAGCCAGTTCCTCAGCGGCCTGCTCCTGGCCCTGCCCAGGGCCGCCGGAGACAGCGAACTGGAGGTGCGGGAGCTGCGCAGCCGGCCCTACGTGCGCATGACCCTCGACGTGCTGGCGGCGTTCGGCGCCCAGGTGGACGCCGACCCGGGCTTCACCCGGTTCCGCATCCGCGGCGGGCAGACCTATCGGCCGGTGGCGATGGCCGTGGAGGGCGACTGGTCCGGCGCGGCCTTCATGCTGGTGGCCGGGGCGGTGGCGGGCGAGGTCGCGGTGGACGGGCTGGAGCCCGGCTCGGCCCAGGCCGACCGGGCCATCCTGGAGGCGCTGCGCGCGGCCGGGGCCCGGATCCAGTGGGACGGCGGCGCCCTCCGGGTCGGCGCCGCCGATCTCCGGGCCTTCGAGTTCGACGCCACCGACTGTCCGGACCTGTTCCCGCCGCTGGCGGCCCTGGCCTGCCACGCCCGGGGCACCAGCCGGATCGACGGGGTCGCCCGGCTCAGCCACAAGGAAAGCGACCGGGGCGCGGCCCTGGTCTCGGAACTGTCGGCCATGGGCGCGACGCTGCGGATCCGGGGCGGCGCCATGGAGATCACCGGCGGGCCCCTGGCGGGCGGCGCCGTGGACCCCCACAACGACCACCGCATGGCCATGGCCTGCGCGGTGGCGGGCCTCGCCTCCAGCAATGGGGTGACCATGGAGGGCGAAGGCTGCGTGGCCAAGTCCTATCCGGAATTCTTCCAGGCGCTGGATTCGCTGAGAGGCTGATGATGAACACGTTCGGCAGATGCTTCCGCCTCTCCATCCTCGGCGAATCCCACGGCCCCTGCGTGGGGATCCTGCTGGACGGCTGCCCCGCGGGCCTGGCCCTGGACGCGGCCGAATTCGCCGCGGACATGGAACGCCGGCGCGGCGGCGGCGCCCCCGGCACCACCCCGCGCCGGGAGGACGACCGGCCCATCTTCCAGACCGGGGTCCACCAGGGCCGCAGCACCGGCGCGCCGATCCTCATCACGTTCGAGAACAAGCACGTGGACTCCAGCGCCTACGAGGCCATCAAGACCACTCCCAGGCCCGGCCACG
>Ga0316217_10007515_pt1 | contig 10376 bp, 12 predicted proteins | sample 1anoAmetaG_FD_203633 | JGI IMG/M metagenome (GOLD analysis project Ga0316217, IMG submission 203633) | Freshwater microbial communities from Trout Bog Lake, Wisconsin, USA - 1anoA | ecosystem: Environmental > Aquatic > Freshwater > Lake > Hypolimnion/Profundal zone | place: USA: Wisconsin... | reverse complement strand
CTCGGTTGCTCATAGACTTCGCTCGCGCGCGCAGTCGCTCGAGCGCGCGCGCGAACCAACCCCGTCGTGCGTCGCTCGCGCACGCACACGGGGGGTATGGGGGGTGCGCGCGCCCGAGCGAAAACACCAATCCTGTCAAAATGGGCAAGTTGGCAAGGGTCATTGCTCGGTCTCCTCACGCGGCAAAGAGGCGAAGTGGCAGGCATGACTGCGCCCGATGGACCAGCGGTGAGCCACCCCCAACGCCTCGGCCTGGCGCAGGAATTTGGCGGCCTGGCGGGCCGACAATCCGGCGCCCTCGGCGGTCAGGAGGATCAGGTCGCGGGGCTGAGGGGTTTCCTTGATGAAGGTGCTGGCGAAGCGCTGTGCATCCCACCCGGCATCCGGGTCGGGTTCTTCCTCCTGCTTCTTGCGCGGCTTGTCACCGCGCAGTTGGGTAGGGTCGAGGTCATCGGCGGCGGACCAAATCGGGAACGACCAGCGCAAACACCGCGGCGCGCAGGGCGGCCAGGAGCGAACGGCGGCGTCGAGTACGAAGGCGTCCTCCTCCTCATGCGGCCGCAGGACCATGTGCGTGTCCGTGGCCCGGCTTTGGCTCCCGGCGCCCGCGCCCACGTCGGTAACCGATTTGCCCGACTGGTTGCCTTTGCTGGAGTGGTGGATCAGCACGAACGAGCAGCGGAGCAGGTCGGCGTAGCGGTCGATGTGGTTGTAGAGCGACGCCATCGTGCCGTTGTCGTTCTCGTCCATGTCGCGGGGCATGAAGCGGTAGAAGGCATCCAGGATGATGACCTTGAAGCGGCCGGGGGTGAGAGATTGGAAATACGCGCCCAGCGTGAAAACGTCCTGCAGGTAGCCGCGCAGGTTCTGGACCCAGACCCGATCGGCATAGGCGTCGATGGGGATGCCGCGGGCTGCGGCAACCTTGGGGATGCGGTGGGCGGACGTCTCGCCGTGCAACTCGTTGTCTAAGATCAGCACGTCGCCGCGTTCACATTTGAACTGCCCCAGCCAATCCCGGCCCGTGGCGATGGACAGCGCCAGGTCGGTCACGAGCCAGCTCTTACCGACTTTTGGGGCCGAGATCAGATTCATCGTCTCGCCCTCCCGCAGCAGGCCATGCAGGATGGGCGGGCGCAGGTCGGGATACTTGCCCACGAGGGTGCGGACGCTCAAGGGTTGCAGGGTTGGCGCGGGTGCGGTGCCGGCGACCGGCACCATGCCGGGCGGAGGCAGAGGCGCCGGCAAAGGCGCAGCGCCATACCCTTGCGCCCGCAGCGCTGAGGCGGCGCGAGTGTAGTCGCCTCCATGCTCGAGGATCGTGTAGACGGCGAAGGGACCGTAGGCCTTCGGGCCGTCGAACGGCGCGGCGTTCGAGGAGAAGACGAAGAACACCCGATCCTTGAGGGTCGCACTCCAGCCCTTGCTCTTTCCTGGCCGGCGCCAGTATTGGTTTTCGCCATCGCGGGCCAGCGTCCAGCCATGCTGCACGAGCAACGCAGCAACATCGCCCCGAGCATTGAAAGCATCGCCGGGACGCTCGGCCGAAGGGTTCGAGGGTGAAGAGTTACTCTCCGGCGGAACGGCCACGGGCGGCGGGATCAGCTCGTTGAGCGACCAGGCGGCATCGAGCAAGACGTCCCGTTCCTCGGCCGTAAGTAAGGGCATATCCTCGATCTGGCCTTGCATCAGCTCGTATCCGGGCGTGGGATGGCAGAGGAATAAGCCACCCTCGCCCCGTGTTTCGATGAGGGTGAGGGTTACTTCCCCGGCGCCGGCGGCGTTGCGCCGCGGTTTGTAGGTCTTGCCGGCGATGACGACGGGCGTGTCGTCGGGGGTTGGGACGGCGCGCTGTGCCAGGTGGATGTTGCCGCACACCGCCGCGGCGCAGCGGTAGATGACATGCCAGCCGCCGGACTGCGATTGCTCAATGACCAGGCGCCCCATGAGCCCGGGCGCCTCGGCCTCCACCAGCTTGCCCCAACGGTCGAAAAGCTCGCCGCCGTTATCGAAATCGATCAACTCCAAATTCCCCGACACCGCCCCCGTCACCAGGCAAAGCGCATCGTGGCGATTGGCGAACCACGCCGTTACCTCGGGCTCGGTCGGCAGGCGGGTTTGGTAATCCTTCCATCCCGTCAACGCCGGACGCTTCTCGGCCAGGCGTGCGGGAAGCACGGCTAGGCCGGCGCGTTGGTAGCAAATGGCAGCATCGAGCAAGGTCATGCACGGTTCCATCATCAAAATGGGATGTCATCGTCCGGCGGCGTGGGCAGGGCCTCGGGCACGCTGGAGTCCCACTCGCTATCGTCAGCCACGGGGATCGCCACTTCCTCCATCGCCGGTTTGGCGCCCAGTTCGCAGTCGACAATGCGGTCGAATTTCTCGCCGGCGACGCTGCGGACGGTGATGGAAAGCGTCTCGGCCAGGGCCCCCGCATTCGCCAGCGCCACCGCGTCGTCTGCGTTGTTGGGCGCCGGCACGCAAGACCGCAGCTTCCACCACGCCTCGGCCTTCTGCCGGGCATAGCCGCTATGCTCCAGGCACACCCACTCGGATTTGTGCTGGTAGTAGGCGATCTCGTAATCAACCCGCAGGGAGCGCGGAGCGTCTGCCGGCGCGTCGCGCTTCACATGCACGCTGTAGCTGACGCTGCGAACGGGATACTCGGTGATCGTGATGTCACCCGAGAGCACGCCCGCGGGGTCGGCCGTGCCTTCGTGCTTGCGGCGTTCCGGCGGCGGGAAGACAAAACCGCACTCGGGGCATGTGGCATAACCCGTAGCGATCAGCGCCTGGCACTGCGGGCATTCTTTCGCGGGTGCTTCGCCTGGGCGCTTGGCGGCCGGATCGGTGACGCGGATCTGGTCTACCGGCCCGTGCCGTAGCACGTTCCCGCCGAAGTCCAGCACCAGGCAGTCGGCCTTGCCGGGGGCGAGGCGGAACCCGCGTCCGACCATCTGGTAGTAAAGTCCTGGCGACATCGTCGGCCGCAGCAGCGCCACGCAGTCGACGTTGGGCGCATCGAAGCCGGTGGTCAGGACGTTGACGTTGGCCAGGTACTTCAGATTCCCCTCGCGGAACCGCTGGATGATCTGGTCCCGGAAGATGCCGGCGGTCTCGCCATCGACAAAGCCGCACTCCTCGCCAGCGAGCCGCTCGATGATCTTGGCGACGTGCTGTCCATGCTTCACGCCGGACGCGAAGATCAGGCACGCCTTGCGGCCGCCAGCGCGGGTGTATTCGACAATCTCCTTGCACGCCGAGTGGACCAGCATGTCCTGGTCCATCAACGCCTCGACTTCCGCGGGCACGAACTCGCCGCCCCGAATGTGCAGGTCGTCGGTGTTGGCCTTGTACTTTCCCGCCTTGGATTTCAGGGGCGAGAGATAGCCGCTGGTGATGAGCTCGCGCACGCCAACCTCATAGCAGACGGCGTTGAGGATGCCCTCGGGCGGCGGCACGCAGATCGGACCCGAGGACATTCGAAACGGCGTGGCCGTCAGGCCGATGACGCGGAGGTCGGGGTTTAGGGTCCGAGCATCCTCGAGGAAGCGACGGTACATGCCGTCGCCGTCCATCGGGATAAGATGCGATTCGTCGACGATTGCCAGTTGGAAGGGGCCCAGCTCTTTGGCCTTCTGATAAACCGACTGGATGCCCGCCACGATGATGGGGTGCGCGGTGTCGCGACTGGAGAGGCCCGCCGAGTGGACGCCGATCTGCATCCACAGGTCCGGCGCCATTGTGTGGAGCTTGTCGACTGCCTGCGCCAGCAGCTCCTTCACGTGCGCCAGCACAATCACCCGCCCGCCCCACAAGCTCACCGCATCACGGCAGATCGTGGCGATCACGGGAGTTTTGCCGCCGCCGGTGGGGATCACCACGCAAGGGTTGTCGTCCCGCTCGCGCAGGTGCTGGTAGACCGCCGCGACGGCCTGTTGTTGGTACGGGCGCAGTTCCATCCGTGGCCTCTCTCTGGGCTTACTTCTCTTCCGCCAACGGGAACAACTCTTCGGGCGTGGCGAAGAGACGATGCAGCCGTTCGCCCTTGAGGAAGGCCGACAGGGCACGCTCCGTTTTGGCGTAGCGTTCGCGCAGTTCAGGCCGGGCGATCTTGCCGCCGGAAGAACCGATCAGGAACTGGAACAGCAGCACGATGGGCTGATCGTTTTCGCCCACGGGCGCACCGGTCTGGAGCACATCAGCAAAATGCCGCAGCAGGGCGCGGTCGCACGAATACCAGGCGCGGGCGAGCACCGCCTTGGTGATGGAGGTGGCGATTCCCCGGAACTGCCGTTTGCCGGCCAGGAGTTCGCTGGCGAAGGTGATGGCCGTGCGGTGCTGCTGCAGGAGTGTCAATTCTTCGCCTGCCGAACGCCTGCGGCAGCCGCCCAGCCCCGCCGTCAACGCCCGCAGCGTCGCCAGTTCGTCGCGACTGACATGCCCGATGCCACCGGAAAGGCTGAGAATCTGGTCGTTGCTCCGCGTTTTGCCGGTATCGATCACCGCCATCGCTTCGGCAGGTTCGTTGACGAAGATGCGCATCGGGACGGTGGCGCCGGACATGACCACTGCCCAGAGCCGGTGCTGGCCGTCCAAGAGCACGCGGTTGGGACTGAAGGCCACGCCCTGGTGGGTTAGTTGCCAGCGCCCCGCCCGCATCTCGTTGGCCAGCGTCTCGACATGGGCGTCGACCAGGGCGCGGTTGTGGGTGTTGCAATGCGTGAGCAGGTCTTCGGCCAGAGCCGGCGTCATTTCCAGGACCTGGCTGTAGCGCTCCGTGCGGGCAAACAATTCTTCCGTTTTCATTGGGCGACTCCTTTCAGGTGTTCGGTGAGGTGGGCAACCAAGGCCCGGAGGTAATCGGGCTTGAAGAGTTCGATGAGGGTGCGGGCACCCATGACCGGGTCATGGGGCATCGATAGCGCTGTCATGGGCGTGGGTTTGGTGGACTCGCGGATGGGGGTGAAGGCTTTGGACGCGCCCCGGCGCGCCGCCGGATTGTATTTCCTACCACCGCGGCCGATGCGCGAGGGCTGTTGGTGAATTTCACCAACAGGCGGCGTGCTCGGTGGCCCCTTGTTTTCCCTGAGCCTACGTGCGTTGTCGATGGATTCGCGGTACTTGCCAACCGTCACATGGTCCACACCGACATGGTCTGCGATGACACGGTCGGTGAGCTCCGGCTTCATCTTCAGTGCTTTGATAACCGCTTTGGCCTTATCGTTGTTGGTCCGCCGCAGGCCATGGGCCTTGTTGGCACCGAGACTTAGCCACTGGGCCTCGGACAGTACCCCCGTCGTCACCTCCGCCTTGATCTGCTTCCGCTCCAGCTTTCGGTGGGCGAAGTAGCGGTGGAAGCCATCGACCAGCCAGTGAGCCGCGCCATCCGAGACCACCTGGACTGGCGGGAACTCGGCCCCCGCCTCCAAGAGGCCGACGTACTCGGCGACCACGCCCTGGTCGATGGCCAGTCGCGGCTGGGTGTCGCCATCGATCCGAATCTTCGAGATATCGAGCATCTGCTCGCTCATGTTCGTGCTCCTTGTCTTGGGGTTTCTGATTACCGCGCGCCCGCAGGAATGCCGGCGGCCTGGAGAATCAGGTTCCGATTGCCGTGGCGCCGCAGCGCCTTGGCGCCGGCGGCGCGGAGTTCGGCTTCGGCCCGGTCGAAGATCTCCATCGCCTGGTTGACCGAGAGATGCTTGTGCCAGGCACACGGATGCGACTCGAACCAGTCGGCCACGGCGCAATACCGCAGCGCGGCGTCGCACAGCTTGCTTTGATCTGCTGGGGGGATGGACTGCGTGCTGTTCATTTCCGCTCCGTTATGCGAACCGTGACTTTGCCGCCCTGAACCAGCTGGGCCTTCTCGATCAACAGCCAGACGATCTGGCTGTCATCCGGGAAAGCCCCGCCATGCTGAAGCGAATCGCCGAGGGCCTTGAGCAGGTTGTCCAGATCCCGCCGGCGGTGGTCCGGAGGGAACGCCTCGATGGCCACCGCCAAAGGCCCCGTCATCGGCCGCACACCCTTGGCACGCAGGATCAGGGCAACCTTGGCGCGGTATGCGCGACCTTCTTCGCTGATCACCATCCGCCCGCGCCACATGCGCCAGTAGTGGTTCACGCTTGGCGGAAATGGCAGTTCGACTTCGAGCATGGGGGCCTCCATCAAGCCTCCCGCCGGCAACAGAGCACCGGCGGGAGGCGCATTGGGGAGAGAGAGAATTGGGCTACCGGCGCCAGGGCGGGGTGGTGGTAGTCGCCTGTGCCGGCGTAGCGCTGGCGGGGTTGGCCTCGCGCTTGGCGTAGCCTTTCACCTCGTTGGCGGGCTCGCCGTTGTCGTCGCGCTTCTTGATCTTCACGGTGATGACCAGGGGGATATTGTGGAGCTCGACGCTGTCGCCGGGCGTCATCACGCCCACTGCGCGGCAGATGGACGAGAGTTCCTGCCGGGCGATCTGCACCGTGGTGGCGTTGGCGTTCTGGAGATTGAGCCGGGCCCAGACCAGGCGCCCCTTGCAGGGGCCGTCGAGAATCTGGAACGTGAGCTCCAGGTACTGACCCCCGCCGTTCTTGGTGGGTTTCATCGTGGTTTCTGTGATCACCGCAAGGTATTTCCCTGCGGGGATGGGCTCAAAGTCCTGGGACGGTTCGACTTGGTTTGCATTGAAGCCATTCAGGTGTGCCATGTGGAATTCTCCTGTGCGTTAAAGTTGGTGTTCTTGAAAGAGCCAATAGGTCAGGGTTCCGAGGGGGTCAGCTTGAGCGCCGGCTGATCCGGGGCGTGGGCCTGCTGGGCGAAGTAGGCGTAGGCCGGCCACTCCAGCGGCAACTCCAGGGGCATGTTCAGGCGGTTCTTGGCGACATGAGTCGGGCCTTCGGAGGTGCGCATCACCCGCTCGGGCGCGACGTTCCGGACCTTCTTGGGGTCGGTGGTGGTGGAGTAGGTGGCGAAGAACACCTCATCGCACCATTCCATCACCACCGCGGCCGCCAGCTTGTGGAGGCGCGGCGAGAAGCGGTCGAAGGCCGAGTCTTCCGGGGTCTGGAACTTCTCGATTTTCGTATGCGCGATCAAAATGATGGCCATGCCGCGCTCGCGCCGCAGGTCATCGAGGGCGTCGAGGAACTTCCGCCACGGGTTAAGCGCGAAGGTGTACCCCTTCTGGAACCCGATCTTTTCAATGTTGCTGACGTTCTCGGCGGTGCAGACTTCCTGCCAGATCAGCCGCTCGAGCCAATCGAGGCTATCGACGACGACGGTCTTGAAGTCGTGCGGGGCCGTGCGCAGTTCCGCCAGCGCCGCCATGACGTCGGCGAAGCCCTGGGCGACCGGAAACTTGGCGCAGTCAATTTCACCAAGGCCATCTTCGGTCTGGATGAAGACGGGGTGGTCGCTGGTGGCCGCCCAGCTGCTTTTGCCCACGCCCTGAACGCCGTGGATCATGCAGCGGCGCGGGGCTGGGCGTTTGCCGTGATGGATTTGGGATAACAGGCTCATATTCGGTTGCTCCTTTGCATGGTTCGTTTAAGAAAAGGGGGCTCTGGGCAAACAATGCCCGGTCGCAGGCACTTGGCCATTTGCTGAGCAGCGGGTGCTTGGTCCCAGAGCCCCCGTGTGTCACATCCAGTCGAGGGTGCGGGGGTCCTCATAGCCGGTGGGCCAGAACCCGCTTTCGCGGCATTGCCGCAGGCGCTTTACGGCTTCTTCGTTTTCCTTCTGGGCCACCGCCAGGACGTCCTCGCCCATCCGCCATACCCCAGCGCGGAACGGCTCTTTCTTCTCGACGGCAATCAGGTGGACGGGCACTTCCCGCGGGTCGAGTCGGGCGGCTGCGGCCAGGACTGAGCGATAGAACGCCAGTTGGTGGGGATAGCCGTAGCGCCGGGCGTCGGCCTCAAACCAAGTCAGATCGTCGGCGGTCTTCAGATCGACAATCGCGGCGCCGGGCAGGTCGCTGAGGAAGTCCATCCGGATCTGACACGGGACCCCGTGCCACTCGGCCCGCACGACAGCTTCGGCCACTCCCTTGGCCAGAAGCTGCCGTGCCAGCTCGTGCGAGAGCACGCCGGCGGCCATCTGCTCGATGAGCGCGGCCTGCTCCTCCGTGAGCACCGGCTTGCCCTGCGCCGCGGCCCATTCGGCAAATGCCTTCGTGTTGGCGCCGTAAGGTTGGCAGGTCTTCTCGTTGATGGGGCCGCCGATCGCGTACTCGGACAGAAACTTCTGCCGACCTTCGAGGGTCAGCGTGTGGGCGGCGCGCCCGATCTGGTAGGCGGGTCGGTCTTCATCCTTCGACAGGCCCGTCTGCTTCCAGTGATAGAGCAGGGGGCACCGACGGAAATCTCCCAGGCGATGGGAGCTCAGAAAGTCCTTCGCGGAGGCGTGATACACATCCGCGGGCTCGGACACCAAGAGGCTGGGGAGGCTACGGGGGATCATCAGTTGTTCTCCGCGCAAGGGAACCAGGTCATGCAGGGATTGCCGGTAACGGCGCAAACACGCTCGGGACCGTTCTTGACCAATCCCGCCTTCCGCAACTCCGGGAGGCGCCGCGAGGGGATGTGGCGTTCCAATCCTGCCGCCACTGCGATCTCGGCGGCGGTGCGGCCGGACTTCTTCCACACCTCCAAGAGGCACAGATGGCGGTGGCTGGCGGCCCGGCCGGAGGTTTCGACTTCCTCGGCGGCCTGGTGGGACGTGATCGGGTCGGTCTTTCGGGCGAGGGCGGTCATCAGCGGCACTCCAGTTCACCGCATCGTTGAGTGCCGACTCCGGCACGCGATGCAGACACCAGTTATTTGCCGCTGCCCCGAAGATTTGCTGGGTCACGAAGATGTGACCCAGTAAACACATATGTGCCACATATGTGCTGGGCGCTGTGTTGGATGACCCAGTAATGCGCCACATGTGTGGCGCATATGAGTTGGCCGGCGCAGCGCCGCGACTACATACCTGACCCAGTAACGCGCAGAGCATGACGGGCGTGACGTCGAGAGCGTCTCGACTCCATCGCCTTGGCCCTACAAACGAAAGGCCCCGTCATGCTTGCCAACTCCTACGTCGGAATGGTCCAACCCGAAGTCCCCCGCCTCATCGTCAGCCGCGCCCGCCGCCTTGGCGTTGGCCACGCTGACATCGACGACCTCCAACAGCAGATTGTGCCGCTGCTGGCCGACTTCCACTTCGATCCCGCCCGCGCCAACGGCGCCACGCCCGCCACGGCTATGACCAGCGTGATCGACCGCCAGATCAAGGCGCACCTTCGCTCCCAGCGCCGCTACCAGCAGCGGGTCGAACGCCTCCAAGCTCAGTCGGGCGAGGCGACCCGCGAGAACGCCGTCGTGCCAACCCAAGTTGCAGAACCCGAGCCGGTGGACCTGCGCATCGACCTGGAACGAACGATGTCCCGCTTCTCCCGACGCGACCGCGCGATCTGCCAGGGCCTCAGTCACGGTCTATCCATCAAGGCCATCGCCGAGTACGTCGGTTGCGGCCGGGACACCGTGGATCGGGCCGTCGCACGCATCCGCCGGGTCTTCGAGACGGCGGGTTTGCGGGCCTGGATCGACCCCAATGCTGGCCATGAAAAGCGGTCCCAAGGGGGGAGGGTTCAACGATGAAAACCCGGGCAGAAATGACTGGATTAACAGGCCAAACTGAGCAAGGGTGTCGCTCGGATCGATCTGCGACCGCAGCGGCGGCCCGGAACATCCCGGGCGCGGCCTGGATCACCGACGAGGCGATTGCGGACACGATCCAGGTGTGGGCGCCGTACTACGGCGGGAAGCTCACCGAACGCGAGGCGGTCGAGATTCTGATGAACTTTACAAACCTCGTGGATGCCCTGGTCCAGGCCAAGAAGGAGCGATGATGCATACCTGCGTAATATGGGCGCGAGTGTCGTCCCGCGAGCAGCGCGAAGGCTATTCCCTCGATGCCCAACTCCGGGTCACCCGCGAGAAGGCCCAGCGTGAGGAATGGACGGTGCTACGTGAGTTCGTCGTGGCCGAGTCCGCCAAGCGCGGTGCGGAACGCGTAGTCTTCAACGAGATGCTCAAGTGGGTGAAAGCCAACGCCCGCAAGCTCAAGATCAACTTCATTCTTGCCCACAAGCTCGACCGCACCTGCCGCAATATGCGCGACGCCGTGCGACTGCAGGAACTCGAAGATACCTGCGGGATCAAACTCGCCTTCGTCGAAAACCAGTTCGGCCCGGGCGCTGCCGGGGCGCTCTCGTTCAACGTTATGGCCGCCGTCGCCCAGTACTACTCCGACAACCTGCGAACCGAGGTACTCAAGGGCATCGAGGAAAAGGTCCGCCAGGGCTGGGCAGCGGGCCTGGCGCCCTACGGATACAAGAACGT
>Ga0316217_10007513_pt1 | contig 10377 bp, 9 predicted proteins | sample 1anoAmetaG_FD_203633 | JGI IMG/M metagenome (GOLD analysis project Ga0316217, IMG submission 203633) | Freshwater microbial communities from Trout Bog Lake, Wisconsin, USA - 1anoA | ecosystem: Environmental > Aquatic > Freshwater > Lake > Hypolimnion/Profundal zone | place: USA: Wisconsin... | reverse complement strand
GCCTCAACCTCGACGACGGCGGCGCGCTGATGGCGTTCCGGATCCGCGACCGGGACGGCGGCGTGCGCTGGGCCGGCGGGACCTGGCGGCGGCCGGACGGGCGGGTGCAGGTGCTCGAACCGGCGCAGGTCGGGTTCGAGCCGGGGCGGCGGTGGCGTTCGCCGCGCACCGGGATCGCCTATCCGGTCGAGTGGCGGCTCGCGGCCGGGCCGTTCGCGCTGCGGCTCACGCCGCTGATGGACGACCAGGAGAGCGATTCGCGGCTGTCGACCGGGGCGGTCTACTGGGAGGGGGCGGTGGAGGCGCTCGGCGACGGCCGGCGGCTCGGCCGCGGGTACCTGGAGCTGACCGGCTACGGCGAGCCGCTGAAGCTGCGCTAGCGCGCCCACGCCGCCGCCGCGCCGCGGTGCCGCATTTGCTAGACTGCCGGGCTTTGCGACGAGGCCGACGTCCATGCCCGTGATCACCCTTCCAGACGGTAGCCAGCGCTCCTTCGAGCAGCCCGTGACGGTCGCCGCCGTCGCCGCCGGCATCGGCGCGGGGCTGGCGAAGGCCGCGCTCGCCGGCCGGGTGGACGGGGCGCTGGTGGACACCTCGTACCTGATCGACCGCGACGTCACGCTCGCGATCGTCACCGACAAGGATCCGGCGGCGCTGGAGGTGATCCGTCACTCGACGGCGCACCTGCTCGCGCAGGCGGTGCAGTCGGTCTATCCGGGCGCACAGGTCACGATCGGCCCGGTGATCGAGGACGGCTTCTTCTACGACTTCGCGTTCGAGCGGCCGTTCACCCCGGAGGACCTCGCGAAGTTCGAGGCGAAGATGAAGGAGCTCGCCAAGGCGGACCTGCCCGTCACGCGCCGCGTCATGCCGCGCGACGAGGCCGTGGCGCTGTTCAGCGGCATGGGCGAGCGCTACAAGGCCGAGATCATCGCCTCGATCCCCGCGAACGAGGACATCAGCCTGTACGGCCAGGGCGACTGGTTCGACCTGTGCCGCGGCCCGCACGTGCCGTCCACCGGCAAGCTCAGGGCGTTCAAGCTGATGAAGCTCGCCGGGGCGTACTGGCGCGGGGATTCCAGGAACGAGATGCTGCAGCGCGTGTACGGCACCGCGTGGCGCAACGAGGCGGAGCTGAAGGAGTACCTGACGCGCCTCGAGGAAGCGGAGAAGCGCGACCACCGCCGCATCGGCCGCGAGCTGGGCCTGTTCCACCAGCAGGAAGAGGCGGTCGGCAGCGTGTTCTGGCACCCGGCCGGCCACACGCTGTGGCGCGAGGTCGAGCGCTACATGCGCACCCGCCTCGAGGAGGCCGGCTACGTCGAGGTCAAGAGCCCGCAGCTGCTGGACCGCTCGCTGTGGGAGAAGACCGGCCACTGGGACAACTACCGCGAGAACATGTTCATCGCCGAGTCCGAGAACCGGATGCTGGCGGTCAAGCCGATGAACTGCCCGGGCCACATCCTGATCTACAAGCAGGGCATGAAGAGCTACCGCGACCTGCCGCTGCGGATCGCCGAGTTCGGTTCATGCCACCGCAACGAGCCGTCCGGCGCGCTGCACGGCCTGATGCGGGTGCGCGCCTTCACGCAGGACGATGCCCACATCTTCTGCACCGAGGACCAGATCAACGGCGAGACGGTGGCCTTCTGCCGGCTGCTGCAGGCGGTCTACCGCGACTTCGGCTTCACCGACGTCAAGGTCAAGTTCTCGGACCGGCCGCTCAAGCGGGCGGGCTCCGACGAGACCTGGGACAAGGCGGAGGGCGCCCTGAAGTCGGCCGTCGAGGCGGCCGGGCTCGAGTACACGCTCAACCCGGGCGAGGGCGCCTTCTACGGCCCGAAGCTCGAATTCGTGCTGCGGGACGCGATCGGCCGGGACTGGCAGTGCGGCACGCTGCAGGTGGATTTCGTGCTGCCGGAGCGTCTGGACGCCGAGTACGTCTCCGAGGACGGCGGCCGCAAGCGCCCCGTCATGCTGCATCGCGCCATCCTCGGTTCGTTCGAGCGTTTCATCGCCATCCTGATCGAGAACTATGCCGGCAAGTTCCCGCCGTGGCTGGCGCCGATCCAGGCCGTCAGCCTCAATATCACCGACCGCCAGGCCGGTTATGTGCAGGAATGTGCTGATTTCCTGAAAAATCAGGGGGTTCGGGTAGAGACCGACTTGCGCAACGAGAAGGTCGGCTTTAAAATCCGCGAACATACGCTGCGGCGGGTCCCGTACCTGCTGGTGGCGGGGGACCGAGAAGTCGAGTCCCGCTCGTTGGCCGTGCGCACGCGTTCGGGCCAGGATCTGGGGTCGATGCCGCTGGAAAAGGTGGCCGAGCTCATACTGACCGACATCGCGGGCCGCGGCCGTCATTCTTTGGAGGACTGATTTATCTCTACTACGAAGCGCGTACGGCGTAACGAAGAAATTCTTGCGCCGCAGCTGCGGGTGATCGCGGACGACGGAAGCCAGGCGGGTGTGATGAGCAGGGCGGAAGCCCTGGAACTCGCAGCCTCGCAGCAACTGGATCTCGTTGAGGTGTCGCCGACGGCCGAGCCGCCGGTCTGCCGAGTCATGGACTTCGGCAAGTTCCTGTTCGAACAGAACAAGAAGGCCCACGCGGCGAAGCGCAAGCAGAAGCAGATCCAGGTCAAGGAAGTCAAATTCCGGCCGGGAACCGACGAGAATGATTACCAGATCAAGCTGCGTAACATCATTCGGTTCCGGTCCGAGGGTGACAAGGCCAAGGTGACGCTGCGTTACCGTGGCCGCGAGCTGGCGCACCAGGAGGTGGGGCGCCGTCTGCTTGATCGGCTGGGCAAGGACCTCGCCGAACACGCGACGGTCGAGCAGTTCCCGCTGATGGAAGGCAAGCAGCTGGTGATGATGTTCGGGCCGAAGAAGAAGTAGGTTCCGGCAAGGTTTGTTGACGCCGGCGTGCGAACGCCGGCGACACAAGTGACCGGTGGCAGGCGACGTTAGGATCGCAGGCCGCCGGGCCCGCCCCGAGCAAGGCAGGACCCCCGGGTCCGGTCGATGCGACAGGGTCATTAGAAAGCGCCGGCGGCGACCCCGTCCGGCAGGAGCGAAGCAATGCCTAAGTTGAAGACCAACAAGGCTGCCTCGAAGCGTTTTCGCAAGACTGCGAACGGCTTCAAGCGCGGCCAGTCCCACAAGCGTCACATCCTGACGAAGAAGCCGTCGAAGCGTAAGCGCCAGCTGCGGTCCGGAAAGATGGTCCATGAGACGGACGTCGGCCGGGTCACCCAGCTGCTGCCCAACCACTAGATCGACGCGACGTTAGGAGACTGCAATGGCACGAGTAAAACGGGGCGTCATCGCTGGACGCCGGCACAAGAAGATCCTCAACAAGGCGAAGGGCTACTACAACGCCCGCCGCAAGGTCTTTCGGACCGCGAAGCAGGCCGTCATCAAGGCCGGCCAGTACGCGTATAGCGGCCGCAAGATCAAGAAGCGGGACTACCGCTCGCTGTGGATCCAGCGCCTGAATGCGGCCGCCCGCGTCCACGGCCTGAGCTACAGCCGCCTGATCAACGGGCTCAAGCTCGCCGGGCTCGCGATCGACCGCAAGGCGCTCGCGGACCTCGCGATCCACGAGCCGGCCGCGTTCGGCGCGGTCATCGAGCAGGTCAAGGCCGCCCTGCCGGCCACGGCTGCTGCTGCGAAGTAGCGTGTGGATCTCGCAAGCCTCGTCGCCTCGGGACTTGCCGAGATCGCGGCTGCCACGGACCTGGTCGCTCTCGACCAGGTCCGGGTCCGCCTGCTAGGCAAGAAAGGCGCGATCACCGAGCAGCTCAAGGGGCTCGGCGCACTGCCTGCCACCGAGCGTCCCGCCGCGGGCGCGCGGATCAACGAAGCCAAGGTCACGCTGTCGGACGCGCTCGCGACCCGCAGCGCCGTGCTCGAGCACGCCGCCGTCGCCGCCCAGCTCGCGGCCGGCGCGATCGACGTGACCCTGCCCGGCCGCGGCGTGAGGATGGGTGCGCTGCACCCGGTCACGCGCACGCGGCTGCGCATCGAGGAGATCTTCCGGCGCGCGGGCTTCGGCGTCGCCGAAGGGCCGGAGGTCGAGGACGACTTCCACAACTTCGAGGCGCTCAACATCCCCGCCGACCATCCGGCGCGGGCGATGCACGACACCTTCTATTTCGGCGACGGCCGCCTGCTGCGCACCCACACCTCGCCGGTGCAGGTGCGGGCGATGCTGTCGACGGCCCCGCCGCTGCGGCTGATCATGCCGGGGCGCGTCTACCGCTGCGATTCGGACCAGACGCACACGCCGATGTTCCACCAGGTCGAGGGCCTGGTCATCGACGAGGACATCAGCTTCGCGCACCTGAAGGCGATGCTGCGCAACTTCGTCTCCGAGTTCTTCGAGAAGCCCCTCGAGATCCGCCTGCGGCCCTCGTACTTCCCGTTCACCGAGCCGTCGGCCGAGGTCGACTGCCAGTGCGCCTTCTGCGAGGGCAGGGGCTGCCGCGTCTGCAAGCAGACCGGCTGGCTGGAGGTGCTCGGCTGCGGCGTGGTGCACCCCAACGTGCTCAGGAACTGCGGCCTGGATCCCGAGCGCTGGAGCGGCTACGCCTTCGGCATGGGCATCGAGCGCTTCTCGATGCTGCGCTACGACGTCAACGATCTGCGGCTTTACTTCGAAAACGACCTGCGTTTCCTGTCGCAGTTCGAGAGGGCGTGACCCGATGGGGCTTCTGGCATGAAGGTCGGCCTCGAATGGCTGCGCGAATGGGTGCCGTTGAACGCGGATGTCGGGGCGCTCGCGCACCAGCTGACGATGGCCGGCTTCGAGGTCGAGGGCCGCAGCCTCGCGGCCCCGCCGTTCGCGGGCATCGTCGTCGGCGAGATCCTCGCGGCGGCGCCGCACCCGGCGGCGGACAAGCTGCGCGTCTGCGAGGTGCTCGGCCGTGACGGCGAGCGCCTGACCATCGTCTGTGGCGCGCCGAACGCGCGCGCCGGCATCAAGGTGCCGCTCGCCCGCATCGGTGCGCGGCTGCCCGGCGGCATGGCGATCAAGCGCGCCAAGCTGCGCGGGGTCGAGTCCGAGGGCATGCTGTGCTCGGCGCGCGAGCTGGAGCTCGGCGACAGCCACGAGGGCCTGCTCGAGCTGCCCGCCGAGCTCGCCACCGGCACGGACCTGCGTGCCGCGCTCGACCTCGACGAGGTCGTCTTCGAGATCAACTTCACGCCCAACCGCGGCGACGCGCTGTCGGTGCTGGGGCTCGCCCGCGAGCTCGCGGTGCTGGGCGAGGTGCCGCTGGCCTTCCCGCCGATGCCGGCGGTCGCCGCGGCCAGCAGCGAGCGGCTGCCGGTGCACCTCGCGGCGCCTGCCGCCTGCGCGCGCTTCGCCGGGCGCGTGGTGCGCGGCGTCGACCCGGCCGCGCCGACGCCGTGGTGGATGCGCGAGCGCCTGCGCCGCGCCGGCCTGCGCAGCCTGGGTCCGCTGGTGGACGTCACCAACTACGTGATGCTCGAGCTCGGCCAGCCGATGCACGCCTACGACCTGCGCCAGCTGCAGGAGCGCATCGACGTGCGGCTCGCGCGGCCCGGCGAGACGCTCGAGCTGCTCGACGGCAGCCGGATCGAGCTGGCGCCGGACATGCTGGTGATCGCCGATGCCGTCGCCCCGGTCGGGCTCGCCGGCATCATGGGCGGCGCCAAGAGCGGCATCGCCGCCGACACCCGCGACGTCTTCCTCGAGAGCGCCTGGTTCGCGCCCGGCGCGATCGCCGGCCGCGGCCGCCGCTTCGGCGTGATCACCGACGCCTCGCAGCGCTTCGAGCGCGGCGTGGACCCCACCGGCCAGGAGCGCGCGCTCGAGCGTGCCTCGGCGCTGCTGGTCGCCATCGCCGGCGGGCAGCCGGGTCCCGTGGAGGTCACCGAGGCCGCTGGCGCGGTGCCGGCGCCGGCACCGATCGCGATCGGCTGGCGCAGCTTCCGTCGCCTGATCGGCATCGAGATCCCGGCCGCCCGCATCGAATCGATCCTGCGCTCGCTGGGCATGCGGGTCGAGCCCGCGGCCGACGGGCTGGTCGTGACGCCGCCGAGCTGGCGGTTCGACATCACGCAGGGCGCCGACCTCGTCGAGGAAGTGGCGCGGGTCTACGGCTACAACGAGATCCCGGCGATCGATGCGCCGATGCCGCAGCGGCCCGGGGCGGTGCCCGAGGGGCGGATCCCGACGGCGCGGCTGGCGCTGGCGCTGGTCGACCGCGGCTACTACGAGGCGATCAACTACACCTTCGTCGATCCGGTGCTGCAGCGCCGGCTGTTCCCGGACGCCGTCGCGCTGCCGCTCGCGAACCCGATCTCGGCGGAACTGGCCGAGATGCGCGTGTCGCTCTGGCCGGGCCTGGTCAAGGCGCTCGGCGAGAACCTGCGGCGCCAGCAGGGGCGCGTGCGGATGTTCGAGCATGGCGCGAAGTTCGTCATGCAAGGAACTGAATTAAAAGAGATAAACACCATCGCTGGAATCGCCTGGGGCCCGGCGCTGCCGGAGCAGTGGGGCGCTGCGGCGGTCGCGGCGGACTTCTACGACATCAAGGCGGACGTCGAGGCACTGCTGGCAGCCTGCGGCGCAGGCGAGTTCCGCTTCGAGGCGGCGTCGCTCGGCTGCCTGCATCCGGGCCGGACGGCGCGGATCCTGCGCGGCCAGACGCCGTGCGGCTGGCTCGGCGAACTGCATCCGGAGCTCGCGCGCGGGCTCGAGCTGGGCGCCGCGCCGCTGCTGTTCGAGCTGGAACTGGACACGGTCGCCGCCGCGGCGCTGCCGCGCGCGCAGGAACTGTCGCGCTTCCCGGCGGTGCGCCGCGACCTGGCGGTGGTGGTGCAGGAAACACTGACTTTCAACCAGTTACGCGAATCTGTTACTGTCGCCTCGTCAAGCCTGCTGCGCGAACTCACTGTTTTTGATGTCTATCGGGGACAGGGCATCGAAACAGGTCGAAAAAGCGTTGCTTTCAGCTTGATTTTGCAGGATAAAACCAAGACCCTGACCGACGCCGACGTGGATGCCGTGATGACGGCGGTGCGACAGCGACTGCAGCAGGACTTCCAAGCGACTTTCCGCGACTGACCGAGAGCCGACGACCGATGGCACTGACGAAGGCAGAAATGGCCGAGGCGCTGTTCGATCAGCTGGGCCTCAACAAGCGCGAGGCCCGCGAGCTCGTCGACCTGTTCTTCGAGGAAGTGCGTGCGGCGCTCTCGCACGGCGAGCAGGTCAAGCTGTCCGGCTTCGGCAACTTCGACCTGCGTGACAAGAACCAGCGTCCGGGCCGCAACCCGAAGACCGGCGAGGAGATCCCGATCAGCGCACGGCGCGTCGTGACGTTCCGCCCGGGTCAGAAGCTCAAGGCTCGAGTCGAAGCGTATGCTGGAACCAAGCAATAACGCCGAGCTGCCCGCGATCCCGGGCAAGCGGTATTTCACGATCGGCGAGGTCAGCGAACTGTGCGGCGTGAAGGCGCACGTGCTGCGCTACTGGGAACAGGAGTTCCCGCAGCTCAAGCCCGTCAAGCGCCGCGGCAACCGCCGCTACTACCAGCGCCAGGACGTGCTGGTGATCCGGCAGATCCGCAGCCTGCTCTACGACCAGGGCTTCACGATCGGTGGCGCGCGACAGCGGCTGGCCGGCGACGAGGCACGCGAGGACGTCTCGCAGAGCCAGCAGATCGTGCGCCAGGTGCGGGCCGAGCTCGAGGACCTGCTCAAGGCGCTGCGCCGCTAGCCGCGGTCGCGCACGAGCGGTGGCTGCGGCCCCGCCGTTCGATTACACTTCGTAGTTCTTGAATGCGTCGCGCGTTGCGCGGCGCAGCCTCCGGTCGGGGCGTAGCGCAGCCTGGTAGCGCACTTGCATGGGGTGCAAGGGGTCGCGAGTTCGAATCTCGCCGCCCCGACCAATCACTTACACTCGTCGAGAGCGCTGTCGGCGTTCGCCCCTTCTTCCACCCCGTCGGCGCGAGCCGGGTGGACGGCGCTGGATGCCGGCGAGAAGCCGGCGTGCCGGCCGTGCCCATCCAGCGACATCTGGACTCCGGTGCGCCGCGTCCGTCCGCCGGCAAGTTCGTGGCAGGGATCGCAACCCGGTCGAGCATCGGCACGCGGGCAGACGCGGCCAGATAACCGCGGATGGCCCGGCCCGACGCCGGTACCGCCGACCGGGAAGGCGGCCCGGGTCACACCGAGGCGACCTACGCGCTGCGGCCGTAACGCCATCTTTACGCCTGCACCATGCAGTCGATCGCGCCGGAATGGATGGGCGAGCGTCCGCCGCCTTACCTGGCGGTGGTCTGGCCGCGTCCGCGGCGTGAATCCGACCGTCCCTCCACGGGTCTACAGACGCCTAACGCCCGACCGTGGCGGCGCCGACGCCGCATCGGAAAAAATCCTCCACACCGATAGCCCGGGCGAGGCAAAAGGCCGCAGCGTGATCCCGGCCCCCCGGCCCCCCGGCCCCCGGGCCGCCGGTTCGCCGCCTTCAACCCCGTTCGTTGGATCGCGCATCGCCGCGTCTTGCTAGAAAGGTAATCTGAGCGGGACACTCGGCGTACCGTCGCGTTTGCAAGGGCATCCGGACTCCAATCGGAATGTGTTCTTAATTCGCCATAAGGTGCGCAGACATGGAAATCGTCGAAAGCTCCGCTACGGGCCCCACGCTGGCGATCGATCCCGAACGGTTCCGGGAAAAATTCAACCGACAGCATTTCCTGGTCCAGCACCGGTTGTCCGGGCACCCGCTGTTCGAGCTGCCGCGCCTGCTGGAACTGGCGAACGAAGTGGCGCGCAAGTGGCCGGATGACCTGTACTACGACTGCGGCGTCACCGAGGTCGGTAAGCGCTGGGACATGAGCGGCAACAAGGGTTCGGTGGACGATGCGATGCGCAACATCGAGACAAGTGGCGCGTGGATCGACCTGAAGTCCGCGGAGCGCAATCCGGAATACCGCCGGCTGCTCGACACCTGCATCGAGGACCTCCTGCAGGTCAGCGGCAGGCAGTTGCAGAAGAAGATGCGCAGGACCCAGTTGGCGATCTTCATCACCTCGCCGCATCGATTGAGCACGTATCACATCGACAGCGAGTGCAATTTCCTGCTGCAGATCAGTGGCTCCAAGGAGATCAGCCTGTTCAGCAAGGACGACCGCGAGGTCCTGCCGGAGACGGAAATAGAGCGCTCATGGGTCGTCGACACGAATGCCGCGATCTACAAGCCTGCGTTGCAGGATCACGCGGACGTCGTGGAGCTTTCTCCCGGCACCGGCGTGCATATCCCGGTTAATGCTCCGCACTGGGTCCGCAACGGCGCGAACATCTCCATCTCGGCCGCGATCCTGTACCACTGGTACGATCGCGACTACGCGAACCTCTACGCGGCGAATTACCTGCTGCGTAGCAAGTTCCACATCGAACCGACCCCGCCCTTCAGGTCGGCATGGCGGGACGCCCTCAAGCAGCCGCTCGGCGCGGCCGCGATCTGGGCGCGCAATGTCCGTCACGGAAGGCTCCGCCGCTACTGACCGGCAGTCGAGCCGTGCCTGCGGCCCGCGACCGGGAAGTCGCGTCTGGGATCCGGGGAGTTCCGCGCCAGCGGCGGGGGCCACCTGCGGTCGTGGTGGCCGCGCCTTCCCGTCTCGGCGCACGGGCCGCGTCCGCGGTGCCGGGCAGGGCGGCGACCCCACCTAGGGCCGCGTCGGAGAGTCCGCTGTTGCGAGCCACTGCAGCAGGCGGCCGTACAACGCCGCAGGCTCGACCGGCTTCGCCAGGAAATCGTTCATGCCGGCCGCCATGCAGCGCGCCCGATCCTCGCCGAAGGCGTTCGCGGTCAGGGCGATGATCGGTACCCGGCCCCGGTCCGGTAGCTGGCGGATCCGCCGGCTCGCCTCGAGGCCGTCCATGACCGGCATCTGGATGTCCATGAGGATCGCCGCATAGCGCGTTTGGCGCGCGAGTTCCACCGCCGCGGCGCCGTCGCGCGCCACGTCGACCGCCAGTCCGGCCTGCCCGAGGATCGCGCTCATCACGTCGCTGACGATCTCGGCGTCCTCCGCCAGCAGCACGCGCCGGCCGCCGAACCGCGCCAAGATCGCCGCGGCACTCGCGCTGCCGTCGGCGTCGTCCGGCGCGTCCACCTTCGGCTCCCCCTTGCGCAGGCGCGCCGTGAACCAGAAGGTGCTGCCGTGCGGCGGCGCGGGATCGACGCCGGCCTGGCCGCCCATGGCCTGCGCGATCTTGCGCGTGATCGCGAGGCCCAGGCCCGCGCCGCCATGCTGCCGCGTGGCCGAACTGTCCGCCTGCTCGAACGCGGCGAACAGCCGGTCGGCGTCTGCCGCCGCGATGCCGATGCCGGTGTCC
>Ga0316217_10007512_pt1 | contig 10377 bp, 3 predicted proteins | sample 1anoAmetaG_FD_203633 | JGI IMG/M metagenome (GOLD analysis project Ga0316217, IMG submission 203633) | Freshwater microbial communities from Trout Bog Lake, Wisconsin, USA - 1anoA | ecosystem: Environmental > Aquatic > Freshwater > Lake > Hypolimnion/Profundal zone | place: USA: Wisconsin... | reverse complement strand
CCTAGTGCCTTCAAAGTGAAAGGATTGTAGAACATTAGAAGATTTTGTTAATTTGAGACTAAAATATTTCCGCATTAGCTGTATTTCAAACCAATCGAATTGTAGTTTGTTTTGGCAGACATGACTTAGTAAATACCATTAGGCAATAAGCTCATGAGTTTTATCTCTTTTACGTAGTTAATTGCCATTAATAAGCCGCAAGGATGCATAGCTATTTGTGAAGGTGAGTTCGCTAGCTTTTATTCAAACAAAATTTTTCGTTATCTTCCGTTGAAGCTCCACAGCCTTAGATTTTGGCTTTACCCAAGGGTGCATACTCTTTAATGAAGAGCAGGAGAACCTATAGAGATGATATTCTATATGTTAATGTGTCCCATTCCCCAGAACGGCCTCAGTTATTCCCCTGTTTCTTCGCTATTAAGAGCATACTTATTAATAATATAAAGGTTTTAACATTTCTTTTCTGAAAGAATAATGACCTCTCCCTTTTTGGAAACAGTTACGTAATCAAAGTAGTATTGTTTTTTGGCATTGATTTGATGAACAAGCTTCATCTGCCCATTGGAGATTGAATAGGTCATAATGCATCCAGACTTTGTTGCGATTATAATCGAATCTCCATTTTCTCCATCCCAAATCTGACTGGCACAGCAAAACTGGTCAGTCAGATCTTTGGCAGTTTCAGGAGTCATGGTAAAGTCTTAAGCTTATTTTCTCTCATGTTCATCCTAATCAAACAGAAATTTCATTTTGTATATCTGATTTAGAGAGTTTTCTAGCTAAAGCTAGATATTATCTTTGTTTTTATTTTTCTTTAGAAGTCTCTCAGGTGGGCTTTGAACGTCTAATAATTCATTCCTCTTCAGAAGAAGGAGATTAGTTTCTGTTAGAACTCCTAAAACTATGGAGTTTTGACAATGGCAATAGAATAACTTCAGGATTTCTTTTTAATAAAGACTTCTCTATATGTTACGATAGTTTGACTCTTTCATAGCCTTTTGATTGAAGCTTATTGTCCAAAATCTAAAGTAATTTTGACCCATCAAATAAATCTAAGAAGGCTATTCTGTTACCCAAACTCTGTTAACTGTCACTTTCGATATGCTGGGCTTGATAAGAGAAGTCATAATCATGCATTATTTATTCAAGTCATACACCCATAGATATTTCTCTCTCTTTCCTTAGCTCATAGTGGAAGCAACCATATATACGTAGTTTTTGATGGCATGATAACTCATATTTTCAATGGAGTAGTTAGATTTACTGGTGAGCTTATTTAGTTTCCAGGAAAAGTGCTTATTCTCAGGCTATAAATTCGATGGAGTTTGCTAAGTTAGCTTACCTCTGATCTCCAGTTGCCCTATCTAATTAAGCTAACTATTACGTAAAGATGGTTATTATGCTTTTGGATGGTGAAAATGACATCGAATTTGCTTTAATTAACGAAGTGGTCGATGAAGATGGTTTTATGGTTTAGGCATCCATCTCGCGTTATTACTGTATTCTATTTACTGATCAGATTGTGGACAATAAAGTACTAGGATGAATAGTAGAGCACTTCCTCAGCAGAGAGGATGTAAACAATATTTTCTTTTATTTACTCTGTGTGTGTGCCCAAAATGCTCTCAATTATCAGGTTGGAATAAGGTATATTTTAGAAGGCCTTGCTTACTTACTAAATGATTGGGTTTGTACTTGATTATGATTAGCTACATATTTCTAAACATTTCTGCAGTTTATTCCTTACATATTAATTTCTATAGTGATTTAAAAATAGTGTCAATAATCTTTGAGATAAATCTTAAAATACTTATCATTCTTCGTAAGCTAATAAGTCATGAGAAATTCTCTCCATTTATGCTAAAAAGCTGAAGAATATACAACAATTCTGCAAAAAACTAAAGTCAAATTATAGGCTCATTATCTTTATGAAATAATTTGTAATGAATCACTCGATTTTGCAATTTTCAGCATGAATTTTGATCGATTTAAACTATCATATGCAGTTGGCTGTCAAATTAGCAGTCTATTGCAAAATTCAACATGAATTCGTGAGCTCTAATGTTATTTTCAATTAGTTATTCTTTGAGAGCCTTTTTATCACTTCCCTTCTATGTAATTGCGATTTCATTGTCGTCTTCTTACTTTTCGGAACTCTTGAGAATTTATGACCTAAAAGATTTAATTTCAATAGGCTGAAAAAGTTCTTCTTAATTTTCCCTTTTTATTCTTTTAACACCTTTTTTATGACTATGGCTCAAATAAGCTTAGTTTTTGTGCTTTTTGTTATGTTGTTATTCTTTTGTAAGTTTTTTCTTAAATGAAGCTTATTTCAGTTCGTTATTTTTTATTATTTTTGTCTTTTTGAGATTAACTTTTTTATAAATAATGAACGGATCATCAATTCTACCTTCTTGGCGTTATAGTTAAAACTAATTTTCTTAAAAGTTGTGGTGATTTTATTTATTTGTTTTGGTTTAAAAAATTACTCTTTATTTTGTTTAAATTGTTTTTTTTTCGCTGCTTTCACCTATCTTCTAAATGTTTTTAACCTGATTAAACTACTTCTGGTTTGGCTCAACAAAAGCTGGGGCTTCATTTGGATCATAATATGCCAAAGCAGCTATGTTATCTTCTTAAAAATTGATTGCTTTTGTGCTGCATTAATTTAAAATTGTCTTTATTTTCAGCTTGAAAAACTTTTTTACTTAGCCTTAAATTTTTTCAGGCTGCTACGGGGCTTACTTGTTTTCCCGCTCTTTTTGTCTTTGCTTCTTTTCTTTATAGAACTTGAAAGCACTATAAGATTTCTTTGGCAGATTGAATGAGCCTTTGGAGCTGCATTTAATGTTCTTTTAGTCTTCTACTGAGTTTTGGAAGAGGTTAGGTTGAGCGAGGGGTGAGTGGTATATAGCCTTTGGGATAATTACTTGAGTCATTAGTAGGTAAAAATATAATTAGTATTCTACACAAATTTATATTGGATTTATCTGCGAATATTTAAACTAAATATGATTTTATAGGCTACGCAATAAATAACTAATTTACCCACTTTTTCGTATAAATAATCTAAAAAAAATTTAACATTTATTGGTTTTAATCAATAAAGATCATTATAGTCTGCCTTAAAGCTATTACTCCATAAAATCTTCACTAATTCGGATAGGTTTGAAATAAGACGAGCTGCCTTCCTAGACAAATGAAGAATTTTCAATGAAGCTTAAGCTCGTTATTAGTTTTGTAGGAGATTAGACGTATCTGTGACTAAAAATCGACTTTAGATGAGAAACTTTGTTTTTGATCTCGAATATCATTTCTTAATCAAGGTTTTATCTGCCCTATTTCCATTTATACCTTATCTATGGTCCACCTCCGTATAGTTCCTTTAAAAATTTCCATAAATAAATGTTCACTACTTTGTAATCCTAATTTTTGACTAAATTAGGCTTGCATTTATTGCCATCCAGAAGGATTCTATTCTCAATTGAAAGAGGCAAAGGGTGACCCTTAGGCATATAGCTTATGCTTTCTTTATTATATAAAAATTTGGACCATTTTTTTAGCCAATCACCAGAAATCATACAAAAAGGCAAGCCTTGAGCTTTTAGCTTGTCGAACATTAGTACATATTATTTTTATTTTTTACGACGCAAAGTCAATGACTCAATTTCTTTGCTACAAATCTAACACACTTGATTATCATAAATTGAAAGTTTTGACATTAACTATCCTTTAGACAATTTTTTAGGAGTCTATTAGCGAGATTTTGAAGTTATATTCTTTCTGAATGAAGCATTCATCTTCTAAAACCCGTAAAAATGATTTAAATCTTAATAGACTGTCTAAGAAATCTTAGTAAGTTTCATCATCTTTGACTAAATGTTGGGTTTTAAGCAGTTATGCCTACAAACAAAAGGATTTTTCAATTATCTTTAGATACCATTCTAGAGCAGTAAAAGCCAAAAGTCAGGTAAAATATACTTCTTTAAGCTTTAGCTTTTGAAATCGTCTCTAATTTGAGTTAATTTTTGCTTTGAAGATTCTGATGCGCTTCTTTTATAGCAAATAAGGTAAGGATTAAGTTTTTCCTTACAAAGCTAAACGATTTAATTCCGTATGACATACTTTTGTTTATTGAACTATCCAATGACAAGAACAGGAAAAAGACAATCTTTCTAGATGCATATGGCTGATTCGAAATCATACCACATTTCTTAATTGTTATTACTAGTGAAAGGGCCTAAATCTAAACTTTCTGTCGTTAGCTACACAGAAGTTTCATCAATAACACTTCCATCTTTACTGATTCGGGCTATTTGTATAAACAGTATATCAGGCAACGCTGAAAAATGAATTTTCGTTTTCTTTAGAGGCTCAGAACAGCCTTCACAACTCAAGCTAAATAAAAAAATTTTTACTCTTTATGTAAAGGAGATTTCATGAGTTATATGAGAAGTTACACCAATGTTATTGGCATCTAATCTTATTTGAAAACACTTAACAGGCTTTTTTTTCGATTTTTGACTGGAGATTAGCAACGATGAGATGCCAATTATTTTTCGATTTACTTCACTTTTCTTCTCTTTTTAGGGATAGAAAGCTTCAAAAATTGAACTTTTTGAGACACAGCGCTAGATTTATTACATTTGTAGCAGTGATAATTTAAGCTTAAAGCTGATTCAATCGCATCAAACACAATATAGTGCGGTTTGATTGCATTTTTCTTATTGAATAAATCCCATTCATCAACATCTTCATTGCTAGGAGAAACTAAGGAATAGAACTGTGTTTATTGGTTGATACTGTTGAAAAAGTAAAGAATGATTTCAAAAGGGTCTTTTCGCTTGTATCCATATAGCTTGGGAAATTACTTGTAGAGTAATTAAGAAACAGTCTGACTATGTCTTATTGAAAGTACATCTGAGGTAACTGATCTAAACTGGGCATTTTACAGTTGACTCACCACTTCTTTCAAAGCACATAACACTCTTTATCAGAGCAAAACTACTTATTAGATAATGAAGGTTTAACCTCTAGGATCAATTCTCGAATAAATTTGCAGTGTGACAAGAATTGTATTGCTGCATTGATGGAGTAGTTGTATTTGCTTGGAAACAACCCTACTAATCCGCGACTTATTTTGCGATGACCTTCTGGATTTTACAATTATCCTACAACTAGCTTTAACGGAAGTTACTTTTATTAGCAACTAGTTCATTCAAAGCGGGCAAAATTTTGCAACGATAGATAAACGGGTCTTGCTTTTTTTTGGTGGACTAGTTAAAAGGACTAAGACAGATACTAGGTACATGTCAAGGTCTCCGATTTAAATGTTACATTAGATGCACTTTATTTAGGTTGTACCTATGTTCATAAAAATGCTGTGGAATTTTTTGGATTTTTTTGACTCTTTATAAGGTAGTTCATACATTACAAATGAGATCGGAAATGTTCGAAATTGTTCTTAGTGCAGACATAAGTGGAACATCCTTTCTAAAATAATCTGAGGTTTACTGAGAGGCATAGCCAAAGGTTGGTAGGTCCTAGAAAGCAATATTTACAGGAGCACTATTTGTCCTTATAGATATGTTAGCTGATCTTGAGATACTAAAAGTGTTAGCAATAACTAGGTATTTAAAGATTCATTTGATATTGATTATACATAGATTTAGTTACTACAATAAAACTAAGAGTAATTAAACTTTCAAAAATAATAATTTCTATTTATCTGTACTTTTATGATTTTAGCTAAAAAAAGTCAAATATCATTCACAAAGCTTATCTTAAAGCTCCTACCACAAATCCTTCACCTAAAAAGGCTAAAAGTTAAGTTGTTAAGGAGACAAAGTCTTTCACTGTCTATCTAGGGTATTATTCATTAAATAAAACCCAATTCTTAAGGATCTGGTTTTCTTTGAGATACAATTCGATAGAGTTGATATTCTAAAGGTACATTAGCAAGCTACTGAAAAAGCTCTCCTCTACTAATCTCGCCTTTAAAAGCTCATAACCAATCATTTGCTGATTGTCGATTATGAAAGGTGATACTTAGGTTATTAAATCAATGTAAGAGGAAGCTATAGAAGAATTGAGCTAGGAAAAGATTGAAAAGAGATAAATTTTGATGATCTTTTAAAAGTTTTTGTGATCTGTGAGGGATTTTAGTTTTTCTTTACATTTGCTTGACAACTACTTTAATTGTCTCTTGTCCTTAACTATTTAAAAGCACCTAGCCATAATTTAAAAACATTACGTTAATTAGTCCTAGTATTAAATGCTTTTTTAAGCTTAAAAAAGTTGAAGTATATAATATGCTTTTTGTACAGTTTGCAGAGAAATATCTATCATATTTTGATTAAGATAAAGGAGGCTTAGCTTTAAGCACATAATTGCATAAGCTATTGTTTCTTTTTTTTCGTTTACTTAGAAATACTGTTGTGATTTTTTTATATGAGAGATTGCTTCCTATCGTTTGTTAGCCTTTATATAACACAAAGCTAAGTGATAGTAGCATTAAGAAGTCTTCTAGTGGTTTGTTCCACAAATTTTTAATTAATTAACTAAGGAACTTTTGGCAAAGGTTATGGCATCTTCAAATTAACCATTTGACAAATGATAAGCTGAAAACAAATCATAAAGATTTGTGAAAATTGGATGAAACTAGCCATAAAATCTTGTGACTTCTCTTAAAAATAGGTCACAATTTTTGATATATGCTTCTTTTTCCTTCAGCTTGAGATTCCATTTGATTTATATTAGCAAAATCTCGAAATAAACTTTGGAAGGATTGCAATCTGATTTCTCAAAGAGCTTAAGATGATTATATTAGTTCTCATATTGTCTTGGAGAGATAAAATGTGCTAAATATCTTTTAATTTCACTTTAGATATCCTTTAAGTAATCTGGAATTGATTCATTCTTCAAGCTCAAGATTTTGACAAGCTTCTAAAATCCTTCAAAGTTTTACTAAGAAGAAATAATAGCTGAAATTAGTCCAAATTATTCACTAAAAAGAGGAGGATAAGTTTTTGAATGGGAATTCATCCCTTTTAAGTTCTACTAATTGAAAAATTAATTGCTTTTGAAAGTTTACTCAATGGAAATTTTATTCCAGTTCACATTCAGTCGGCAATTTTAAACAATAGATATGACGAAAAACCATCTATCAATTTAGTGTAAGTTCAGAGAGACTCCGAAATAAGCTTCTGAATGTGAAGAAAGAACTTTCCATAGTTCTGCTGTTTCAAAGTTATTGCCGAAAACACAATTAAAGAAGTCACAAAGTTTATTTTGCAAGTCAGCTTCACCTTATAATCTCGAATCTAAAGAGAGATCCTGGAGAGTTTTTTTGAGCAAAGATTTGCAGCTTCTTGCTGCCATTTCTGTCATGAAAATCCGTTTTTGAAAGTTTACTTTAAGATGAGAATATATATGACCTAAATATCTTATATTGATTCCTTTTGAGTGAAAGTATTTGTTTAATTCTCTAGAATTCATAAAGTAAACTCTTAAAGACTAAAGCTATAAAATAGATTATGAAATCTCTCTCAGTAGTTCCTTAGACAAATTAATGAGCTAATCTCTATTTATCTTTTGAGACCTCCACTAATGGGGTTAAAAGTTCTATTGGTTTCGTATAGCAACTAATTCCGTGTCAAATGTTTAGATGATTTATTTACGTAAAACTAAGTGCTTATTGTTCACTTGATCAGTAATCAAGTCAGGAAATAGATATTGATTGATTTACTGAATGAAATAAATGCGAAAGTCAAGTAACTAATCTTCCTACCTTTTGAAGTTATTATAATAGCTCTAATCAAGCATTATAACAACAGTATTTATGCTATCACTGATATCGATTTCTATTTTAGATCTTATGTTCAATCTATCTAACTATTATTTCAGATCTTTCTGTTTAACCATCTTGTTAGTGTTTTTGGAGAGTATTTTAAAAAAACCCAAGAATCCATGATGTTAGCACAGACTGACCAAAGGAACCCTCAACTTTTGACTATCCCCTAAATATTCATATAAAGCTTTGAAGTTATTAAACTCTTTTCTGAGTAGTCTTATTGCTTCTTTACTGCAGACTCTTACACTTTCTGTCTAGTGAATGTTTTCAGATTGGCTTGGAGTATCTAGCCCAATTAAAGCCAGCTTAACTTAGACATCATCAATTTAATAGCAAATCAGATTGTTTTTAACAAGTTTTGCTTTGTATTTTCTTGCTTAAATGGGAAGACTTAAATCTTATATTAGTTATTTTAGTAATTTTTAGCTGTAAAGCTTGAATTATTCAAATATTAAGTGATTATATTTTGTGTACTTAAAGGTCCAAGGAAGAGAAGAGTTGAGGTCTTTAATTAATGGAAACTCAAAGCGGTGGGTTTTATTTCTTGACGTTCCTGAACTTTAAACTGATCTCTAAAAGCTATATTTTTTCAGCTCGTTTGAAACATCTAGTTTTTGGGTATACAGTTGCTCATCGATAGGAGATTTCTTGATTGAGTTTTCAGTTTTTTTAAAAGAATTATTTTCTAGCTCACTATTTTCTCTTGAATCATAGTACTTTTTATTAGTTATTTGAGGTAAAATGTTAATTTTGGGTAAATACTATTCTTCATTCTTGGAGTATTCTTCCTGCCTTTTGAAAGAAGCACCTGAGTTTTCAGAAATCTGCCTTGCACTTTGCTTAAAAGAGTCATTCTTGGAGTCTTCAGTCGGTTCTACATATTTTTTAATCAAATTTTGTGTCCTTTTGTGGGGAGGCTATGAGAATAGCGATTTTTTCTAAGATCTTTCGGTCTCATCATTGTTAATAGACCCTCCTTGTTTCTCATGTTAACTTTCTTTGATTCGATCACTATTTTCCTTATGATTTACTTTGGACGCATCTTGATTTAATATTTTGGCTAACTACTATTCAGAATCGCGCTTTTTATTTGATCTCAGTTATGAATTAGAATTTTTAGGGCTTACACTCGTTGCCATTTCTTTGGTTTCTTTGATTGTGATTTCTTTGGTTTCTTTGGCTGTCATTTCTTTCGTTTCTTTTTGAGTTGCCAATATTTACTTCACTTATAGATTTTTGCTGACTATTTCAAAGTTCTTTTTGCTTTTTTCTCCAGCTATAATTTCTGGTTTGGGCTTTATTTACTAGTTTTTAGGCTAAGGATCAGGTTTCTTTTGTGTTGAAGCAACCTTTTCAGCTTGAATTAGGGAATACCATAACTTTGCAAGTTGTTCAGTGGAGAATCTAAAAATCCATTTTTTTTAAACGTTTTTGTTGCTTTATACTTAATTGTATTTGACATGAACTTCTTTCTATTGGTAGCTCACATTCCTAATACTATTTAATAGTTTAGTCGACTTTGCTTTTTAGAAGTCGATGGCTTCAGGCTTTTAATCCATCTTAAAGGCACTTAAATATCCTATATGTTGCCCTGAAAGTAGAAAGAAAAGCCTTTAGTTGAACATCAACCCTGATTCGTTCTCCTTTTCTGCAATGCTCAGGTAATATTTAAGTTTGTTAGCTCGATCTGTCTATATTATCTCATTCTTAGCGTCTTTCATAATCTTATAATAAACTATAACCGTATACTCTGGATTATAATGACAAGAATCAATCTTCTCATTCCTCTGTTCGACCTTAACTTAACTACTAACAATCCTTAGATAATTACCTCAGCAATCAAATAAAAATATCCTGATCTATAAGTGAACAATGTATACTGGCTCGACTCTTAGCATAAGCAAGGCAAAAACCAAAGCTACTAATGCGTTGTACGCTCTGCTTCGATTACTCTTAATTTAGAAGAAATTATTGAGTCTCTAGAGAAATCTTTCAAAGTTTAAGAAACAATCTCGCAGTTAAAGAATGATCTTTTTAATTTCGTAAAAGTCCATGAAAAAGTTTTGATTTAAAGGGACAATATTCTACAAAAGCTTTAAGCCTTCAAAACTCAAGCTAAAGACTAACTGTTGGAAGATGTTAGCTTGAAAATCGAAGAAAAGTCTAAGAAATTTGATAATACTTAAGCCTATGAATAGGAAAGGTAGACTAATTTGAACCGTGCTGTATCTGAGTTAACTAGATAAAATATAAGGCTAAAGGACATGCTAAGGTAAGTTTTCCTTAAGATAGTTATTATCAAGCACAAATCTAATATCTCAGCAAAAGGTAGGAAGAGTTAGTTCAAGCCAAGCAAGATAAAAAGTGAGAAGAACTGGATTATAGTTCTTGATAAAATCATCTAAAATGAATTTATAATTAGAATTTGAAGGATAGATTGGTACAAGTATTTGTAATTCTATTTTGTGGATTGTTTGAAAATTTTTTGTAATTCACTTACTATTTCAAGCGAAAATGGCAGGAAA
>Ga0316217_10007510_pt1 | contig 10380 bp, 8 predicted proteins | sample 1anoAmetaG_FD_203633 | JGI IMG/M metagenome (GOLD analysis project Ga0316217, IMG submission 203633) | Freshwater microbial communities from Trout Bog Lake, Wisconsin, USA - 1anoA | ecosystem: Environmental > Aquatic > Freshwater > Lake > Hypolimnion/Profundal zone | place: USA: Wisconsin... | reverse complement strand
GAGCCTTGAAACACGTGCTTCCTGTTTTCTGCTTTATTTTGTTGGCCTGCTCTGGCCTTTGGACCTGCGCCGCGGGCCCGGTTCCGCCGCTGGCGCCATGGGACGCGCCCGAGGACAACGGAGTGCTGATCCATAAAGGCTGGCAGTTGCATGACGTGCCATCCCTTAATTACGCCGACAGCAATGCTGCGGGGACCGCCGTTTCGCAATCCGGCTACGTTTCGCCAGGCTGGATGCCGGCGGCGGTGCCCGGGACGATCCTCGCCTGCATGGTGCGCAACGGCACTTTTCCCGATCCTAATTACGCCCGGAACATGGATATCATCAGGGCCCGCTTTGTAAACGTTGATTATGTATATCGCACGCAATTTCCGGTGCCCGCGGCATTTTCCGGGCGAAAGATATGGCTCAATTTCGAGGGCATCTCCAGAGATGCACGCGTTTTTGTAAATGGCACACAAGTCGGCGAAATTAACGGCCTATGGACCCGCGGGAAATTTGATATCACAACCTGCGTGACGGTCGGTGAAGACAATGGCCTGGCCGTGGTCATTCGAAAGGGCACCGCCTCGTCCGCCAACGCCGACACGGATAAAGGGCAGGGGTTTTCGGGTCATAATCTGCAGGGCAACGAATGTCATCCGGCCATTCCGGGTGATGGGAATGGGATCTACGCCGAAGTGTATCTGACCAGTACCGGCAACATCCGCATCCTCGATCCGTTCGTGGAGTCAGATTTGCCGCTCCCCCAGACCTCTCCGGCGAAGCTCACCATAAAGGTGGATCTGGAGAACCTGACCGCCAAGCCGCAGAGTGGAACATTGAAAGGCACGATAGGAGCCATCACCTTCGCGCAGAATATAAGTTTGGCAGGTAACGAAAGAAAAGCCATCACCTTCGCCCCGGATGCACACCCCGGACTGAATATAGCTTCCCCAAAATTATGGTGGCCTAACGGCTATGGCAGCCCCAACCTTTATACCCTGAATCTGACGTTGGAGATGGCGGACGCATCGCTATCCGACAGCAAGACCGTGCAATTCGGGATACGAAAAGTTACTTACGATACCAGCGGCCCTCCGGGCAACCTGAAGGTGAACGTTAACGGAGTTCCAATTTTCATCCGCGGCGGCAGTTGGATGAGTCCGGACCTGTTTATGCGTTACGACGCGCTCAAGGCCGATATCGACGCGCAGTTTCACAAGGAATTGGGATTCACCATGGTCCGTTTCTGGAAGGGACAGGTGCCGTTCCGACAGGTCTTTGACGCCTTGGACCGCTATGGAATCCTGGCCTGGTGCGAATGGAACGGGCTCGGAGGCGAATCGTATACCAATCATAACATGTGGGGGTACGGCGGCATCGCCAACCCGGAATCGACTCAAGGGATTCGTGATCTGCTTAAACGGGTGCGCAAGCATCCCTGCGTGGTGCTGCATGTCGGAAACAATGAAAAACCCAGCCCGCCGGAAGGCATGGCCTTGTTCCGGGCGCAGATGGATGAACTCCATCCCGGGATGCTGTTCGTCGACCACTCAACTTGCCGTCCCATACATCCCGGCGACGGGCCCTGGGCGGCGCGGGATCCAGCGTGGTACTGGAATAAGGCGGAGAAATTTGGTTTGTATTCCGAAATCGGCCTGCCGCATATCCTGAGTGTCGAAAGTATGCGACAAATGATGCCCGCGGAGGATTTGTGGCCGATCAATGGCACCGGAATGTGGTCCTATCATCAGATCGATCATCAAAACACGGAGGGCCACAACTATCTCAACAAAATAAACACACAATACGGGCCGGCAACCAGTATTGAGCAATTCTGCGCCAAAGCCGCGGCCTTCAACTACGAAAACAACCGGGCGATTATGGAGGGGGCGGCGAATTCCATGTGGAACGGCTGCACCGGCGTTCTGCTGTGGATGAGCAAAGCGGCATGGGCCAACCTCAACTGGAGCACCTACGACTACTACTACGGCGTCGACGGCACCTATTTTGCAAACAAGAAGGCTTGTGAACCGCTCCACATTCAATGGGATATCCGTAATTGGAGCGTGAGCGTGATCAATGCCACCCGGACCGACGGCAATGGGCTCACGGCCGTCGCCGAGGTCTACAACCTCGATGCCACCCGGAAATACACCCGTTCGGCAACCGTAAATGCCGGGGCGAACCGGAAGACCGCCGCTTTCACCATCGACAAACCGGAGGGATTGACCCCGGTCCATTTCATCCGGCTGCTTCTGAAAAACGGCGACGCTGTGGTGTCGGAGAACTTCTACTGGAATGGGAACACCTACCTGGACTACTCCACCAGCCTCGACACTCTGCCAAAAATAGATCTGGACCTGGCGGCGAAGGCCACAGCCAGCGGGGACGAGACGGTCATTGCCGCAACGCTGCGCAATGCCACCGCAACCCTTGCCTTCATGCCCAGACTATGCCTGGCGCGCGCGGCCGCGGGAGCGCGCGTTCTGCCGACCTATTACAGCGACAACTACCTGTCGGTACTACCCGGCGAACAACACACCATTTCCATGCGGTGCAAAACGGCCGACCTTAATCATGAAGCCCCCAGGCTGGGTCTCGACGGATATAATATTAATATGAAGTCTCTCACCTTGACGCAATGAGCCGTAATCGAGATTCGACAATTCTCCATTCCCATCCCCCCACGTGCCCTTCTGCCGCCGCTTCCGCTAAACTGTACGCATGCCAGACGCCCCGACCTATACCGACCTGCTCCCCCAAACCGCGGCCATTGATACCGCCGCCCCGGAGCCAGCGCCCCGCATGGATTGGAAACAGGTGCCCGCCAAGATGGCGGTCTATCTGCTGACCGATGACACGAATCAGCCGCTGCTGCTGGCCACGGTGGGCAACTTGCGGGCAGCGCTGGAGCGCCGACTGGCCGCACCCCCGCCCGACATCAAAACCCGGCGCATTAACTATGGCAAAATCGCCTGCCACGTGCACTATCGCGTGGTGCACAGCGCCTTTGCCGCCAACCTGTGGTACTACCGGGCCGCCACGGAGCTTTACCCGCAAACGTATTCGGCGATGATTTCCTGGCAGCCCGCGTGGTGGATCAGCGTAGACCCCACCGCGGCATTCCCGCGCTTCGGCCGCACGCAGAACCTGACCGACCCGGCCCTGCACTACCGCGGCCCGATCCCGGACAAGACCTCCGCCGGCAAACTCATCGAAATGCTCGAAGACGTTTTCGATCTTTGCCGGTACTACAACATTCTGGTGCAGGCCCCCCGCGGCAAAGCCTGCGCCTACAAGGAAATGGGCAAGTGCCCCGCCCCCTGCGATGGCACGGTTTCCATGGAGCATTATCGGGGCCAGATTGCCGCGGCTTTGGCCATCCTCCAGCCCGCCGATTTTATCGGCAGGGCTGCGCCGACCGGCGTTACAGTCCTTCCTGGCACCGCGCCATCCTGCCCCTCCAGCCCCCCCACCGCGCCCGCTCCGCACGAACTTCCCGCCCTTCGTCTGTCCCCCGGGGCGGCCTGGCGGCAAAGCATGGAAATGCAGATGCGCTCCGCCGCCGCCGCCCTGGAATTTGAGCGCGCCGCCCGGATCAAGGCGAAACTGGAACGCGCCGCACTGCTGGCGCAGCCCCCCTATCGCTTCCTGGGCGCCTTGGCGCAATGCAGCTTCCTGGCTCTCCAGCCCGGCCAGGGCCGGCCGTATGTAGAACCCTACTTTATTCACGGTGGCACCATCGAAGCCGCCCCCGCGGTGCACAAAAAGGCGCTGCCGGCGGCCACCGCCGAGTGGTTTACCCGCTGTGCCCAATTACGTGATCAACCCGTCCAGCCCCCCCTGTCCCCGCAACATACCCGCCATATCGGCCTGCTGGTCCATCACCTGCTACGCGGCCCGGATGATGCCGGCCTGTACCTGCCGCTCCACACGATAGCTGATTCCCAGACCATCCTCACCGCCGCCCAAACCCTCCTGGCCCGCCGCCGCAAACCCAAGCCCGTGCCCGATCAAAGCAGCGAAGCGGTGCCGCAAGAGAATGGCACGCCCATGGATCACAATCCGCTCTAACCCACGCCCATGGATCGCAATCCATGGGCCATTGTGGATGGAACACGGTCGGTGCGTAGCCGGCCATTCCTTCGCGGCATTTTCAGCCCGAAGGGCTTTCACCTCCAATAGCCGGGGGCAGAGCGCAGCGCCGCCCCCGGAAACGGATGCAAAATATTTTGGCAGCCTGCAAGGCTGCAACATTTTCCGTGGAACGCAGCGCGACCAGAAACAACCATAGAGGCACCGAGACACAGAGAATCTCACAGAGAGCCGGCCGGCGAATTTGCGTTTATTCGTGTTCATTGGTAGCTAATTTATTCCCGTTGCGACGGCCGCGCCATCGTGACAGGAACGTTTGGCGACACGATTAACTCCGCCCCCGTCATTCAAGTTCCGCGCTTTGCAGCCGCCACTGACCACCCGACAAACCATATACCAGCACCTGCCGTGCCAACCGCTTTTCCAAGCGGGCCTCCACGCGCACCGTGCAGGATTGATCGTCGGCCGCGACGGTTTGCATAGTTAGTTGCGCATGGCGCAGGCCAAGTTCCGCCGGCAGGAGCACGCACACAGTCGCGCCGCGCTCCGGCGGGGGCACATGCAATGCTGCCAGCAATAACTGGCGCATCTGCGCGTCCTGGCCTAGTTCCCGCGTGCGCTGCATATCGGTAATAAACAACGTCGCCACCGCACTCACCGCCAATCCGGCCAAGCCGATCAGGATGATTGCGGTGATCGTGGCAAATCCTGCTTGATGGCGTCGTTTCATGGTTGCCCCCCGCTAAAAGCCAACGCGCGGGGAATACGGATCGGCTGCGATGGGCCATCGACCCCGGGTCCGGATATATTCAGCACCAGCACGGCCGCTTCAACCTTAAAACTCAACGACGCCGGCATGCCCGGCCAGCGCCGCACGGATAGCGGCAAACCATCCGGCATGCTGCGTACCAAGGTGCCACCGTCTTCCAATCGCCATGTGATGGCCGGCGCGTTGGACCGATCGATCACGACCGTGTGCGGATCGACTACCCGCAGCGCGCTGCCGCCCCACACATCCCGCCCCAGCAGATGCACCGCGGCATCAAAGCGCGTCACCGCCGCGCCCGTGCGTGCCGTATCCACCGGCACGCGCAGGCAGGCGATAAACACCTGCGATGAAATGAGGGTAAACACCCCCAGCAGCAGCACCACGGAAAGGACTTCAATCAAGGTAAAGCCGCGGCTCTTCATGGCGCCACCGCCTTACCCGACACCAGGCCCAACAGCACACCATGCTGACCGCGGCATTCCACCACCACCTTGCACCAGCGATATCCGTCCACGGCCGAAGCGTCCGACACCGGCACAATCTGAACCTGCATGGCCGCCGGTGCCGGCGGCAACGGCTGCCCGATTTGCAGATGTTGCAAAACCATCTCCGCACAGCGCTGGGCACTGCGGGCATCGGCAAAGTGCCGCGCGGCCTGCGTCTGCTCGCCGCCGAGTTGGGCCAGCAGCACCGCCAGGGTGATGACCACCGCCAGGCCCAGCAGCATATCCATGAGAACAAAACCGTGCGGCTTTTTCAAAATGAAGCACCTCCCCGGGGCATCATGCCCCCGAGCAGTGCGGGGATGGCGCCCAGCAGGCACACTGCGACAAAACCAACCATCAGCCCCAGCACCAGTACCGTGGCCGGCAGCAGCGCGCCACGCAGCAGTTGCAAGCCGCGGTTGGCGCGGTCGCCATAATAGCGGCCCAGGAAGTCCAGGGCCGCAGGCACGCAACCCACCGCCATCGCTGGTCCCAACGTCCCGGCCACCAGCGGCGGCAAGCCGGCGCGGCGGGCCGCTTCATCCAAGGCATGACCCGCCGAAAGCGCCTCCGACCAGCGCCAAATGCGTCCACGCACAGCGCAATTGCGTGGGATGGCCGAGGCGGCGTCAATGAGCAGCGGCGCTCCATTGGCGGCCGATTGGGCCAGCACCATGAAGACGCTGGACAGCCCCTGCGCCAGTACCATCTTTCCCACGAGTGGCAGGCGCAGAACGACCACATCAAACAACGCGTCGAGCGGACGAAAACGCAGGCGCGCCGCCACAAATATGCCACGCCACCAGCAAACCGATGCGGTAAAGAAGACCAGCACCAGGACAGGCCCGCAGAGTGCCCACCCATAATCAACCACAAACCAATCTGAGGCGTCCAGCAGTAGCGCGGTCGGCCGCGGCAACGGTGTGCGGAAATCCGAGAAAATATCGCGATACTTTGGCACGACGAAAATAAGGAATCCCGCCAGGATGCCGGTGATGGAAAGGAGCATCGTCACCGTATATAAGCCGTAAAAATTGCCTGAGGTCAGGGCGCTAGCGCTCGCACTGCGTATCTGCTTACGATCCGCATCCACCAGCCGTGTGAGCACCGCCGGCAATTGCCCGGTGCGTTCGCCCAGCGCCAGGGCGGTAATGGTGTCCTGCGGCATTTCCGGGACGCACGAGGCCAGCGCCTCGGCCAGGGCATCGCCCGCGGCCAGGGCCTGCGCCACGTGCTCCAACCGCCGCCGCAATTTGCCGCCCTCCGCACGTGCCGCCAGGCGCAACATCAACACCAGCGGCAAATTCTGCCGGACAATTTGTTCCACATGGGCCAGGATGGCGGCCGCCCGATTGCGGCGCAGGTTCGCCATGATGTGCTGGCCCAACACCAGCGTCCCGATAACCAGAAAATTGCTGTACATTCCCAGCGGCGGCGCCAGGATGACCATGCCGGCGACAATCCCCATCAGGGCCACCGTCGCCATCATCCACGCCGGCGCCGTTGCCACCCAGAGCAGCCATGCGACCGCCCCGCGTTGTTGGGTCGGCACCGGCCGTGGCCGCAGATAGTTCAGAACTGGTGGTTGATTACTCATAGAAAATACGACAAACTTTGGATCAATTTCAGCAGCGGCATGAATAAGGCGCTGATGGCAGACCCCAGGATCCCACCCAGCGCCACCACGGATAACGGCGTCAAGATCGCCGGCAGGGCCTCCAGCCGCAGTTGGGCCTGGCGCATATACAGGTCGCGCAGCGACGCGAGTGTTCCGGGCAGATCATGGCGCTGGATCCCCAGCATCATGGCCACCGGCACCGTTGCCGGCAGCAGTCGCGGCGTAGCCAGACCATCGATTTCCTGCCCGGCTTGCAGCAGCGTGATCAGCCGCCCGCCATCCTGTTGGGCCAGCGGCGAGCGCAAGGCGTGGGTTGCCAAGTCTATGCTGGCCGGCAAATCCAACCCGCCCACCACGCCCAGGCGCACCGCATCGCACCAGCGCGCCACCAGGTTACGCCGCACGATCGCGCCGACTAACGGCACGCGCAGCGTTATATGTTCCCGAAACACCCGTCCCGCGTGAAAGGTCCTGGCTCCTTGCCAGGCCAGCGCAAAGACGGCCGCGACAATGCCGGAACAACACAAGATCAGCGGCATGGCCGCCGACATAGCCAAGAGGATTCGCGTGCTCAACGGCAGTGCTACGTTAAAGTCACCCAGGGCGCCCCCCAAGTTATTCACTGCCGTAAAACTCAAAAACGTCAGGACCACCAGCATTCCCGCCAGCACCATGATCGGGTACGAGAGTTCGCGCCAGAGCGCCGCCCGCAGGCGGTGGTTCAATTCCAAGTATTCGCCCAAGTTCAGCAGTATGCCCGAGAGGTTGTTGCTTTTGACGCCCGCGTCCACCAGGCGGGCATAGAGCGGCGGAAACTGGCTGCGGTGGCGTTCAAACGCTTCGGCCAGCGTGCGGCCACTTTCGAGCTCCGCCACGATCAGGCGCACCGTGGCGGCCAGGCGGCCGTGGCGCATATCCTGGGCGATCAGGCGCAGGCCCTGCTCCACCGGCATACCGGCGCCGGTAAGCTGCGCCAATTGTTGATTGAAGGCGATAAAGTCATCGCCCCGCAGCGGCTTGCCGGCCGGTGCCGCGGGTACCAACTGCAATTGGATCACGCGCAGTTGCAGCGCCTGGAGTTGATTCAGGGCGTCGGTGCTGTCGGCGGCGGCAATGGTGCCTGTGAACGGCCGGCCATCGGGCATCTGGGCGCTGTAGGAGAAGGTTATATGCGTGGCAACGGGCGTTTGGCTCATTGTGCGGCAGCTCCTGTGTTGGTGGTCCCGGCGGCGCTAAGAACCGTTCTGGCCCGGCGGTGCGCCCAGGACGCGCTGGACCTCGGCATCATCCGTGGCGCCCTGGCGGATCAAATCTTGGGCGGTCGATAACATGCTAACATAACCTTCCTGCGCGGCCAATAATTGCTGCAACGCATCGGCATCGGCGCCGCGCAACAGCGCCGCCCGCAATGGCGCACTGAGGTACGCCATTTCCGCCACCGCCACGCGCCCGCGATAACCGCCCGTCGGGTCGCGCCGGCGCAGCAGCCGCTGGGCGATCACGCCGTAAAGTGCGCTGGTGATCTGGTAGGGTTCGATGCCCATTTCCAGGAGCCGCGCCAAGGCCCCGCCGATGGTGCCGGCGTGGAGCGTGCAGATGAGCCGATGACCGGAGAGGGCCGCCTGTACCGCCAGCGAGGCGGTGGCGGCATCGCGGATTTCGCCCAGCATCAGCACCTGCGGATCCTGCCGCAGGATACTGCGCAGCGCCCGCTGGTAGGTCAATTCGCCATGCGGTGCCACCTCAATCTGCGTAATCCCGGCCACGTGCCGCTCCACCGGGTCCTCGAGCGTGATGATGCTCAGGCCCGCGCCCTGCCGGGCGATATGTTCCAGCAGCGCGTATATGGTGGTGGTTTTACCCGAGCCGGCCGGGCCGGTCACAATGAGCATGCCCCCATCGCCCGCCGCAAAGTGCTGTAACCCGGCAAACACCGCCGGCGGCAAGCCCAGTTCTGCGAGCGTGCGCGGCTGGAGCAATTCCGCCGGCAGGCGCAGCACCGCCCGCAGCCCGTGGGCCGTGGGCATAATCGCCAGGCGCAAATCCAACGGCGTCCCTCCACCGGCCCGCTCATGGGCGATGCGCCCTTCCTGCGGGATATCCAGGCGATAGGTCAGCAGTTGCCCCAGCACCATCAGTCGCAGCACCAGGCTGCGGCCCACCAGGGCATCGCACTGCTGATACGGTTGGAGCAGGCCATCGATGCGGAAGCGCACCTCGTAGCCTTGGGCGGTGGGTTCAAAATGAATATCCGAAGCGCAGCGCACCAGGGCGGCGGCAATAATTTGATCCACCAAAGGCCGGGCATCGTTGGGCAGCAACTGTTCAGTCATGTGGGCATTGTGCACCAAGCGCCAGACGTATGCCAGCGCGATCCCGAATGTGGATAGTAGATAGTTGTTAGTTGATAGTGGGGAGCAATTGCGAACGAAGAATGACTCAATGGCCCAATCACCCGATGGCTCGATTGAACTGACTGCGTAAGGCTGCGTTTATCATTCAGCCCTACGCCGCCTATGATAAAGCCATGCCAAGACCGCCCCAACCATCCTGGGACCAGCTCAACGCTGCGATCAGCGCGTGCCGGCGCTGCCCGCGGCTGTGCGTCTATCGTGCCAAAGTGGCCGCCGAAAAACGCGCCGCCTTTCGCGCCCAAACCTACTGGGGCCGTGGCGTGCCCAACTTCGGGGATCCGGCGGGGCGCCTGCTGCTGGTGGGGCTGGCGCCCGCCGCCCATGGGGCCAACCGCACGGGGCGCATGTTCACGGGCGATCGCTCCGGGGATTTCTTATTTGCCGCCCTGCACGCCACGGGCTTTGCCAGCCAGCCCACATCCACCCATGCCGAAGACGGATTGGCCCTGCGCGACGTGGCGATCACCGCCATGGCCCACTGCGCCCCGCCGGACAACAAGCCGCTCCCGGAAGAACTATCCCACTGTGCTGATTACCTGCGCCAGACGTTCGCCCTGCTGCCCAACCTTCGCGGCACGATCGCCCTGGGTAAGATCGCCTTCGACGGCATCCTGCGTTTTTATAAGGATCAGGGCTGGTTGCCGCCGGGCCCGCGGCCCGCGTTTGGCCATGGCAAGTTATACCACTTTGGTGCGGCGCCCTTTGTGCTGTGTACCTATCACCCCAGCCAGCAAAACACCTTCACCGGGCGGCTCACGCAGGATATGTTGCGGGCCATCTTCCAACAGGCCCGGACGCTGCTGGAGCAGGATGCGACGCAACTCGCAGGTCCCGACGCCGCCTGAAGGCGGGACTGGCTCTGATGAAACCCTGCAAATGACGAGCGGTCGCCGGAAAGACGAATGTTTGGAGTACCGCCTTTAGGCCAAGACCGTTCAACGGAGGATCTCGATGGAATCGCGGAAGGGTCGTGTGGGCTGAGGTGTTTGGCGATGGCAGGGGCGTTTTTTGAGC
>Ga0316217_10007509_pt1 | contig 10381 bp, 15 predicted proteins | sample 1anoAmetaG_FD_203633 | JGI IMG/M metagenome (GOLD analysis project Ga0316217, IMG submission 203633) | Freshwater microbial communities from Trout Bog Lake, Wisconsin, USA - 1anoA | ecosystem: Environmental > Aquatic > Freshwater > Lake > Hypolimnion/Profundal zone | place: USA: Wisconsin... | reverse complement strand
AAGGAAATCTCTTGGAGGAGGCAGCCGGCAGCATCTCCACTTTGCGCAAGGAGATCGTACTTTGGTTTAGACATAGAGTAAGGAAGCAGAAATCGATGTGGCTGTTCAGTCCTCTATAAAGCAGAAAATTGAAAGTTTGAAGCAAAATGCCACTCAAATCGCCAACAAACTTGAAAACGAAAAGCACAAAAACGTACCTTTTGTATGATGAAGGCTGAACTCTAAGCCATTATCCGTTACATGCAGGGCAAAATAGAAAAGTAAAAGTTAATGGAAGCTACCAATAGAGACAACATCAGTTTTTAGAGTCTAACAAGCCTTTAAGGACGTTACAAGAAATTAGAATATGATCTCAGCCATCTCAGTGGAAAGCTCAATAGAATGTGCGAAAATGTGGAAACAAAAAAATCAAAAATTAGCCAAAATCGCACTTAGAGAGTCATAGATTCCGGAATCTTCAGAAACATAGAGAAAGAGCTGATAGCATCTGAATTCAAATTCAAGAAGTTACTTATCTAAAAGATCAAGTATAAGAATGAATACTAAAAAATGTTGAAAGAGTATGAGGAACTCAAGCAAAAGGCTTAAGCTTGCGATGTCCAAAGAGACAATACCAAGACTAAGACCAACAAAAACAATAGTCGCATCTAAACTGATAATTAGAGCCTTCTTCAGCAGAAAAAGTTCATTCAGATCTAGAATAAGCAGACAAAGCCTATTTCCCACTACCGCAGTGCTTACGAATCTCTAATGGACTCGGAGATTGAGGAAGAGCAGCAACGCAAATCGATTATAGTTCAAAAATTGCTTAGTGATCTTAGGCTGGAAAATTGTGAATAACTGTTGGAGAACTTTGAGAACCTTTAGAGAATTAACGAGAGTTGCTTCAATGAAATGAATAATTACTCAAATCAAGTACTTTAGATTCTACGTAGATTGACGAAATTGAAAAATATTTGAGTGTCATTTAACACTAAAAGAAGGCCAGAAAGATAGGATTTTACAAAGAAAAGAGAGAAATGTCTAAAATTGCAGTCAATTTGGAGAAAAAGAAGGACTTAAAGCTCAAAATTCACCAAGCCTAAGCTGAAATAGAGTAATAGACTGAAAAAATTGGAGCTTTTCTCGTATTTTTGAAATTATTCAGAATCAACAATAGTTCAAAGATTTTCAGAAGCAAATCGATCTTTAGCCGATACCTAATGATTCATTTTCCGGAACTAACTTCTAAGCTGTGATTGAAGGTCTAAGAAGCGTCTAGTAAAGTATTCAACAGTATTTGAGGCAATAGAAGGTCAAGATTGAAGAAGAGCATTAAGGCATAACTGTGCGTGCTGCAAGCCAAGAGAAGCTTTTAGATATGTTGAATAGGGTGAAATATGACTAATGTATGACTGTGATGAAGAAGGAAGAGTTTAAGGAAGAGTATAATAAGTTGGTAAAGGTGAGTTCTACTTCCAAAAGAACAAAAGTTGCCCATTCTAATTCCAAAATTAGTAACAACACCTACAGAAAATGACTGATAATTTATAACCTAAGTATAGTTAAACTAACTTTATGATTATTGCCCCAAAAGGAAGATTTACAAACTAAAAACCAAAAAGACTCTAAACCAAGAATTAATCAAGAAATCAAGTCGCTGGCATTAATCATCTTATCTCCTGTGTATATAACTCTACTATCGAATTTGCTAAGATTGGACTCTTCATTCAAGCAGGCTCCTCCTACACAGTAAACGATGATATTGCCTATTTTGGTGTCTGCTGGAAAGTCGCTGAGGCTTGATATGCTCAAACCCATTTATCTCAGCTCGTTTTACCTTAGATTGCACACCTTTTCAACACATTTAGACACAAGCCATTTGTCTCCGCTTTTGAAGTTAGATAACAAGCCTATTGAAAACTTTTTGAACATTTTCCCTGCCCCACCGACAACCCCTGTCTGCCTCTACGCATACTCCTTTGCAATTTTACTTCTAAGTTCTTGGTAAAGTTTGCTTTTCTTGAGATCCGGCAGTTTGGCTTCAAACTAATCGATTTCCGAAGGAGTCACATGCTCACAACAAAGCAGAGCTATAAGTATGAGTCTTATTTTGTCCTGCTGGTTTTAGGTGGTTTACAGTAGCACTGCTATTTCCTTTTTGAGCTCATTGGTCAGCACTCCTTTACGGTAGAGTTCAAGTTCGCATTCGTTGTATTGATTCAGTTTCCGAGCTGTTGCATCTTTAATGAGTTCAGATGCAAGATTCATATGCATTTCTATTTTCTTTTGCTTTTAGCTTAGTTCATTCATCTCATTCAGCTTCTCTTTCTATCCCATTAGCTTAACTTTGATTGAATTAAGAGTCTCATTCAGCCCAAGCTCACTAATAGACAAATTTCTTTTTTCTGTCCAAATCTAGTCATTAAGGTCGACTTCAAAGGCATCTTTTTTATCTTTTATCACTCTTTGCCCATTTGATGATAGCTTATAGATTGATTAGATTAGTCCTGCATAGTTTATACCATGCAATAAGACAGGAAAATAGTCTGACTACCGATTGAAAAAGAAGACAATGTTGTGAGGCTGTTTTATGCTTACCAGTTACTGCTCTTTTGCAAAGAAGGCACTTTACTTCAGTCTCTACTTCAAAAAGGAAACTTGTTGCTCTTCTTTGGCCCCATACACAAAGATAGGCCGATGTCTACATTGGCTAATTCTTACTTGAGAGTGGAGATTAGGTTTAAGATTTCGTTATTGTTTTACATTATAGCCATATTTCTACTAATAGTGTGGAAGCCAACTGAAGAATACTAAATTTTGCTGATTTTGGTCAAAGCATTTGGCTTCTTTTTGGCTAAGTTTTTAGCGAAATCAGCAATTATGTGGGTTTGTGGTTACCCGGAAAAGTGGATAATTACAGAGCTGTAGAGATCTTCTTCGAAATCTGAAAGCATAAGCTCAAGATTTTCTTTGTTGGGCTGAACTAAGTAAATGGCAGTGACCCCATGAAGCTGTTCTCTTGCCTCCTTGATGTGGAAGTAAAGCGTAATATTTGACTATCTGAGATCCTTCATTTTGAAGAGCGAAGAGTTGATTTATCGATTGAACTGATCGAAGATGACTACTTTCCAAAGATTTTCCCCTTGATTATAAATTTTTTTCAGCAACGTTCTTTGCTCCGTGATAAGACTCGAGGAGACAGCCTTCATTGTATAAGACGTGTATTATAATAAATGACAAGTTATCAGAAAGGCAAACAAAGCAATCTACTAAATCCTCTATTTGCTGTCATGAGTTAGATAGAATCATTTATTATTGGTCCTTATTTTGGCCTGCTTCTGAAGTTTGCTGAGTTGCTCAACAATCTCAGCCTCGAACTTGCTGCGTAGGTACTGTGTCTAGGAGTGTGAAATCTGCCACTCCTCCCTGCCAATTGCGTAGAATTTGAATCCTGAACTCTTCCTATTTTCCTGCTTGGTGGTGGTCTTAGCGAAGTAGTCCTTGACTAGATCTTCAACAGCCTTCCTGAAGAGAAGATCCTTGACCAGTAGACCCTAGTCGACTGGTACTTTCTTCAAAACTTACTGAACGTCGGGTTGGTTCAGAAATTATACTTCTGAGTTTTTTGAGCTGATGTTGTAGATTTTGTCGATTTGCTTCTTTAGTTAGGACAGTTAGGTTTTGCTTTACACTACAAACATGATCTTAAGGCAGTTTTTCTGGGAAGGGGCCAGGAAAATCAGGCATCTGAGGTCTCCGATGTATTTGGTGTAATTTGGGAAATTGGAGTACATCTAAAAATCAAAGTTGATGTCCAGATTGATAGTACTGACGATAGAGAAGCCATATGTGTACTTTTTCTGATAGACAACGAGAAGTCCTGAGCAGTTTTCTTGCCACTAATCTCCTTAGATATGAATGAAGAGTTTGGTCCTGGTCACAAAGAGAACAAGCCTGCTGTCTTTTTAAAATCTCCACTGTAGCTATTTCTCAAGGAGAGGGTCTATCTTCATCCAAAAAGGTGCTCTAAATATTATTATCTGTAATTCAAAAATACGATTTTGATGAAACGATTGTCAAAATCCCAACTCTTGAAAGCGGTTGCTAGCCGTTGAGGGCTGAATATGTGCAAGATTGAGTGTATAGTAATAGTGTTATAGTGGAAAACTTTGATAGATTTATAATGAATTTGAGTTTGGAGTTTTGTTGAGTTTTGGGTGGATTATGGGAGTGTGCGAAGATGTGTGGTTAATGGTTAATGCGCATTATAACCAACCATACTTATAAATATTTAATAGGTTAAACAATGGGCCTATAATGCACCAAGGGTGTCTAACAGAATGGAAATTCTCAGATTTTCCTGCCTAAGGACGGTTTAGAAGATGATTTGATGCAATCAAAGGATATTGTTAACTTTTATATCAAAATTAACAATCTAAGACTTCTCGACTTCTCACAGGTAACCCTCCAACTGAACGTAGACTTTCCACAACATTCTCATATAGGTCAAGGACCATTTCTCAGTCCTGATTTCCTAGAAGGAATTCCAAAAACAGGAAAGAATCTGGACGGTACATGTCATTTCACATAGTCTTCCAGCTACTGGACGGCCTAGCTCAAAATCCCAATCAACCAGATCTCCAAAAAAATTGTGTCTATTTCCATCCTCGACCGCCAAAGTAATGTGCTGGATTCCTTGAATATAAAGCTTTACCACCTCAGCACAGGTCCAATCAAGCACGATCATTTACTCAAGTCTCTGAAATCCAGGCTTCTGTTCGACTTCCATGTTGACCAGTACCTGAACATTGAGGTCTTTTTGAATGATTTTTAAATAGTGTGGAAAAACCCATAAAATTATTCGGAGTATTCGTACTTCTTGTCCTTGATTGTAAGTGAGTTGTAACTCAGTTTTCAAACACAAAAAGTCACGTTGAGGCAACGAAGAAGTACGAAAAGCACTAGAAAATCAAAGGGTGGGGGCTAGACAAGATCAAAGTGAGGAACAGCGACCTTTTCGAGTCAATCATCAAGCTCAAAATGGCCAAAACAGGGAGCGGAGAGAACTAGGTTGAGTGTTTCGTGCCCTACTCCAAGTTTATGCAGCAGAACTCATACAAGCAGATCTACAGCTAGGTGGGCTCCTTTGAAGAACGCTAGTTGACTTTGAACTAGCAGCTTTTCATACGTGGGGAAAATGTAGGATCGGTTAAACTTATTCTTGGGATCACCAAATCCAAGCTCTACGCAGAACAGATGGACTGTGTTATCTTCAGCTAGCATGGCATAGTGATGGCCACTCCTACTGACTTCTTTGACGAGGAGAAAGAGCTAAACGCAGCAGTAATCTTCAGCTTCCACCTCAAGCTCAAAAACGCCAAAAATTCCGGAATAAGTGACCACTAGTTTTTCATGATGATGGAGAGTATCTATATGACACTGAAAAACAAAGAGTTTGGGATAACTGACGATCTTTTCAAAACGCAGTAGATACTGCTGGACTTTATGCTTGAGTTGGTCTAGTTTATTGAGGAGGATCGAGTGTTGAGAAATGAGTATATTTGGAAAATTTTGCATGAGATTCTGCACAAAAAGGTTATGAGTCTCAAGTACTTCGGAAGCATTCGTCATGAAGCTTCCAAGAAGAAATACGCTTTCAAGATCCATAAACTGATGATAGAAACTATCACCAAGATCATTGGTTTTATAGAAAACGGAATCAGTTTCAAATAGTTGAGCCATATCCAAAGATTTATTGCCTATACCTACTTTAGGTTCTCTTGGTGCCAATCCAAAATAGTGGAGGCTCTTCGAAGACCAACTGATCCAGTTATCAGCTAGGACAAACTTGGAGAAATAGGTGCCAGTTCTGCAATAAAAAGTCCCTCTAAGTCTTATTTCTATGATTTCTCAACTAACGTCCTGAAATACATCGAAAGAGATGAGGAATACCTGAAGCTGATAAGAGGTTTGCAAGAGACACATGAAAAAAATCCGAAATGGGCAAGTCTGCTCTTCGATAGGTAGTATTAGCAACTATTCTACGGATTGTACACAGAACTTTGGGACGAGGCCTAGGTCTTCTTGAAGAACGATGGCAAAATAATGTGGTAATACTTTCCCAAATATGACATCTTGCTATCCATTTTTCTAGGCGAGATGAACAGCAACAGTTTATCGGATTTCAGCGATGAGATGACAAGATGTAACATGAAGCTGATCAAAAACGAGAAGCTACTCAACACCTTTATAATGCTCATCTTTCCGAAGACCTGCCTCTATGAGACTTACTGTGTGCTCAAATGTCTGGATTTGATCAACTGCTACTTTTCTGTCATTTTGAAGAACAATGAGAAGTTGCCCATTGATTTCAACTACACCTTCTTCTACAGCGGAATTAGATGCATTTTGGAGTCAAGTCATTCCATGCTCCTTCAGAGAGTAAAACTGCCTTTATTTAGATGTTGACTATGATCTACAAGTACTACAACATTTTCAACAGGGATTTCAGAGAGTCTTTGAACCATTACATCAATTACAGAGTGTTCAACCAGCTTTTTATGCACTGGAGTCAGAATGTAAGAAATATCTTCCATTTTCTACTGATTTTCCGGATCTCCAACTACCAAAGCTACGAAAATCCTGAACTTCCAGGCAAGAACAACAAGTCACTCCTTGAGAACAAAGAAAGTTATGAGGCTATCATTGACCATCTGTATAACCTCAGGTGCTGTAAAAGTCTGGCAAAAACCAAAAAGACTTACGAAAAAGCCGAACTACACTAAAGGATGAAAGAAAAGTTGCTAAAAAAGAAGAAGAATACTCGCTAAATGTTCTCTTTCTTGGCCAAGAAATCTGAGCAGTAGTCGCCTCATAGGTCCATTCGTCGTTAAAGTGCAGATTTCAGCAGTCCGATGGTCGTTCGAAGAAAATGGAGCGTGATGGTAAGCTTTGAAGAATAGCAGCCATAGCCAACGTAAGAAGAGCTCAAATACTTGGAAACCTCTTTGAATGAATTCGAAGCAGCGAAACTGTAGAGGAACCCTGACGTCATTGTAGACTAGCGCAGCAAAATGCTCCAAACCAATGTGGACCAATGATAAATTTTCTTATCGCTAAATCATTTAATTACATTGATGCATTTAATCCTTAAACGCAAAATAGAGTGCTGTCACTTTCATAACCAGCGCTTAGGGAAAATGGCAGCACTTTTCAAGGTGAGCATCTGAGGTAGATTTTTTCGGGACCATGAAACTGGTATATGGGCAAATTAGTATATGTTTAGTATTTATTAATAATCGATATGTAAATAATCCACCGCTTTTCTGGTTTTTACCCGTTCGGACTGTAGCACTAAGGGCAGAACACGTTCGTGTAGGTGCTGAAGCAGGACCTCTGCTAGTCCGAAATAAGCCACTACAGAATGAAGTACAAATTTTTCAAGGAGATGGTCCTAACAACCCTTATCAGACTTCTCAAGCTCTCCAGGGAAAAACGCAATCTGAGGTTTCTCTATGAGTATGAGCCCTTGTCCCTGCAGAAGTTTCTGCAGCAGTTGGGCAACAATACCGCCGGCAGAATCGAACCTGCCGCCTACAGATGTCTGCTCCGCCATTTCAAAATTAACCTGGACGCTGTTGCCAACGAGCTCATTCACTACCAAATCAAAACTGACCTACTTCTCACCAATCTGGCCGTGAACACTCACTCCTTCCCTTTCTAGCTTAAGCTTTTCGTGGAGCCTGACTGTGAGTGCTTCGCCTTGAAGATGGTGGGGGAGGCCAGGCATCAGGAACTCAAGCAGTTGGTGCATCAAAACAAACTCGATTTGATTGAGTTTTATAGCAGTGAGAAGAAAAAACTGATCATAGAGTTTGAGGAGCTGATGGAGCTCTATTTTGGCAAGATTTAGGAGGAGGAGAACCGCCCCAATTTTATCATTAATGGGGTCAAACTGGTTTTTATCAACCAAGACATAAATTAGAGATAGGCTACCAACGATAGCAGGGACAGGAAGAAGAGTACTTCGACGGATAAGATGTCTTTCAGCATGAAAAATGAACACTAAAGACAAAGGAGAAGGGGTTCGGGGTAAGAAAACACCATAAGGGATTTAGCTGAATTGAGCTGCAAAAAGTTTAACTCAATAAAACCAGAAATCACTAAGAAAAACCATATAGTCTCTACTAATAGCATTGACGACAAACCTCAGACAAGCAAAACAAAAAAACATTCAGACAACATACATTTCTAACCTGCCGAAATAACCAAAGACCACACTCTGATAGTCTAGGAGCAAGACTATCTGCAGAGTCTGGAAGATGAGATCAAAAATATGGCAGTGGAACATTAACAGACCGAAGAAGCAAAGCAAATCAAAAGGAACTCGCCTGCCCTCAATGCAAGTCAAGGGTTGTTGTCTGTGGGTGAGAACAAACCGGAAAACGGCAAAATAGTTGAAAGCAGAGATACCAAAGTTGAGAAAAAGCATAAGTACAAAATGAAAATCATCACATCCCACGACGTAGAGATCGAGGAGGAGAAAGACCCCGAAACAATCGATATCAATGAATAGAATTTTAGCGAGCAGACGCAGCAGAAACTGTTTCTGGATGATATGCTATCAAAGCAACTTCAGTAGTTTAGGGAGTCGAATAGGGGATAGAACTCAGAAAAGAGGATCCTGCAGGCCAGACACAGCGATGGGGACACGCACATATTGAAAGCAGAGGGCGAGAATAAAGGCATTGCCACATCTCTGATAGCTCATGACCAGTCCCAGTAATCTTCGTGCAAGTGCTGTCCGCATTCCGCCTAGCCGTGCGAGCAGTAGGCCAGCGAGAAATAAGGACATGCGGAAACCTACCTCCACAAGATCCAGTCTGCGAAGTAGAAGGCGTAGAAGTTGCTGAGGCAGTACGCCCAGCACAAGGTCCGCAAGGCTTGATCATTGTTTTAATGTTGTCCCTTTATGCTTATCGGATCGGTTCGGACATGATGGCTACACTGTTGCTGCCTGCCGAATATGCGCGAGCTATCCATAGCTTATCCATATGTTCATAATTTATTGTTAATTACGCAGGTTGACCTATTACATTACAGTTATGGATACGATCTGCCTCTGTCTCGTGGGTTAGCTTGGATGCTGGCCTCGTTGTTTTGCTGGTTTCTATGTTTGCGAAATGCCATCTACTGAGACCAACCAGTTTGGTCGGACCACCATTTTAATATCAGCCAAAGCTCCATTAAAACAGCATGGGATTGGAAAAGCACCTCAAAAAACGATCAAACCTTATGTAGAAAGATACACCCTTTACAAATAATCACAACTTGTATGTGCTGCTGGCTTCATCGTGAGCAGTTTAAGGGTTTTTATGCGAGCCTTTTCTAGATTTAAAAATGTTGGGTAAGTGGTAATCGAAAATTAAGTAGGATTGGCTAGTTGATGATAATGAGTGTGTTGGACAACATTAATAAGGTGGGTGTATAGTTGATATTTGGGAATTCGAGTGTTCAAAAAGAATGAAAGGGTACGTAACCCCTCTCGCTCTGGCGTATAAAAGGAAGACGTACTTCCATCGAATCGATTTATTCGTATATTCAATCACTTTTCTTTCTTCTTCTTATCCTCATTCTCCTCCTTATTGCTGACCGAAGACGAAGATTTAGACTATGAGGAAGACGAGCCTGAGCTCTCAGATGAAGAACTGGAGCTCGAGGAAGAAGAAGAACTATGTATACCCAGAGTTACCTTCTCCTCTTGTGCCTGCTCTTTCTATCTTTGCTGCGGCTTCTGGAACGGTTGTTTGACCCGTACCTTTTCTTACCTGAGGGTTCGACCGTCAACCTGCAGCCTTCGACCTTCTTGTCATTCATCTACTTCACGGCCGCCTCAGCGTCGTAGTAGTCTTCGAATTCCTGGATAGGGATGGGGTTACGATGAACGAATAGGGTCCCTTGTACTGAATACACACTATTTTGCCGAACTACCTGAACCAGCTTTTGAGGTCGTCTTTAGTTGTGTTTTTGCCGTAGCCTTTGACATAGATTTAGGGGTTGCGCACTCTGGTCGACATGTTGAAACTCTTATAAATAAATATAATCCATCGCTTGAGCGGCAATTTAGTTTTTAATCACTCCCCACCCACCTGCAGACCCACTGGTTCCCTCAGCTGGCACTATTGTGGGTTGTGCAGATTTGGGTTATAATAAATGGATAAATATCAAGTGGCATCGGCCGTGATCCCCAATTTATACGAGCTGGACTAACTCTCCTTCATCAAGCGGGAAACCCACCGCTGGCTGCGCTTCAAGTAGAAGGAGAAGCTCCTGCCCCTCCTCCGAAACCTCACTTACGCCTGCAGAGACACCCTCAGCAAAATGTTTGTGTTCGCCCTCA
>Ga0316217_10007508_pt1 | contig 10382 bp, 6 predicted proteins | sample 1anoAmetaG_FD_203633 | JGI IMG/M metagenome (GOLD analysis project Ga0316217, IMG submission 203633) | Freshwater microbial communities from Trout Bog Lake, Wisconsin, USA - 1anoA | ecosystem: Environmental > Aquatic > Freshwater > Lake > Hypolimnion/Profundal zone | place: USA: Wisconsin... | reverse complement strand
TGAGCTGCGAGGGATCCAGCGAACCGGCCTGGTTGCGGTCGCGGACACCGCGACCTTTGTATTCGCGAGAATAGAGGTAATCCAGCGCAGCCTCCATGCGGGCATCCCGCGCGGACATCGGCACCGCCAGACGCTTTTCAGCGAAGCGCCCTAGAACCAATCGCCATCTCGTTTGCGTGTTCATGCAGGTGTTGCTTTTTCGGATTGTGTTTCTGGTGGCTTGATCCAGTCCCCCAGCCCATCCAGTTCCAGGGCCTTCTTCACGGCCGCGTTCAAACGCAAGGCCGCCATCATTTCAGCTTCGCTGATTTCAGGTCGTGCCAGATGTCCCAACTTTTGACCACCTTGGAGCTCCGCAACAACGCCGGCGACTTGGTCGGTTTCGCGTGGCGTGAGGTCCGCGAACGCCAGACGCAAGTGTGGCAGGCGCTCGATAAATTCCTCCTCGCTCCAAGCGGCCATGAGTTTTTCGACGGTTTCGACAAGGGCAGGCTGTCGCCATGCGAGCTCGCGACAGGTGCGCAGCAGCCCAATCAGAAACTCCATCTGCCCTCCGGGCTGCACGGCGGCGGAATTCAAAAATCCGGACAGCATTTGCAGCAGTTCCGTTTCATCCAGCCGGTCGGCGCTGTGCAAAATTCCAGCCGCACCGCCGGCGAGCAAGGCGGGGGCTTTGGGGTCCAAGAGCTGGGCGCGCAACGGTTCGAAAAACAGAGCGGGATCCAATGCTTCATCACATGCCGCCTTGGTGTGCAAGATTTCACGCACAACGATAACCGCCTGCAATGTGTCGTGCGCCGCCTCGGCGGGAGTATTCACCAAATCATGCAGGAGGTAACATGCCCGATCATAGGCGGATTTGATTAGGTCCGGAATTTCGGGGAGTTGATGCGCTTCGAGCGGCTCACGTGATTCCCAAAGCAGGATCAACTGATTCAGTGACGTGGCGAGCGACTTGAAGTCCGGATCCTCGCCGATCTGAGCCGCGATCAAGGCGTGCAGCTTTTCGGTGTGCCGATGCAAACCCATGCGGCACGCGTGCACCAGCATGGATACGGCTTCCGCGGCGCTGCGGCCGCGGCCCTGGCTTTCAAGGTCGGCGATCACTCGCAGCAAACGATTTGCCGCTGCCTCCTCGACGGTCGCGCCGTAGACACTGGCTTCCACCAAACGGCTCTCGGTCTGGGGCGTCCATTGATAATCCCAGTGCTCATGCAACCGTTCAAGGCCGGTGCCCTTCACGAAATCAGGCCCGGCAGTCATCGTTGCAAATGGGACTTCCAACAAACCAAGGCAATGAAAGAAGCGGCTGGATTTGCGATGCGTTGTCTTGCGGTAGAGATCTAGTGAGTTTTTGCGACGCACGGAGTCGTTGATGTTCAGGCGAAGGACCCGGGCTGTTTCCCGGAAATTCTCAACCAGCGGCGGCACCCCCGCTTCTGGCGGCACTTCCCCGATGCTCGTGCCCATCAGGGTGTGGTGCGCGAGACCAAGGAGCAATTCGCCCTCGGCATCCATGGATCCTTTTACAAAACAACTTCGAATGCCATCCAGCAGGTCTTCACGGGTTGGTCCAGGATGTCCGCGCAATGCAGCCAGCCTTCGGGCTTGTTCCAACCCGGCGATCTCATCGGCGGGAGAAAGCGAGGTCGCCATTTTCTTCCGTCGGGTCGTCTGTCCGAGCTGCACCAAGATTTTTGCAGCGAGATCGGTGAAGGGTTCAAGGCTAGCGGGGGTTGTGTTGCTCTGACTTTGTCCCGCTCGCCACACCTGATCATAATAGAACGGCGACGGCATTCCGGCGGCGTAACCGTTGATGGCATCCAGTTGTTCGAAGCTATAGCGCACCAGACAGGTCAGCACCTCACGGGCTTTCGCTGGTTTCAAGGCTTTATGCTCGCCGCTAACCAGTTGCGGCAAGGCAACAGTGTGAAATCCGCCCGTGACCACCAACACCGGACGGGCATTCGAGCCAGCGAGTTGCTTCAATTCCTCCCGAATGTTTGCCGCCATGGCCGCCTCGCGTTCCATCGTACCGTCGGCCTTCAACTCTTCCTCGGCGGCGTCCGCGCGCGCGAAATAGCACCAAGAGGCCACATCTTGGATGAACTCTCTGGTTTCGGATTCAGAGTGATGCACGGCGAAGCGGGTTTCAAACAAGTGATCCCACAAATCATTGTGGTCACGGCAGCCGGCGCGCTTCGCCAAAGCCTGGAGATACCTGCTGCGTTTGAAATGCCGCTCTGCCAGCAGCGATTCCACCCGCGGTGCGTCCGCTTCGACGGCAGCGGTTCGCTCGGCTTGAATTTGTTCCGGATAATCGAGGTCGATAAACCGCAGGGACGCGCCCAGCTCCGCACCGACGCGCAAGGCCACCAATTCTGGCGAATAATCGCAGAACGGATAATAGGCGGCGAAGCGAGGTGGCCCGAGATTCAGCGCGGATTGGTCCACCGTTGGCGCTTCATCACCGACGAAGCTCGTGTAAACGGCCACGGGTGCCCGGGTCTTTTCATGTAACAGCAGCGGAATGACCGATGTGAACGAAGCCGGACCTTCGACCAGAATGGCGCGGGGCTTTCGTTCCCGGATGAGCCGTTCCAGATGCCACGCACAGGCGGGACTGTGGTGGCGGATGGGAAAATATATTATTTCCGGCGTGACCAGCCCGGCCAGAAAACTTTCCACCGTTTTGTCTGCTACGCGCGCAGCCATTTCTTAGCCTCGTAGAATTGCTGCCAAGCCTTGCTGCCTTTGCCGCGCGTCTTGACCACCACCTCGAAGTATTGTTTGAGTTTTTTTAAGTCGTCGGGATTGTCTTTTAGAATGGTGCCAAGAATCTGCCGCGCGATGTGCCCGCCCTCCATCCGGCTGCTGCCGAAATACGCTGCATCCAGCCCCGCCGAATGTCCGACCGCCACCGCTTCGGCCGTGGACATGACGGTGGACGGCTTCTCCACGACGGTGCCTTCCATGGTGCGTCCGTGGCGCAGATCGTTGAAAGTGGTCACAAGCAGATCCAGAACGTCTGGAGGACATTCAACATGCACACCGGATTCCCTCAGCAGTGTGTCTGTTTGTTCCTTGACGAGCTTGAGTTCCATCGCCTTGTCCGCCAGCGGCGCGACGGTTTCAAAATTGAAGCGCCGCTTGAGGGCGCTCGACATTTCATGCACCCCGCGATCGCGGAGGTTCGCCGTAGCAATGATGTTGAAACCCTTTTCGGCAAAGAGCACTCCGTCGCCACCGGTCAATTCGGGCACCTGCAAGGTTTTCTCCGAGAGCAGGCTTACCAGTGTATCTTGAATTTCCGGCTGGCAGCGCGTGATCTCTTCAAATCGCACGATCGCCCCGGCCTTCATTCCTGTGAAGAGCGGGGAGGCGACCAGCGCCCGCAAGCTTGGACCTTCGGCCAGAAGCAGGGCGTAGTTCCAAGAGTATTTGATCTGGTCATCCGTTGTGCCCGCTGTGCCTTGAATCGTCAGCAATGAATTACCTGAGACTGCGGCGGAGAGCAGTTCCGACAGCATGGACTTCGCGGTTCCCGGTTCGCCAACGAGCAGCAGGCCGCGGTTTCCCAGAAGCGTGACAATGCACCGCTCGACCAACGCATCGTCGCCGTAAAATTTCTGTGTGATGACGGTTTTCAACTTGGCGCCATCGCGTGAATGGTTCAGCGCGGCACCCTCACTGCCGAGAATGAATTGGCGCACCGCGCGCGGCGAAAGATTCCATCCGGGCGGTTTAACGCCCGGGTCGTTTGCCGCCAGCGCGGCGAGTTCATCGGCATAAACCACTTCTGCCGGCGGACGAACCATGCGTGGCGGCGAAGAAGATTTTTCAGTCATATTCATTGGTTTCACATTTGAGTTTTCTTTTCCCATGCCGGGTCAAAGCCGGTGCCTTCGGCTGCGATGGCGCGAATATCATTCCAACATTCGCTCAACAATACCGAAGGGACTTCGGAAAGCATCATTTTCGAAGCGCCGCCGAAGGACTCGCCGCCCTCGGCCACGCGGTCAAAATGCAGGATGGTCAGCGCCACGGTGCGGTTTTCCTCCGGCATGCCGTTCCCGGTGAATTCAATAGTCGCCTCTATACCAAGCGTCGGAAAGCGTTTGTGATAATCAAAAAACCACCCGCCGTCCTGAGCCTGCCCTCGCGTGTAACCCAGCTTGTTCGCGCGCCCGCGCAGCTTGAATGCCTCCAGAACGTGCCCCTGAAAATCAGCTACGTCGGTTTCGTTCTGATTTTCCTCGGACAGTTTGAAATTCTGACGGCCAAATTGGTCAAACAAAGTTTCAACGTTGTAATCTTTGAAGTGCTGCCGCCAGGCCTGCGATTGTTCCGGGGTCACCTGACATTCGTGAGCCACACGAATCAGGTCTTCGGCTTCCAGTTTGACTGGATCATCGGCGACATCCGTGAGCGACCCGTCTGACAGAGGCCGAAACAGCTGCACTGCCTTTTTATCGCGCACTACCGCCCAGATCAGTCGCTCACAATGATGCCTGACGATGGGATGCCGGTTGAGATAAAGATTCCAGTCTTCGAACGACCAGGTTCGCTGCGTGCACATGGCCTCGTAAAGGCGGTCGCGCTGCATCGTCAGAACGGCTTTCAATTCCTTCTTGGCTGCGGAATAATTCTTCTTGGCTTCGGTGGCCTTGGCTTCGTCATCGTCCTTTCGTGGTTCAGGCAGTGCTTTAAGCGTTTTCCCCTCGGCATCAGCCAAAACAAAATCCAAATCTTCATTCAGCTTGGCCGTGAACTGCCTTGGTCCGAAATCAATCATCATGATGCCATTTTCGTCCAAACCGGCGGAAGGGATGGTGCGGTCGGCCAACTCTGCAACCGTCCAGCCTCTCCGATCTGCCAAGGCTTGAGCCTGAACGTTGGCCTCTTCCTGGATGCTCTTGGTGCGAAAGCGGCTGCCGACTGCCAGGAGCAGTTGCGTGGCAGTGCGATGTTCGACCCAGGCGAGCATTTGTAGCAGGGCGCGACAATGTGCAGCGCGCTGGCCATACCATTCTTTCAAATAACGATTCACCGTCGGAACGGCCGATCCTCCGACGCAGGCACCGGAAACCGATAAAATGCCCTTGGATGCAATGGCTGAACCTTTGGGCTGCTTCAACATTGAAGGTAGCGCCTGCGCATAATACTGCTCAGCTGTCATTGGCGGTGGTGGTGGCGGTGCTCCCTGGGGTTGCGGATTTTTCTGTGCCTGCTGGGCAAAATATTGAGCGTAATGCGCCATGCTTTGCGCATGAGCCTGGGCGCGCTTCTCTGCTTCGGCGCGCGCAATCGGCGCGGTATCCTCGGCAAGCTTCGTCGCGATTGAAGCGGCATCGCCGGGGGTTTTGATCGTGAGCCATAGCTTTAGCGCGTGCAGTTGCACTTCGGGCTGCGGCGTTGCAAAACCAGCTTCAAACAACGGAATGACATCACGTTTGAATTCTTGCGCCGCCAAGGTCAGAACGGCGTTTTTATGTTCCCCTTGAGTTTTTCGGGTCCAAACATCCGTATCGATCGGCGCGGCAATATAATTTTCCAGTTGTCGTAATGAGGCGCGGCCAGAATTGGCAACCAGCCATTCCGCCGCCTGATTTGATTGTTTCCACAGCCGTTTGTGAGCGTGTGTGTCTTCGGCGAGCAGCCGTTCCCCGCAAAGTCGTTCCATCGGTTCGTGAAACCTGCTGCGTTCCACGTTGCGCAAGGCTGAGCCCAGTTCAAAGCGGGCATACCAATTTTCATTGAGCTCAAAGGCGCGTGCTGCCAATTCTAAAAATCGTTTGGTATCGGCCATGAGTGGCAAAACCCAGACACTTGTGTGGATGCGGGTTACATCAGCGGGCTGCCCGAACTGCTCCAGAAGTTTTTTCCAGCGGTCAGGCGCGTGCAGGGCATATAGCTGAGCCAGCTCTGGCGCATGCCTGGCATCGAGGCAAACTTTGGCGACTAGTTCAGCTAGCGCTTTATCATCCAGCGAAAGCAGAAATTCGCCGGCCGGCGTCAGAGAATTATTTGGAAAGCGAAGGGGGCGGACTTGCTCTGCGACTTGGATGGCAAATCCCGTTCTGGAACATGCAGCGGCTTGCGCAACCAAAGCAGCCTTTGCAAATCGTGCCCGCTGGGCAGCTTCATCTGGAAGGCTTTGACGCAACCACGCACCTAGCGCCTGGGGCAGTCCGGCTGTGAGACAGGCTTGCAAGAACCGCTGCTCGGTTTCAGTCATTTGATCCGGCATGGGCAAAGCCAGGAGCAGTTCATTCGGGAGCCAGCTATACTGTCTGAACTTTGGAATGAAATTAAGAAGCTTTGAATCTCCCGTCAGCAAGAACTGCTTCCAGGCCGGATTCTGCCATTCCTTGCACCATAATTTTCCAGCTAAGCCGTCCAAGGCTTCTATGATTGATGCCATAAAAAGTGTTGGTGAATTGCCGGCCCACCATGTAGCAGTTGGTCAATCCCAAGACGAGGATGAAAACATGTTTGCTACTGCATTGGCTTTTCGGCAACGAGCACCATATTCGTCGGCGGCCACGGCAAGGTATGACCCCGCAAATCCATTAACTCTGCATGCCCGGTGTGCCGGTGCTCAACAACCCATTGATTCGTATAAACGCGCGACCCCTCGCTGGGTTGATTTGGGTTTTCAAAAATCTGAAATCCGATTTCAGTGAGCGCTTGTTTCCATTTTGAGAAATTCCAGAAGCAGAATTCCTCGTTCATCTCAGACGACCAGTTGTCGGTGTAATCCTTCTTGGAAAGAAATTCCGCCGCCTGCCGGAGAGTGAGTTGAAACATCTGGCGGTTGTGCGACGAGACTACTTTGAACGCGAATCCACTTTGGCCACCGAGAAAATCCTGCGCAAATAGAAAGAAACGACTGCGCGTAGATAACGTATGCAGCCATCCCGTGCTGCGATCTTTGCGTTGAGTAATTTCTGCTGCTGAGAGGTTTTCTCCGTCTTTGTCTGAGCACCACAACAGCACTTCGCGGTCGCCGTCATCCGGCCCAACAACGTCGCGGATGAGCAGTCGTCCGCCGGGGCGCAGTTGACGTAACTTTTCGGCTAGGTAGCTGCGAACCGACGTCTCGCCATCGCCATAGCTCCAAATTTCATGGAGCGTGCTGTTGCAGATCGTGGTGTCAATCGACTCCGGCTCGAAGACGCGGTCGAAAAGATTGCGATGAAAAAAGTGAACATACGCGCCGCCGAATTCTCCGGCCCGCTGGCGCTCCAAAAACCGGCTGGCGAATTCTGACGACAAATCAATCCCGAACAAATCTGAATCGGGAAAGTCGCGACTGATTTCCGCTAGCAATGCCCCGTCGGCGCAACCTTCATCCACAATCCGACCCGACCGGATTTCCTTTTGGATATCCTGGTATTTCAGCCGGATGATCTCATTCATGCCGCGTGCATAGGTGCTGTAATTCCGGGCCGTGGTGAGGCTGCCTTCCTGATTTGTCAGCGGGTCTTGATACAGCCGTGCAACTCGCTGGGGCACTTCCGGAAAATCTTCAAACAAACTGGCGTGGCTGGTGGCAAGTTGGCTGTTGGCCAGTTTGCCCGCACGCCAGTTCTCCTTCTGGCCCCCGATCTCGCGGATGATTTCAATGGGTGTAGCCGGATGGGAATCGGCCGAGCTCAACTCTGCGGAGGCAATTGCGAATCCCAGTTCCTGATACAGCCGGATGACTTCCGGCGTGGAGCACAGCACGAGACAGTTTTCCGGCGTCACCTGGATGGCGTGTTCACTCTGATATGCAATTTCCTTGATGGTGAAGGCGGCGAAATTATCAGTGTGCCCGTAATGCGGAATTCCCAACACGCGATACCGGAATGGTGTGTGCTGTTGTAGCTGCCTGGCAAACCGATCCACTCCCACCGCACGGATGTGGAACGGGATGGGATTGAACCGGGAATTCTCCTGGTTGGAAGACGTAATGGCGAAAATGATTTCCGTCGGTGGTTTCGCGACCGGGGCGCTGCCGGCGATGAAGCCCGGCAGGTCCGAAGGCGGTTCAGTCAGAACCCGCTTCAAGTATTGTTCTTGAAACGCCGTGTTCACCAGATGACGGCCGGGGAAAAGTAAATAGCTCATGGATTTTTTATCTTGGAATTCCCATTTCGCTCGCCGGCGACCACTGGGAGTTTTTGAACAACGACCGCACCAGCTTAGTCGCCTCGCGCAGGCGCTCTTCATGTGATCCGCGCAGACTCTGCCACGGCACGCTTTGCTGGGTGAGTGCTGATTCAAACCAGCGATGCATTTCCTGGCGGATGTGCTCACCGTCCCGCAGTCCGTCTTGCACGAAGGGAATCTCATCACCCGTGAGCAAATACAAATCGCACTTGCCGTGTCGGGCGATTCCTTCCACGGCAGCGCTGTGGCGGCCGATGTAACGGCGATGCCAGAGCACAGTGGCGAAGGCGTTGGTGTCACAGATCAGCACCCGGTTCGCCTGCCGCGCCGCCAGATCTTCTCGCCTCGTCTGCTCTTTCGCGATCATCGCGAATTCATCCGTGTGCCATTCCAGTTCGTTTCGCGCCAACTTCACAACGGAATATTCGCGGCCGTATTCTTCGACCCAATTCGTTTGAAATGTCTCTGCCAGCGCCTTTGCCAGCGTGGTGGTTCCGGTGGACTCGGCACCAACGACGCAAACCCGCTTGGTAAACCAGCTCCGCACGGGTGGCTCGATAAAGTCCCAGTTGGCATAGGGATCGTTTCGGATTGCCGTGCCGGAAATGGGAACCCGTCCGCGAGCTTTGTCCACGGCGATATGCTTTGACCCCATCAACTCCGAATAGCGGTCGCCGTAATCTTCGGAAGTGAACACTGCATCCGGCGCGCGACCGAGCCAGCGAAGGGTGTTTTCCGCCCAAACCCGCGAATCATTTTCGTCGTAGTGGTCATCGATCACCATGACTTGTGCGCCGGGATGAATCTCCTGCAACCACTGCCCGCGAAGTTCGCCGGAGATCGTGTCAGTCGGTTTGCCGCAAACGATTACCACCGCCCGCTTGGATTGTGCGACCGCCTCGTCAATCAGTAGCTTGTGGCCACGATGGGGCGGATAAAACTTTCCGATGACAAGGCCCAGCCCGAATTTCATGGCGCAGCGTTTCCTTTCCTCATGCTGCGGTTCCACTCGCGCACGCCGATGAGGCACATCGCCAGAAACACGGCGTAGAGCACGGCGGTCAGCGGCAAATGACGGCTCAGATAAAGCGGGACGTAGACGACGTCGGCAGCGATCCACAGAAACCAGTTTTCAAAGCGCTTCCGGCAAAGCAGATATTGTGCGGCCAAGCTCAGCACGGTGGTAAGCGAATCCCAGAACGGCGCCGCCCCGTTCACCGCCAGCAGAATCTCCCGGAAGCCCCAAGTGCCCAGAGGGATCAACAAAGCCAATGTCAGCCATTCTGTCCAGGTGGTTCGGCTGATCTTTAGCACGGTTCTGTTCTCTCCGCCAAAAACCCAATTCAGCCAGCCATAGGCTCCGAGGCCGAGGTAAACAATTTGGAGACTCATGTCGGCGAACAGCCGCCCATGCAGAAACAGAAAGAAGAATACGATGTTGTTGGCAATGCCAATAGGCCAGTTCCACAGATGCTCTCGCACCACCAGCCAGACGCAGACGCCGCCCGTCACAAAGCCCCAAGCCTCGGTGACGCTGATAGACCACCAAGCCCGATACGACGGCAGCAAAATCAGGAGGGAAGCTCCGACCATGGCCCAGACTTCAACCGGCCTCAGGCCAAGCCAGCGCAAACCCGGCTGCGGAATGGATTCCGTCGTCGGGTCGGGGGCTGCCGCCGGGGTTGAATTCACATCGGCAAAACTACCAGAGAGTTTGCCCGACTCCACGCTTTTCAGATTGTCGCTTGACATAGTGTTATCTATACACTAATAATAGAACGTGTAAAGAGAACACGAACAAATTTATGCCACATACCTATCAATATCCCAGGGCAGCGCTGACAGTGGACGGCGTGGTCTTCGGCTTTGGCGCCGGTGAGCTCAAGGTGCTGCTCATCCAGCGCGCCCTCGAACCCTTCAAGGGAAAATGGGCGCTGCCCGGCGGTTTCGTCCACGTGGACGAAACCTTGGACGATGCGGCCAGGCGAGAACTAGTCGAGGAAACCGGCTTGGAGGATATTTACCTCGAGCAGCTCTATACCTTCGGGGCGGTGAAGCGCGATCCGCGCGAGCGCGTGGTCAGCGTGGCCTATTATGCGCTGGTCAAACTTTCCGACCACAAGGCGAAAGCGGCGACGGACGCGGCTGAAGCCAAATGGTTCCCGGTTTCCCAGCTCCCTAAGCTGGCGTTCGACCACGCCGAGATCGTTGCCATGGCGCTGGCG
>Ga0316217_10007507_pt1 | contig 10383 bp, 3 predicted proteins | sample 1anoAmetaG_FD_203633 | JGI IMG/M metagenome (GOLD analysis project Ga0316217, IMG submission 203633) | Freshwater microbial communities from Trout Bog Lake, Wisconsin, USA - 1anoA | ecosystem: Environmental > Aquatic > Freshwater > Lake > Hypolimnion/Profundal zone | place: USA: Wisconsin... | reverse complement strand
CGCCAACCAAGGCCGGGCCGCGCTGCAGGAACTGATATTTCTGGCACCGTGGGTTGTGACGCCTCCCCATGCGGATAGCAGCGGCTACCCCCCGGAGGTCGACAGAATTCCTACGCTGCGGGAACTGGCAGCCCTGGACGTGAATTCAGGCACGCTGGCGTCGCGTCAAGGTTCGGAAGTCGTTTCTGTGGCGCAGGCGTGGCCGGATGAACTCAAAGCGCTCATCATGCAAGGTGGGCAACGTGCCCGCGCAAGAATCTCCACCCTTGCCGCGCTGGTCGAGCAATGTGGTGGATTCGCCCGTCAGGAATACGACTTTCTGTTCGACGATGCACGCCATCTGTTGGCGATCGGCTACAACGTTGGCGAACGCAGGAGAGATCCCAGCTATTACGACCTGCTGGCGTCGGAAGCCAGGCTGTCGAGTTTCGTCGCGATTGCCCAGGGACTCTTGCCGCAGCAGAGCTGGTTTGCCCTCGGCCGGCTGCTCACCAATGCTGGCGGAGAACCAACGCTGCTTTCTTGGAGCGGCTCGATGTTCGAATACCTGATGCCGCTTCTGGTGATGCCCACTTACCCCAACACGCTCCTTGATGAGACGTATAAGGCGGCGGTTGACGGGCAAATCGAGTACGGGAGAAGGCGCGGTGTGCCGTGGGGCATTTCAGAATCGGGTTATAACACCACGGACGTCCACCTCAATTATCAGTACCGTGCGTTCGGCGTTCCCGGCCAGGGCCTCAAGCGTGGCCTCGCCGATGACCTGGTGATTGCGCCATACGCTTCGGCGCTGGCGCTGATGGTGGAACCCGAGGAGGCGTGTAACAATCTGCAGCGACTGGTGACCGAAGGTGCCGAAGGCCTGTACGGCTTCTATGAAGCGATCGACTACACACCTTCCCGTGTGCCGCGCGGGAGATCCAGCGCCGTGGTGCATTCCTTCATGGCACATCATCAAGGCATGAGTTTCTTGTCTTTGGCGTACTTGCTGCTGGATCGGCCAATGCAGAAGCGGTTTGAATCGGATCCACTCTTCCAGGCGACGACTTTGCTGCTGCAGGAGCGGGTGCCCAAAACGACTGCGTACTATACCCATGCGGCCGACTCCTCCGGTCTGCAAGCCAGGCCGATAAGCGCGGCGACTCCAGTGCGCATATTCCGGAGTCCGAACACCCTCATACCGGAAGTGCAGTTGCTCTCCAACGGCCGCTACCACGTCATGGTCACGAACGCGGGAGGTGGATACAGTCGCTGGAAGGACATCGCCGTCACGCGATGGCGCGAAGATACTACTTGCGATAACTGGGGAGCCTCCTGCTTCATTCGGGATGTTGCGAGCGGGCAGTTCTGGTCGACCGCTTACCAACCCACCTGCAAGCCGACAGAAGGATACGAAGCGATCTTCTCCGAGGCGCGTGCGGAATTCCGCTGCCGCAATCTTGATTACCTGACCCACACCGAGATCGCAGTCTCGCCGGAAGATGATGTAGAAATCCGCCGCATTACGGTGACGAATCGGTCCAGACGGCGCAGAGTCGTAGAGATTACTAGTTACTCAGAGGTCGTCCTCACCTCTCCCGCCGCCGACACGCTCCATCCGGCTTTCAGCAATCTGTTTGTGCAGACGGAAATCCGCCGGGAGCAGCGGGCGATTCTCTGCACGCGCCGTCCCCGCTCGCGCGACGAGGCAGCCCCCTGGATGTTTCATCTGATGGCCGTGCATGGAGCCGACGCCGAGGAGGTTTCCTACGAGACGGACCGGATGCAGTTCATTGGCCGAGGGAACACCATCGCTAATCCGCAGGCGATGAGCGGTCCTACGCTGCTCTCGGGCAGCGAAGGCTCGGTGCTCGATCCGATGGTTGCGGTGCGCCATCTGATAACCCTTGGCCCGGGAGAATCTGCGACCATCAACATCGTGACCGGCATGGGGGATACCCGCGACGTTTGCCTGGGCTTGATCGACAAGTATAAGGATCGGCGTCTGGCGGACCGCGTGTTCGATCTCGCATGGACCCACAGCGATGTTTTCCTGCGGCAGCTGAATGCTACCGAGGCGGACGCGCAACTTTATGCGCGCGTGGCGAATTCGATTCTCTACGCCAATTCCTCGCTGCGTGCTGATGCCAGCCTCCTGATCAAGAATCGCCGCGGGCAATCCGGGTTGTGGGGCTATTCCATCTCCGGCGATTTGCCGATCGTGCTCCTGCAGATCGGAGACCCTGAAAAACTCGACCTGGTCCGCCAACTTGTGCAGGCCCACGCTTATTGGCGCCTGAAAGGACTAGCCGTAGACCTGGTGATCTGGAATGAAGATCACGCTGGCTATCGGCAGGTACTCCAGGAACAGATCATGGCTTTGATCGCGGCAGGCATTGAAACGATCCCGCCGGACCGCCCGGGCGCTATATTCGTGCGGTTCGTTGACCAGATGTCCGCCGAGGACCGCATCCTGCTCCAAACCGTTGCCCGGGTCACCATCAGCGACAGCCAAGGGTCGCTCGCCGATCAGGTCAATCGCCGCGCCCAGTTGCCTCCGGCTGTCCCGCGCCTTACGCCAACTCGACCCCATCTTGCCGAGTCTGCAACCGTCGTGCTGACTCGCGACGACCTCATCTTCTCCAACGGAGTAGGAGGATTTACCCCTGATGGACGGGAGTATGTAATTACCACGACCCACGAGCAGGTAACTCCCGCTCCTTGGGTCAACGTGATAGCGAACTCCCGGTTCGGAACCGTGATCTCCGAGTCAGGCTCGGCCAACACCTGGGCGGACAATGCGCACGAGTTTCGGCTGACTCCATGGAACAACGACCCGGTCAGTGATGCTAGTGGAGAGGCGTTCTACCTGCGGGATGAGGAGAGCGGCCACGTATGGTCGCCAACACCGCTACCGATGGGCGGCGCGGCAACCTACGTCAGCAGGCACGGATTCGGGTACAGCGTTTTCGAGCACATGGAGGCCGGCATACGCTCGGAGCTGTGGGTTTATGTTGCGGTGGATGCGCCCGTGAAGTTCGCGGTGCTGAAGGTGAAAAATGAGTCTGGTCGCGGGCGCCGGCTTTCTGCTACAGGATACGCGGAATGGGTTCTCGGCGACCTTCGGTCGAACACGTCCATGCATGTAATGACCGAGATCGACCCGGACAGTTCCGCTCTCTTCGCGCACAACCCGTATAACACTGAATTTGCCGGCCGAGTTGGTTTTTTCGCCGTCGACGGGGCCGACCGAACAGTGACGTGCGACCGGACCGAGTTCCTCGGACGGAATGGCAGTCTGCGCCGTCCTGCTGCCATGTTTCGATCGGGACTTTCCGGCAACGTAGGTGCTGCCTTGGATCCCTGCGCAGTAATCCAGCTGCCATTTGAGCTGAGCGATGGGGAGGAGCGCGAGGTCATCTTCACTCTCGGCATGGGACAGGATGCCGAGGACGCCGCCGGTCTTGTACGCCGCTTCTGCCGCCCGGACGCTGCGCGGTCCGCGCTCGAAGCGGTTTGGCAATACTGGAATCACACTCTCAGCGCAGTACAGGTGGAGACGCCTGACACTGCATTGAACGCGCTGGCCAATGGCTGGCTTGTCTACCAGACCCTGGCTTGTCGGTTTTGGGGACGCAGCGGTTACTACCAGCCGGGTGGCGCCTTCGGCTTCCGTGATCAGTTGCAGGACGTAATGGCGCTCATCCATACTCAGCCGCAACTGTTGCGCGAACACCTGCTGCTGTGTGCATCCCGCCAGTTTTCGGAAGGTGACGTACAACACTGGTGGCACCCGCCGGCCGGCCGGGGCGTGCGCACTCACTGCTCGGATGACTACCTGTGGCTGCCGCTGGCCACCTGCCGCTACGTACTCATGACAGGCGACACGGGCGTGCTCGACGAACCGGTGCATTTCATCGAAGGCCGGATGGTCAGTCCGGAAGAAGACTCCTATTGGGACCTGCCGGCCCAGTCTTCAAGCTTTGCCACCCTCTACGAGCATTGCGCACGAGCGTTGCTCAGGAGTACCGCAATCGGGGAGCACGGGCTGCCATTGATCGGGTGCGGCGACTGGAACGACGGCATGAATTTGGTGGGCGAACACGGCAAGGGCGAGAGCATCTGGCTGGGGTTCTTCCTCTATGAAGTGCTCCTGCAGTTCGCTAAAGTGGCCAGGCTGCGGAGTGACGACTCCTTCGCCGAACGTTGCGCGAGCGAAGCGGCGCAGTTGCGCAGCAGTATTGAGCAGAATGGCTGGGACGGCGAGTGGTACCGGCGCGCCTACTTCGACGATGGCTCGCCACTCGGGTCGGCAACGAACGTGGAATGTAAGATTGATTCGATCGCCCAGAGTTGGGCAGTGTTGTCCGGAGCAGGCGACCGTGAGCGCGCGCGCCGGGCGATGCAAGAGGTTGATCGGCGGCTGGTTCGCCGCGATTGTGGGTTGATCCAGCTCCTGGATCCGCCGTTTGATAAATCGGATTTGAATCCAGGTTCGATCAAGGGCTATGTCCCGGGCGTGAGGGAAAACGGGGGCCAATACACTCATGCGGCGGTCTGGGTTGTCATGGCCTTCGCCGCATTGGGCGACGGCCGTCGCGCCTGGGAGTTATTCGACATGATTAATCCCGTTAACCGCGCAAAATCTCGGGAGGCGATTCAGAAATACAAAGTCGAGCCTTACGTGGTCGCTGCCGACGTTTACGCACTCCATCCTCACATCGGCCGGGGGGGGTGGACCTGGTACACGGGCTCGGCCGGGTGGATGTATCGACTGATCACCGAGTCGCTGCTGGGGCTGAGGCTGGAAGTGGACGAACTGCACTTTGAGCCGTGCCTTCCAGTGAATTGGAGCTTCTTCAAGCTGCATTATCGCTATCGCGAAACTCTTTATCACATAACCGTTACACAAACGAGCGGCGCGGCCAGGCAGGCCTGCGTTATCGTCGATGGCGTTGAGCAGGCCCACGCCGCCATTCATCTGGTTGATGACCGCAAGGACCACACCGCAGAAGTGAGGGTTGTGGTCCGCGAGGAAGCAGCCGAGTAGAGCGATGAACTGATAGCGAACTTTGCCCGGGCGAGGGATTTGTCCGGGACGGGTCATGACTTGCCCGAGACGGTCCTCTTACTCACGAATTCTGCTATAGAACCCTGGCAGGCTGCAGAAGAACCACGCCCGCTTCCACAGCCTCTGCCGCTTCTCGTCACAGCACTTCGTCAACCGTCTCGATGTCCACGAGTCCGAAGCAGCCGTAGATCGCCGGCAGGATGCGGCTGGCCGGATGCCTGCGGCGTAACTCGGCGACCTTCTCGGTGCCGGCACGGTAGGCCGGCAGGTACATGCGGCCCAGCAGCGGGTGGCGGCCCCAGGCGCCGGAAAGCTTGTCGGCGCGCTCTTCGCTGACGAGGAAGTCGCGGCGCAGAATTTTCGCAACATCTTCTTTAGCGCGTCCCTCAGCCCAGGTGAGCCAGGAGGACTGGTTCTTGGCGTCGTCCTGCAGCAGGCTAAGCAGCACGCCGATCTGCAGATCGGCGTCGGGCAGTTCGGAGACGTCGGTCACGCCGTGGGCAATAAGGATAGCGTTGTTGGCGATGCCCTCGAACAGCGCGGCGGCGCGGGTGTTCATGGTAAGCACGGTGGCCTCAAAGCCGGCCAGTCCGCGCACGTAGAGGTTTTGCAGGTAGGCGAAGGTGGTCACGTGGCCCGGCACCACTTCGTGCGTGATGAGTTGTTCGAATTCAGGTACCGACATTTCGAGCGAGGCGTTGATCTCGTAAGTGGCCTCGTAACGGGGCCTGCCGTCGGCATTGCGGGCGCGTCCGACGTAGTTCATCGAGCCGGAGAACCAGGCGTCCTTGATGGGCAGGAAGTCGATGTTGGCGCGCGGGACCGATGCCAGTTCCTTGGGGAGGTGCGGCATGAGGTTAACCTCGCTGAGGCGATCAAACTGCGCGATCACAGCCGAGCTGAGCATCTTGACCGAGGCCATGGGGACCAGGCGTTGGTGGCGCCAGGCATCGACGGCGGCTAGCAGTTCTTCGCCGCTGGCAGCCTGGAAGCCGGCGCGTCCGAGGAGTTCAGCCACACGTGTGCGCTTCTGCTCGGGGTCCGACTGCTCGGGCTTGCGTCCGGTCGATGCCTGGACGGAGCGCTCGTAGGGCACGGCAGGCCCTCGGTCGAGCACCTCCATGGCTAGGTCCCACATTACCTGGAGACAAAGGGCGAGGCCGTCGAGGTAGCGTCCGCGCAAGCCGCCGATGGTTGAAGCCTGGCGGCTGAGGCCGGCGATGGCGCCTGGCAGGTCGACCTCGCCGAGGTACCGGTCGATAGCTTCGCGGTCAATCTGCTTAGCGGAGAGGCCGCCGGTCTCGCGCACGCGAGCAGCGGCGGGGGCGATGTAGGCAGGCGGCAGCGCTTCGTCGGAGAACCACGAATCGGCGATGAAACGGCCGGTTCCCGACGGGCACATAACGTCGCCACCCCAGAGGACGTCGATACCGAGCACAGCATCAGCCACGCAGCGTCCTACTTCGTTCATCAGATTGCCCTTTCTTTTTTCAGCGCGCCGAACCAGACATACAGGCACAGCGCAATAAACAAGATGGCCGAAACCGATTGCGAGATCGGCTCATGCGAATAAAACGGCGTGTGAATCAGGTCTTCGCGGAAGCTGGGAAACAGCCGCAGGGCAGCACCGAAAACTCCGCCGAGCGCACCACCAGCCATCAGACCGGAAGCGATGATGACGCCGCGCTCGCGGATCCGGTTGCCCGGTTCGCCGCCGGTGCGCTCCGCGCGCTTGTTAAGGACATGGGAGAGGAAACCGCCGACCAGCGCCGGGGTGTTCAGCTCGAGCGGCAGATACATGCCAAGGGCGAAGACGAGCGAGGGCTGGCCCAGCATCTCGAGCATCAGCGTGATCATGGCCCCGACGCCGAACAGCAGGTAGGCAACCGGCTGATGGCTCATGAAGCCCTCGACCAGCGCCTTCATGATGGACGCTTGTGGAGAGGCCAATACCGGCCGCAGATCGCCGCCGACTGCCTCCCCGAACTGGAAGACGCGGGCGAGCATGACGACCGCCACACCGGCCGCGACGGCGGCGGCGATGATGCCCAGGAACTTCACCTTCTCCTGCGCCGAAGGGGTCGAGCCGAGCCAGTAGCCGGTCTTGAGGTCGGTAATCGTCTGTCCTGACACGGACAACGCCGTGCAGACCATGCCGGCAATTGCCATGACGAAGAACATGCCGGTGGTTCCCGACAGTCCGAAGCGCAGCAGCACGATCGAAGAGATGATGATGGTCAGCATCGTCATGCCTGAGACCGGGTTGCGGGCGGTGGTGGCGATGGCGTTGGCCGCAACCGAGGTGAAGAAAAAGGAGAAGACGAGCGTCAGCAGCAGACCGATGCCGACGACGATCCAGGTGGCTCCGAGGCTGCCAAGGAAGACGGCGACGCCAAGGGCTCCGAGGACGACGCCAAGAATGATCGCCATTATGGAGACGTCGCGGTCGGTACGTTCGGCAGAGGCAGCTTCGCCGTGGCGGAAGACGCGCAAGGCGATGCCGAACGAGCCGGCGACAATGCGCAGCGACTTGATGATGCCGAAGATGCCCGCCGTGGCGATGGCACCGACACCGATGAAACGGACGTAGTTGCGATAGATCTGCACGGCCGACATACTCGAAATTGGGATGGCACCGGGATAGACGGCCGTGGCGAGGTGGCTGCCGATGAACCAGATCAGCGGGACGAGAACGAAATTCGCAAGGACACCGCCGGCGCACAGGATCATGGAGCTGCGCAGTCCCATGACGTAGCCGAGGCCGAGAATGAAGCCGATGGCGTCGAAGCTGAAGACCACGCGCGCCTTGTCGGAGAGCGCGCGGACGACGGGGATGAAGCGGAAGTCGATCGATTCCTTCCAGACCTCGAAGGTGGTGACGAAGAAGTCGTAAATGCCGGCGATGGCGGTGGCTTGCAGCAACAGCCGAGCCTGCGAGCCGCCCTTCTCGCCGGTAACGAGAACCTCGGTGATGGCCGTGGCCTCGGGGTAGGGCAACAGGCCGTGCATGTCACGCACGAAGTAGCGGCGCAGCGGGATGAGGAAAAGGATTCCCAGGCAGCCACCGGCGAGACAGATGAAGATGGTCTGCACCGGATGGGGATCGAGCTTCAGAATGTAAAGCGCGGGCAGCGTGAAGACGGCACCGGCAACGACCGACCCGGCCACGCCGCCGATGCCGGTGATGATGACGTTTTCGAGCAGGGTGGAGCGGCGCGCATAGACGCGCGCGAGTCCGATGGCAAGGATGGAGATCGGAATCGCTGATTCCATGACCTGTCCGACCTTCAGACCGGAATATGCCGAGGCGACGGTGAAGACGACGCACAGGAAGATGCCCCAGGCAACCGAGCGTCCGCTGATTTCGGCCACTCTAGCTTCGGGTGCAACGACGGGCCGATAGGTCTCGGGCTCTTTAAGGGGCGCGTAGGCGTTGGCCGGAAGCGATTTCGTCTCGACTTCGCTCATGGGCGATCGTCTCTCCTGGCGGGCTGGCGGTCAGCCGACATTGTATCCAGCAGATTAACCCAAATGAGGGGGAAATATGCAGGTGGGTTTCTGATATTGGAACAGGATGTTGCTGGTGTCTTCTTGAGACGCCGAAGATGGCTCGATATGGAGGAAAACCGATTGGCGCCTAATACTCCTGTGTTACAAAAACCTATGCCGGCAGCAGGGACATCGGGGTAGAGAGCGAGCCCGGCGGGCTGCGATCTGGTGGCGCAGGGTGGCGATGGAATGCGGATTATGCCGTTCGGTTCGTACCGGCAGCGCCGCAGGGCCGGGGATTGCGCGGCAGACGGGATAGGGCGATGTCGGCTGCCCGCAGGCGTGGCACGGGGAAAAATAGCATCGCTCCACTGCCAGAATTCCGTAGGCCGCAATGCAGAGGCTGGCATGGTGTGAAAAGCCGCGCCAGTTCCGTCCAAGCGGCCTCAGTTCCGATGCTGCGACCCATGCATCTGCCGCACGTTTGCTGGAACCAGACGCGCTGCAATTGGCTCGACGCTCTTGCGCTCGATGGGAAGAAGCCCTTGGTGTAGTTTTGCATGGGAACGATGCGATTGGCGTGTCCGGCGACCTGCGCTAGCCGCTCCAAATAGACGGCTATAGCGGTTTCAGGGTAGCTGTCGCCCCGGCGCGGTCGGGAAAACCAGGATAGTTCAAGAGCTAGAGTCGAAACCCCCACCTTAGCGCCAAAGTCGGGCGCGAAGGTGGGGCACCAGTTCGTCTTTCAGGACACACGAACCCTGGAACCGAGATAAACGAATCGACTGGCTTGCGGGCGTCTCGCGGCGAGTTTTCATCGGAGCTCAACTTGCTGCCGCAGACTCGCGGGGCGTTACTCGAATCGCATAAGAGAAACCACGTTTATAACACAGTAGTATCAAGGCAAACAGGAACGAAAATATTGGCGACACGCGTTATCCGCGGTGGCCCTTCTTCACCTTTACCCCGTTCTTCTTTATATAGTCCCGGATAAAAGCCATCAGGACGTCGGTCATGTTCTCGCCCCGGGCGGCCGTTGCCGCCTTGAAGGCGTCGTGAGTGCCGACTTCTACGTTAATGTTCATGCGTTTCACCCTCAGCTCTGCCATTTTCCCCTCGCTTCCTCGTCCGGGCCGGTCGCCCTCGAAAGTGAACATATCCGGTAATGAGTATCATTGCAACAGGAATGTCGGGGAAGCATCCCCGCACGCACCTGCCCGGCAACCCTTCCGTGGCGGCTCGCCGTCGGAGCGATTCCCGGCCGGTTTGCCCCCGTCTGGCTTCCAGCAGCCTCAACCCGCGGGGGAAGTCTCGCGGTACGGCTTGGCAAGCAGGGATGCGACCAAGCCGCAGGCGGCGCCAAACGAGAGCCACAGGCCCGGCGCGGCGCGGTTGTTCGTTGCGTGAATCAGGAACGTGCTGATGGCCGGCGTGAATCCGCCGAAGATTGCCGTTGCCAGGCTGTAGGCCAGAGAGAAGCCGGAGGTGCGAACCGACACCGGCATAATTTCCGTCAGGTAAACGATGGCAGCGCCGTTGTAGCTTCCGTACAGGAAAGAAAGCCAGAGTTCCACCATCAGCAACCGCGAAAAGGAAGGCGCGCTGGTCAGCCACGACATGACCGGATAGGCCGTGAGGATGGCCAGCACGGTGCAGGTGATCAGTAGCGGGCGGCGGCCGATGCGATCGGAAACCGCGCCCATCAAGGGCAGCCATATCAGATTGGAGGCGCCCACGCAGAGCATCACAATCAGGCTGACGAGGTTTGACAGATGCAGTACCGAAGAGCCGAAGGTTGGCGTGTAGGCGGTAATGAAATAAAAGCTGACCGTAGTCATCGTCAC
>Ga0316217_10007506_pt1 | contig 10383 bp, 10 predicted proteins | sample 1anoAmetaG_FD_203633 | JGI IMG/M metagenome (GOLD analysis project Ga0316217, IMG submission 203633) | Freshwater microbial communities from Trout Bog Lake, Wisconsin, USA - 1anoA | ecosystem: Environmental > Aquatic > Freshwater > Lake > Hypolimnion/Profundal zone | place: USA: Wisconsin... | reverse complement strand
ACGCCGTTTTTGCCCTTATCTTTAGCCCCGGTTTTACAAATGGACAGGTTATTGACAGTTTTCTTTTTGGCAATGGTAACGGTGTGTAAGGCGCAGTACCCGCTTAAATCGCATCCCATATCCACGCAAAGCGAGGAGGGTTTTTCGCCCTGCCGCGATACTTTCTCCATTCTAAAACAGCATTTGTATTACGACATTGGTATCATTCTCCCCTCGTGGCTACCGGTAGTCGACCGCAATTATGTGGGCGTTATGGAGGGTAAGGTTGCCTATAACCTGACGGATGGTTCAGACGGACCCCATGTGTACGAAGAAGACCTTCCGTTTTACCATTACTCGCACGATGTAAACTTTGATATTATACCCGATAAAACCAGCGATAACCGGTTTACCAATTTACTTCCCCTGTTAGTGTATAAACAGAAACCGGTAAACGATACCGTAATGAATTCGGTAATGCATTGCGAGTGGGAAAGCGGGCTGGGTATGGATAACCGCATCAATCCCATCAGGGAAGACAATGATGCCGGGCGCAGCGGTGGTTTTTTCAGCGCCGGACACGAAATGGGCGATATGATATGGAACTGGCCCGCCCCCGGCGACTGGGCGCATGTGGAAGGCCAGTATGTTTGGGACCGCGGCCATCCGCCCAGCAATGCCGAGTTGCACCCGGTTAGGTTTGCAGCTTTTAAACGCGCCCTGCCCGAGCGGGTTATTATTGGCGATAGCTCTATTAAGTTTGCTACCCGTATTGACATATTTGCCAGTGGCGATGGCGGCGCCTTGCTCAACAACCGGTTCAACGCGCCTAAATTTGTAAGGCGTGTAAACATGAGCTCGAAAGATTATGAGTTTACCGCCAAAATTGACCTTCCCCGGCCCTCGCCGGGTGCGCATTTACGGTATATTTTAACCACCCGGAAAGGGGATAATTTTTCGGTACCCGAAAGTATTACGCTCAATGAAGATTCGGCAACGGTGCATGTGCTGATACCCTGGAACAGTAAAAACGCCAACGACCTCGAAATTTACGCCCGTACCATTGATGTTTACTGGGATGAGGGAACCGGTGTGGCCGCCACCCAACCGGTAGATATTTACAAGGTAAAACTCAACAACATTCATTTCAGATACCTGGATGAGGTACTTACCAAAGCCGAAGTACGCCTGTTTGCCAGCGTAGGCAACGAATGGATTTTTGTCAATGATTTTTTTCCTAAGAAAGGAAAAATACTGAGCAAGGGATTAGGTAAAACCTATAAACACCACTGGAACCTGAACAATGAGTTTATTGTTTGCGTTCCGCGCGGTAAAAGTTTCAGGGTTAATATGAGCGGTTGGGAAGTGGACGGGGTAGATATGCTGTTTGGCAAACTGCTTGACCCCGGCGCACCCTGCAACCGCAAAACCAAGCATACTTTTAAAGCCAGTTCTTTTACTGCAACCATGTTTTTGCGCGGCTGCCTCGATGATAACTACGGCGAAATAACAAAGCTGCATAACTACAATAACCTGGGCAAAACAGACCAGTTCAAAAACTCGCCGCAAACAGGAGTTAACGACGACCCCTGCCCCTTTAGCAAGTACCCGTTAAAAGACAGGGTGTTTTTAACCTACACCATTGAGAAAATAAATTGAGGCGAATACTATGATTTTCGGCTTTTAGCAGGTATTTAGCGCCCGTTTACAACCAATTGCACTATGAAAAATACAAATTATTTAAAATATCTTTCTTTGCTGATTGTCTCGTTGGGGGTGCATGCCAGCAGCTTTGCCTGGGGGCCCGATGGCCACCGTATTGTTGCTAAAATTGCCTATACGCAGGTTAACCAGGCGGTTAAAGATTCCATTGCCAAATATCTGAATGGTGCATCGATGGAAGAAGCCGCCAATTGGATGGATGAAGTGCGGTCTGACAAGGCATATGATTTTCAAACACCGTGGCATTATATCAATATAGACAAAGGCGTGCCTTATAATCCCAACGACAGCAACAACATTGTATGGGCCCTTAACAAGGTAATACGTGAGCTAAAAGACCGCAGCCATTATTCCAAAGCGCAGATAGAAGTTGACCTTAAAATACTGATACACCTGATGGGTGACCTCCATCAGCCCTTACACGTAGGTTATGCTTCAGACAGGGGGGGCAACGATGTTAAAGTGTATTTTGATGCTACCTCTTTTGCCCTGCACCGCGTGTGGGATTCGGAAATTATTAAGGATGAAGTGCTGAACCACCCCGCCGATTGGGCCAAACTTAGCCAGTTTACCCCCGAGGAGTTGAAACAGATTAAAAAAATTGATGTGGTAGAATGGATGACTGAATCGCGGTCTTTCCTCGACACTGTTTACAATTTTAAAGGAGATAACCTGACACACAAATACGCCAAACAAAATACCCCCATTATTGAGCACCAGCTTTTACTGGCCGGTTTAAGACTGGCCGCCGTTTTAAAAGATGTTTTTGGCAAGAGCTAGGCGCTGCACTTCCTTAAAATACAAATGCAATTTGAATTTCCTGGCCCGTAAAATTCATGGTAAGTTCTTTGCCCCTGCGGCGGTAAACTGCTTTGTCTTTTAATCCCAGGGCCATAAAAACGGCGCCCCCTATAGACGCCACTCCGCCCAATACCCCTAAAGCAATTTCAGCGCCTTGCCGGGTCACTTTTTCTGAGGCTAAAGTATCGGCATTGGTTGAATTGGGCTTAGGAGAAAACCTGGCAAAAAAACAATCGCCCACCCAAAAGGCAGTACCTACCGATAAAATAACCGAACCGGCCACTATTTTTCCTTTATACCGGTCTTTAAGCGCCGCCATCGACATGGTATCTACCTTCCTTATTTCGAGTTGCGTTGAATCGATAACAGGGGCTTTAGTTAGCACTGTTTTGCCCTGTTTGCCGCCATGCACCATAGTATCGCCGGCCTCAGGATGCGAACCCATCAGTTCAGCCTTCTTTTGTTCGTACTCCTCTTTTCCTATATCATTATTTTCAAACAGTTTTTTATACTGCTCCAGTTGTTTTTGAACGGAATCGGCCGGGGCCTGGCTATGGGCTGAAAAAGTAAACAGGATGATAAGAAGAAAGAAAAGCAGTTTTAGTTTCACGTTCACTATTTAATCATTTTAACGCCACCGTATTAGAATACAACCGGGGTGCCTCGAAAACAAATATAGAAATAAGATAGAAAGCGCCAATAAGCATACCCCCCGGCATCAATTAACTAAAATAAAGCATATTATTTAATTTATACCCCATCTTATTGAAGCCTTTTTACCGGATAAAAAAAATGAAGCTGTTTTTTGCAACAGGCAGTTTTCGTACCTAACTTTACGAAGTTGTTCTCAAGCTTATCTTAACAGGATTGATCAGAATATTAGTTCACCCAATTGAACCACTTCTAAATCAATTTTGACCGGGGGGTAAGGGTAAGCATTGAAAACGATAATGGCGGGTTTTTAAAGACCCGCCTTTTTTATTTCCCGGAGCTTTTAACACTTCGCTGCCCCATGCGCTCCCGGTTTTGCTTTCCATCTGCTTTTGCCGTAACTTGAGGAACAATAAACAATAAAATAATACTATGCTCAAAAACCATTGTTCTTATCAAACAATTTAAGGAGGCAAAGTGGTTTTACTGCCCCCTGTAAAACTTAAATTTATTTTTATGTGTACCGTATTGCTCACCAGTATCCTCCGCCACCCTATGTTGTGGTCAGGATTAGTTCCGCTTATCGGAGTTGGCCTTTTAGTCACGTTTATTTTGTGGGAATGCCGAATGCCCAAAGAACTGCAGCATAAAAAATAGCCGGCTAAAACTGAGCTATAACTAACCCGGGTAAAAGCATCCGGGGCGTAAAAGTTATGCACCACCGGTAATACTATTCATACAGTTTGCCGGTAGTTTGTATCTTCGGATGCTTAACCCGCGTAATATGAATCCAACACCACCCGGCGTGCTTCAAACCACCGATAAAAAAATTGCCCTGCTTATTGATGGTGATAACGCCCAGTCTAAATTTATTGAATCTATGTTATCCGAAGCCGGCAAACATGGCAAAGTTACCGTGCGCAGAATATATGGCGACTGGACCGATAATAAACTGAATAGCTGGAAAGAGAAAATCAATAAATATGCCGTACGCCCCATGCAAAAATTTGCTTTTGCCAAAGGGAAAAACTCCACCGATACGGCCATGATTATTGATGCAATGGATATTTTATACAGCGACACGGTAACCGGTTTTTGCATTGCCAGCAGCGATAGTGACTACACCGGCCTGGCCCAGCGCATACGCGAAAACGGCATTTTTGTAATGGGTATAGGTGAGGCCAAAAAAACCACCGAAGCTTTTGTAAACGCCTGCGACCTCTTCATTTTTACCGAAAACCTGGCCGACCCCGCTGAAGCCCAAAAACCCAAACCGGCGGAGAAGCAGAAAGCCGCCGGCAAACCCGAAACCAGGAGCCACATACGAAACAAACCCGAACCGGTTAAAAACCCCGTTGTTACTCCCCCGTTTGAAACTGCCGTTAAGCCGGTTGAAAAAGTTGAGTTACCCCGTAGCCGCATTACCCACGAGCCTATTGATTTGAAGCTGGTAAAAACAGCGGTTGACATGGTAACCGACGACCGGGGCTTTGCTTATATGGGCGAAATTGGCGTTGCCCTCCGTAAACTGGACCCCGGATTCGACCCCCGTACCTATGGTTTTGGCAGCATAACCACCCTCTTTAAAAGCCTGGTTGATTTTTTTGATTTTGAGTATAAAGACGGAGGCTCATCAGTTTATGTTAAACTGAAAAAAAGCATATGACCCGGTGTTAATTTCCGGGGTTATACAGCGCCGAATAAAATTTAAAGAACGGAAATACATGTATAAACAAATGATTTATAAAGATTTAGAATCGCAAAAGTTTTTTCTGCGTCGCGATTTTTTATATTTTGCGACAAATAAAACCGAACCCCTCATATGGTTACACTTGACCAGTTAATTAAGATAAGAAGCTTTGAGAGTGACAGAAATAAACTGGTTGTTGGTTTAATGTACGCTGCGGGCCTGGTTAGAAAACACCAGGAAAAAATACTGAGCCGCGAAAACCTGACTTACCAGCAATTTAATGTGTTGCGCATTCTGCGCGGACAAAATATGCAGGCAGTTTCTATCAACCTTATCAAAGAACGGATGATAGACCAAACCAGCGATGTATCAAGAATTACTGACCGCATGGGCAAGGCAGGCTTAATCACCATAAAGCCGAACAAAAACGACAAACGTGTACGCGACGTGCTGATAACGCAAAAAGGGCTGGATGCATTGGCCGGTATAGATAAATATGCAGCTGAAATGAGTGAAACACCGGTTCCTTTAACCGATGCAGAAGTAGCGCAAATGAACCTGCTGCTTCAAAAAATAATGGACAAGCTGGTTGAGTAGTCCAAAACCATACAATTTAGCCAACCTTATAACTTGCAATTGAAATGCAATTCCCGTAGCATTACATTTGTCAAAGTATTTTTCATTTCATTATCCCATTACCGGATTATCTAATTGTCACATTAAGAATTATGGTAGATTATACTGAGTCGGAGTTATTAAACACAGTCATTCATTTTATTGGCAACAAATCAACAGGCGGTGAGCTTTTCTTATCCGTAAATGATGTTGACACCGGCGAAAGCGAATTGCAGGAGGAGTTGAAAGAATATATGATTTCGCCTTATAAGGAAGTTGCCGCACAGCAATTTACCCACCTCAGCGACCTGGAGTTGAACCCGATGTATAACTACGCAACCCGCATTTTCGAATCACCAAAAACTTTTGATAAGCAGAGCAAAAATATTGCCACACACCTGTTTAACTGCTCCGCCCACCCGGGTATTAAGGAGGGAGAATTAATGATAGGCCTGGTTGACAATCTTATTTACAATGATGAAGCGGTAATGGGCCTGGCCATCATCAAGTCCGAATCGAAGGATACGTTTTTTAAGACCGCACAGGAGAAAACCGGGTTTTCGATTGCCGTAGACCACGGCATCCGCAAAAATAAAATTGACAAAGCCTGCCTGATACTAAATACCCATGTTGAAAACGGTTTGATAGTGATGATTATTGATCGCACCAATAGTAAAGACGAAGAAGCCCTGTTTTGGCGCAACAGTTTCCTGGATGTAAAACCGGTGGCCGACAGCTACAACAAAACCGAGAAGTTTATGACTCTGGCTAAAAACTTCATCAAAGATAAATTGCCCGAAGAGTTTGAAGTAAGCAAAACCGACCAGATTGATTTACTGAATAAGTCGGTAGCCTTTTTTAAATCGAACGAAGAGTTTGAGTATAAAAACTTTGTGCGCGAAGTAATTCAGGAACCGGGTATTATAAAATCTTTTGGCCGGTATAAAGAAGATTTTGCCAAAGCTAATCCGCTGGCGCTTGAAGATGAATTTGCCATTTCCAATTCGGCTGTAAAAAGACAATCGCGCATTTTTAAAAGCGTTCTAAAGCTCGATAAAAACTTCCATGTCTATATCCACGGCGATAGCCAATACATAGAAAAAGGTTACGACGACGAAAGAGGAATGAATTATTATAAGATATTTTATAAAGAAGAAAGTTAATGTATGTGGAGCACCATCCATAAATTAATGGCTTTTACCCTGGTTGTTATCATTTTATCAGGCTGTAAAAAAGACCTGAATTACAGGTATGCATTTGATGTTAACGGGGCGCTTTGCCAGGGCAACAACTATACCGCTTTTTACCAATACGATACGGCTGCGGGCCTGCATGAATTTGTTGCAGATTTTTATATAGGCAGTGTTAGCGACACCAACTACGTTCAGCTTAGTTTCAGTGGCAATAACTATATCACCGTGGGCACTTATTACAGCGGCATCACCAATCCGGGTAACACAGTATGCTCTTTTGGCTATTATAAAAACCATATCTATTATAACAACATCATCGGTATTGTGCAGGTTACTCAAAGTGATACCGTAGCGCACAGTTTAAAAGGAAGTTTCCAGTTCAGCGCACTCAGCAATGTCAATCCTTCCGATTCCGTGCAGGTTACCAATGGGGCTTTTGCAGGCATCAACTATGTTATTGAATAATATTGCATGAAAAAAGTAATCAATTTTTTAATATTTATAATCATCCTCGGAGGAATTGGTTCGGGCTTGTACTACTATTACGTTATACGCAACTCCAGACCCGGTATGGCGGGTACTTACGACGGTGATTGCCCTCCCGAAGGCTCGGCGCGCGAGCCGGGCTTGCAGGCGTTAAACAGGCTTAAGAACCGCTCAGGCCTGCCCGGTGATGAAGATATAGACCATGCGGTTAGTATGCAGAGCCTGTTACAACCGGGCGATGACCGAACCCGTTGGAGCAGCGACAAGGCCGCTGAAATAACTGGTTATGTGGCTGAGGTAAAAGCCACGGGGCCCGAGTCGTGCAATTGCAAAAGTAAAGACCCCGACCACCGCGATACGCATATTGAACTGGTGCTTGAGCCTATGGTGGGTGGAAGCAGCAATAGCGTAATAGTGGAAATTACTCCGCGCATGAGGCAATTGAAAGAAAAGGAAGGTATTGACTGGAGCACCCGGGCCCTGCGCGATAAAATGCTAGGCCGTTGGGTAAAAGTACGCGGCTGGTTAATGTTTGATGAAGAACATGCCGGGCAGGCCAATAACACCAACCCCGGCGGCGCCCGCAACTGGCGCGGTACCTGTTGGGAAATTCACCCCATCACCTCTATTGAAGTTGTTGAGGTGCACCCAAATCTTTAATCAGTGCGAAATCTTTTTATAATAGGCGGCTGAGAAGGAAGTAATATCCAGGTAGCCATCGCGGGTGGCCATGGTAATAAAAGAACTGTCTTTATCGCGCCACGAGTTATAACCGGCCGGAACACAAAAGCGGTTGAGCGAATCCGTGTAAAGTTGCTTTTGCGCCATGGGTCTTAACGACACCTGCTTAACACAGGTAAACCCCTGCAGGTAAATAAAGTCGCAAATGGTGTCTTTCCCAAGCGGTCTTTTGTACTGCAAAATATGCAGTCCCTCGGCATCGGCAAGCCGCTTATAGTTCTCGCCGCGCAACCCTATAACATCGTGAAAGCTTTTACCAACCGGGCTTTGAGCCTGCATTGCAATGGCAGCGGCCATTACAGCCAGGCAAAAGAAAAGAGATTTGCTGTGTTTCATAATTAAGCGCGTGAAGGTATATCAAATCTCTAATCAGCAAAACCTGCCGGCAGCGAGCCGGGTGGAATTAACAATTTCACCCGGTTGCGTTCGATTAAAGCAGGAATATAAACCAAAAAGATATATACAACCAGCTAAACAGGATAGATAAAATTAAGCCGAGTATACCAAAGGTTAAACCGGCAACGGCTGCTCTTTTTCTAAAAGATTTTAACCCAACTCCGCCTGTAATAATAGCCACAATGGATATTGGAATTGCAGCCAGACAAACAAATGGAATAAAGGCCAGCACAAAGCTAATGGGACCCAAAACTGCCGAAGCGATTGCGGCGCCGGCGGCGGCATCATTTGCCCCACCGCCACCGTTTCCGTAACGTTTTTCGTAATAACCGCGCGGGTGGCTTGTATTCTTCGCCAAAGCAAAAATGTCTTTTATTGAATGTGCCCTTAAAAACAATTTACCTTTATCGTTACGCTGTAAAGCCACTTTGTTATTGCTGTACTGGGCCAGCAACTTATTCATATCATCCAGTTGCTTGTCATCCTCAATGGTTTGGGTAAACGACGACGGCATTTGAAGCTTAAAAGGCAACGAAGGGGCTGATGTGGCCATCATAGCGCTGCTATTGTTATTCGCCGCCGGCTTGCTGGCAGTAACCGGTTGCTCAGCGGTTTTAGCTGATTTGTTATGGTGCTCCATATGCCAATTGGAGGCAACAACCGGATGACTCTTCTTTGCACTGGTTAAATCAGGACATTGAGCCAGGTTGCTCGTTTTACATCCACTTAAAGCCAGTATAAAAACTCCCAGAGTAAGGAGACATAAGGTATTGATAGTGCGATTCATGAGTCTGTCTTTTAAAGTTTTATAGTATAAAAGCTATAACAAAGGTACATATATTTTAATAGCATGCCTTTGCCATTAAGTGTAATAGACGCAGTAAACCTGCGGATGTTTAACCTGGGTAATGTGAAAATTTCTTAAGAAGCACCCCGGCTGGTGGCTCAAAATCATCTCCACGGCTTTCTAACATTAAATATTATTATTGGCCAACTTTGGTAAATTAGGCAATTGAAAATTATATTTGTTTGACCCCGGAATTGAAATATGTATCAGGTGCAAAAAATCGGTTGAAATTGAAATCATTTAAATTTTTGCATGGGCAACCCCGTACTAATTACAATTCAAAAATTCATTTATCTGCTGGATGATTTGCATTACGATGAATTTGCCGCGCATTTATCCGACACTAACGCCACCCTGCCATTAAAGCTTGTAAAGACAATCCGTAACAAACTACCGGCATTCGATACGCATGAAGAGTTATGTACCAAAATTTATGGCAGTTTTGAGAAAACCCACAAGCAAAATTTCAATCAGCTGGCATCGTATACATTCCGGCTTTCGGCGGTACTGGCACAAAACTATCCCAACTATCTTCATCACAACATTTTAAAAATTCAACGGCTTATCAACGAAGGCCAAACTGAAAATGCCGGTTTTATAGCCGATATTTTGCTTGAAATTGCGCAGCGCACCGACGATTTTAAATGCAGCATCTTTGTTCTGAATTTTTTAAGCCAGCAGGCCTTTATATTAAAGGAGGTAGCGGCAGGAATGAAACTGGATGAAGAACTAAGAAACGCACTGGCCAACGAAAAAACTATCATCGACATACAGGTATTTACCCGTAAAGTGCTGAGCGATGGAAAAAAACACAAACAGGAACTGGAAAAAATAAAAGATTATTTGCTCGGTTTCTCCAAACATCCGTCGGCATCCATACGCATGCTTGCTTCCAATTCGTATTTACTGGTTTTATACCAGTTCGATTTACAGGCTTTTGTTCAGCCCGAAACCCAACAAATTATACTTCAAATCGAAAAGGACATGCATAATCAGCCGCACGTGGTATTTCCTTACCTGGTTGATGTGCGCGGCAGCTTGTTTTATATGAAGTTGAACTCTTCTTCCTGGGAGCTGGATTCAAAAGAACATGAGCGCGGGTTTCAGGCTTTGTCTGCTCATTACAAGTCGGTTAAATACTGGCGGAATTTTGTAAACATGGGCGATTTGTACCTTATTACCATACAGGGCACCCGCTTATTAAACGGATTAGAAAACATTTTGTACCTGCCCGATTACCTGAAAAGGCTAAGCGATAAAGA
>Ga0316217_10007505_pt1 | contig 10384 bp, 9 predicted proteins | sample 1anoAmetaG_FD_203633 | JGI IMG/M metagenome (GOLD analysis project Ga0316217, IMG submission 203633) | Freshwater microbial communities from Trout Bog Lake, Wisconsin, USA - 1anoA | ecosystem: Environmental > Aquatic > Freshwater > Lake > Hypolimnion/Profundal zone | place: USA: Wisconsin... | reverse complement strand
CAGAATGCGGTCCAGAGCAGGGCTTCGCCGAGGCCAATGGCGCGCGGGGTGCGGTTGAAGACGCCGAGATCGAGCACCAGCATGAGGAGCACGAAGGCGAGAAACAGGATCCACGGCAAGAGGTTGGCGGGCGTTGGCATGATCGAGCGTTCTCACTAAGCCTAGCATTTGCGTTTTACGAGCGCGCTTCTCGGATGGTTGTGCCAGAACTGGCGGGTGCCCCAGGTTCCGTGCCCTGTTGTTCGGGCGCTAACCTGGGAGAGCAAAATGTCTCGGCCTACACCAAACCGGAATTGCTCCAGCGTCCGCAAATAGAAAGAGTTCGAGAGGCGGAAGGCGTTGCTCCCCAGGTTATTGCCGCAAAAAACGCGGCGGGAACCTGGGGCACCCGCCATTGTTCTGCTTCCATCTGAAAAACCTGCTGCGTGCTAGCGGGTGTTGAGGGAGCGGATGGTTTCCATGACTACGTCGGCGACGATTTGCAGGCTGGCCGCGCTGCATTTATCGGGCGTGTCCTCGGTGGTGTGGTGATAGATGTTGTTAAAGCCGTAATCGATGTCGATGATGTCGGCCACCGGGATGCCAACGGCGGCGAAGGGGAGATGGTCGTCCTGGATGGTGTTGGGGCGCACGAAGAAATAAGACTGCTTGTTGAGGCGCTGAGCGGCGCGGCCGACTACGTCCAGGAGCCAGGGCGTGGAATTGCTGTCACGGTCGATGTCGAGTTCCTTGTCGCCGATCATGTCGAGCAGCAGGAAAGCCTTGATTTTGGCGGCGGTGCCGTCGGCGTACCACTTTTTGGCCAACTGCTTGCTCCCATAGACGCTGTCGGCGTCGGTCCAATCCACGGTGGCTTCCTCGCCATCGGTAAACAGCAGCCAGATGCTATAGCCCTGGGGCGGATGGGCGCGGAGCTGAGCGGCGAGCTCCAGCATCAATCCGACATTGGAGCCGCCATCGTTGGCGCCGATGAAGCTGGTGTTGCGCAGCGGATAGTTGGTGTCGTAATGACCGGCGAGGACGATGATGCCGTCTTTTTTGCCGGGGAATTTGGCGATGATGTTGTTCATCGCAAAGGGGCCGGCAGCGGTCTGCACGGTGAATTTGTCCTGCTCGACCTGGGCGCCTTCCAGATGGCTGACGATGAACTGCTCGGCCTTGGCGTGGCCCGGGCTGCCCAGGAAACGCGGCCCGAGAGCGACGAAGTCCTTCAGGTTCTGGTAGGCGTTTGCTCCGCTGAGCTTGAGCGCCGGCGGAGTCTGAGGCGTGGGATCGAAGTCCTCGGCGCGGAAGACGGGCGCCGGGATTGGCTGCGGCTGCGCGGCGGCGGATTGGTTGGCGGAATCCGCTGCGGGAGTAGATTGGCGGCAGCTTCCGGCGGGCAGTGCGATGGCCGCCAGGAGCAAGGCCAGAAGCACGGGGCAGAGCTTTTGAATGGCAAGCGGAACGCGGCGCCGGTTCATTTTATTGGTTATTCAATTCGCGCTTCCTGCGCTGCTTGGGATGCACCATGTAGGCGACTCCGATGCTGAAAATGTAAAGCATGAGCATGGGAGCGGCGAAGGTGCACATGCTGATGATGTCAGGGGTGGGAGCGATGGCGCCGGCGACGATGAAGATTCCCAGGATCGCATACCGCAGGTTGCGCCACATCCAGCCGGGGCTGACGATGCCGAACAGGGCCAGGAAGAAGACCAGGACCGGCATTTCAAACACCACGCCCAGGCCGAGCACGATCGTCATGAACAGTCCGATGTACTCGTTGATGGTGACCATGGGGGTGAACTGGGTGTTGAATCCGAAGAAGAAGCCGAACGCAGCTGGGAAGACCGCCTTGTAGGCGAACAGGCCGCCCGCCATGAAGAGTCCGACGGTGCTGATCATGAACGGGCCGACGTAGCGGCGCTCGTGTTTGTAGAGTCCCGGCGAGATGAATCCCCAGACCTGGTAGAGGATAAAGGGCGAGGCGGCGAAGATTCCGGCGATCAGGCTGATCTTCAAGTACATATTGAAGGGATCGACCGGATTCGTATACACCAGCTGGGTGTTGAGCTTGTGCGCGGCCAGAATGGTGACGATCGGTTTCTGAATCCAGGCGAAGATGGCCTCGTGCCAGTAGTAGCAGACGCAGAAGCCGATGGCGATGTAGGCGATGCTCGCTATGATGCGCTTGCGGAGCTCCTCGAGATGATCCATGAAGCCCATGGAGATGAGCTCGGAGCGCCCTTTGACGTTCTCTTTTACGCTTTCGATTGGGGACTCTATCTCTGCCATCAGAACCTCTGCCGGAGTTAACTTCTCTGCGAGGCAGAGCTGCTGGAGGCCGTCGCCGGGTCGGGCGCGGGCTGTGCGGTGACGGTTTCAGCCGGAGGGGAAGCGTGGGATGCGCTGTGCGCATCGGCTTCGGCTTCCGGCGCGGTGGATTGCACCGGCGGCTCCGGTTCGATGGCCGGCACTGGCGGCGGTTCCGGCGGACGCAGGGTGAAGTTCTGCGCGTCGAAGGCCATGCGCGCGGTCTTCATCAGCCGTTCGTGGGCCTCGTCGATGCCGTCGATGGCCGATTTGACCGAGGGCGGCAGAATGGTCTGGGTGAAGGAAGCGGTTTGCTGCGGGGCGGGCAGCGCGGAAGGCTGCTGGCCCGGGGCGGTCTCGTTGCCGGCCTTTTCAATCTCAGATTGGAGCTGATACTTGAAATCGTTGGACGCACGTTTGAATTCGGCGACGAACTTGCCGATCTCGCGTGCCATCTCGGGTAATCTCTTGGGGCCAAATAAGATCAGGGCCAGCAAGAAGATGAAGATCATCTCAATGCCCATACGCTTCTAATCATACACGGCAAATTCGTCCTCCGGTAGAACGCGAGGGCCGCGGTGGATGGAAAAAGCAGAGCTGGGCGGGGTGGCGCAAGCCGGGCCTTGGGGCGACGGTGTATCGCCGCGCTGCCGGCCGCTGGCGCTAGGCGGATAACGCTTCGCTGCCGGCCGCAGCGCTAGGGAAGAAGTTACGAAGCCGGAGGGGTGTTTTCGGCATCTTTAACATAGGCGCCAAGTGCGGCGGAATTCGGAAGAGAGCGTTTGCTCGCCATTCACCGCAATTGGGAGCGAACTGCTATACTCTTGCTGAATCAAGGGTTGCGCAGTTTACGACGCAAGGCGCGGCAAACATACATGGATTGCTCAGACGCAGGGCAAAAGAAGGATGCATCGATGGCTGGACGTTCCCGTCGCTCACTGGTTCTGGTTTTTCTGGTTATTCTGACGTGCGGTTTCCTCGGGGTGCTGTTCGGGCGGACCGACGATACTCCGGCGGGGAACGACAACGACATGCGCGACTCGGCGCAGACGTTCTCCCAGGTTTACAGCGTCATCGAGCAGAACTACGCGGATAAGGTAGACGCCGACAAGGCCATTTACGACGGTGCCATCCCGGGCATGCTGCGGGTGCTCGATCCGCACTCGAACTTCTTCGATCCCAAGCAGTACTCGGCGCTGCAGGAAGAGCAGCGCGGGCGCTACTACGGCGTCGGAATGCAGGTGGGACCGCGCAACAACAAGGTGATCGTGATTGCGCCCTTCGCCGGTGCGCCGGCGTACCGCGCCGGGATCCGTCCGGGCGACATTATTGTGGCCGTGGACGGCAAGCCGACCGATAACCTGACGACCAGCGAGGTGGCCGATCTGCTGAAAGGCCCCAAGGGCACCATGGTCCACATCGCGATTCTGCGCGAGGGCAACACCAAGCCGCTGGACTTCACGGTGATGCGCGATGAAATTCCGCGCTACTCGGTGGACCAGCACTTCCTGATCCGTCCGGGAATCGGCTATATGCACATCAACGGCTTCCAGGAGACGACCGAGACCGAGACCGCGGATGCCCTGGAGCAGATGGGCGATCTCAAGGGCCTGATTCTCGACCTGCGCAACAATCCCGGCGGACTGCTGAGCGAGGGCGTGGGAGTGGCCGACAAGTTCCTCAAGAAGGGACAGGTGATCGTCAGCCATCACGGGCGGAATTCACCCGAGAAGGTGTATCGCGCGGCGCACGGCAGCACCAAGGATTATCCAATCGTCGTGCTGGTGAACCACGGCACGGCGTCGGCGGCGGAGATTGTTTCGGGGGCCATTCAGGACCATGACCGCGGCCTGATCGCCGGGGAATCCACCTTTGGCAAGGGACTGGTGCAGACGGTGTACCGGCTGAGCGAGAACACCGGCCTGGCGCTGACCACGGCCAAGTATTACACCCCGAGCGGACGGCTGATCCAGCGCGACTACAGCAAAGTGTCGCTGTACGACTACTACTACAACCGCAACGCCGACGATAACTCCATCAACGGCGTGAAGCCGGACGAAAACCGCGAGGTAAAGCTGACCGACAGCGGGCGCACCGTGTACGGCGGCGACGGCATTACGCCGGATGTGAAGATTGCGCCGCCCAAGGCCAACAAGTTTCAGGAAGAGCTGCTGCGCAAATATGCCTTCTTCAACTTTGCCAAGCACTATTCGATCAGCCACAAGGTCGAGCGGGACTTCCAGGTGGATGACGCCGTTTTGAAGGAGTTCAAGAGCTTTTTGGACGACAACAAGCTGCCTTACACGGACAAAGAGATGGCGGAGAATAACGACTGGGTGCGCGCCAGCATCAAGAGCGAGCTGTTCGTGGGCGCCTTTGGCCAGCAGGCTGGAATGCAGGTGCAGACCGAGGCGGACCCGGTGGTGCTGAAGGCTCTGGAACTGTTGCCGCAGGCCAAGGAACTGGCCGACAACGCACGCAAGATTATCGCCGAGCATAACCAGGCACGGCTGGCGGCACCGGGGAATTAAATCCGGCAGTCGGGCACGGACAACGCAATACGAAAGGGCACCTCGTCGGTGCCCTTTTTATTGGCCGCTGCCGGCCGGGGCAGGGCGGTTCGTGCCGAAAAAACTCTGGGGGTCAACAGAGCTTCGGGCGGTGCAGGGATTCCTCGCGTGGCTCGAAATGACAACTCTAGGGAAAACTCAGAAACTGCCTCAGCGGGAGAGATAGTCTCTGGAGGCTTGGGCGAGCTCGGGGTAGGCTCCTGCTCCGAGCTCGGACATATCCAATCCCTGGAGTTCTCCGTTCAGGCCGATGCGTTGCGGGTAGATGCGGTCGAGCAGCCAGTTGAGGCCGTAGGAGAGCGGCAAAACAAAGCCGAGCAGGGCCGAGATCATGGCCGCCTGGGCCAGCCACTGGCCGGGACGAGGGTGCACGAAAAGACCGGCGGCGAGGACGCCCCACAAGCCTCCCACGGCGTGCACGGAGATGGAGCCGCTGGGATCGTCGCAGCCGAAGCGGTCCAGCCACTCCACCGAAAAGGGAACGGCGAGGCCGGCGACCAGTCCGATGGCTGCGGCGATGGCCGGTGAAACCAGGGAACAGGCCGCGGAGATGGCAACCAGGCCGATCACGAATCCGTTGGCGGCGATGGAGGCGTCGGGTTTGCCGTAGCGCAGCTGGGTGACGACGGAGGCGGTCAACAGCGCAACACTGGCAGCGGCGAGGTTGTTGACCGCAATCAGCGGGACGCTGCCGAGGGGCGCGCCGCTAAAGAGCATGGCCGAAGCCGAGTCCAGTCCCATCCAGCCGATCAGGGTCAACAGGCAGCCAAAGAGGACGAATGGCATGTTGTGGCCGGGAATGGCCAGTCCCATGTCCTCATATTTGCCTTGGCGCGGGCCGAGAATCCAGGCGATCGACAGGGCCGTGAGCCCTCCCACGGCGTGAATCACACCAGCGCCGCCTGCGTCGATGGCGCCATTGCCGCAGCCGGCCAAACTGCCCAGTTGAGCCAGCCAGCCTCCGCCCCAAACCCAGTGGGCCAGGACAGGATAGGTGATGCCGGCCAGCAGGGCGGTGGATGCGCAGCTGGCGCGCAGTCGCCAGCGGTCGGAGCCGGCCCCGAGCGGAATGATGGCGGCAATGCCGACGCTGAAGAGCTGCAGGCAAGCCATCAGGGAAAGAGTGGGGTTGTTGAATACGGTGCCGCGCATCAGCAGGCCGGCCGAGCCCAGCAGGTTCCAGGAGCGCCCGCCGAAGACCAGCAGGTGGGCAGGACCGCCGGGAAATCCCTGGATGGAGAAACCCACCAGCAGGTAGGTGAGCACGGCCACCGCGAAGACACACAGGGCGCTAAGCATGGAATGGGCCGCGCTTCGTCCCCGCCCGAAGCCGGCATTGACCAGCGCCAGGCCGGCTGCGGCCAGCGGCACCAGAAAGATGCAACCCATGCAGAAGGCCATTCCCGCTTCGGTGAGCGCCACCGGCTGAGTCTGCATTATCGTTCCTCGCCCAAAGTGTAGTGCGCCCGGAAGACGAGCAGGAATCCCAGCGCCTGCATGGCAATGCCGGCCAGCACGAAGGCGGCGCGGGGCGCGGTGGTGGAGAGCAGCAGGAAGGTGCAGAGCACAATTGCAAAGCCCGCGCACAACAGAAAAAATCCGGCAACTTTCATCGGTGTTGTTCCAGTCATGGATATGAACGTGTGAAGCGCTCGGCCGGGCACTCACCGGTGCCTCGCCGCATCATTGCAAGCCTGCCGCGCATCTTCGCTTCCTGCTTACGCCCGCCGCGCATCCTTGCTCAAGCGTGCTTGGCCACATAGAGCAGGAGAGCGAAGACAATGACGGGAATCAGGGCGAGGGCCACGTACAGGGCAACCCGGCGTCCCCAGGGCGAACGGCGCTTCTTCCAATTGTGCAACTCGGGTCGCTCTTCCACGCCGACCTGATCGAGGTGCTCGAGGTCGAAGGCGAAGTCCCGCGCGCTGCGATAGCGGTTGCGCGGTTCGCGCTCCATGGCGCGATAGAGAACCTCCTGCAGCTGTGGCGAGATATCCGGATTGTGCTCGCGCGGCGGCACCGGATTGTTCAGCAGGCGGTCATTCATGATGGCGAACGGGTTGTCGCCGGTGAACGGAGCGGTGCCGGTCAGCATCTCGTAGAGCATCACGCCCAGCGCGTAAACGTCGCTGCGCGCATCGCCGCGGCCGCCCTTGACCTGCTCGGGCGAGATGTAGTCCGGGGTGCCCATGGTGTCGTTCAATTTTGCAAAGGTGATGCGTCGCGAACCGCTGTTGGCCGAGATTCCGAAGTCGATGATTTTGATGTTGTCGTTCTCATCGACCATGATGTTTTCCGGCTTGAGGTCGCGATGGATGACGCCGTGGCTGTGAATATGGTCGAGCGCCAGGCAGATTTTGAGCACCAGATTGAGAGCGCGCTCCTGGGGAAGTTTGCCGGTCTCGGACATGATCTGGCGCAGCAGTTTTCCCGGCACCCATTCCAGCACGATGTAAGGATCGTGACGGCCTTCGTTGGCAATCACCTTCATGACGCCGGGGTGGTCGAGCTTTTTGCCGATCTCCTCCTCGCGCTGGAAGCGCTCGAAGAAGACGGGGTCGCACTCCATTTCGGGGTGGGGAATTTTAATGGCCACGGTCTGGCCGGTGCGCAGGTCGGTGCCCTGGAAGATCGAGGCCATGCCGCTGCGGGCGACCAGGCGGTCGATCTGGAAGTGGTCGAGTTGTTCGCCAGCGTGGACAGAGATCATGGGTGGAGACTCGTCTCCCGATGAGTTTGGTTGTTGCCGATCAGTGCAGCCGGTAGGGGCGGCCGCGATACATTCCGACGGCTTCCACGCTTTTCACCCTGATGAGCTGGACACTCACATTATCCCCACCATCGCTCTCGTTGGCAATGGCGATTAACTGCTGGGCAATCTCGCCGAGGCCGGCGCTGGAGGTGGCGATGCGGGCGATCTTGGAGTCTGGCACGGCGCCATGCAGGCCGTCGGAGCAGAGCAGCAGCAGGTCATCGGGCAGGACGTGATGCTCGGTGATATCCGGAGAGACGAAAAGCTGGGTTCCGAGAGAGCGGGTGAGAGTGCTGCGCAGGCGTGCCCGCTGCGATTCGCGATCGGGGAAAAAGCCGAGGCGCGCCTGATCGGCGAGCGCGGTGTGGTCGCGCGTCAGGCGCCGCAGTTGGCCGTCCCGGATCAGGTAGCAGCGGGAGTCGCCCACGTGCGCGACGGTGGCGCGGTCAAAGCGCAACGCGCAGGCCACCAGAGTGGTGGCGATGGAGCCGTGTCCGGCCTCGTAGACGCAGTGGTTGGCGGTCTGGATGGAGCGCTCGATGAGCGATTCGGAATTTTCTCCCTTGGACAGGGTGGCGCACTCGGAGAGGACGGTTTCCACGGCCAGGCGCGAGGCGACTTCGCCGCGGTCGCGGCCGCCGACGCCATCGGCCAGCACAAAGACCCATCCGCGGCTGCGCGCGTGCTCGGCACTGGAGGGAAGGGAATGGCCGACGTAATCTTCGTTGTGCGGCCGCACGGGGCCGCAGTCGGTGGCCTCGGCAAATTCGATGTCCATCGTAATCAACGCGGATCTTGGTTCTGGCGGTTCCGGAACCACGGCACTCATCGGATTACGCCGCATGACAGAATCTCCTTTCTATGAAATGCAGGCGGGCTGGGGAGCCCGCCTGCGTGTGAGTTACGTTGTGTAACCTCCAGCTAGCCGCGGCTGGTAACCAGCGTTGTTCTTCCCGTGGCCTTGGAGGATGAGATGAAGTAGATTCCTCCGTAAATGGCCCATACCGCCGCGATTCCCAGGGCCAGCAGCGGCTCCATCTTGGTGCCGATTCCGAGGAACGGACCCACGAGATAGGCGACCATGCAAGCCAGGTTGGCCACCACTCCGAAGACCGGAATGAGGAAGTGGCGCAGGACGCTGAACTTCGGATGTTTGTGATACGCCACCATGCAGGTGACGCAGCTCAACATGTAAAGCAGGAACGTACCGAAGTTCGAGGCCAGCGTCACGGTCAACAAGGAGTTGGGCAACGCCGCCATCTTGTCATGGGTGGTGTAGCCAAAGCTCGAGAACAACCCGTGAGGCAGAGCCTGGATGACCGCGTCAGCCGGAGCGCCGGCATCGCCGAACGCCATGACCACCGAGATGCAACCGATCACGGCCGAGATGATCGCCAGCGTCCAGACGGCGCGGTGCGGGGTGAGGTTGTCGCCATGCAGCAGACCGAAGTGCTCGGGAACTTCACGATCCTTGCCCATCGCGTAGGTCACGCGAGCGCCGGTGTTCATGCAGGAGAGCGTGGTGCCGATCAGGGCGAGGAAGACGGTGAAGGCTTCCACCAGCATGAAGATGCGTCCGCGGCCGGCTCCGAAGAGCGAGTCGCCCACGAGCACCATCATGTCGCCGATGGGAGCGGCCGACCCAGACGCACTCGCCATGGAGTACCCACTGTTGAGAAAGTAGTTGGCCGCAAAATACTCAAAGAGGTAGCAGAATGCACCCTGCACCAGTAGCGACGTAATGACCGCGATTGGCACGTCGCGCTTGGCGTTCTTTGCCTCTCCACCCATAGCGGTTACGGATTCAAAACCCACCAGGATCAGAATGGCGACCGTGGCTTGCAGGAAGACCCAGCTCAGCTTATGCGGAGCCACCACGGACTTGGCGTTCTCGTGGGACTGGAAGACCGGCGGGTTCGAGGTGTCATACGTGGGGTACTGCACGATAAACGGCACGGGCTTGCCGGCGGCGTCCAGCTTCGGCTGCGGCACCTGGTTGGCGTCGCGGACGATGGTGTCGGTGACGGTGCCATCGGCGGCCTTCGTCGAGGTGGTGGCAAATTCGTAGTCGTAGGACTGGCCAGCGGTAGAGTCAAACTGACGACCCGGGCTGCCTGCCGGATGGTTGGCGCGATAGCCGAGCGCCATCACGGAGAAGACCAGCAGCGCCGAAATCTGAATCACGTTGACGGCTACGTTCACCGCCGTGGAGCCGTTGACTCCGCGATAAGCGATGTAGGCGATCGCGAAGGAGAAGATCACGGCGCAGAGCATCATGAAGACCGGTCCGGGATTGGAGGCGCTCATGAAGGTGGGATAGAGGGTGCCGACAATGTACCCGGAGAAGATACCCATGACGCCGACCATCACGCCGGGGTAGATCCAGTAGTACAGGTGCGAGCCCCAGCCCACAATGAACTTGGAGATGCGGGCATACTTCCAAACCTTGTCGTGGTTGAGAAACGACTGTTCGGCGAAGTAGTAGGAGCTTCCGGTGCCGGGGTAAAGCTTGGCCATCTCGGCGTAACAAACGGCGGTCGCCAGACAGAGCATCAGGGCGAGCACGATACCAGCCCACATCGCGGGACCGGTGGTGCCGGTCGTAGCCTGGATGTAGAAAGTGAGCCAGAGGAAAGCACCGGGGGCGATGAGCGCCATGGCGTTCATCGTCAGGCCGGTGAGGCCCAGGGTTTTCTGCATTTCAACGGATCCTACTTTGGTTTCGTCGGCCATCCGAATCTCCTAGTCGAACGTAGTGTGGGGGGTGAGA
>Ga0316217_10007504_pt1 | contig 10385 bp, 9 predicted proteins | sample 1anoAmetaG_FD_203633 | JGI IMG/M metagenome (GOLD analysis project Ga0316217, IMG submission 203633) | Freshwater microbial communities from Trout Bog Lake, Wisconsin, USA - 1anoA | ecosystem: Environmental > Aquatic > Freshwater > Lake > Hypolimnion/Profundal zone | place: USA: Wisconsin... | reverse complement strand
TGGCGCCGCCTTGCAAGGTGAAACCGATGAGCGCCGCGCCGTTGGTCAGCCAGGCGCACCGCACTGCCGCCGTGCCGTTCGTCGCCCCGGCTCCCAGAATGGTCGTCACCCACGGTCCGTTGACGCTTTGCACCGTAATCGCATTCGTCAAGGCGACCCGATTGGTCAAATTCCCCACCATGACCAGGCCGCCGCCGGCATACACTCCGTTGGTCACCAGCACCGTATCCCCGCCGCTGGTGAGATTGATCGCATCCTGAATATTGGTCGCCGCCGTGACCCAATTGGTGAATGGCGCCACCGGCGCCGCATTGCTGGCGTTCACGTAATACACCGCCGCACCGACGCGGAGGACCGGCAGCACCAGGCAGAGGGCCGCCAGGCACAAGGAAAACAGTTTTTGTTTCATAGGGTGTTTCCAGAGCCAATTAAATGCCGCGGCTTATTTGAAGTCAAACATGTTTTTAGCACTATAAATGATGTTTTATAATGGATGTAATTAACCGAACTCCTGCCGCCGTTCGCGCCTTAGCCCCAATGCCTTTCGGAAATTCAAATTGGCTGGAAATCGCCGGGAAGACGCAACCCCGTTGGGGTAGCTCCTCCCGCCTGCGTTGCACTACGGCGTGACAAGTCGCCGCAACCCTGGGCTGCATGATGGAATCCCTTTGGGATTCAAGCCCGGATATTTCTACCGGTCGCTCGTGACCGGCGTCCGGCCCGCGGGTTGGATCTGCCCGGCGAATCCGTTACGGCGATAAATCCAAAGTTGACGTTATAAAAAGGCGATATACATTAATAGCATGTTTGACCGATGGTATGCCAGTGAAATGCGGGCGAAGTTGAGCCGGCCCTACGTCCAACTGCTCTTCGGGGCGCGGCAGACGGGCAAATCCACTTTGCTCAATGGACTGATTCCAGAGCAGGCGCTGCGCTTCAATCTGGCCGATCCGCAGGAACGTTCCCGGCATCTGGCCAACCCGGGCGAATTTGCGCAGGCTTGTCGCGCCCTGCCGGCCGGCCAGGCGGGGCAATTCGTGTTTGTGGACGAGGCGCAGGCCGTGCCCTCGATCTTCGACGCCGTGCAAGCGCTTTACGATGCGGATAAGACGCGCTGGCGATTTGTGCTGTGCGGAAGCTCGGCGAGAAAACTGCGGCTGACCGGCGCCAACCTCCTGCCGGGCCGCAGCCTAGTGCATCACCTGTATCCGCTGACGCTGGCGGAACATCCGGCCAAAACGGGAAACCTGTCGCCCGCCGCTTCGCCGCTGCCTTTTCCCTGGCGTGATGGCCGGCCGGCGAAGCATCCCTTTCCCGCGTGGGATCTGCCCACACGGTTGGCGTATGGCGCGCTGCCGGGCATTGTGACCGCAGAACCGCAGGATCGGCCGGGGTTGTTGAAAGCGTACGCGTTTGTGCATCTGGAAGAGGAAATCCGCCGCGAGGCGCTGGTGAAGGATTGGGGCGCGTTCGTGCGCTTCCTCCAACTGGCGGCCGTCGAGTCGGGACAAATTCTGAATTACTCAAACATCTCGCAGGAAGCGGGGATCGCGCAACCCACGGTGAAGAGCTACTATCAGTTGCTGGAGGATATGTTTGTGGGCATCCGCGTGGCGGCCTTTTCCCGCAGCCCGCGCAAGAATCTGCTCTCGACGTCCAAGTTTTTGCTCTTCGACATGGGCGTGCGACATGCGGCGGCGGGATTGAATCCCTCCCTGGACACGGTGCAGGCGAATCCCGGCCCCCTTTTTGAACAGTGGGTGGGGATCGAGTTGTGGCAGCGGCTGCAATATCTCGGCGCCGGGAAACTGTATCATCAACGCTCGCGCGATGGCGCGGAAGTGGATTTCATTGTCGAGCACGGCGGCCGCCTGACCCCGGTGGAAGTCAAGTGGACGGAAAATCCGACGCTGCATGATGCGCGGCATCTGCTGCCTTTCCTGGCGGAAAACCAGCCGGCGGCAGAGCATGGCTATGTGATTTGCCGCTGCCCGCGACCGCTGCAATTGCACGACAAAATCACGGCGTTGCCTTGGTTTTGTTTGTGAACCAACCAACGCTTTCACCGGAAAACCGAAGTTGGCCGCGATAGAACACAGCGCGGCTGAGGCCGCAACCAAATCGTCCTCATCCTCGCAATCGAAAATCGGAAAATTCGAGGACGAGGACGAGGACGAAAAGATTAGCGCAAGCGGCGAACAACTTGATGGATTGTGGTACAAAGAACATAAAGCCAGACGCGCTGATTCTGAAGGCCAAAACGAGGCAGGTAATTATCCGCTGAAATATTCTTTCCGCCCCTTCCTTTGTGTTCTTTGTACTACTATCCAGCAAAGTCTCTGCAGCCTGCGCAAATTCTTCCTTCTCATCCTCATCCTCATCCTCATCCTCGCTTTGTTGTTTTGGATGCGGCATCAGCCGCGCTGTGTTCTTTTGTGGTAATTCAATCTCGGAATTCGGGTTTAACCCCGCCTGCCCGGCATTTCTCAGCGTGCTTTGCGACTCTGCGGTTATCCGCATGGCTTCAGCTTTGGATTGCGATTCAGCGCCAACTGGTACATGCTCGCAGGCACACAACTTTTATGTCCACCCCAATGAACGCCAACTCCCGCGTCCCTGATTTTGAGCGGCGCGATTTCCTCAAGAAATTCAGCCTGGGCCTAGCCGCCCTGAGCTTAAGCCCGTGGAATACGGCGATGGCCGGACCGTTCACGCGCGAGGATTTCGAGCATTGGGTGCCCGCCGACAAAAAGCTTTCGCCCGATTGGGTCAAGTCGCTGTTTGCGCGCGGCACGCCGGAAATGCTGCGCGGCAGCGACCTGAAATATGTCGGCCTGCCCGTGGGCGGCATCGGCGCGGGGCAGCTTTACCTGGGCGGCGATGGACGGCTCTGGCATTGGGACATCTTCAACCGGGAAATGAAAACCGGCGCGGAACATTATGCCAAACCGCCCGTGCCAAGCTCGCCGTTGACCCAGCGGTTCTCGCTTAAAATTGGCGAAGCCACCCGCCCGCTGGATCGCGACGGGTTTGCGGACATCACTTTTCGCGGTGAGTATCCCATCGGCATCGTCAACTACGCCGATGCCGCCGTGCCGCTGACGGTGAAGCTCGAGGCCTTCTCGCCGTTCATCCCGCTCAACACCGACGACTCCAGCCTGCCGGCGACGATTCTCCAGTTCACTGTGCACAATCCCTCCGCCGCGCCCGTCGAGGCGACCCTTTCCGGCGAATTGGAAAATGCCGTCGGTCTGAACCATCGCACCGAACCCGGTATCCTGCGCAACCGCATCCTCCATGAGCGGGGATTGACCGCCCTGGTCTGCTCCGCGGAAAACATTGTCCTAACCGACCGCGCGGGCCGTGCCGGGACGCTAAACGAACTGCCGGATTTTGGCACCTTGAGCCTGGCGTTACTGGGCACACCGGCGGAGGAGGCTAGTTCCGACGCAACCGCGCCCTTCGCGGAAAAGTTGTCCGGCTCATTGGGCCGCAAGCTCAAGCTGGCGCCCGGCGAATCGGCCACGGTGACGTTCCTGGTGACGTGGCATTTCCCGAACCTCTCGCTCGGCGGGGCGTTGCATAAGGCCGGACGTTACTACGCCACGAAGTTTTCCTCGGCGCACGCCGTCGCGCAATATGTCGCGGCCCATTTCGACCGGCTCGCGCGCGAAACGCGGTTGTGGCGCGATACTTGGTACGATTCCACGCTGCCGTTCTGGTTCCTGGACCGCACCTTTCTGAACGCCTCGATCCTTGCCACGTCCACCTGCTTTCGTTTCGCGAACGGCCGGTTTTACGGCTGGGAAGGCGTGGGCTGTTGCGCGGGGACGTGCGGTCATGTCTATCACTATGCGCACGCGGCGGCGCGGTTGTTTCCCGAATTGGAGCGGACCACACGCGAGAAGATTGATTTCGGCCTGGCGCAGATGCCCGACGGCGCAATCCATTTTCGCGGCGAATTCAACAAGATTCCCGCCCTTGACGCCCAGGCCGGCGCCATCCTGCGCGCGTTGCGGGAACATCAAATGTCGGCGGACGCCGACTTCCTCAAGCGCACCTGGCCGAAGATCAAACTGGCCGTGCAATGGCTCCTCGCGAAGGACGCCAACCACGACGGCCTCATTGAAAGCAACCAGCACAACACCCTCGACACCGATTGGTTTGGCCCGGTGGCGTGGTTGAGCGGATTGTATCTCGCGTCGCTGGTCGCGGCGGCGGAAATGGCCGATACCGTCGGCGACGCCGGGTTTGCCGCGCAGTGCCGGAGCCGGGTGGAGACTGGCCGCCAGAATTTCGTGGCGCGGCTCTTCGACGGCGATTATTTCATCAACTTGGTGGATCCCAAGCATCTGGATGCCATCAACTCCGGCACGGGCTGCGAGATTGACCAGGTCTTCGGTCAGAGTTGGGCCTTCCAAGTGGGTTTGCCGCGCGTGCTGCCGGCCAAAGAAACCGTGGCTGCGCTGAAATCGCTCTGGCGCTACAATTTCTCGCCCGATGTCGGGCCGTATCGCGAGCATTACAAACAAGGCCGCTGGTATGCGATGGCTGGCGAGGCGGGCCTGCTCATGTGCTCGTTTCCGCGCCGCGACTGGGATTACGCGCAGGCCAAGGGCAAAGGCCCGGAATGGGCGGCGGGCTATTTCAATGAGTGCATGAATGGCTTCGAACACCAGGTGGCCGGCCACATGCTCTGGGAGGGCCTCACCCTCGAAGGCCTCGCGGTCGAACGCGCGGTACATGACCGCTACCATGCCTCGCGCCGCAATCCGTGGAACGAAATCGAGTGCGGCGACCATTACGCGCGCAGCATGGCCAGCTACGGGGTCTATCTCGCGGCCTGCGGCTTTGCCTATCACGGCCCCAACCGCCATATCGGCTTTGCGCCCAAACTGTCGCCGGAACATTTCAAATGCGCGTTCACCAGCGCGGCAGGATGGGGGAGCTTTTCGCAAAAAGCGGAAAGTGGAAAACTGAAAGCGGAAATTGTCGTGCGCTGGGGAAAACTGGAATTGCAGACGATTGCGCTGGAAAGCGCGGAGGGAAGCTCCGTCCAAATAACCAAGGGACCAAAATTATCGCTGGCGTGGCCTGGCGAGAAGCTGGACACCTGGCGCGGCTATAAACGCCATCGGTTCACGGTGGACGGCTGCCAGGCGTGGGTCGTGGAACCAGAACTGCCCGCCGCCGGCAATCCGTGGACGTGGTGCATGGAGTTTCCCGATGCGTTTACCGAGCGCACCGGCGTGCCGCAACTCTTGGAGCGGGGTTTCTTCCATTTGCACATCGTCGTCGGCAACACCTTCGGCTGCCCGGCGGCGCAAAAACATTTCGACGCGTTCTATCGAGCCATCACCGCGCAGGGCTTGGCGAAAAAAGGAGCGCTCATCGGCATCAGCCGCGGCGGACTGTATGCCTACAACTGGGCCGCGCGGAATCCCGGCAAGGTGGTGTGCGTCTATGGCGACGCGCCGGTCTGCGATTTCAAGAGCTGGCCCGGCGGCAAGGGCAAGGGCAAGGGCAGCCCGAATGATTGGGCGGCATTGCTCAAGGATTACGGATTCGCCAACGAGGCCGCAGCGCTGGCTTACCAGCAGAACCCGGTGGATGAACTCGCCCCGCTGGCCAAGGCGCACATTCCGCTGCTCCACGTGGTCGGTGATGCGGACGACGTGGTGCCGCCCGCGGAAAACACGCTGTTGGTCGAAGCGCGTTACCAGGCCCTCGGCGGTAAAATCACGGTCATTCACAAAGCCGGTGTCGGCCATCACCCGCACGGACTGGACGACCCATCGCCAGTGGTGCAGTTCATCAGCGAACAAACCGCCCAAGCCTTGCGCGGGTCGCCGGCTTCGCCCGGCCGAAAAACTGTGCGTGCCAGTCTTCAGCGCGACGGCCAGCGCCTGTTGATCAAACTGGCCAAGCCGGCGAAGCTGGCCGCCGGAGAAACCCTGGAAATTTCCGTGGCTTGAACCACCATGAACCCGGAGGAACTTTATCAGGAAAGACTGATCCGGTATGTGACGGCCATGCGCAATGAAAAGCCGGATCGCATTCCCATCCGGCCCTTTGTGGCGGAGTTTACCGCCAAATACGCGGGCTATACTTGTCAGGACGTCTGCCACGACTACCGCCTGGCGTTTGAAGCCGCGATCAAAACGGCGCGGGATTTTCAATGGGATGCCGTGGTGCCCAACATGGTGTATGTCTGGACGGGCCTGGCGCAAGCCGCCGGCTTGCGGTATTACGGCATTCCGGGCATCGGGATACCGCATACCAGCGGCTTCAACTATATCGAACCGCCGGCGGAAGCGGCGTTCATGCAGGCGGACGAATATGAGGAGTTGATCGAGGATCCAACCGCATTTCTGTATAACGTCTGGCTGCCGCGGGTATCCACCGAAGTGGGCAAAATCGGCCAGCCGGCCACTTATCGGAGCCATGTGGCGCTGGTCAAGAGCGCGATGGCCATGCTGGATTACTTCCACGCCTTTGGCCCGCAAGTGGCGCGTTTGCGCGCCGAAACCGGAACGCCTTCGGCCATCGCCGGCATCTTCAAGGCGCCCTTCGATATTCTGGCCGATAAATTGCGCGGCTATGTGGGGCTGACGATGGACATGGCCGAACAACCCGACAAGGTGCTGGCCGCCTGCGAGGCGCTCATGCCGCACTTGATCCAGGTGGGCCTGGCCACGGCCGATCCGGCAAAATTGGCGCCCATCGGTTTCTGGATGCATCGCGGCTGCGTGCCGTTTATCAATCCCGCCCAGTTCGCTTCCCATGTGTGGCCGACCTTGAAACCCTGTATCGAGGAGTTTTGGAAGCACGGGCACCAAACCCTGTTCTATGCCGAGGGCAAATGGGGACGCCACTTCGATGCCTTTCGCGAACTGCCTGATCGCAGCATCGTGTATCATTGCGACCGGGACGATGTCTTTGAGGTGCATAAAAAGTTGCACGACAAGTTTGCCATCAGCGGCGGCATTCCCAACCTCCTCCTCAGCTACGGAAAAGCCGGGGAAGTCAGGGAGTTTTGCCTGAAGGTCATCCGCGAAGTCGCCGCCGATGGCGGCTATATCATGGATGCCGGCGCGATCCTGCAGGATGACACCAGCATCGAGAACATGCAGGCTATGACGCAGGTCGTCCGCGAGTACGGCGCATATCCCGCTGGCAGCTATGCTCCCCCCGCCGCCACGCCGCCGTGCAGTTTGCCAGCGTCGGTTGCGGATCGTCAGCGGCTTGCCGGCTTTTTTCCCCGCCACCCGTCCGGGCCGAAACCGGGCGGGTGTCTGCCGTGGGAGGAAAAACTAAAGGAACTGCCGGAAATCACCGGCGACCAAGCGATGGTCCGCCGCGTTTGGGAGCAGGTGGATGCCTTCGGCCACATGTATATCTTGCAGCTCTTGCTCAGTTTTTAAAAATTCGCTGAAACCTGAAAATCGCAGTTGAACAACCAAGAAACCAAGACACAAAGGTCGGATGGCAAAGGTCCAAGTCCTTCCGGTCGTCGCGAAGCAACAGCGGAAATTAGCCAGACACGCCAGTGTCTGGTGATGTGGATGAAAATAATTCGTCCTGGAGGGACGATGGAAAGGGCGGGCAATTGCCTTCCCGGAGTTCAGCGTCTTATTCCTCTGCCCCTGATTCCCCTGCCCAAGCGGCAAGCCTGTGCGAGTCAGCATTTCTTGGGCGTCATCACTTTTGCCAATTCCATTGGCGCCGCACCGCCCTCTTTGTTGCTGCATTTTTGTTTGTCCCCATTGGTTTTTGGCATACGATGCCAGCCAATTCGCATGACGAAATCACTCAGCATCGAAAGCGGCCAGGCCAACTGCAAATGATCATGTCAAAACGGTTTTTCACAAACGAAGGTGAAAACACGCTGCTGAAAAAATTTGCAGGCGTGTTCGCGTCCAATCCGGACATTGAGAGATTCGATGCCCTCGTCGGCTATCTGCGCGCCTCCGGTTATTTTGCCTTGCGTCCGCATCTGGAAAAGGTCCCGCTCACCGGCGACGAGTCCCGCGTGGCGGCCTTGGAAGCGGAAATAGACGCGCACGTGTTCCGCCTCTACGGCCTGACGCCGGAAGAAATCGTTCTGGTAAAATCCAGCACTGCCAAATGAAATTTTTTGAACAAATCGTTTCCAAATTAGTCAACGGCTTGGTGTTGAATGTGTCGAAATCCAAATAACCTGATAACCTTATTTGCGTCATGGCCGATGATAATTTTACACTTTTGAAAGCACCGATCATTGAGGCGGTGCTGGACGTTGATTGCGATCTGCCGCCCGGCAAGGAAATCGCAACACTGGAAGCAGCGGCACACGAACGATTGCGCCCGCAGTATCCAAAAGTTCGCCGTGTCTTTGTTCAAACCCACCAGATTGAAACCCCGCCGGGTGGGCCGCCAAAACTGAAACTCCACCAAGCCGTTCACGGATTGCAATTTCTTTCCGAGGATGAAAAGCAACTGGTCCAGTTTCGGGCGCAGGGCTTTTCATTCAACCGGCTGGCCCCATATACAAGTTTGGATGCCTATTTGCCCGAAATTGAGCGGGCGTGGCAAATTTTTCGTGCAGTGGCGGCACCGGTGCAAATCCGCAGTGTGCGCTTGCGCTACATCAATCGCATTCTGCTTCCTGTGCCGGAAAAGCTCCCGCTTAAGCTGGAGGAGTATCTAAAAGTCTGCCCGCGCCTCCCGGATGAGGAAAAATTGACGTTCACGGGGTTTCTCAACCAGCATACCGCCATTGAAAATGGCACGGGAAATCAGGTTCACATTGTCCTCACCAACCAGCCCCCCGACAACCATCTGCTACCCTTGATCCTGGACATCACGGCCGAAAATACTGCGCTGGGCGAAGTTGAAAGCTGGCCTTGCCTTTTGGCCCGGATTCAGGCATTAAGAGGCTTGAAGAATAGAGTATTCCGTAATACATTGACTGAAAAATGCCTGAACCAGTTTCAACGACCATAGGAGCTTGCTGGCTTGGCTATGCCGTCGCCCAAGGCGGTTTGCGCGGCAGCAGTGCCTTTTCCAACGAGGCCAAGGTGGTTGGCGAAGCGGTCACTGCCGTTGCCCAACAGTTTGAGCGATCCCATGCATTATTTGGCGACAAGGCCGCTGCGATTTCTCAATTGCAATCGCTGGCAATTGAGTGTGCCGCACCGGGTTGGGACGGCGATGAGGCGTGCGCGATCAATCCTCTGGCAGTCTTTTTTGCCGAAAATTTCGTCCGGGCGCTGCCCAGTTTTATTCCGTTGCCGGAATTTGCCCCGGAACCGGATGGCTCCATCTCATTGGACTGGATTCCTTCACGGCATCGGTTGTTTTCCATCAGTATAGGCACAAATAATCGGCTGGCCTACGCGTGGTTGGACGGTGCCGACAAAGGTCACGCTGTCGCGCGGTTCGATGGCGACAGAATCCCGCCACGAGTGGTCGAGGGCATCAGCGCAATCTTAAGCCATGGCAACGCTTCCTTCCGGGCTGCCTGATATTGTTGGCGACGCTGAAGAAATCACCCGATTTCTGACCCAGAGCAGCCACTACAATTCCCTGATGCCCAAACCGGCCGCGTTCATGCCCGACCCAAAATGCCGAAACAAATCGGTCTTTCGCTGCGGTGCCAATCCAGAACGTATCCGCGAGATTTGGGGAAGGACCACAAACTTCCAACAGACACTAAAGGCGGCTGCCGTCTGTAAAACCGCGGAAGTCAGAAATGCTGGCTTGGATGTGATCGCCAGCGAGCCACCGGATGCCCATGCAAACATTGAAGGTTGGCCGTGGCTGGATAATGACCCGGAACTGCAAAAGGCCAGGCAAAAGGAGCTCGCAGCCATGGTTGCACAAAAATGCGTTCTGGTGATGTTGTAGTTTTTGGGGCCGCATGAATAAATTTGTTTGCAACTACGCCATCGCCCGGTTTCGCCCCTACCGCGAGACCGGTGAGTTCGGCATTGTGACCGTGCCTTTTGCCGACACCGAAGCCATTCGCCGGTTCGCCCAGGTGTGACCCGGTGAAAAACTCCATCCATCCCACACCGGCTGGTTTACCGACCGTATCCATCCGTGGTTCCGCGGCAGTTTTTCCTCCGCGCCCTCTGCGGCTCTGCGCGCGCCCCGGTTTCTTCTTGTGAAGGCGGACCAAGGCTCGCGCAGAGCCGCGGAGGACGCAGAGAAGCAGCAATAGAGATAGGCACCGCTTGTGGCGGCCAGTGATTTCCAGCAGCGTGAGGTTCATGGCCGGTGAGCAGGTCCGAAAGGACACGGCCACTTCCCATGAACCTCCCACTTCAAATAGGGCTGAAAACATTGGGGTTTTTGAACAACGAGGATCGGGTGAATCGGGTGCGGACGACACAACCCCCTCC
>Ga0316217_10007501_pt1 | contig 10391 bp, 8 predicted proteins | sample 1anoAmetaG_FD_203633 | JGI IMG/M metagenome (GOLD analysis project Ga0316217, IMG submission 203633) | Freshwater microbial communities from Trout Bog Lake, Wisconsin, USA - 1anoA | ecosystem: Environmental > Aquatic > Freshwater > Lake > Hypolimnion/Profundal zone | place: USA: Wisconsin... | reverse complement strand
ATCCGGTCATGGTGTAAGCGGCGGCCGGACCCAGGTAAGTAAACACCGGCAAGAACGCATTGCGAAACGCGTGTTTCCAAATGACCGCCAACCGGCCCAAGCCCTTGGCACGGGCCGTACGTACAAATTCATGTCCAAGCGTATCCAACATGGAAACCCGCGTCAGCCGGGCAATATAAGCCATCGGCCCCAACGCCAGCGCGAAGGATGGCAGCACCAATTGTCCCGGTGTACCCCATCCCCCGCTGGGCAGCCAGTGCAACCAGTCGCTGAAAATCACCAGCAACAACCCCGCCGCCACAAACCCCGGCAAGCTGATGCCGATCAAGCTTGATCCCAAACTGAGATAATCCAGCACTCCCCCTCGCCGCACCGCCGCCAATACGCCAATCATCGTGCCTAGAATCGCCGCAATGGTTAACGCCGCCAGCCCCAGGGTAATCGACACCGGCAGCGACGTTCGCAGCACATCGTTGACGCTCCAACCAAAGTACGACATGCTCGGCCCCAGATCCCCGTGCGTGAGGATCCGCACCGGATAGTGCGTCAAAAAATCCCACCTGTTTTGTGCGTGGAACTGTTTTTCCAGATTAAGTTTCACTAGCGGATTCAATGGCCGTTCGGCATTGCCAAACGGCGTCCCCGGCGCCACCCAGACGAGGGCGAAGGTGATGAGATAAATAATCGCCAGCACCAACGGCAACTGAACGATTCGCCAAAAGATAAAACGAGCCATGCGGACAAAAACTGTACCATGCGCGGCAGGCCGGTAGAAGCGGATCATGATTTTCACCATCGAGTATCCAGCCAATGCTCAGCCCCATTTGGCTAATTCACGCCAAGCCGCTGCGTCCGCATGTGGAGTTGGGCTTTGCACAATTTGAACACATATTGAATTTGAACGTGCAGAGCATTTTTAGGCATGCCCTAAGCCTTTAGGCAACATAATCGCCATCCGAGAAAAACACGTGCTGGCGGCGATTGCCACGTTGGGTGACATAGTGCGGCAGCTCGGAAACGACAACACTGGCCATGCGAACCATGCCGGCGCGATACCGCAACCACGCCCAGGCGTTAATAGTTAGAAACCATGAGTCCCCCGATTTCAAAAACAAAGAGAAATCAATCACCTTCGCAACTTGAACAGTTGATTTATGGCCGCCTTGAAATCGCGAGGAAAAGGACAGACGACCTCCATGCTTTGGCCGGATGGGTGTAAAAATGTCAATCTTTCCGCGTGCAAGGTGAGCCTTTGGATTAACGGACGCTCCACGCCCGCACCGGGATGGTAGTCGCGCTTGATTTCGCTGAGCATCAGCGATTGCCGGGGTGGGTTGTAAAGCGGATCGATGGCCAGAGGCAAGCCAATATAGGTCAAATGCACGCGAATCTGGTGCGTTTTGCCGGTTTGGGGAAAGCAGCGGATCAAGGAAAAATCGCGGGCAGTCCATTCCAACTTCCATAGGGTTTTTGCCGAGCGGCCGCCATGTTTGGCAATGTTCATGCGGTCGCGGTGGGCCGGATGGGGAGCCAATGGCTCATCGATAACTCCTTCCGATTCTGCCGGACGACCGGTAACAATGGCCAGATATTCTTTCTTGATGAGATTGTTCTGGAACTGGTGGGAAAGATGCCGCTGGGCATCGATGTCCTTGGCCAGCAGCAGCACGCCGCTGGTGTCTTTGTCCAGGCGATGGACAATTCGCAAGCGGGGATCGGGTTGGCCGGTGCATGGCAAGTGCAGTTGCCGAGACAGTTGTTGCAGAAGGCTGTCGGTTTCACCCCGGCCGGGAATCACGGCTAAGCCAGCAGGTTTGGCAACGGCCACCACGCGGTGATCGTTCAGCAGCAAAATGAATGGATCGTCCGGCGCGGTTGGTCTCACGGCAGAACCCTGCCGTTGGCGTTGTATTTGTCGTACATCTCCTGTAATTGCGGCTGGTGCGATTCGATGGTGAGGCTGTTTTTCCATACTTTCAGTGCCCGCTGACGCCAGGTTTCGTCCAAAGTGGTGCCGGCCTCGTAGCGGCGGATGAAAATCATGCCAACCTGGTTCATAGCCTGCCAATATCGCGGATTGCTTTGCAAGGCCAGATTGTACTGGGTATAGGCGTCATCATCCCGGCCGCTGACCACCAAGGCATCGCCAAAGCGTTTGCGAATCTCAGGCGTGTCATGAAGCTTCAACAGCATTTGCATGACTTCAATTGCCGGTTTGCCTTCGCCAAGCTGATTCATAACGCCAGCCACATTATACAGTGCTGTGAGGTGATCGGGGCTAAGCTCCAAGGCGCGAAGATATTCCTTTTCGGCTTCGGTATATTTTCCCAGCGATTCCAACAACACCGCCAGATTGCAGTGGGCATCGGCACTGCGCGGATCAAGCTGCACGGCCCGCCGCAGCATTTTTTCCGCATCGACCGGCTGATTGAGCGACAAGTAAACCAATCCTAGATTCATATTGGTCTTTGGATCGTCCGGCTCAAGCTTCAATGCGCGCAGATAAGCAGCCGCTGCTTCCTGCAAACGATTCAGAAATTGATAGGTGACGCCCAGATTGTAGTGATTGTGATAATCGTAGGCATCCAACTCGCAAGCCGATTGGTACTGCGGCAGAGCCTTGCGATAATCCTGCTGCGAACGGTAAATATCACCCAATACGATATGCGGCATGATGATGCGGGAGTTTTCATGTTCCGACGCCATCAGTTCGGTAATGGCTTGCTCGGTCTGTCCGTTCTGGTAGGCCATCACCCCGTTCACATAATGATTTACGCCACGCGGATGAGGATCAAAGGCATGGTCTTGTTCGGCGGCGCACCCGGTCAAGAGCAGCGGGATAAAAGGTCCAAAGCAAAACCACCGAAAAATAATCGCACGTTTGCTTGCCATATGAACCATCCGGCTATTTCCATTGCCGGCCATTCTAAATTAGCGTGACACACCGCACAATCAAGTTATATCCGGGACAGAACATTCCAGGAAATGGCAAAATAAATGTATGTTTCATTAATGACAATAACGCCCTTATTTAGACAATCATAAGCTTTTTTCGTGAAATGAAGTGAGATGCTTTGCACTTTTCAATCTCCGGCGACTTGACAAGTGGTCAGAAGTGCTCCTAGAAGGTTGACGTCCAATCTCTTTTGTTGGATATTAACGAACCGTGAATGAGCGTGATCCCACTGGCAGGCTCATGGTGTAGTTTATTCAGTGGGCTTACATAAAAGGAATGGCCATGCGTTTTTCCACAAGCTGTCGGTCGATACTCTCCCCATCAGTCAAATCGCGGCGGTCGCTGCTGAAGTCCACATCAACATTTATTGCCGAGCCACTCGAATCACGGCGGCTGCTCAGCGCCACGTTGGCTAGCGATGCCAGCCTTATTGACACTACGGCCATTCTGCCTGCGGTTCATTTCGCCACTGCGGCTCCCACGGTGACTGGCGTGAGTCCCAACTCCGGCCCTGCGGCCGGCGGGACGTTGGTGACGATCACTGGCACAAACTTTCCAACATACCCTATCGTGTACGTGGGTTCCGTGCCGGTGTATACCTTCGTGAGTAACACGGATACGCAGATTGTCTTGAACATGCCCGCCGAATCTGCTGGCACAGTAGATGTGCTGGTTAAGGGAACTGGATTATCCGCTGCCTCGCCGGCCGATCAATTTACCTATCTCGCTGCCGCGAGCCAGCCCACCGTGGCTGGCGTTAGCCCCAATGCCGGGCCGCTTGCTGGCGGCACGTCGGTGACCATCACCGGCACGGGCTTTACTGGTGCCACGTCGGTGGATTTCGGCGGCACAGCCGCGACCAATGTCAACGTCGTTTCCGCTACACAGATCACCGCCACCGATCCGGCTGAATCAGCCGGCACAGTGGATGTAACGGTAACAACACCCGGCGGCACTTCCGCTACGTCATCGGCCGATCAGTTCAGCTATGTGGCTGCTCCTGCCGTTACTGGTGTAAGCCCCACTGCTGGGCCACTGGCTGGCGGCACGTCGGTGACGATTACCGGCACCAACTTCAACGGTGCCACGCTGGTGGATTTCGGCACCACACCCGCGACCAATGTCACAATCGTTTCAGGTACGCAAATCACCGCCACCGATCCGGCGGAATCAGCCGGCACGGTAGACGTAACGGTAACAACGCCCTTCGGCACCTCCGTTACGTCCTCGGCGGACCAATTCAGCTATGTGGCAGCGCCTGCCGTTACGGGCGTAAGCCCCAACGCCGATGCACTGGCTGGCGGCACGTCGGTGACGATCACCGGCACCAACTTCAACGGTGCCACGCTGGTGGATTTCGGCAGCACGGCCGCCACCAATGTTACGGTCGTTTCGGGTACGCAAATCACCGCCACCGATCCGGCGGAATCAGCCGGGACGGTGGACGTAACGGTCACAACGCCGTTCGGAACCTCAACCACGTCTGCCGCCGATCAATTCAGCTATGTGGCAGCGCCTGCCGTTACGGGCGTAAGCCCCAACGCCGATGCACTGGCAGGTGGCACGTCAATAACGATCACCGGCACCAATTTCAGCGGTGCCACGGCGGTGGATTTCGGTTCCACACCCGCGACCAACGTCACTGTCGTTTCCGGCACGCAAATCACCGCCACCGATCCTGCCGAATCAGCCGGGACGGTGGACGTAACGGTTACAACGCCGTTCGGAACCTCAACCACGTCTGCCGCCGATCAATTCACTTATAATTCAACGGCAGCCACGCCGGTGTTCACCAATCTCAGCGGACCGCTCAGCATCAATACCGGGACGGCTTCGATTACTTTGTCCGGCACGATTTCCGCCGGCAATTTGACCCCGCCCAGCGGAGAAAATGTGGGAATTTACATCCAGGGCAATTTGCTTGGCAACGGCCAAATAGCTGATTCGCAAGGCGACTTTTCAGTCACAGTGAATACCAGTTCTTTGCCTGCATCGACGACACCGTATCCAGTTACCTATACCTATGGCGGTGACGCCAACTTCAACTCCGCCACCGACAACACTACCACGACGCTAACCGTGAACGGCGTGAGCGAACCGGTGTACCGGCTTTACAGCCCGGTCACCAACGAACATCTGTTTACCTCGGACGTGAACGAATACAACACTCTGGCCACCCGCGGCTGGATTCAGGAAAACGTCGCATTCAACTGGTATACCAGCGCGGTCACCGTCAATGGTGTAACCGCCGAACCGGTTTACCGACTGTATGACATCACCAATAAGACGCACTTGTGGACGACCGATTCGAACGAATACAACACATGGCAGGCATTCGCCGGCACTTGGTCGGCCGAAGGCGTCGTCGGCTATGTATTCCCAACCCAGGTTGCCGGCAGCAACCCGCTGTACCGTCTGAGTTATGGCGCACTGCCGGACATGCACTTCTGGACGACCGATGGCAACGAAGTTGCCACCCTGGACAGCCAGTACGGTTGGAACGAAGAAGGTGTGATTGGTTACGTCATGTAAATGCATGAAGACGTGAAACGTGAATGAATTTCTTGCCCCGCCGTTGCTTGCAATGGCGGGGCATTTCATTGGAATTCGGTGTGGTTAAGCGGCGTAGGAGACGCGATTTATCTCGCATGTTTTCTTGACACCTTTTATGGCGTGGGTTAGCGTCAAGCAACTGGCTGGACTATCTTGCCGGTGGAGGCTCCGTACATGAATTATAAAGGCTTGTTGGTTGTGATGGTTCTGGCGGTATGGGCAGTGGCAGCCCGTGCCGATACGCCGGCAGTTCCCGCTACACCGGGAGGGACGGCAACCCCGGCTGCGGACGTGGATATCCCTATTCCGCTCAATCTGAAAACCGCCCCGGATGTCAGTTCCTCTGCGGACGTCATCACCACGGCCATTAAAACGCGTTTTGACAAACTGGCAGACGACAGCAAGCCGGACGATCAAGCCAAGGCACGCATCTGGCTGATTGGGCAAATCGCCCATGACCGTGGCCAGACTGACCCATCGGCTTCTTTCAAAAATGTCTACAGCGACGTGGTGAATCAGCAGTGTGTAGCCCTGTTGGGCAAGACCGATAAACAGCCCAGCGTGCGCGTACGCATCAATGTCGGCATCATTGCCCAGCGGGTAACCGTCTATACGCACAATGCCAACCTGTACCCCACCGTAAACAAGTTGCTGGCTGATTCGTGTGATGGTGTGGTGTTGTGGGGCATTCTGGCGGCCGGTGATCTGTGGCCGGCGGTATATGACAGCAACGCCATCAATGCTGATAAGAAAGCTGCATTTCTACAAACGCTGGTCAAGACAGCCATTTCGCTGGGCACCGCCCAGCATGAAGTGGCTCCGGAAATTGTCGAAGGCGTTTACAAGGCATTGGACACCACCGCAACAATGGATGCCAACGCCAAGAAACTGTTGATCGCCGCCAACCTGGACGTTCTGGCCAGCCGGGCCGCACTGTACAAGGACGGCAAGAATCCCGTGTTGGATCCAGAAGCTGAGGGCACAGGGATCGCTTCTGTGATGGTTCCCGGCGACTGGCATGACAATGTGCTCACCGATGCACAAAAAACCAAGGCAGGCCAGTTGGCCAGCGATCTCATGGCATTGTCGGCCAGCCGAATCGGAGGGAAAAATATCGAAGCTGACCGCAGCCTGCTGCGTTGTCTGCAAATCATCGCGGCCAAAGTCCAATTGCTTAATAGCGTGGAATGGAAGGACCTCACCTTGGACGGCTTGCTGCCCAAAATTACCGCCTTGAACATCAACGATGCCTCAACAGAGGCACAGGCAGCAGTTGCTCCGGTGATCGACGAGTTGCGCAGTGCCACGCCCTTGTTCACCGCCTTGAAGCGGCCACCGGCAATTATCGGCACGGCCACCCAGCCCTAATGTCGCCGCTTGGAAGATCGCCGACATCAGCGAATGAACCCTATCGGCAATGCGACACCTGCTTGTCATTCCGCTGTCGCTACTATTGCTGCTGATTGCCGCCATGTGGTGGTCGGGGGCGGTCGGGCATGGGGATCATGCCGATTTCACCTTCGTCAACCGCGGCGACAATAAAACCCTCGATCTCAACAACATGTCCTGGATGCAGGATATCCGTATCGCTTACGCCTTGTGGGAAGGATTGTATTCGCTTGATCCCGTAACATTAAAACCTGTCCCCGGCTGTGCCGATCACATCGATATCGATCCCACCGGCTGCATCTACACCTTTCACCTCCGCGACACCGCCAGATGGTCCAATGGCGATCCGGTCACCGCCGACGATTTTCTCTTCCAATGGCGGCGGATGTTGGATTCGCCCGGCGAATACACCTATCTGTACTACTACATTAAAGGTGCCCAGGAATATTCGGAGGCGTTTACCAGCCACAAGCCGCCCAAGAACTTGAATTTCAGCAGCGTAGGCATGGCAAAATTGGACGCGCACATCTTGCAAGTCACGCTGAAACACCCGGTCAGTTATTTCCCTGCACTGTGCGCGTTCCCACCGTTCTTCCCCATGCACGCCAAGTCGATGGAGCCTTACAAAATTATCGATCCGGGCACTGGACAGGTAAGTTACGACCCGGAATTTACCCGTCATCTGGTGAGCAACGGCCCCTACCACATGTTCGATTGGCAATTCAAACGCCGCATCCGCATGGTGGCCAATGATTTTTATTGGAACCGGCCAGTGGTGAAGACACATATCATTGACCAGATTTATGCCGAAGACCCCATGGCGGCAGTGCGGCTGTACGAATCGGGCGCGGTGGATTGGCTGGCGGATGTCGATGCCGACATCGCCGCCGAAATGCTGGCCATTGGCCGAAAGGATCTGCATGTGTTCCCAGCATTTGCAACCTATTATTACACCTTCAACTGCCAGAAGCAGGTCACCGATGCCGGTGGAACGCGTATCGACAATCCGTTAAGCGATCGGCGTGTGCGGCAGGCACTAGGCATGGCCATCGACAAATTGCCGATCGTGAAAAACGTGGGGAAATTGAATCAACCCATCACCAGTGATTATGTGCCGCCGAAAACATTTGCCGATTACGATTCGCCACCGGGACTTGCATACGACGTGACACACGCCCGGCAATTGCTGGCCGATGCGGGCTATCCAGGTGGCAAGGGCTTTCCTCGGCTAGCGATCCTGGTGAATAATGAAGGCCCCCACCGCGACGTGGCCCAGATCATCCGCCGCCAATGGCACGAAAACCTGGGCATTGATGTGGACATGGAAAGCGTGGAAGTAAAAGTCTTCGGCGCTCGCCTGCACAGCCAGCAGTATTCCATCGCCCGCACAAGCTGGTTTGGCGACTACGATGATCCCTCCACCTTCACCGACAAATACCGCTCTGATTCCGAAGGCAACGATCCAAAATGGGTTAACGCCCAATACGACCAGCTTTGCCAACAAGCCGAATTCGAACCAACCGCCAAAAAGCGAATGAAACTGCTCTCGCAGGCGGAAGGCATCTTATTGACCGACGCAGCAATCGTGCCAATCTACACCTATGTCAACGCCTATCTTTTCCGCGACAACGTCACGGGAATCCCGCTCAGCCCCAATGCCATGCTGATGTTCCAATCCATCGCGGTCAAGCGGGATTAACCACGCATTCGCTCGCTCAGCCTCCGACCACGCCGCCTGACCAGCAGCGATAATCCACCCAGCAATATGCTTATGCAGGCAGGTTCGGGAACCGCCACGATAGTCCCGGCATCGCTACGGCGGAATTTAGCTATATCCATTACTCCGTCGCTAATGTTGTCCGCCGCGATACTTGTGTCATAGTTGTTCTGCAATATCGAAAAATCGTTGAAGTTCACCACCCCATCATGGTTGAAATCGCCCTGTGCCCAATCACAGCCGCTTTGATCGTAGTTGTTTTGCAGAATCGAGAAATCGTTGAAATTCACCATGCCGTCCAGATTGGCGTCACCGGCAAGGGTGTACATCACCTTCACTTCTCCACTGGGGATCGATGCCAGTTCGGTGCTGTCGGCATAGCCCACCGCGTATTGCCCAGGATTGCCCGCGTTGGCCGTGCTGCTGAAAATCTCGCCGCCGGCCACCGCCGCCTGCACCGCCGCCAAGGGTGTGCTGCCGTTACCGTAGTTCAGCAGCAGGGTATTGTTGCTGATATCCAGCTTCGATCCGCTGGCAATCACCATCGCCTGCTGCGTGTTGTTCACGCTGTTTGGCGTACCGGCGGCAGCTAACTGCACGGTGTTACTGGAAGTGCCATTGCCGATCCGCAGGCTGCCGTTGCCCGTCAACCGGTCGATACTGCTGTTCCCGTTGATCTGCGTGATGCCGTTATTTGCCAGCACCGCCTGGGTCACGTTGCCGACAGTCAGCATGCCGGCACTGCCCACCGTGGTGGTGCCATTACCGCTGATGCTGCCCAGATTTTGCACGCCATCAAACTTCAAACCGGTATTGTTGGTTACACTATTGCCACCCGGCAGGCTGCCGCTGGCCACCACTTCCAATTGCCCGGCATTAACGACAGTGCCGCCGGAATAAGTGTTATTGCCACCAAGCTGCCATGTTCCGCCTTGTATTGCCACCTCGGCTGCGCTGCCAGAAATGTTGCCGCTGATGCTATTCAGCCCGGCATTTGATCCCGCCAGATTAAGCACCACACCACTTGCCAACATCACGCTGCCGCTCATGGAAAATGTAGCCGCTGCCGTGCTGGAATTGTTATAGATGTAGAAGCTGTCAAGAATCGACACCGGCACGCTGATGTACTGCGGATTGTTCACGCCACTATTAAGCGTAATCGCATCGGTGCCGGCATTTGAAAGCGAAAGCGTATTGGTGCCGTTGATCGTATAACTGGGGCCAGACTTGTATGTAATCCCCGCGCTAATGATGCCTCCACCAGCCAGGTTGACCGAATAATTCCCAGAGGCACCAGCGCCAAAGTTGGCCGTATCAATCTCACTGCCAAACGTCTGATCGACCCCCAAATAAGTCCAATCCGGGGTAATGTTATTCCACACTCCCCCGCCATCCGATCCAAGCCTTGTCTGCGATGGATCCCACATGACATTAGTAACCGCCGCCCAGCCTTGCGGCACAAACACCGCCAACCCCGCCCCGCCAGCCACGGCCACGCTGGGCAACCAAGCCAATGCACGACATTTTGAACACTTGGCCACGGTAGAATCCTACACCTGATCCTTGGCCTGATTTGTAAGCCAACTCGCCGGCAAATGCCACTGTCTATGCCAAAGACACAACGCTGCGTATACCTAATTATGATATAAGTCATTATTTCATAGTGACTTATTCGCGAAAATGCATTTTCGGTGAATTTTTACGACCCCCGTTATGCCAAGCAGGTTAATGAAATATGGTATTTGCACGATCATTTCACTTGTTGAGCATGCTTAA
>Ga0316217_10007500_pt1 | contig 10393 bp, 10 predicted proteins | sample 1anoAmetaG_FD_203633 | JGI IMG/M metagenome (GOLD analysis project Ga0316217, IMG submission 203633) | Freshwater microbial communities from Trout Bog Lake, Wisconsin, USA - 1anoA | ecosystem: Environmental > Aquatic > Freshwater > Lake > Hypolimnion/Profundal zone | place: USA: Wisconsin... | reverse complement strand
AAACCCAAATTGAGGCTGGCCGCTATTTCATATGCTTTGAAAACTGAGGCGCTATTGAATTCTACAAAGAAGATGACCATTTTGTCGGATGGTGGGGTGCTGCGAAACAAGAAGCTGCAAAAAGGGTCAACTATCTCGCTTCTGGCCAACGTTTCGTAGATCAACAAATAAGTGAGTAACTACCAAAAAATACACATTTTTCAGTTTTATTGGCAGGAATAGCGTAAAATAAACCGCCTGCTAAACTACAAATCAACCAAGAGCGATGCGTTTATCGTTTGCGAATAAAAAGTAGCAAAGAGTATGGGAGTGAAGCCTCCCCTGTTAAAACTGAGCCTCAAGCCATTCTAAGAGATCACCTACAACTAGATCTAGGAGGAGCAGAAGAACGGGGAAATAAAGTTTGATATCAGAGCCACTGCTAGGCACGAACTTAAGATGTAAAAATTCTAAAACGAGTGCAGCTAGATAATGTAAGGCATCTTCGTCTCTGGCGAGAAGATAGCCAAATCATTCTAATCCCTCTAAAGGCACAGGATAAAGTCAATCATCAACTGCGCTGGAGACTACTGCTAGAACTGGTTCGAGAACAAGGGCATCAACTACCTCACCTTCTTCCTCAAAGACTCCCAGAATTAGAACATCGAGTGCCTCTTCTACAGAGCCATCGATTTCATACAGAATGCCCAAAAGAATAAGCATAACATACTCGTCCACTGCATCCAGGGTGTCTCGCGCTCGGTCTCTATGGTCATCGCATATATCATATTCAAGTTGGGGTATGATTACAAGAAGGCTGAGCTGTTTGTCAAGCAGAAAAGAGGCATCGCCTGTCCGAACAATGGCTTTATGGTGGAATTGATCCAGTTCCATAAACGGCTTTACTAGGATTTCGGCTCACTCCCTTCTCCAAGAGTTTATTTGGTGTCCTCACACTCCAAATAAACTCCACAGCTCATCACAGCCCGTTTGGTACTCTGCTATCTATCAAGCTTAAACATTCTCTGTTCGATAAGAAAGGGGTCGGACTGGATTCGAGGGCTGTATATATCGTACAGTCCACGGATATTGTTTATATTTGGGTGGGAAGTAAATGCTAAGAGAGGCGATTGCAGGACTATTGGTCCTTCGCTCAGGATTACGTTAAAAAACTGCAGAAATACGAAAAAGCTTCTCTAAAGATAAAAGCCATCAGCCAAGGGACATAGGGCAAGGAATTCTTTTCTTTGTGGAACCTTTAAGACACACCCACAATCTATGAGAACCCGTAGTATAATCGCCTATTCTGCTAGGGTGAAGCCACCAAACCTGGTGGCATGCGCAAATTCTACTAAAGATAAATCGAAGAAGAAAGTCAAACCAAACTATTTACCTACCCTGACTATGAGAAAGGTCTTGGAGTGTTTGAATTCGATGATTTGACCAACCTCAACATCCTGGCCTGCAATTTGGGCGAAACCCTGAAGATCTACATCTGCCGGGGGGACAATCTAAACGAAGACGAGAGCAAGATCGGGTAGTTTTTGGACAACGTTATTCGAACGCATTACTAAAATTTCTAGAACAGCCAAATCCACGTAGAGTAATAGAGCTTGGAAAATCCTTCCGAAAGTTTTTTGGCCTATTTCTCGTGATTTTATTAAATTAGTTTAATAATAGTTTTTGTTTGGTATTTACTCAGATTTGCAGGTTGGGCCATCAGTGCTGGAATGTCCTTTTTTGGAAACTTATACTTATATACTTTTTTGATCTCATACCTTTATATTAATAGTATGCTCAACTTAGCTCACTAAAAGCAGTTCCCCACGCAAAACAATTTTCTCAAATCCTACGATATACTGGACAAAACTGGGTCTCTTCTGCTCAAAATAACATTCCCGTTTTGGTTTATGCCCTTCCTAGTTATTTCCCTACTGTTGAAAGCTGTAAACTTTTGGAAACATGTGCTCTCAGTTATCGCCAACGTGTTCGACCCTCATCTCCCCCCCTTGGCATATGCCATCCTCAAAGGAAACGGCCAATATTTGAGAGACCAGCGCTAAATGGTTTTGACTAGGCAGTTCTATGATTATACCTCCAGAAGTAACAAATTTGGGATGTAGAATTTATGAGGATTTCGGAGTTGGAGATAGATTCACGGATTGTTGAGCTCTAGTGCGACAATGACATCGGCTTGAAGTTTCTTTCGGAGATTCTGTAACCTGGAAATGCAACAGGATTTATAAGCAGTCGAAAGCTCTTAAAAAATGTGAAATGGCCACAAACTTATCTGAAAGAGTGCAACTATAGCCTCCAAGGCTAGCCGATGAAAATCGACTGCTTTCTGATATTCAACTTCAAGAGTAAGATAAACTTCTTAGGTGACTCAAAAATAGATCTAATAACCATTCTAAACTACTGCAGCTATCACTTGAATAAATAGGGATATATAGTCTATGGAGATTACTTTGAAAAGGGCTAAATCAAAACCTTCTAAACTCTGTTCAACGTCTACAACTTCACAGTCACTGACGAGTAAGATATCACTAAAAACATAGAGTATGCTAAAAAATTGCTTGCAAGGGATAGGAATGACTTTGAAGTGAAAGTAGTAAACTTTGTCCGAAATTTCTTCAACGGAGTCTTCCGAAAGAAATCTTACGACCAAGGTAAATCCTTCCATGTACTGATTTTAGAAAATAAAGTAAGTGATCATTCATGATAACTGTTTGCTTTTTATTTCAGCAGCTATTACAAATTGCCGAAAATTCTCTTCAGGCCCTATCTTGTGAGACTTGCCAATTTGCACGTGGATTTCACTCTAATGTTGGCCTGCCTCGGCTGATCGTTGAGCAAAGCCAGTTCCCCAAAATAGTCTCCCTCTTCATAGTTGTACACCACCTTTGTTCCGTTTTCCGTGTTGTTTTTTTCGGCTATCAGTAGGCCTTACAATACTATGTACATCTTATCTCCTTTCTAGCCCTCCTTGATGACGTATTATCCCTCATCGAATCTTTATTATCTCAAGGCTCCTATGATGTTTAATCTATGTAGTCAAGACAGTACATTTGGTCTTTGGGAATCATCGATAGAATCTATACTTTTTACAGGGCACTTTCGATTATCGCTTGTTTTCTCATTGCAGCAACTTTGATAATCTGACTGAATATCTGTCTATCAAGAATCAGCAACTTTCCTGGCTACTTAGTCACAATGGAGGCCGCCCTAGGAGCATTATAGAGCAGTGAGAGCTCTCCAAAGCAGTCACCTCGGACGTAGGTCTTGACGAATACGTTGGAGTCCTAAACCAGTTGGTAGCAGTCATATTCTCCAGAAGCAACGATATAAAAGTTTTAGCCGTACTATCCCTCTTTAATAATAAGCTGATACTCCTCAGCTTATTGAATCGTGATGCCTCTTAGTATGATTTCTTCGTCTTTCTCATCCATGTTCTGGAAAAGGATGTTGTTTTTCAGCAAATTTTTCACCAAACCCATCTCTTCCTCTAACAATTTGATGTCTCCCTTCAATTCGAACTCATCTCTAAAGTTGTAGACTCCAAACACTTCTTAAGATATCGCACTTCTCGACCTTTTATGGATGGGATCAAATCTCTTCTTCTTGATCTTCTACTCAAGGACTTTGACCTAATCATTCAACTAGGAATCTGAGTCTTCAGAGCTGAGACTGTGGCCCGATTGCAGTCTTTTCTTCTTATCAAATTTAGTGAGCCAATCAATGGCAAATTAGATAGGGTTAGCTGGCCTATTCAAAACCAAATTATAAACCAGTGGCTCAATGAACGTGTTAATCTCACTGTTTATGTAATCTTGGACCTCTAGCGATGTCTTTTGCATGAGATTTACAATCGAAGAATTATAAAGATTTCTATAAAGTAAACGAATGAATAAAACATCTAGATCAAAGTTTAGACTTTTTGGAAGAAATTATAGAGCGTTTTTGTTGTATTAGTTTTAGCTCACATACTTTTGTTTTATATGGGTGAGCTATTAAAGGTCTTTTTATCATTTTGTTGATTGTAATTTAGTTTTCCTTAGCTTCAACTGTTCAGTATTTTACTTTTAATTCAAAATACGGTGAGTCGTGAAATTCTTTTTAAAGACTTGAATATACAAGAAATAGTGACTTTCTTTCTTGTTTGGACTGAGAATTGTAGCATTTTTGGGTCATCCAAAGCTAAGAATTCATACAGTTATTAGATTTTTATAAATGATTCAATCAAATAATAAGCTGAGTTAACTGAGCTTTGGCTCTGGCTATCTATTCCACAGTTTTTTCCCGAATCGCCTAACATTACATCAGTTTCCTGTTTTTCTTGGTGATGCAGTTCTTTTAGAAAAACTGCTGTTTTTCTGGTAATTCTCCAATGAACTTTTCTACAATCTAACTAGTGGAAATCAAGTTGGCTTTTTCATCAAATTTGAAGAAATTTCTATATTTGGGCCTAGGCGTCAACTCCTAAAATGTTACAGCTGCTCTGTTTACTAACTTCATTCTTTAAGACACCAAATTTTCATTTTCTTGCTCAATCTTTTAAATGATATTCTTGAAACTTTCCAAACGGCCTGCTAACTCATCGAACCGATCCTTGAATTTAAGCAGATACATCTAAGTCTTCTCTTTGTGTAGATTCAAGTCATAAATCATTGATTCGTATCTGACGCATTTGGATTCTTATTCCTGGAGTTCTTTTCGTTCAGATTCTAGCTCTAGAGAGATTTCCTCGTTTTTCTTAGCCAATATTCGATATTACTACTCTTGGCTTGAGACTAGTTCTTTGAGACTTTCAACTTTCTTCTAAAGAGATTTCACGTACTCAACGTTCGCCATTTTTCTGTACTTTTACACTTATTACTTTAGACTGAAAATTTACAGCTACTTCTACTACAATTTTGCACGATAAATTTACTCTTTTTTCAAAAATTATGTTTCTATGATCCTGAATTGCTCATCTTTATATTTGACTACGCTTTAATGAAACTTGTCCATCATTTTGATAGCCTTTTTATTGGAGCAGGCCTCACGAATTTTGTACTTTTAGCAAATGTCCAAATCATGCAAAAATAGAAAATCTTTGATTTTAGCCTGAAGATTGAAGAACAATGACTTGAAATTGCTTTACACCTCCCCAAAATTTTTAATAATGAAGTAAATATTTCTAATGACGTCTTCGCTATTTACTTCAGAAGGGTCGCGATTAAGTACATGTTAGAATCTGTTGATGTTGATACCCAGCTATTTCTTAATATACTCTCTCATACTGCTTGGATTCGTTGAGTTTATCTGTGTTAAGCTATCGTTGGCAGTAAACCTACACCTTTCGTCTTCTAGATCAGTTCTTGGGGCTATTTTCGATCAGTCTTTGCGTTGTACAGCGTTTTGAGGGAGTAATTTCGAGATCTAGCACTGAACATAATAAAAATATTATTGTATAATCTAACTTTGATCTACAAAATCTTCTTAAAAGATAAGCTAGTAACTAAAATCTTTATTTCATGGGGATTAAAGATCGTCCTATGAAATAAGTTGGCTAAAAGATATCCGACTCTAGTTGTATTGAAATTTGAATATGAAAAGTTAGCAACCATCACTTTAATCGAGTATAAATTGAGTTCTTTTGGCTTTACAATCCATAGTCAAGGCTCATTTCCATCTTTGTTTTCGAATACTGGCGTCGGGTTGATGGTGTTGAGGGCTGGCAACTCAGGCAATTAGCACTCATCAATTTTTTAGTAGTTAATGAAGCATTTTCGAAAGGGTCATTTCGGACACTCCCCTTTCTTTTCTCTTAGATTTCTTTTCTTAACTGCTTATAAAATTAAAACAGTTGTTAGATTTTACCATCCAGAATTCTCGTATCTTTTTTAGTGTTTTCCTCATCACACTTCTTCTTGAGTTCTTTTGTAATGGCCCCCATATCCATTTCTTTGGACAAAGCATAAATCTTCTTCTAGAGTTCATTAAAAGTATCATTCCTTTTCTTTAAATCATAAATATCTTTCTCAGCCCTTTTAACTCTGCCATCAAAGTCTAGATTGCTCATGAACTATTTGATTATTTTTTGGATCATTTAGCTTGTCTTTCCACTGTTTACTTAAGGTACAGGCTTTTGATTACCTTTCATATTCAAATCCTAAATGAACAAAACAGTACGTTTGAAAAAGAAAGCAGCATTTGTTATAGTTTACCGATTTCTTTACCATGAAGTTTGACCTCTTCACCTATCTAACAAATCAAATGAGGGTTAAGACTACTTATGACATCACTCATATTCTACAACTTTTTGAAATCTGATTATTTGTTCTGCATTTTATGCAATTATTCATTGAGTCCAATAATTTCCTGCTTCATTTTTTAATTATTAGCCAAATAGTTTTTTCTGAATTCGACGAATTCACCGTTTTTTCTGGTCAAATCATCACTCTTATTTTTCAATTATGATAGCCTTTCGTAGATTTTATGCTTTTAGATATCAAAAGTGCCAGTTTGTAAAGCTTTATTCACTCTAAATCCAAATAATTGTACTTTTAAGAAAGCTCCTGGATTTTCATTGTGACTGCTTTGCTTTTCAGCTAGATTTATTTCTCAGCCTACTTGAAAGCATTCTTCACATCATTAACAGTAGCTAGCCTTTGCATATGATCGTTCTTCAAAGCTGCCTAAAGTTCCTTTTTGATCTTGAGCTAATTTGCTTCCAATGCAGCTTTGAGGTTGGATTCACTTAACTTCTTCAATAGGCTATTGTTGATTTCATCGAACTTACTTTGATTGGTAATTTTGAGTTGCTGCTGCTCAGACTGCAGCTCTGAAACTTTCTGGTTCGTTTGAGTAAAGTAGGAATTGATGGTTTTTGTGAGAGACTCATGCCCAGAATTTACTTTATCCTCTAACCTCCGAAAAGACTAGTCAATAAGCTTTTAATGCCTTTTATTATCCTGATTCAATCTATCCTCATGGTTTTCAGACTTGCTGAACAAATATTAAACTATCTCAGCCATCCGATTCATCTTCCAGCAAAACTAGTCCAATTCAGGCAGTTACTTGGGATCAAGTTTGTTGACCCTCAAAACTTTTTATTCTTGCTTGTCGATGTAGTTTTGGCACCTTACTCCGAAAAGGTAGGACCCATTGAGTTTTTTCTATGTCTGCTGCAGCTAAATGACACAAAACTTACTGATGTGGTTGGCAATTTGGTGTCCACTGTTTATTGTAACTTCTTTATGTTTTATTCATTGGTATTTGTCTTAATATTTACATCCTCCAGCAGCTTTCGAAGACCGTCGAAGTTTATGTTGTAGTTGAACAGTGGCAGTTCAGAAGGCAGAGTAAGTGTGCTCTCTACGTATTTCTCAGTTGACATTAATTTTATTATTACACTAGTGCCAAACTAAAATTCAACATCAAACGAAGAATAATCTATCCTTGATTGAAAATCATTATTTGACTCTTTTTAGCACAATAATTCGCCTAAAATTGCTTTTTGGAATACATCAAAATAGTCTTGAAAAAGCTCAATACTTAATTCAGAGTGTTTGTTGTAACAAGCAAGTTACCCAAAATCATTTTCTTACAATTATCCAACCATCATCTTCCAACTCCTCTTCTTTCTTCAACTCTTATTAAGACTTTTTGTTAGTCTTCTTCTCCTATTTTATCTATGCAACCTCTTCGCATTCCTAGTTCTCCTAGTCACTGGAGTAGTCTTATTAGCTTGATTAATCTTCTTAATTGTTTTAATTACTTTTAACTATTTCTCCTTTGAATTGCTTCACGTTTAGGTATATGTTTTGTTCGAAAGAAGTAATCAAATCGTTTCTACCCTTTTGCAGCTCCTCTATAACCTTTATGGTATAATTTGCCATGTATTGTACACTAGCTGGATTTTTGTATCCCCCGGATAGCTGCTCATCAATCATCAGCAAATCAAGAATATCGTAGAGGTAGTCCTAGATATCCTCTACTTTCACATCATGCTCCATTATGAACTGAAATAGGTCGTCCGTAATCGTCTGTGTGAATTATACCTCTGTCATTGCTGAATAGTTTTTTCTCGGAAGAAAAGACTAAGGGCTTTGCTCCTAGATATCGGTAAGATGTTTCACGCCTGAATTGAAACTAGGCCATATCTCAATTGCCATATTCAGAAACCTGTACAATTCTTTGTCGAATTTGACTTCCTCAATAGTTTCCATTGTTGTTGATTATATAGTTATACAAATAGATGGAGTTTTTTCGATAGCTTATTTGATTTGGTGAATATCATGCACTGAAAAGGTCTTTAACTTTGTTGTTTTATGGTTTGGCGAAGTTAAAAACCTGCTATACTTCGATTCTAAGCATATTCCACACAAGCCTTCGCGTCATTTAAAGAATGCCTCGTGATTGGCCGTTCATGGGTACAAACATCCAGATACTTCTGCCAAACAGATTATAGATAAAAGCTAAAACAAAGAAGACGATAGGTAGATCGATTCTATGAGTCTTTTTCTCGTAAAATCTAATTTTAAATCTCCAGTCTCGGAACTAAATAAAAGCATTGTTACGATATCCCAGTAAAGAGAGTAAATGGCTGTGGCTATTCTCCAGTTTTCTGAGTAGACTGGCATTCCCACAATGGAATAAGCAGAGGAGATGATACCTAATGCATATTTTATGCTGTTTAGATATTGCTAATGTGTTCCAACGATAAAACATTGAGTAAAGCTGCAAAGCATGGGAAAGAGAGTTACGAAATCTGGCAGCCAAGGAACCTAGGGAACCAACACTGCACTTAGAGGACTCAAGATAGAGACTATAGAAGTGGCTTGGTTCATTGAAAAGTTACAGACGAACTGCATTCTTTTCATAGTTATGGAGTCGTAGTTATAGAGAATTGCCGTTCTGATATACTTTTGGCTAAGCCAGATATAGAGAGTGAGAGCAGCTAGAAATCTATTCGCATAGTGATTGGCTGGAAAAGAAAGTGCCACCACATAAAATATGCTGAATTTGAGTGACAATAGAACCATTCTTTTATATCCTTCTCGATTGTCTGCCTTCAAGATCCTCATGTAGTCATTTCCATACCTTAATCATTTATATTTTACTGATCATGGACAGTTAGAATTACAATCCACCCTAGGCAGTAAATCAAACTGCCTTTGATTGAGAATCTTATTTGTTCCTGTCCTCTTGTTGCAGTTTACTCGATTATCAAAAGTTCAGGGCTGAAAAGGGCCAAGATTCTGTAAATTATTAAAGCAATAGCTATGTTCAGAGTCCAATGCTATCCCAAATACTGTAAAACTAAATGAATCGGAGAGTAAATTCTTTTTCTGCTCTCTAAGAAGTTGCCCTAATTCTGTTTTTTATGTTGATGGCTCGTACTGAAGAATCCGAGTTCGGCAAAATCCATAAACTGAATACTATTACTAATTATGTTTATTTATAATTGCATGATCTTAGCTTAGAAACGCATACCTCGACAAATTTAAACTATTCTCCTAAAAAAGACAACCCTAATCTTTTTATTTTGATTCAGCAATTCAGCTTTTTTAAAAAAGCTTCAAAATATATTTTTAATTGGGATAGTAATTTTATAACTCTAAATTCCAAACTAGCAAAGATGGAAAGATGCTTGATTAAGTTAGATATATGCTCTAAAGAAAGTTATAGAAGCACAAAAGCAGAAAAGACTTGAGTAGTGGAAAATTGGTTCTAAGACATACTAGAAAGCGGTAAAAGATGGGCAGAAATGATTATACATAATGATATTTTAGTATATTAATTTAGCAATTTAGCTAGGCAGATGGAACCAATCAATATCAAAGTCATGCTAGTAGGCGACGCTAAAGTTGGCAAAACCTCCCTTTTATAAAAATATAGGACTGGTAAACTCCCCCAAACTTACGTTCCCACAACCATTGATAACTACGAAGCTACATTCAAATAGGAAGGGCACATCGTCAATCTCTCTGTTTGGTATTCTACTTTTTATACAGGGATACGGCAGGCAACAAAGAAAACTTGTTTCTTAGGTACTTTTCTGCAGATGTTTTTTTAATTTGCTTTTCTTTGAGCAATCCAGTGACTTTCAAAAATGCTATACAAAAATGGTTCAGACATTTAAATGAAAATTTCCCTAAAGCGCTAAAAATCTTTGTTGGGACTAGAAAAAAGCTTTAATGCCAACAATAAGGACGAAATTCCGTGAATACGGGAAAATTTGACATGTCAAAATCGGCTAAGAATCCTTAATTAATAGTAACTAAACATAAACTTAGGCGAAATCGATAATTCAAGCTCATGGATGTAAACTACTGACATTCAATGCTTTGACGAATCAATATGAGTAAAGTTCCGAAAACATTATTAAACAAGCAATAATACCTTTCTTGCCCCAAAATAGAACTTA
>Ga0316217_10007499_pt1 | contig 10398 bp, 10 predicted proteins | sample 1anoAmetaG_FD_203633 | JGI IMG/M metagenome (GOLD analysis project Ga0316217, IMG submission 203633) | Freshwater microbial communities from Trout Bog Lake, Wisconsin, USA - 1anoA | ecosystem: Environmental > Aquatic > Freshwater > Lake > Hypolimnion/Profundal zone | place: USA: Wisconsin... | reverse complement strand
GAAGATCATGGGAATGTAGTCGAAGCCATTTTGATCTAACAATTGCCGGAACCGGTCGCGGTCGGCCGGGACCGGCACACCGGTTTCAATGCCGTGGTAGCCGAGAGCTTTGAACTGCGGGAACACAGTTTCCCACGGCCCGGCAACACCCCAGAGATGGCGGAACAAGAGTAGTTTCATTCGGTCAAGACTCCTTTGGTTTCAATGGTGGCCTGGCTGCAGCAGTTTGCCGGCGGCGGGCTGGCTTTCCGGCAGCGAATGACCAGAAAGTACGCAACCGCCCGGGTGTCAGCTAAGCTGGGAAAATCCCGCAATGTCTTGTCATCAGCTTTGGGCTCGCAGAATCGTTCGATCACGAAGCCGGCATCCAGCAGAGTATTCGTCCACTCGCTTAATGTCCGGTCAAAGCAGGGAATACGGAAGTTCCCAAATTTTTGCTTCAATTCCGCCGGTGCAGTTCCGAAAGTCCATTCAACTACCTGGCCGTCTTCGCGATCAAAATACTTGCCACAGACCACCCCAAGGCGTTGGCCCTTCTCGTCGTGGACCCAACGCCAGAGCGGGGTCTGGAAGCACGGATGTGTGATCGACAACTGGAAAAAGCCACCCGGTTTCACGACCCGGTACGCCTCGCGGACGGCCTGTTCCGGCTCAGCTGCGTCCATCAAGCACATGAACGCCGTGGCGAAGTCGAACGCCGCGTCAGCAAATGGGAGCGCCAGGGCACTCGCATTCTGGTAGCGAATACCGCGTGGCATCTGCCGCTCAGCGGCGTGAGCATGTCGAAGAAACGCACCGGAAATATCCACGGCAGTCATGGTGGCGCCACGGTGCGCCAACAGGCGCGTGTTATGCCCTTCGCCGCAACCAATATCCAACCCGGCTAATTCCTTAACGTCTGGCAACATCGCCAGAAACGCTGGTGTGTTGACATGATCACGGTAAATATCGTAACCCGCCCGGGCAAGTTGCGTCCACGCCTCAGCATTCTTGTCCCACATCCGGCCGACTTCACGATCATCCATTGGTGAATTCCATACTGCATCAAGAACTCTGGCGAAGGTTGTGAAACACTTCCACGCCGTCACGCAATTCACTGCAGTCGGCTTGGGCGACACCAATGGCCAGACCGCGGCGTAATTCCGCCAACCGCAACCGGCGAATCTCCTCGGAATCAACCAGCCGTTCCGAATGCTCCAGTCGCTCTTGCAGTGAAAGATGGGCGGCCACGGCCTTGATTGCTTGCACGGTGCTCAGGGTAAAACCCTACTCGATTCCAGTTCGCGATGCAAGCAAGTCACTCGCCCCGGCTTTGTCAGGAGTGCGAGTTCTGCGAGTGCGCGTTCTGCCCTTGCCAGTCTGCGCGGTTGTAGTTAAATTAGCCTTGCCATGAGCAAAGTGGAAATCTTGGACGAACTACCTAAACTCACGCCAGCGGAGCGGCAGGTGATTGCCATCCGCATCCAGGAAATCGGTGACGCTGGGCTAACCGAGGCGGAGCAGCAGATTCTGGATCGCGAGTTGGCGGACTACGAACGGAATCCCGACGCAGGTTCAGCGTGGGGCGAAGTCGAGGCGCGTATTCGCAGCAGTGCCGGCCGGTGAAATGGCGCGTTAGCATCCGGGCCCGCGCTGAGGCGGATTTGCAGCAGGCGTAGCAATGGTCTGAGCGGGAACAGCCAGGTTTGGGTGATAAGTTTCTCGCGGAATGCGCGAGCTAATCCAAAGCCTTCATGAATAGGCCGAGCGTGCGCCCGATTATTACCGGGGTTTTCATCGGCTGCTCACTCCGCGTTTTCCGCACAAGGTCTTTTACCGGATCCACGGCGACCTGGTCATTGTCTTTCGCGTCCTGCACGCGAAGCAGCATCTTCCCGACAAGCTCGGGAAATAGGTGTGCGAAAGTAGTTCCGGAATTCCTTCGCGACGACGCACGCGCAGGTTTTTTGGTGTTTTGTCCTGCACATCGTTGGGCTCGCAGCTGGCGGCAGGCCGATACAGCCGGTCGTAATCCTTCGGATTTACTCAGGAAAGGCTCCGCGTGATCTTCCAGTGCTTTTGTCTCCTGATTTCTGTGTTATTTTTTCTGATTTACAGCGTCGGCTTGTCTGCGTCAGTGCGGCTTGGTCGTCGAAATGCCGGTTCGAGGCGTTTAGGTAATTGCGTGACGAAACTCTTTCATTCATTTCTTCCCAACGAGAATCATGATGGGAATCGCAAAGTGAATTTCACTGCCAATCTGCTGCACGGCAATTCCGAGATTATCCTGCCCGATGTCTTGACGGCATATCTCGCGAATCTTCTCGTCATTCCCCGGTTTTGGGAAAGATGCCTTGATTTGTGTCTCTAACTCCCCTTCAACTTTGTACCATTGCGTCCTGATGCTTTTTAGGTCGAGCTGCTCGGCCATTATGAGCAATTCAGCGGGCGTCAATGCAGTCGTGTGGGACGGATCACGGAGTTTCTCGACGCGATCATACGCAGCGCGCTTTTCCTGCGGCAGGGCAACATCAACCACCATGACGGTTCCGTTTTTTTGACAAACGCGTTTCATCTCCGCGAACACACCCTGCGGCTTCGTAAAGTGGTGAAATGAATACCGTGTCAGAACCAGAGAGAACGAATTGTCGGCATATGGTTGTCGTGTGACGTCTCCAACTTCCCATGAGATGTTCTTCAGACCTTTCCCCTGTTGAAGTTCTCGGGCGCGGGTAATCATCGCCGGCGTAAGATCAATGCCTGTGACCTGTTTGACCTTCTCCGCGAATGCACAAGCAACAATGCCCGGACCACAGGCAACATCGAGAACAGTGTCGGTATGGTTCGCCGCGGCCATTGCAAGCATCAGATCCAAAGCGTGCGCATGTCCCGGTATCTGGGAAAATGGCACGGCCTGTTTGGAAAATTGATCAACGATCAATTTCTTATGCTGGTTGAGCTTCATTTTTTCTCGCCTGAGCGTTTTGTACTACAACGTCGGCTTCTCGGTTGCGATTCGGCGGCGCTGGTCGTCGAGATGCCGATTCAAGGCGTTCAGGTAGGCAAGCGCGCTGGCTTCGATGATGTCGGTGCTTGTACCTTTGCCGGTCACGATGCGGCCGGCAAAATCCACGCGGACACTGACTTCGCCGATGGCGTCCTTGCCTTTGGTGACGCTGCCGACGCTGTAATCCACCAGGCTGCCTTTGGTACCGGTAATGCGGTCCACCGTCTTGAGCATCGCGTCAATCGGGCCATCACCGGTGCCGGCATCGTTGGTCGGCTCGGTCTGGCCGGCTTGAAGGAGGCGGACGGTGGCGGTCGGGATGACGCCAGTCATCACGCTGAGGTAATCCAGTTTCCAAACTTGCGGGACCTCGGTGAACTGGCCTTCAACGATGGCGCGAACGTCTTCGTCGTAGACGGATTTCTTTTTGTCGGCGAGTGTCTTGACCTGGTCAGTGACACGGCGGATTTCGTCATCGCTGAGTTTGTAGCCCATCGCTTCGAGCTTCTGGCGAACGGCATGGTGGCCCATGTGTTTGCCCCACGTGAGCTCGCTCGACCGGCCAACGTCTTCGGCGCGCATGATTTCATAGGTCTCGCGGTTCTGCATCATCCCGTGCTGGTGGATACCGGCTTCGTGGGCGAAGGCGTTGTCGCCGACGATGGCTTTGTTGCGTTGGACGATCATGCCGGTCATGTGGCTGACGAGCCGGCTGGCCGGAAAGAGTTGCTTGGTGTCAATGCCGGTCTGGAAGCCGCCGAAGGCGTCTTTGCGGGTTTTGAGCGCCATGACAATTTCTTCGAGCGAGGCGTTACCGGCGCGTTCGCCGATACCGTTGATGGTGCACTCGACTTGCCGGGCACCGCTGACAACGGCGGTGAGCGAATTGGCGACAGCGAGCCCGAGGTCGTTGTGGCAATGGACGCTGATGACGGCTTGCCGGATATTTTTAACATGCGCGAACAGGTACTTGATCAACACGCCATACTCGTGCGGCACGGCGTACCCGACGGTGTCCGGGATGTTAACAGTCGTCGCGCCGGCCGCGATGACTGCTTCCGTGACCTGTGCGAGAAAATCCGGCTCGGTCCGGGAAGCATCTTCCGGTGAGAACTCGACATCGGTGACGAGTGCACACGCGCGCTGGACGCCTTCAACGGCACGTTTGACGATTTCGTCCTGCGCCATTTTGAGTTTGTATTGCCGGTGAATCGCGCTGGTGGCGAGGAAGACATGGATGCGCGCGCGGTCGCCAGCCGGTTTGACGGCTTCACCGGCGCGATCAATGTCTTTGTCCACACAGCGGGCGAGGCCGGCAATGCGCGGGCCCTGGATTTCGCTGGCAATGGCGTGGACGGCCTCGAAATCGCCGTCGCTGGCGATCGGGAAGCCGGCTTCGATGATGTCCACCTTCAGGCGTGCGAGTTGGCGGGCGACTTCCAATTTTTCGCGGGTGTTCATGGACGCACCGGGGCATTGCTCGCCGTCGCGGAGAGTGGTATCGAAGATCAGGACTTGGTCATTCATGTTTTCCTTTTTGCGCCGCCCACGATGCCGGGAAACAAAAAACCCACCATCGCGCGCGGCGACAGTGGGGTTCGTTTTTCTAGTGCAGACCTTAACCCACTGCCTGCCGCTCCAGCAGCAGACCCAACAAACCCAGTAGGTTCAGGTTCCGACTCATTGAGGCAATATGTAGCAGAGGGCGGCACGCGTGTCAAGATGGGGGCAAATTGAAAGTTTTGGGCACAGTGTGGTAACCATCTTGGTTGCCCATGGTTTTCAGAGCGGGCAAGCTGGAAGCTTGCCCCACTCAGCCGGCACCTGCTCAACTTCAAAAAGCGTGTTTTGAAAGTGGGTTGCCGGGAGCAGGCTCGCGGCACTGCGCGCCCAGCCGCGCCTTCAGAAACTCGCGCTAAATGCAATCGCCCTGCTTGCAAGTTGGCGGAACGCTTGGTAGTGTATGAGAACGTTCGGTTGGGCGTGTAGTTCAGTTGGCTAGAACGTTCGGATCACACCCGAAAGGTCACAGGTTCAAGTCCTGTCACGCCCACCAGCCTTCGCCAAAAAACGCTTATGAACCGACCATTGCTTTTTTGTCTGTTGTGTGCGCTGGTGGCGCGTCTGGTGTTTGCCTTCTACATCTTCCCAGCCTTCCAGCAACACTTGCATCTGCGGGAAGACGGCGATAACTATGCTGCGATCGCCCAAACGATTCACGACGGACATTATGACGATGTCACCCGCGGTCCTGTTTTTCCCGTGTTCGTGGCGGTGGCGGGTTCGCCGGCGATGGTAAAGGTTGTGCAGGCATTCTTGGACATGGTGACTTGTGGCTTGGTATTTCTGGTCGCGCGCCGAAATTGGAAAGCTGCGGCGTTGTGGGCGCTTTATCCCTTTGCCATCTGGCGCGTGGGATTTATCAGCAAAGAGGTCGTGGTGACGATGCTGTTGGTGGGCTACGTCACTGTGCAATTGTTGGCCTTGCGCAATGGGAAAACCTGGGCCTGGCTGGCGGCGGGGGGGGTACTCGCGCTGGTGAACTTGTGCAAACCCACTTTTTTGGCGTGGCCGCTCGTGGTGCTGGCGCTGGCCTGTATGCACCGCGTCCCGCTCTCACGCGTGGCCGCGCTTTTGGCCGGAATGATTATCCTGATCGCCCCGTGGACCTGGCGCAACTATGTTGTGACGCACGGCGCCTTTCTCCCAGTGGCCACCGAACGGGGTGGAGTCACAACCTTTATCGGAAATTACCAGCCGACGCTCGGTCTGTGGGAGGGACCTGGCAAGCCGCTCTGGTTGCACGCCGTGGAGGATATCAAACTACAACATCCCGGCGCATCGGTGGTCGAACTGGACCATATCTTTTATGCCGCCGCGTGGCAGGAAATCACCAACGACCCAGTCAAGGCGACGGAGCTTTGCCTGCGCAAATGCGTGCGTTTCTGGTGTCTGGGAGCGAAGCGGAGGGAAGAGTACATTAATGTCGTCATCCAATTCACTTTTTTGGCGGCCATGGGGCTTGGCCTATACCGGCGCTGGCCATGGGACTTAGAGGTGATGCTGATGCTGGCGCTGATTACTTATGTGATGCTCATCCACGCATTGACCTATGCGGATTTGCGGTTCAGCGTGTATGTGATGCCGTTCGTCTGCGCGTTGGCCAGTAAAGCTTTCGCAGTTCGTGCGGCAACTCCGGTCACGGCGCCTGGGCTTTCTACCAGTTAATTGCGTTGCGTAATTTCTGTAAATCCGTGACTTGAATCGCCTGCGTCAACCCAATTGGCGTGGACAGGCAGGACTCGGATCGTTTGTAAATCCCGACACTCGGCGTTCCGACCGCGACTGCCATGTGCCACGCCCCGGTGTTAATACTCACCACCCATTGTGCCTGTTCCAGCACCGCCGCCAATTCTCCCACCGAGAAATCCACGGCGACTTGCCGCGGCTCTTTTGCCAGCAATTGCAAACCTTCCCTCTGGCGCGGGCCGCCGACCAGCCAAACCGGTCCACCTTGACCGGCCAGAACTCCGAGTGCCGCCCGGGCCTCTGTCAGATTCAAGGTTCGTCCCTGAGAGTTGCTAAAGGGAATAAAAACGCCAAATTTATCCTTCAACCCAGGATGTTTTTGTAGCGCGGCACCCCACGCCACCACCCGCGTGACAATCCGCGGGGCTGGCAATTCCGTTGGAATGGCGATTCCCAGCGGTGCAACCGCCTGAAACCGTAATAACTCCAAGTGATCACCGGCCTTAACTTTCGGTTTCATTCGCGGTTCAAAACCAAAACTGTCCACTCGCCACGGTTGCCAGAATCCTGTCAGCGCCCGCGCTTTGACCCGCAGCGCCAATAGTGTTGCCCACGAACTCCAGCAGGTGGCGACAACCACGTCCCATTCGATCGGCCCCACCGCCGCGACCGCGCGGGCAACTCCCGCCCGTGATTTGGAAATCCCCACGACGCGCGCCTGCGGCCACGCCAATTCAAAAAGCTCCGCGACATAATCCCGGCAAATCACGGTCCAGTCTGCCGTAGGAAATTGGCACTGGAGCGCTGCCATTGCCGGCAAGGCGGCCACGGCATCACCCAATCCGCCCAGTTCAATCACAAGCAACCGGCGGGCGCGGGCAAGGTCAACCGCCGGCACCGCAGCCCGGCGCATTTGCCACGCCAGTTGCCGGGCCAGCAGCGCGTTGAATTGGTTGTGCAGCCAAATCTGCATGGCACATGAATACCGGTAAAGCACCCCAGAGACAAGTCCAAGCTGAACTCCGCCTTGGAGTTTGACAGGCGATCTGGTGGTTGGTTACGCGGCCGGCGCATGTAGCAGCGGATTTTGTTTCTTTATCTCACGAAACATTCGGACCACTCCGCCAGCGCGGTCAGTCGTGTTCCACCAGCGACTCGATCTGCGCCAGGCGGGAGGCTGGGCAGGCGAGCAGATTGACGTAGACTTGGTGGAGAGCGCGGGTCCGACTGGTCACCGGATGCAACACCAACCGCCGGGGCGCATTGTCGAGTCCGTTGCCGTCCGTGGACAGCGGGAGGTCGGCGGTGCCAGCACTGAGAGCCAAGGCCGGGATGAAGAGCCGGTAATTCCAGGACTCCAAAAGCCGGATCACAGCCAGCGAGGCGGCCGTGCCCCGGTAGGAATCTTCAAATACAATGAATGGTTGAGCAGCCCGAATTGTTTGTGCGCCGCCGCGCAGGATCGCGGCTTCGCTGCCCTCGGCATCGATTTTCAGCAGCGCCGGCGGTTCCAGTTCCAGTGAATCGAGACTGCGCTGCTGCACGCGGGTGCCGGCCGGTGTGGCGACCACTTTGGCATGGCCGCTGTGCCGGCCGCTGTGCATCGCGACAGTCTCGGAAGCAGCGCCGAGCGCGAGCGGATGGGCGGTAACAATGCCTGTCAACTCCGCTTGGTGCAGCAGGCTGGTCAGGTCGGCAAACGAAGCCGGCCAGGGTTCGAACGCGTGGACGCGCCCGGTAAATTCGGCCTGTTGCGCGACCAGCAGCGAGTACCAGCCCCAATTGCTGCCGATGTCGTAGAACACGCCCTGGCGCGGGAGCAGCGCCAGCACGGTGGCGCTGACGGCCGGCTCAAAGCCCGGCATGTATTTCTGGAAATAAATGGCAATGAACTGCCGGTTCCGGCAGTCAAATTCCAAAGTCCGCATTTGCCCGCGGACCGGCAATTCCAAGCGCCCGAGTTGCGGGGTCCGCACCAGTGCCGCCAACGGATAGTAACCGGCCCGGCAGCCGATCTGCTTCCACGGCGACAGGTCGGGGCCGGTGCCGCTCCGAAACGCGCCACGATGCAAACGCGCCAACAACGGCAACTGTACAATCGTCTGCTGCAACCGGATCGCGGCCGGCGCAAATTCGTGCGGCGTGAGTAAAGTGGTGGTGGCAGTGTTCGTGATGGTGGGCAGTATTGCGCGCCGGTGCTGGATTCTGCAAGCGGGAAAGATGTTGGCCGGGAAGCTTGACCTGCTGTCCGGTGGTTGGTTATGCTGGCGGCGCATGAAGCAGCGAATCCTGTTTCTTTATCTCACAAAACATTCGGGCCACTACGCGGCCGCCGTTGCGGTCGAAGCCGCGGCGCGACGCTTAAACGGCAACGTGGAATCCATGTTGCTGGATTCGTTCAGCCATGCCAACCCGCTCTTGTCGAAAGTCACGCTGAAAGCCTATCTCGCGGCGTTGAAAACCGCGCCGGAAATCTGGGAGTGGATGTACGACAACCCCGAATTCAAGGAGCGCACCGCCATGATCCGGGAACTCCTCAACCGCGGCAACTCCCGGAAACTCGAAAAAATCTTGCGCGCGTTTGACCCCGACGTTGTCGTCTGCACGCAGGCATTTGCGTGCGGCGTGCTCGCCTCATGGAAACAACGCACCGGCAACCGCCGGCCTGCGCTCGTTGGCGTGCTGACCGATTATGTGGCGCACCGGTATTGGGCGCACAATCAGGTGGACTTGTACATCACGCCCAATGACGCCACCCGCGGCACGCTCATCGCGCAAGGCGTCGCACCGGACCGCATTCGCGTGCACGGCATCCCGGTCTCGGACCGGTTCCTGACCGTCACCGACAAAGACGCGGTGTACCGGTCGCTCGACTTGAAACCGGGCTTGCCGCTGCTGCTCGTGATGGGCGGCAGCCTTGGCCTCGGGCCGATGAAAGCGGTCATCCGCAAGCTGGACCGGCTCCCGCAACCATTCTATATCGTTGCCGTCACCGGCAAGAACGAGGAACTCCGGGAACGCCTCGAACGCCGTGGCACCAAACTCCGGCATCCCACGCGGATTTTCAGTTTCGTCGAAAACGTCCACGCGCTGATGGACGCTGCGGAACTGGTCGTCACCAAACCTGGTGGTATCACCACCGCTGAATGTCTCGTCAAACGCCTGCCGATGATCATCATCAACCCGATTCCCGGCCAGGAAGCGAAGAACACCGACTTGCTTCTCGCTCAAAACGTGGCGGTTCAGGCCAAAAAAGCCAAGGACGTGGTGGAGTTGGTGGACGAATTCCTCCGCAACCCCGACCGGCTCCGCGCGATGCGCGAAGCCGCGCGCGGCCTGGGCCGGCCCGACGCCGCGCGCGCCGCGGCGGCTGATATTTTGAGCCTGCTCCCGAGCCGGTCATGAGCCTGAAGTACCGGCAACTCAAACTCGGCGAAGCGATTGCCCGGTATCTCCCGCGTAAGATCGGCTACGGGTGTGCGCGCCGGTTTGCCGATCTGTATGTCCTGTTCGACCGGCGCGGGCGGGAAGCCGTCATCCACAACCTCCGCCGCATCCACCAGCACAACGGCACCGAGTTGTCGCCGCGCGCGCTGCGAACGCTCGCCCGCGAAAACTTCCTCAATTTCGCCAAGTATCTGGTCGATTTTTTCCACTTTCTGCACCTCGACCGCGAGCGCGCCGACCGGCTCATCAACTTCGGTATCGTCCCCAATGTGCTCGATGAATTGCTGGCCAAAAACAAAGGCGTCATCATCCTCAGCGCGCACCTCGGCAACTGGGAACTGGGCGCGGGCGCGCTGGCCCAACGCGGGTATCCAATCAATGTCGTCGCCCTCTGGCAGCCGGACCCGAAACTCAACGCGCTCTACCAAAGTTACCGGACCAACCGCGGACTCCGGCCGATTCCGTTTGGCCGCGCCGCGCGCGAGTGCCTCGGGGCGTTGCGGCGCGGCGAGATCGTCGCAGTGCTCGGCGACCGGGATTACACTGGCGGCCGGCACACGGTGGATTTTTTTGGGAAACCGGCCCGGTTGCCAGATGGCCCGGCCAAACTGGCCTTGACCACCGGCGCGCCGATCTTGCCGGTGTTTATGGTGCGCGTTGAACACCGTGTAGTTGACCATGTAGGAGAACGTGGTCAGGGGCCGGTACAAGCCGCT
>Ga0316217_10007497_pt1 | contig 10401 bp, 4 predicted proteins | sample 1anoAmetaG_FD_203633 | JGI IMG/M metagenome (GOLD analysis project Ga0316217, IMG submission 203633) | Freshwater microbial communities from Trout Bog Lake, Wisconsin, USA - 1anoA | ecosystem: Environmental > Aquatic > Freshwater > Lake > Hypolimnion/Profundal zone | place: USA: Wisconsin... | reverse complement strand
TCCCCACATAAATCATGTTATCAGGTTCCAAGATTTAACTATCTCTTAGCCTATATCAAGGCCATTTGCTAAGAAAAGATGAATATCAGATTGAATTCCAAAAAACAAAAAGAGCTAACAGAGAGAGGAGAGCCAAGTTATTAGATGGGTGCGTTTGTAATATTATTGAGTATGAACCAGTTTATAAGTGTTATATAATGAAGACAGTGAAGGTGGGTATCCATCTGACGCTCCACGCTTTCTCGCTGCGTCTCAAATTTCCAGCCACAGCTTTCCTGCAACTATAACTGAGTATTCTGGTTACTATGAAGATCAGCTGTGTCGCTAGATTGTGGAGAATTGCGAACTCACTGCCAAAACGATAGTGTTGAATAAAGAAGTAAAAGAGGAAGTGGATTTGCTGTACAACTGCCTCTCGGAAGAGTTCGAACCCCGGAAGGTAAGTTTGTCTCTAGCTAGATGAATATTGTTATATTGATCAAGACTAAAAATAACCCGAATAAACTTACAGCGGGCCTCGTAGAAATAGAACTCAAATCGCCACATCAACAACTCAACAATATCATTGCCAAACCCCTCAAATGCAATGACTAAAACGCTTTCCTTCAGTATTCTCTCCAAATATCAGCTATCGCGGCTTAAAGCGCCAGAACATCGTCTTAGAGGAGATAGCTGCAAGTGCCTAGGCTGGTCAGCAGCCGCACTGGAAGTATTCCCAAAATTGCTAGCTTTCAAACCCACTACAACCATAGATAAATAAATAACCCATAGCATGCCCAACAAAATCTGACTAAAAAACTAAGTAATTCTCGAGTAGATCGTTCAAGATCCAAACCCCTATCAACTCAAAAGTATATCAACAAGGGCGACATCGAATTCGATTAGAGTAAAACGTAGAAGAGAAGTTATGATCAAAGTCGTTCAAAAGGGCTATCTAAATCTCGAAGATAAGAATCAAATGATCCGATAAAATAGCTGAACATGAAATACCAAGCAGCAAAGATTATAGCTTCCTAGGCTGAGCAAAACGTGTCTCTTTTAAGTTAGCAAAATAATTTGCTCAGGCAAAGGATAAAGTAGCTCCAGAGCGATCTAAGCAATCATCAGGCGACAATACTTAAAATGAATAAAAAGACTGAGATCAAATAAACTGCGGCTGAGAATGAGTTGAGGCAAGTCAAGAATAAATTGGAGAAGTCAGACACAGAATTACGTTGCTTAATAGCTGAAAGAAACAATCTACTTAACTCTCTGCAAAGTAAAGAAAAATAATGGCTCTTGCTGCTAAAGTAGAAGGAAAGAGCTTTTACTGAAGATAAGAGGGAAGTTCTATTGAAGCTGGAGCAAAAGTAGCAGACCATAAAATAGGCTAATAACTAGCTTACTGCACTTAAACAAAAGGTCAATCTTTCATAGGTCACAACTGAAAGATTAACTGATAAGGCTAGCAAGCTATAAGAGAAATTTTAGGATGCCAAAAACTAGGCGGATAAGTATAGAATCGAACTTCAAAAAATCAAACAAGAGGTGGTTTAGCTTCAAAGAATATTCAATAATCAGATATAGGATTCAGGCTAAATTAAAAACCACAGAAAGCTAATCCAAGATTTACAAAAACTCAAAGAGGAATCCGAGCTATTAATTAAATAGAAATAGGCTGAAATACAAAAGTTTAAAATCTAATATTAAAATATGCGGAGCTAGTTAAAATCTAAAAACTTGAGCCTTAGCAGTCTGAATAAAAAGCTGTAGGAGCAAAACAATAGTATATAGATTTTGAGGCAAAAGTAGAAAGAACTGATAGCACGCACAAGCAGATATGAAGGCTAGCTTAAAAACGAACATGCCAATCTATAAAAGATAGAAAAGCACGCCAAATAGCTCTAATCTTAACTTAACAAAATAACAATCGAACTGGAGAGCACCTCTCTAAACAAAGTCAATAAAACATCAGAGACTTCGAAAACCCATGATGTGCTGAACAAAAAATACGAACTTTTGGCCAAGGAAAACTTCCAGCTAACCTCTAAATGCATGGACCTCACTGAAAAACTAAAACTCAAGGAAGACGAGTTGTTTTAGTTGGGAGAATATATATTAAGGTTGAAATAAAATCAGGTAAATCTCTAGATCGAGGTGTAGAATCTCAGAGAAGATAGCCACGAGCTGGCTTCGCAGACAAGGCTACTGGACCAGCGGGAGGAAGAAATAAACAAACTTAGGGAGTAAATAGACTACAAAGATAAAATAATGGAAGATATGGAACACCAGTATTAGCTACGCTACATCTAATTCAACAACGACATCAAACTATTTTCGCACAAGGTAGAGTAGCGATAGGAGCAAATCAAATAGCTGAATGAATACGTGGGCTCTTTGTAGAAGAAACAGGTGGAACTGGAGCAAGACATTTAGAATCTTGAATACGCCCTAAAAAACAAATAAAGTGATATTGAGTACATAAAACACGATTTCTAGAGAGAAAGGAAAGCGAATATCGCTTTATAAGAACGCACTCATCTATTGACCGCAGCTGAACATGATACTCTTGCATCCGTGCAGCACTTTAAACTTGAAAATTTAGACCTGACAAATACTGTTCGTGAACATTTGGAAACTATTAATACTTTACACAAAAGATATGATACTTTATTCGAAGCAACCGTTTCAAGTTTGTAGCATTTGGTTGAATTCACGAAAAACGGTCAGAATACCGACATCCCAATCATTAAGCACCCAAATATGGAAATAAGCACACTCCTAAATCAATGCGTGAGCTTCATTGAAGAATAGCGCAAAAACCAGGCATAGTAAGTTATCAGCTTGCAAAGATAACTAGCAGATGAGACTTAGAAAATTCATTAAAATACAAAATTGATAGAATTCAAAACTCAAACCTAATTTTAGCTTAAAAAATAACTGTTCTAGCTGCAGTAGTAATATCATCTGCTTCTAGCCGAAAACAAAAACCTGTAAGATTAGATACTTTAGTATCAAAGGCTGATCAAAGATAGGGAATCTAAAATTAGAAAGATTAACTTATTGCTTTAAAATAGTGCAATGGAGCTCACCAAAAAAGAGGAGCTTTTACACCAAAAGGAAGTCTAAATTGACTAATTAAATTAGCTAATTACAAGTGAAATGGAAAAATGGAAAGCAGAGTCAGCCGAGCTAGCTGAAAGAGCATAGAGTGCAGAAAAAGAACTCATTGACAAATTATCTCAAATAGCTGCACTAGAGCATAATTTAAAAACATAAATGGAATCAGTCAAGCTACTTACTTCTAAGAACGATTAGTTGTAAGTTATGATAAATCAGCAAAGCGAATAAATATAAGTATTTAGAAGATAAGCAAACAAGCAAGAGAAACAGCTGGTATAGGCGAAAGAAAAGCTATAGTTAAAGTCTGAACTCATCAAGAAGAACTAAGCACAAATAGAATAAACAAAAATGGGCATCTCTAAATTGTCTAAGGAGAAGTAGAGTCTCTTAAGGAAACAGGTTTAGCTGTAAGAAACCTATAGCACTTTGGTTTAGAATCGCAACCACATATAAACTAAACTAAGAATCAAATAAGACAAGTTACTCTAAGCTGTAGAAAATATAAAATCACTATAATAAATGCTAGAAAAACTATAATAATAGAATTAGCACTGGCTCAGGCAGCATAAACAACAAATCGAAACCATCACCCAACTGACCTCAAGCATATCAAGCCTGAAGCGAGATCTTTTGCTTAAATAGAATGAAATCTAGCAGACAGTCGCGTAAAAAGAATCGATACAAAAGTAGCTAAAGCTAGTAACTGAATAAAAGCAGGCACTGTAGCAATACCTTTAGGAATTTCAGCTTAAGCAAGCCTAAATCTGTAATGAGCATAGCAGCAAGTATAACGTGTTAATTAGCGAGCTCGATCTGGCAAAAGACAAAATAAGGCACTATGCCGAAAAGATAGAAGAGCTAAACGCAGAAATAGCTGGCTTCCAAGCTAAAATATCCAACCTGACCCTCCAAATGACTTAAAAGCTGAATTTCAATCTAGACTACAACTTTCTTGGCGAAGAGAAGAGGAAAGAGATCAAATCTTTGATACTGTAACTAAAACGGTTGCGCAACGCATAGAAAAATAAAAGCAGCTTCTTGAAGATACCCACCCATAGCGAGCATGAGCGAGGAAAGCAGCTGAATAGATATTGGCGCGAGCTCACTCTGGTTATAAACCAGATGAAAATCAAAATGAATCGGATGAACATAAGCAGTGAGCTGAAAGTGGTGCTGCTGGAGGATGTCAAACTTCTGCAAATCGCCTACTAGAATATTTGCAAGTGTTCTGTATTGTGATGTCTATTTTACTGCTTCAAACGAGTATTCTCCCTTGATAACATCTGCATCGTCGAATCAAATGCCCTAAATTTGTTATTCTTTGCTCCTCACATCAAATATCACCATTGTCTTCGACCGATTCGGTTTGGTTGTGAATATAGTTCATATCCAGCTGATGCAGAAAGGGTTTGTTTTTGATTAGACTATATCATTAATATACCTTGTTTTGTTTCGAAATATAGCCTTATTAGCTATTTCGTATCCGAATCACGATTAGCAACGATCTTATCTGAAAACGGCAGGTTTGGTAAATAAATTGCTGCAGGTTTTTGCTAAAATATGTTAGAAGCGGATGGCTTATAATTTAGGTAATTTAAATCAAATAGAACATGAACTTTCTTAATCGATTCAGCAACGACAGCAATTACTTTAACAAACCTAACTAATCCTACAACAAAGATGAGTCTATCATCGATAGAATATCCAGATTCCTGGAGTCACGTCAAATCTCAATCTCGGAATTTTGGAAATCAGAACTCAACTATGCCTCTGCTGCAGACCTTATCCAATTTTGTAGAAACTGCGGACTGTAACTCCTGTAAAACGATGTGATCAATCTCAGAAGCGAGCTGTTTGCAGCAAAAGAAACAATAAAGGTATAATTTTTTGCAGAATTCGTTCCATTTTGGCATTCACTCTAAGGCTAAACCATATCCGACTTTCTCAAAAAAAGGTCAGATGCCTTAATAGATAAGATTAAAGCCAAATAGAGGAAGAGGCCCAACAGCAGTGTTCCTCTCAGAAAGCTTAGCTCGGAACTACCCAACAAAACATTCACAAGGCAATCTTCAGCACAAAAGTTTAGGAAAGATACGCAACATACAACCGCCCTCACTAAAAATAACTCACTTGATTACTTGAAGAAGTTCAAGGAAAGAGAGGTGCAGAGGGAAAAATAGCTGAGTGACAACATTTAGAAGAACAAAATCGATGAATAGTATGGCATGCTACTCAAAATGTCCGAACTCAATGCCATCTATAAATAGAGAGACAACAATACGACCTACAGGGCATACAAAAGCGCAGAAGGAGTAGTTAAGGTTAGGGTGTTTAATTTGAACGAATTCAAGAATGAAATATCCCTCAATTAATTTGACACCATCTACAAAAACTTCAAGAAGACGACCAAGTAAAACAAAGATTGGACCTTCGTTCCCCACTGCCAGCAAAAATCTGTGGACTAGCTGCAAAATCTAAAAAATAGGAATATCCAAAAATCAGAGAGACAGCAGTAGCTGAAAAACTTGCTAGTAAATACTGTAAATCTCACCAACCTTCTGAAATAGCAAATCAAAATATTCAAAATGAAGGGCATTTATGGCTGCTAAAATCCATGAGAAATCCTTTGATTTTTATGTGCTTATACATTTCAAAATCAACTATGTCAGTACGGGTAATATCGCCTTTTTATTATCTCAGAAAGCCGGTGAGCAGTATTCAGCTATTCTTTCATATGTTGTTCTTAAACAATTGCTACGTCTTGTAACATTTTCTCCTGGCTAAAGAGCTATTCGGCTACTCTTCTCGTGGTTTTATAATTAAGCTAAGCCATCTATTTTTCTCTCAACGCATGCTATTGAAGAACGGCGTGCCTGTGGTTCATTTTTTCTATTTCTTCCAGAGCTTTCTGATTTTCTTTGCGCAGCTAAAACGCCGCTTAAAGTCTCGACCTGTTCATGCTATTCTCCGCTTTTACCCTCATGGCAGATAGTTAGGCAGATAATCTTGATCTTTCGAGAAAAGCGGCGGTCTCGAGTTCTTCCTATCTTCTTGACTTTTTGAGCTCTCCGTGGTTTCGAGTAGACTATTTGGCGAGTGAGTTGAGCAGGTCCTTTTAGTAAAGCTATGCTGCGATTTTTCTTTTCTCAAGCAGAGCCTACTCTTCCAAATTCCTGATGTGGGTTTGATAGTAATATGGCATTTATAATTTTTATCAGTGTTAATAAAATTTATTTAGTCTATTCGAATTAATTTTCACAAGATGTTGGCTTAATACTGATTGCTGGTTTTCTTCAACTTTCTTTATTATATTATTCTGCCTGTTGTTTTTATCGGTCAAAAGAAACGAATCCAACTGTCCATGATGACCTAATTTGGTCTTTTTTAGTACTTTTAGTTTTACCACACATAATCACAGACATTTTAAGCCTCTTTTCTCAACTCAATTCTTATTTTTTTGCTTAGAAACTGGTTTATTTCATTTTTGTTCTCAGCATATACTTGAGCTCGAAACTAATCTTATAATCAATAAATGGAGTAATAATATCAATTGAAAGTCTAAGATACGAATTAAGAAGCCCTAGCCTCCAAGATGTGAAGCTTTAATAACCATAGATCAGCAGCCCGAAAAGGATATTTCGTTGACAATTACGCTGAGGAATTCACAGCTTTTAGAGGCAAGAGAGATATCATCATCCATCGAGGCTACTGGGCCAGAATATTCGTCGTACGCAAGCTCATCGAACAGATGATTCAACACGGTATCTTTCTTTCGAGTCAGGATAAAACGTCCAGATAGTGGCCCTAGGCAGTGGCCTCGAGACAGTTTGGTTCAACCTCATGGACTAAGGTCATATCAAAAAGAAGTTTAGATTCATCGAGCTGGATTTGTAATCAGTAGTGAAGAAGAAGATTAAGAAGATAGGCAGCTCCAAAAAATTGGCCTCGCTTTTCAAAAGACTCAATCTCGAACCCACCGTTACAGGCATTTCTCTTAGTATACAGAACATCAACGCCTTTTTACTCTAGGTAACGACTACACACTGACGGTGTGCGATCTAGCCAATCTGAACGATTTCAAGAGAATACTTTAGTAGCATAAAATCGACACATCTGTGCCCACCTTATTTTACTGTGAGTGTGTGCTGAGCTACATCGACGCGGATCGGGTAGACTAACTTATGGCATTCATCAAGCAAAGTTTCAACCTCGCCTTCGTCTTCGATTACGAAATGTACAATCCAAATGACCGTTTCGGACAGCTCATGGTCAAAAACTTCCAGATGAGAGGCTGCCCACTCGTGGGAATCTACAAATATCCTGAACTAGCCAACCAGCATGAACGCTATACCGCAAGCGGATTCAAACGCACCGAGGTGCACACTATGAAATAAATGTATCCAAAACGTTATACAGTTATTACGACGGCATCGACAAAAACTAGAGGCTGAAGATTGAGAAGTTGTAGATGCTGGACGAGCTGGAGGAATGGGTGCTGATCATGAGCCATTATTTCGGGCTGCTGAGCGTGACCTACAACAGCTAGGGCGAAAAGTACCCCACCTTCTACTAGCTCCTAAATTCTGTCACCCTCAAACACATCAGGTGATCATCTATCACACAGATTCGTATCTTCCCCTGGGGTGCTTTTATATAAATCAGTTATTGGAATCACAGTTAAGATTTAGATTTCATTCCGAGTATTAATTAAACTCGAGTATTAATGGGAAATTAGTCGTATCAGCAAAACTTCAACGAAGACTAGTGGCTGCTGATTGAGAAAACGGCCAGCCACTCCGCATGGAGGAACCGCAGGCAGCCCAGCCTGAACATCGAAGAGCATGAGAAATTCGGCAATGACGAGTATATCTACAAAGCTGAGAAGGATATCTTCCAGTTCAGGCAGAACAGTCCTTACCTTGTCGCTGGCTTGTTCTTCCAAGAAAACTAATCCAACGAACTCTGCTCCACCAGCTACAAGTATCGCGTCTTCATAGAAAAAATTCCAATCAGGCTCAGCGATGTCGAGCACATCCCCTTTCCTGACACCCTCCATCTCTATCATCAGTGCCTGCATGGCTTCAATTTGCTGGCTCAAAAACTGGATTACTATTTCGAAGTGGAGTAGTCATACATCGGCATCAATGAGCAGGGCGTGGTAAAGGTCTGGCTGAGCAAGTACCTGGCCAACCACTGCGTCATCGGGGGCAAGATCCTGCAGGAGCAGATGGTGAAAGGAATAGTGGACATTCTGGACAAAAATAGTGATCACTTGCAGAATGGGCAAAAAGTTCCAACAGTCAGGAACTACCTCTATCGCAACTCGGATACATTGAAATTTGCCGAAGCCAAGCGATAGTTACAAGCCTATATTGCTACCTATAACAATGGAATCGTTCCCAATAAGTTAGATTGCGTGGCGAACGCTGGAGGAGTTTATTTTATTGCCAATAGGCCAGAAGTCAGTTCTCAGTCCTCCATCGCCCAAACACCCTATTCGCCTGAATTTCAACCTCAAAGCTCGAGGTTTCAGCCTCAAACTAATCAAAACAGGCCGCAACTCGTCTCCAACACCAATATTAGTCAATCCGATATAATATCTCAAGGTTCTTATCAAAAGATATAATACATGCCGTTGGCTCCCCTTGCAAATATTCCAAACCAAGTTAATTTGAAGAGCAGCTAAACTTTCCCTCAAACACTATACTTTTCGCAAGCCACAGCTAATCCAATTCCAATCAGGCAGAACATCTAAGGACGCCGCAGAAAGAGCGATTATGAAAAACAGTTGCTTCAGTTTCAGGGTCATATTCCAGCAAACGCTATGAAGTATAGTCAAGTGTTACAGCAGTAATTTCCTCTACAAAACAGACTGGTGACCTTCGGCACAAACCCTCCCACCACTGTTCGTGATAATATCCACAAGCATTCAACCTTCATGACTTCTTCTCAGTTCTAATAGCCAAAAGTTGTTAGGATAGATGCTCCTAGGTGGTAGAGTCCTATGAGGAGCATTGGGTAGCCTCACCAGCAGATAACCTTCAAGCACTTGAACCAAAACGGACAAATAATGCCATCACTTTCCTTCTCCGGCAACCCCTCTATCAACAATTTTAGTCTAGGACCAAGCTTAATCAATTCTCACAGAGCTAATACTAGCAATGCCTATATACAACACGAGGCTAACAGCCAAAAAGCATACGCTGCTCCCATTTCCCCACCATCCTCCTCCAACAATCGCTACCAATAGATTTCTAATAACTCAAATCTGCTCGACCCTCAGAAGAAATTGGAGCAGGGAGAAAGCAGAACATCTAATCATACTTTGACCACATTGTATAAAGAGAAATATGACGCAAATACTTTTGAGAAACAAAGAGAAGCAAATGTAGATTCTTCTGTTAATCCGCCGGAACAATAACTCCTAGCCTCATTTAACCCATACTTTACCAACCCCAAAAGCTCACAGTCCCCATTTTCAAAGCTGTAACTCCATGACGGCAGAAAACTATAGGCTTTGGGCGAAACGAGCCACTCCCAGAAAAAATCAGTCCAGATAAATGCTAATGATGGCAAGTCCTCAGAATAATTTCTAAGACAAATGCGTTAAATGAACCAATCTTTTACAAATAACTAAAGGCCAAAATCTTCCTACCCTCTATAAACAACTCCCGTGTAATTTTTGTTTAACACAGTGATTATTATAGTAATCTACCAAGCTACAAGAAAGATCTATCAAAAGACATCTATCAGGAAACAAACGTCAAAAGTTTCGAGTAAATCGGTGCCCCAACACCTGCTTAGAGTATGATCCAAGTCAATGATGAGTAGTTCGGAAGGAATGCAGTGAGCAACATCATAGACAACCAGGAAAGCTCATATAAAAACTTTTATAACTTTGCCAACACTGAGCCTCTGAAATTTTAGAAAGGAATCAGCATGAAATACTCGATATTGGAACCTGACTAGCCTTAGAAAACTCAGCACAAAAAGTCTGCTTACGCCCAGTACCAAACCTAAATCGACTCAGAGTTGATGGCCGATCTCAACAGACTCAAATAATGATTATGTCTATAATTCAACTACAACAACGAATTCGCTATTACTACTAACTTTGCATCCCAAATCATATAAATAAGATCGATAAGCCCAGACTCTTAAAAAATTGAATATGAGAATAACAATTAAATATTCAATTGTTCTTATCGGAAGCATAGGGATTTTATGAGCCCTTTTATAGATAAGTGATATGGATTGATTAGTATGGAATTGAGATATTACTTCTAATGGCAAGGGGTT
>Ga0316217_10007496_pt1 | contig 10401 bp, 9 predicted proteins | sample 1anoAmetaG_FD_203633 | JGI IMG/M metagenome (GOLD analysis project Ga0316217, IMG submission 203633) | Freshwater microbial communities from Trout Bog Lake, Wisconsin, USA - 1anoA | ecosystem: Environmental > Aquatic > Freshwater > Lake > Hypolimnion/Profundal zone | place: USA: Wisconsin... | reverse complement strand
CTATGTACTGGCACAACTTGAGCTGTTCCGAGTACTTGCCCTTGAGGACGGCGAGCTGCTAGTTTACAGAAGTAGTAGGGCCAACACGCAAGAATACCTCGAAATCGCATTAAGTGAGATGATGCCTCTTTTCTGGGTGGATTTCGAGTAGTCCCGAGATCAGGTGTTTGGCCCTGGGAGGCAGATGGGCTATACTTTTCTTATTATAGCCCTTCCGCTGATAATTTATCACCAGCTCTTCTTTATTCTTCCCCTTCCAGGGGAAACGGCGAGTGATCAAATAGTAAACGCAGACTCCGAGGGCGAAGGAGTCGCTCTTGCTGGAATAGAAGTGGTCAGCCAAGGACTCGATGGGCATGTAGAGTGGGCTGCCAATGGTGTAGTCCTACTTGAGTATTTCGTAGTTTTAAAAGCGATAGGCAAAGCCGAAGTCGCTGAGCTTGAACTTCCCATTCTTGAGCAGAACGTTAGCCGGCTTGATATCCCGGTGCATGATGCGGTTTTGCGCGAGATATCTGCAGGCGATGCTGAGTTCGTAGGCTGCCTGGGCCCAGTCGAAGTGAGCATGGGTGTCGATGAGTGACTGGAGTGAGCCGCCCTCGCAATACTCGGTGATGATATAGTAGTTATTGCGGGTGTAATACAAGTCCAAGAATTTGATTATATTGGGATGTTCCACTTATTTCAAAATTTTAACTTCGTTTTCCAAAAGCTTGCGCCGGTGTTCCGTCATGTCGCTGATCTTGACCACCTTCAAGGCTACAACCTGGCTCTTGTCGTTGTCCTTCCACCCGCGGTATACTGTACTGCTAAAACCACTCCCTATCACCTCGCTCAGGCGGTAGCTGTAGGGGCCGATCCTTTTTTTGCTTGTCTGCACCTAGATAGCTTGTTCTTTGATAGACCCCGAACTCCGATTCTAGGAAGCATCGGTCTATAGGCTAGGTTAATGCTAGCAGATGGTAGTTGTAGTTGCTGTGAACACTTAAGTCATTGTAATAAATAATAATCCAAAACACAATATAATCAAAGGGTCAATCCAATGTCTTGCAGGCGAATGTTTGACCTGGCCTCAGCCACACATTCCAGCTCTGTTGGGTTTCTTCAGCAAGAAAAAGAGAGTGTTATGGTATTTGAAGTTAAGCCAACTGATTGGTATGTGATTAAATTTAAATTTTAATCTCGAAGATTGCTTGGTAGTACAACTAGGCTACGCAGGCCCTTTCTACCAAGGTTTAATGGATTTGGCTTGACCAATCTCTCGCATTTATGGAAAGAAGTTGTTTTTTTATGGATTAGGGTCAGTTTTGGTTTTGAATTGATTGTGCAGCGAGGGCGACAGAGGTATTTTAATGGATGATGAATAGCAATCCAATTGAATATCACATATCGCTAATACTGGCCTCTAGACTAACCATAAATCAATAAAGAATAGGGTTAAAAAATAGTTAACTAAACAATCAATGTGTCAATAGATTATATCACTCAACTTTTTGTCTTAACCGAGCTTGATATAGATCACAGTTTATAATAAGCATGGTCTGAGGGTTGGAAATAAACACGGAGGCTCTAGGTTAAAAGCGGAAATCTTTAGTTGGCGTATAGTGTTCCTTATTTGTTTTAATTGAAAGATGAGTTAATAAAACATATCATTACTCGCGAATCATTACTATCTAAGCGTTACCATCTTCAGACCTGTCCTCATAGTCATCCGACGCAATCTCTGAAGAGCCTTTGGAGTGCAAAAGGCTGGACTGTTGGTTGCTTAGAGTGGGTTCGTAACTAGGTTGGTTTATTTCTTCTTATTCGCGAATAAAATGCACTTAAATGTCCGATTCGGTTGATTTGCAACGATTTGTTGCAATTATAAGTAGTAAAAAGAGCAAAATGGTTACTCCGAAACCTATGAAACTTACTTGGAGGCTGTTGCTTTATTACGTGAAGTGCATCCGAATAAAGTGTGAATCGATTGAATTGAGATTATTGGCTCTCAGCACCAAAAATTTGATGGGAGGGGCTAAGTCATAGTTGAGCTTTATCTCGAGCTTCGGGTGTATCGAAACAAACAAACATGCCTTATTTTGCTGAACCTATGATAGTTACTGAAACGAAAAAAGTTCCTGTTACTGTGAGGGAGGATGTTTGTGATGTGTGATCAGCATTGAATCGGAGAAAGACAAGAACGAAAAGTTATAAGGCTGTAAGAAGTAATTCTCCAAAAACTGAGCGCTTTTGATTTGCCCAACAACTCTATCTCCCTGATAGGCAAGATTATACGGATAATAAGCAAGTATGTAGCTTTCTTGCTTGTTGTTCTAGTCCTAGTACAGAATGATGAAATTAGAGTAGCTGTCATCAGTGATGTTGATTGAGATGACCTCGCTGAACTCGAAGCCGGGGTAGACTGCGTAAACGTTGGTGATGGTGAAGTGGATGGGAAGTTGGTCCAGATAAATGTTCAGATCGATGTGCAGACTGGAGACATTTTTGGAGATGAGCAGTGCTTTGATCATGGACTATGAGGAGTAGTATGGTACGATTTCTTCAAAGCAATGCCTTTCACCGTATGTTCTAGGGATGAGATCACTCAACTAGTAGCAATCTCTGTTAGTCTATTCGATTAGCTCGAGAGTATTGCAAGTTGTGTCGTTCCTCTGCGTGAAGCAGATCTGGTCAGCCTTAAGTATAATGATGCGGTTATCAACAACCTTCATATCTTCAATGGCCTGCTTGAAGACATAATTGACCACATACTTGATAGTCTGCTAGGTGGCGTTGAATTCGTAGAGGCGGATGGTGATGTCGTGGTCCAGCATGTAGATGAAGTAGTCCATTTCGTTTATCTTCTAGAACTGGAGCTGCAGAGTGTGTCTGTTCGACGACATCAGGGTTTGGTTGTGCTTGAATGAGATCACGGTCTGGTTCTAACGTAGTACTAGCAGGTACTGGTTGCATAGGATCACATAGCTTTACTAGAGTTTAAGGTAGCTGGAGCAAAAGTTGGTATCAAGCAGTTTGTACTGGCTGGTCACTTGGATTTCCTGGTCCAGCACATAGATGTACTCACTGTCCATCATCATGACTTCTTCTGATGAACTGTCGCCCTAGAACCGGATTTAAATCAGGTTTCGCAGCAAATTTATCTGGTGCTCACTGCAAGACGATAGTTAGATATGCGGGATCAGAGTAAATTGGGAAAAGTAGTCGTCGTTGAGTTAGAAGGCGAAGATAGGGCCTTTATACTGCAGCTCATCTAGCTCGATTGAGCAATCTGAACATTGGCTGGGAGAGTACTGGGTTTAGACTGCATCCCCGAGCGCTATTTCTTGGACGTTGTATTTTATCTTTAGTTCGAATTACTGATAGATCATATCTCCAGGTTCGATTGCTTGCCTTTGCTGGCAAGATTAGGCAGGACAGCTGCCATTCTGGAGGCCAAGTTTTAGCTTGAATTTGCAAATCTAATGGAACCTGGAGTACTCAGGCGTGAAGCCGCCGATAGTGAGCATAGGGTTGCGCTATATCTTGATGAGTGTGGTTTCAGACTAGATGGGAATGAGTAAGACATCTTTAGAGAGCAAAATGACATCAGTCATGATGGTTTCAACTATGGTGGCGATTCTGGCTGACACTTCTTACTGCTAGACATCATATATTTCAAATACACCCTGCTAGTACTGGATGGTGAGGTAGATGTCTGAGAGAGTGACATCGTTGACAGTGTAGTTTTGGGAGTTGTAGGGAAAAGAGTATATGTGGATCACCCGGTTCCTGTAGTAAATTTTGCTGATGTACTACTACCCGACAATGAAAAGGTAGTATGCCTTTTTGAATACGTAGGGCAATTTGATATTGTCTTCATTTTTCGACTAAGATGAATTAAAGCTGAGAATGGGTAACAAGATTTACGATTATAGCTTCCCATTCAAGTACTCTTTCAAAAGTCCATCCTATGCTAGCTCCAACACAGTTGAACCATCATAGAAGTATCTGTTGCCAAAGGTTTAGCAAACCCACTCTCCACAATTACTGATAATATTTTCCACGGTATTGGTATAGTAGCTTGAGCCAGTCTTGATTCTTATGATGTTATCAAGAATCTCAAGCTGCTCAACTTCCTTGTCAAAGATTTCTTTGGTCGTGTTCTAGTACTTAGCTTTGAGGCTGCCGTTCTCGATGAATATCTTGATGAGGGTGTAGTCGTAGAACCCCAAACGCACTGATTGAATTCCTTCATAGATTTGGTTCAGCTGACATCCGTAGCCAAGTTTGTTGAGTAGGCATTACTCCAAATAAAACACAGTTTAATTGACTTGAATCAGACGATAGAAGAGTTCTCCCCCACCTGAGATTATTTGCACGCATTTTTCGCGGTTGTAAAGGGAGAAGTAGGAGAGGTATTGTATGGGTTGGTAGTTTTGAGGCTAGATGAAAGAACAGTCTGAATCCAAGCTGTAATCTACAATATTGCTTGCCTTGAAATAATCTTTGAGCTGCAAAGATAGCACTGAACTGTAGCTCAATTCACCATAGGGGGTGATCAGTTGATTCGTGTAGGCTTGCTATAGTTTGCAGCCTCTGATCCCGATTCTATACACCTGCATTTGCTTTTATTGGGTTTCATCAAAGTTGGTGCACTAAACGGTCAAATTGACCAACTCTGAATCAGAGGGTAGAAGTAAAATATCGGAGCTGAGCTGCAAGAAGTAAAAGTTGGTCTGTTTGATTTTGATTTAGTTGGAGCAGACAGTGATGATATTCATTTCGTTTCCAGAGAGCCAGCAATCTTCTACTATTTTGTTGACAAAAGGATTGTAAGGGATGTATTGGTTGGTTTCAGCATCGCGAACGAGTATAAGTTTCTCCTGCTGCCCCAAAAAGTTGAAGCATTAAATGATGATCAGATCTTTGGTGAGGACCGAATGGTCGTAGTTGATGCACTTGAATTATTCTGGAAATGTGATTGACTCATCCAACTTGAACTACACCTCTGCGAATAGGATGTAGGTGTAGATGGTGACTTGTTATTGGGTTACCAACATTAGAGAGTTTGTTTAGGGGTAGAATGAGCCTCCTTTAATCCTTAAGACGAAGTTGTAGGAAGCTTTTGTAGTTATTTTGTTGTGTGAGATTTTGGAGATATTGCAGACGATGCTTTCGCAGATGAAGTAAATGCCTTCTTCTGGGGACAGAGGCAGAATAGTTTCGATCAGGTACTATCTCTCAGGGTCGAAGGGGATTGTCTTGGTCTCCATACCCTATTTGGAAAAGTTGAGAACAATAAACTACTTATTGTTCCAGCAAATAGCAGAATATAGAGTATTTTGTCTACACCTGCGTGGCATCTAGCTTTCAAAAGACATCTGGTAAGCATTGACTTGATTCCCGAAAGAGTACTCAATTCTAACGATTTACTTATCGTTCCAGAGTAAGGTGTTAAGCTGGTTCAACATCAGCACAGATGAATAGTTACCATCGGTCTCATATCTGTAGTAGTTGGTGATTTGGCTTTGGTTGACCTTATAGATGGTGCAGTGGGCGGTAGTCAATTTGGCGTAGTAGAAAGTTGATCGCACCTAGGAGGGGTCACTCAATATGTCGATGCTAATACAGTCGTTGTTGACCTAAAATGTTGATATTGTTTCGAGCTGAGGATGCTAGATGGTTTGGTTGTGGCCACTGAGTTGGCATTCTGCAGTGTATGTGTTGAGGGGATAGCGGTGGGGGAAGAACAGCCAGGATTCGCCACGGGTGAGGAAAAAGGTTAAGTTGGTTGTTTTGCTGAGAGTCTGGGTTATTAAAAGAAGCGTGAACAAAATTTTTAGTGAGACTTTCGACTTCATTAAACATCATTATAGTTTAGTAATAAACAAGCCCAAACATCACGAAGGTACTAGGGTCTCAACACCCAATAAAAATACTCACCTCTATACAAAGGGTTAAATTGAAAAGTTATTCAACGTAAAGTATCGAAGTTATTGGATCATTTGGGTGCTGCCTGTTCCTCGTCAGACTAAGAGCCAGCTGAACAAAATCCTGGACCTTTGTTTAGATGTTCGATTTCCCTATCTGCAAAAGAGTACAGATATTCATATTGACTAAGCGTATGCACCATACCCCATCTTTGTTACCTGGTCTTCCTCACCTCGTTGAAAATAGAAAAGCTAGTTTTGCTGCCGATTATAAGCCGCAACAGCGCCATCAAAACAAAGGTGCCAGTGCGGCCAACCCCCGCGCTGCAGTGCACAACTGGAATGGTACCATCCTTGATTGAAGCTATGAATTCGTCAATCAAATAGTCCAGCCATTTCTTGGTTTTGCTGTTTGGGATCTAGCCATCAAGCCAATCTGTGAGTTGGTAGTGGTTGACAACCATGGTCTTGTTGTTGAGGGTATTTTTGAGTTACAAGGTGCGGATTTTGATGGTTTTCTTAGCATTGACATCTACCTACTTTAGCAGCGTGATTTCGTATTACTTCTATTGTAGTTTGATGTCAGTATTGCTATTTTGAGGGTAGTAGCGATCGCACTTGGGTTTTGACTTTTCAATGACGTTGCAGAGCATAAATATTTTTGATACATTATACTGCTCAATCATTCTCCAAAAGTTGTAGAATGTGCATTTGGAGATTGGGGCTTGCGTTGCGATGCTTTTTTTACCTTGGACGTCGATGAAGTTGGCATTGATGTAGTTTTCGATGTCGTCTTTCTGGTCCGGGCTCCCAAGAAGCACGCGGGTGGGTTAGAAGGTCATATACTACGGGTAACGATTCAGTTTGTACTGTTCCGGGTGCTTGTTCAGCTTTTAGAGATGGTATTGGGTTTGGGTCATAAAAGTTAGAAGCTTGAATTCTGTAGCCAGACAACGCTCTATTCTTTCGAGCCCGAATTCTATTTGGCTTATGTCTTGGCTCAGATTGAGGAGGTCCTAGTTTTAGTTTTGCCATTGCAGAGAAATGTCGGGGTAGGACATCACAAAGTTTATAAAGTAGCAAATTTTTATAAATGATAATTTGCAGATAGTTTATAAATAAGTATAATAAGGAATAACACAGAATTTACTAGCATTAGAAATAGAAATAAAAGCTGAAAAAGATTGCAGTTACTTTATCACTATTAGAACTCCCATCTATTTCAACAATAATCTTTATGAGAAATCAATGATTAGTTGGACTCATTTTCCTTCGTTTGATCATTGAGCCAACTTTAGTTTGTTATGCCCCCTGTTTAATAATAAGAAATACAACAAAATATAGCAGTTTAATCACTTTTAGTAGCATTTTATACAAATTTTATCACTTGTAAGGGACAACGAAGCTTTCTCCATGATGAATAGTTACAAATTCATTCTATTATATCTCATGGCTTGACTTAGCCTTTTGAAGATCTAACTTCGGTCTATAGTAATGCTAAAAGCCTAGCGGAAAAGTGCCCCAATGAACCCCGACTGACTTTTTGCTTCTCAGCTATTTATGAATTATAACTGCTTACTCAGGATTCGTGTGAAACTAAGAGAGCAAATGGCGAGGTTCATAGGCTCCGATGGGTAGAATTGATAAATCAAAGGGTCCGAAGATTGTCCCAATCTACTCAAAGATTTAGCAATAGGCAGTATCTCCAGAATAGAATATTTTGTGGCCTTTTGGGGTTTTTATTACGAAACCACCCCACAGACGAGTATTACCATCAAAGAGCCCTCTTTTAGCCCAGTGGCATACCGGCACAAACGTTATCTAAAAGCATAGCTAACCAACCATAAGCTTATGAGTTTCAGTCCAGTCCATTTATTTAATCTTACAACTTTTGGGGAAAACGTCTTTGGAGCCCAACCCAGCAAAGAAAGTGGGATGATAGAGTGCCTAAAGATCTTTCAAGGCCTGTTAATCCAGATGATCGTAATGGTCATGGCTGACTAACACTGCATTGATAGGAGGAAGCTAATTGATTTTGCACGCTGGCGCACGATATCTCTTTGGGCCGATCCATCGGACTGCAAAGCATCTTTCGGAAAAGACTGGGTCGATGAGAAAGTTTGCTTGGGCGCCTATTGAGATGACTGCAGTTGAATGTCCTATCCAGGTGAAGCCTATCTAGTCTGCTTGGAAAGTAAACTCTGGTTTTTTCATTGGTAGAAGCCTTTAGACTGTACCCATGTCGCTAGGGTTGCTTTATCTTTTGTGAGTGAGGTAGTGATGGAGCCATTTGCAGAATTTGGATACCCGGCTTTAGGCTTTGATCTGCTTGGGAAAGCGAGGCTTAAATGTGTCTTTGCCAACCAAACTTGTATTTCTGACTGAGGGGTAATAGTAACTCTTCGTTTTGGAAACAAGGGGGGTTTCCTCATTTATCATCAGTGATTAAAAATAATTAAAGTAAAATCCTATTTGGGATAGAAAACTACAATTTCAAAGATAATCAATCGTTCGTGCTTACCCATGGCCTATAGCCATGAATTCCTCTGCCTTTAAGTTATGAGCTTTACAGGCGATTTCCAAATCTTCCTTTGGTCTATAATAGTGCTAGAAGCCCAGGGGAAAAGTACCCCAGTGAACTCCAACTGATTTTTTGCTCCTGATATCTTTGTGGATCAGGACTGCTTACTACGGGTCGACATGGGAAGACTACATCATTCGACGAGGAAGGTATGCTCCGATTGGTATGATCGCCAGATCGAAAGGTCCGAACATATCTCCGATTTATTTGAACATTTAGCAGTACGCAGTATCTCCGCAATAGAATATTTTGTGTCCTTTGGGTGTTTTGATGACAAAGCCACCCCAAAGGCGTGTGTTTTTTTCATAAAGCTTTCTTTTTGACCAATGGCAGACAGGAAAAAACGTTATCTCAAACTAAAGACCATTTATGTTACTTTTCCTAGTTTCAGCCCAGTCCATCTATACTAAATTGCAGCCCTTCGGAAAAGCATCTTGAGAGTCAAGCCCAGCGAAAAAGATAGGTTTGTGCAATTCTTCAAGCGCATTTACAGAATTCTCGTCTAGGTGGTCATAGTGGTCATGGCTGACAAAAACTGCATGAATTTTGGGCAATTTATCGATTTCGCAAGCAGGTTTTCGATATCTGCTTGGACCTAGCCACTGGAAAGGAGAGGGTCTCTTTGAAAAAATAGGATCAATTATTAAGTTGACTTTTGTGCCGATTGAAATCACTGCAGTTGAATGACCGATCCATGTATAGGTAATTTTATTTTAGAGGGTTTAGAATGTAGGGTTGGTTATTGGGAGCAGTCGCTAAAGTTCAGCCTAATCGTCAGGAATGTTGACCCACTTTTCGCTGCAATACAAGCACATCATTGCACAAAAGTTTTGGCAAAAGTTCTTCTCTTCTTATGGTTTTATCTTTAGGAATCTTGGTATAAACGTGCCTTTGCCCGAACAGGAAGGCTCTCTTTCGGAGGGGTAGAAGAAGGTTTTGTGTTAGGTTTTTTAAATGGGTGAAGGGCTGACTCTTCTTACTGTACTTTCCTCTATCATGCTAATAAATACAACATCGATATTTCCCAAAACTGTAATAAGCTGTTAAAAAATTATTTTCTGGTCGATTTCTGAATAATTTCAGAGATCTCTCTAAAATTAATCTATTAGTTGATTTATTCTAAATACATCTAGATTCTCTCAAAAATAAGCCAGAGATTATCTTTTATTCTTGTTAGGGTTCTTTCTCTCCTCATTCTGACCTGGTTTATGTTCTCTAAAGGAATCCTTCCTTTCTTCGTTTTTGATGAAATTTTTTCATTATGTTTCGCTTATATTCTCAACGCTGTGTCATTAGATATTTCTGCAACACGACAAATTATTTTTACGTCATTTGAGTTTGCTTGCTTTGAAAATTTTGACAAGTTTTCCGAAAAGCTATTATTTTGAGATGTGCTGAAAAAATACTTCAATAACTGTTAATACTTTTCATCAGACCGAGACTATTCTTATGATATTAACCCCACGTTAATTATAAGTTGAATTTGGTCCAAAATATTGCTAAGATAAGAATAGTTTCTCCCTACAAGCTTTAGGCTTATTCTGAACGTGCATCAATTTTGAAGTGCCAATTATGATTTGGAGTCAGAATTCGTCTTTGAATTGAATTACTATAAAGATAGAGGCTTTGCTAATCGATCTGGCTATCTATTAGCTTTGACTTCTGGTGTTTTGTACCAAGCACATAAATAAAATCTCCAAACAATCGACAAATTTGACTTTTTCTCCTGCTTTTATTCTGCAAATAATTTATAAGTTGTTAGTTAAAGTGATAACATTTTTATAATCAAACTCAGTCTGTAAATTTAAAAGTTATCAACTTAATAGTAAGCAGCTATGCTAATCACAGCAGTGTGGAACCCAGAGGATTTCTCCGTACATTTTCCGTGGCAGCTATGTTTCCCAAATT
>Ga0316217_10007495_pt1 | contig 10404 bp, 7 predicted proteins | sample 1anoAmetaG_FD_203633 | JGI IMG/M metagenome (GOLD analysis project Ga0316217, IMG submission 203633) | Freshwater microbial communities from Trout Bog Lake, Wisconsin, USA - 1anoA | ecosystem: Environmental > Aquatic > Freshwater > Lake > Hypolimnion/Profundal zone | place: USA: Wisconsin... | reverse complement strand
GGGGCGGCGAGCTGGTGCTGCCGCCGGTGGCCGAGTCCGGGGCCCGCCTGGGGCCGCTGCTGGGGGACCGGATGGCGGCCCTGGTGCCGTTCCGGGAAGGCCAGGCGCCCTGGGCGCTGCACGGCTATGTGTCGCCGCCCGAGGTAAGCTTTCGCGACCGCAACCACCTCTACCTGTTCGTCAACGGCCGGGCGGTGCGCGACCGGCTGCTGCTGGCGGCTCTGGCGGAGGGCTGGGAAGGCTTCTTCCCCAAGGGCGCCTATCCCGCCGCCGTGCTGTTCCTGGACATCCCGCCCGAGGCGGTGGACGTGAACGTCCACCCCACCAAGGCCGAGGTTCGGTTCCGGGAGCCCCAGCGGATCTTCCCCTGGGTGAGCCGGTCCCTGAGGGAGGCCTGGACCCAGCTGCGGGGCGACCTGCCCTCGGTGCTGGAACTGCCTCCGGCTCCGGCCGAACTGGAACTGGACCGGCCGCTGGGTCCGTCCGCCGCCCCGCACACCCACCTCTGGGCCGGAGGGCCGGACCCCGGACGGCCGGACCCCGACCCCGCCGGCGCCTTCCCGGCCATGGCCGTCGCCTTTGGGGCGGACCGGCCGCTCCGGCCGGACTGCCGCCCCTATGCCGACTACGGCCAGGCGGCCCCGGCGGCCGGGGTGGCCGAGGCGGCCTTCCCGGCCTCGCCGGTGCGCTACCTCGGGGCCTTCGACGAAACCTACCTGCTGGCCGAGGTCCAGGGCGAGCGGGAGCCGGAGCTCTGGATCGTCGACCAGCACGTGGCCCACGAGCGGATCCTCTACGAGCGGCTGTTCCTGCGCCACCACCGGCCGGCGGTGCAGCCGCTGATGCCGCCGCAGGTGGTGCAGGTGGGACCGGAGGCGCTGGCCCGGCTGGGCCCGTTCCTGGCGGAATTCGCCCAGGCCGGGCTGGAGGTTGAGGCCTTCGGCGAAGACGCGCTGGTGGTGCGCGGGCTGCCGGACTTCCTGATGGACCGGGATCCCCGCGGCCTCATGGAGGACCTGCTGGCCCGGCTGGACCGCCAGGGCAGGCTGGACCTGGACTTCTTCCGCCGGGAGCTGAACGCCGAGCTGTCCTGCAAGGCGGCGATCAAGAAGCACCACTTCCTGCCGCAGTCCTTGGCCCAGCAGCTGATCGAGGACCTCATGGCCTGCGAGGTGCCGCAGACCTGCCCCCACGGGCGGCCGGTGATCAAGAAGCTGACCCGGGGCGAACTGGAGCGCAGCTTCGGCCGGCGAGTGTAGGTATGATCTAGCCACCCGTCTGGCCAGGGTTGGCATCTTATTCGCAAAGACAGGGTTAGATCTTCACTCCCGCCCCCCACCAGGATTCGCCGCATGCCCAAGGTCCGATATTCCTACCTCACCCAGCAGTTCGCCGAGCCCGGGCCGATCTTCGAGGAGCTGGCCAGGCTCGTGGCGGACGGCAGGTACACCCTCGGTCCGCAGGTGGGCGAGTTCGAGGCGCGCTTCGCCGAGATGCTCGGAGTCCGCCACGCGGTCGGCGTGGGCAGCGGCACCGACGCCCTCAAGCTCTCCCTCAAGGCCCTGGGGGTGGGCCACGGGGACGAGGTCATCACCGCGGCCAACACCTTCATCGCGACGGTGGGCGCCATCCACGAGACCGGCGCCCGGGCCGTGCTGGTGGACTGCGAGGACCACTTCTGCATGGACGTGGGCCAGGTGGAGGCGGCCATCGGCCCGCGCACCAAGGCCATCATGCCGGTGCAGTTCACCGGCGAGGTGACCGACATGCCCAGGCTCATGGAGATCGCGGCCCGGCACAACCTGCCGGTCGTGGAGGACGCCTGCCAGGGGATCCTGTCCGAGTACGAAGGCCGGAAGTCGGGGTCCTGGGGCATCGCCGCCGGCTTCTCCCTGCACCCCCTGAAGAACCTCAACGTCTGGGGCGACGGCGGAGTGATCGTCACCAACGACGACGCCATGGAGCGGTCCCTGCGGCTGCTGCGCAACCACGGCCTCCGGGGCCGGGACGAGGTGGCGGTGCTGGGCTGCAACTCCCGGCTGGACACCCTCCAGGCGGTGGTGGGGAACTGGCTGATCGGCCAGACCCCGGCCATCACGGAGCGCAGGATCGCCAACGGCGCCTACTACGACGAGGCCTTCCGCCAGCTTCCGGGGCTGCGGGTGCCGCCCCGGCGCAGCCAGGTCAAGCGGGTCTTCCACTTGTACATCGTCTTCGCCCGGGACCGGGACGGCCTGCTCCGGCATTGCCTGGACCACGGCGTCAGCGCCAAGGTCCACTACCCGATCCCGCTCTACCAGCAGGAAGGGCTGCGGGTGCTGGGCTACGCCCCGGGCAGGTTCCCGGTGACGGACCGGCATTCCAGGGAGGTCATCAGCTTCCCGGTCGACCAGCACCTGACGCGCTCCCAGCAGGACCATGTCATCGAGGTCGTCAGGGCCTTCTACGAAAAGGGGTGAGCCGTGCGGAAGGTTCCTTATGTCAATTTCCCGGCCCAGTTCGAGGAGGAGCGCGGGGAGTTGATGCCGCTGATCGAGGGTGTGTTCCAGCGTGGGGAATTCATTCTCGGGCCGGCCGTGGAGCAGCTCGAGGCGAAGCTCGCGCGGTTCTGCGGGACGGCCCACGCGGTCACCCTGAACTCGGGCACCGACGCCTTGATCCTGGGCATGCGCGCCCTGGGGATCGGCCCGGGCGACGAGGTCGTCACCCCGCCCAACTCCTTCGTGGCCTCCACCGCGGCCATCGTGGCGGTGGGCGCCGTGCCGGTGTTCGCCGACGTGGCGGCCGACCAGTGCCTTGACCCGGAAGCCGTGCGGGCGGTCCTGACGCCCCGGACCAAGGCCATCATGCCGGTCCACCTCACCGGGCGGATGTGCGACATGGCGGCCTTCACCGCCCTGGCCGAGCGCCACCATCTCCTGCTGGTGGAGGATGCGGCCCAGGCGGTCGGCTCCAGCCAGGGCGGCCGCATGGCCGGCTCGTTCGGACACATCGGCTGCTTCTCCACCCATCCGCTGAAGAACCTCAATGCCGCCGGCGACGGGGGCTTCGTCACGACCTCGGATCCGGCCGTGGCCGAGCGCCTGCGGCGGTTGCGCAACCACGGCCTGGTCGACCGGAACACGGTCGAAGCCTGGGGTTCCCTGTCCCGGATGGACAACCTGCAGGCCGCGATCCTGGGCCTGCGGCTGGAGCGCCTGCCGGGGGTCATCGGGCGCCGCCGGGCCAACGCGGCCCTCTATCGGCAATGCCTGCCCCCGGAGGCGGCCTGGGTTCCCTGCCGGCCGGGGGACCGCAACAGCTTCCACCTGTTCGTCGTCGAACTCGACCGCCGGGACCAGGCCCAGGCCTACCTGGCCCAGCATGGCATCGGATCCGCGGTGCACTACCCGGTGCCCATCCACCTGCAGCCCGCCGCCCGCTCCCTGGGCTACGGCCCCGGCCGGTTTCCCGTCACCGAACGCCAGGCCGGCCGGATCCTGTCCCTGCCCGTCCACCAGTTCCTGGCCCCGGAGGATATCCGGCTGGTCGCGGAAACCCTCGACGCCTTCGTCCGCCCATGACCCAGGCCGCGCCATCCTGCCTGGTCATCGGGGCCTCGGGGCTGATCGGCCGCCATCTGTGCCGGGCGCTCCGGGAGCGTCACCCGGCCGCCCGGGTGGTGGGTACTTGCCATGGCCGGCCCGGCCCGGGCCTGGTCCCCTACGACCTGCTGGAGGGACCCTGGCCGGATACGGATCTGGAGGGGCCCGGCGTCCTGTTCCTGTGCGGGGCGGTCAGCCGCCTCTCCGAGGTCTTCGAACAGCCCGGGCGGGCGAGGGCGATCAATGTCGACGCCAGCCTCAGGGCCATCCAGGAAGGCCGCAGGCGCGGGTTCCGGTGCGTCTTCCTGTCCTCCGAAAAAGTCTACGGGGCCGGCCCGCGGCCGGCCCCTGAAGCCCAGGCGGGGTCCCCACCGACCCGGTACGGCCAGCTCAAGTGGGACCTGGAGCGCCAGCTGGCCGAGGCCCATCCTGACGCCCTGGTGGTGCGTCCGGCCCGGGTCTACGGGACCGATGGCCAGGACGGCCTGCTCCAGCAGATGGTCCTGGGCCTGGGCCGGGGGGAGACCCTGGCGTGCGCGCCGGACCTGGTGTTCCAGCCGACCCACGCCGCCGACCTGGCGAACGGCATCCTCGACCTCGTGGCCTGCGCTGCCTCCGGGCCCTGGAACCTGGCCGCTCCGGCGGCTTGGTCCCGGTTCGACCTGGCGGTGGCCGTCTGCCGCCGGCTGGCGCTGCCCGAACACCGGGTGCGCGCGGTCGCCCTGGCCGAGCTGGGGCTCAAGGAGCCCATGCCAGCCGATGAGCGGCTGGATATCTCCAAATTCATGGGCCAATGTCCCAGGTCCTTCATGTCCCTGGAAGCCAGCCTCGCGGAGTTGGCCTCATGAGGTCCACCGGGGCCTGGCGCGCGGATGGTTCCAGGAACGGCCCGGCGCGTGGTCAAGCCGTTCCGGCCGCGTCGCCCCAACGATACCCTACGGGAGCCCCATGATCATCATCGGCATCCACAACTCCGGAACCACCAGCACCGCGGCCGCGGTCGTCGATGGCGACGTCGTCTTTGGTTGTGCCGAGGAGAGGCTCAACCGGGTGAAGTACAGCAAGTACCACCCGAAACTGGCGGTCGCGGCCTGCCTCGAGCACCTGGGCATCTCCCTGGCCGAGGTCGACGCCTTCGCCATCGGCTGGAATCCCGGGATCAACGTGGCCTCCCGGTTCCGGGCCGGCTATTCGGAATGGCCCGGGTATCCGGGGGCGAGGCTCTACGCGGTGCCGAACCAGCTCCTGCCGGACCTGGGGGCGGACGATTTCCTCGCCACCGAACAGGTCTTCCGGCGCCCGGGGGCGGAGCGTTCGCCCAGGATCGTCCACGTCACCCACCATCTCGCCCATTGTGCCAATGCCTTCTACCTCTCCGGCTACCGGGAGGCCGCCATCTTCTCCTGCGACGGCTATGGGGAGCGGGCCACGACGGTGTGGGCCGAGGGCACCGGCGACGGGATCCGGGTGCTGCGGGAGATCCGCTTTCCCCATTCGATCGGCAGCTTCTACTCGGCCTTGACCGAGCAGCTGGGGTTCCGGCCGGACCTCGACGAATGGAAGGTCATGGGCGCGGCCGCCTATGGCGACCCCGGGGTCTACGAGGAAGCGGTCCGCAAGCTGATCCATTTCGACGAGGACGCTCGCTTCGAACTGGATCTCTCCTATTTCAATCATTTCGACTTCGATACCCGGGGCATGCTGACGAATCGCGCCCGGGAGCTGTTCGGCGCGCCGCGCCAGCACCAGGACCCCCTGGAGCAGCGCCACTTCGACCTGGCCGCCGCGGCCCAGCGGGTGCTGGAGGACTACCTGATGACGGCGGTCCGCTGGCTCGCCAGGGAGACCGGGCGGGACCGCCTCTGCCTGGGCGGCGGGGTCATGATGAACTCCCTCTTCAATGGCAAGGTCTCCGGCTCCGGCCTGTTCCGGGACGTCTACATCTCCCACTCCCCCGACGACAGCGGCAACAGCATCGGTGCGGCGCTCTGGCTGGCCCGCAGGGAGGGCGAAGCGGGGACGCCGGCCCCGGGTCCCGCGACGCCCTTCCTCGGCAGGGCCTATTCCGATGAAGCCGTCCAGGAGGCCCTGGACCGCTACCATCTGGCCTATTCCCGCCCGGCCGACATCATCGAGGCCGCCGCCGACCTGCTGGCCCAGGGCAAGGTGCTTGGGTGGTTCCAGGGGCGCATGGAATTCGGCCAGAGGGCCCTGGGGGCCCGCTCGATCCTGGCCGACCCCAGGGATCCGGAAATGAAGCAGCGGATCAACGCTGCGGTCAAGTATCGCGAATCCTTCCGGCCCTTCGCCCCCGCCGTGCTGGAGTCCGCGGTCGCCGAGTATTTCGAGACAGATGGTAGCTTCATGGTTCCCTACATGGAGCGGGTCCTGCCGATCCGCCCCGGGAAGCGCGCCCTGATCCCCGCCGTGGTGCACAACGATGGCACCGGCCGCCTGCAGACCGTCTCGGCCGCCCTGACCCCGGCCTACCACCGGCTGATCGAGGGCTTCGGGCGGAGGACCGGTATCCCGATCCTCCTCAACACCAGCTTCAACCTGAACAGCGAGCCGATCGTCGAGTCGCCCTCCGACGCGATCCGGACCTTCCATACCTCCGGAATCGACGCCCTGGCGCTGGGCGGATTCCTGCTCCAGAAACCATGACCGGGGCGGTGGCGGCGGTGGCGACCGCACGGGTCCTGACCTTGGCCGATGCCGAAGCCTGGCGCGAGGCCGCGGCCCGGGCGGGAGACCCCGAGGTGGTCTACCTGCCCGAATACGCGGCCGTCTTCCAGGATTACGGCGACGGCGCGGCGGAGTGCTTCGTCTACCAGGACCCGGGAGGCCTCGTGGTCTACCCCTACATCCGCCGGCCGCTCCCGGCGGACCTGGCCGGGCGCGCCCCGGCGGGGGCCTGCGACGTGTCCACCCCTTACGGCTACGGCGGGTTCGTCTGGAAGGCCGCCGACCCCGGGCGGCCGGAGCCGCTCCTGGCCCGGTTCCGGGATGCCTTCGGGGCGGCCATGGCCGAGCGCCGCGTCGTCTCCGAGTTCATCCGGTTCCACCCGCTCCTGCAGAACCAGTCCACCTGCGGCGACCGGCTGCCCGGGGTGCAGATCCACAAGGAGAACGTCTTCTGGGACCTGACCCGGCCGGCCGAGGTGCTCCTGCAGCAGTGCCGCAAGACCTACCGGCACGAGATCCAGCAGGCCCGGGCGGGGGGGCTCGTGCTGGTCCAGGAGGAACGGCCGGAAGCGATCGATGATTTCGCCGCCATGTATGCCGACACCATGGCCCGGCACGGGCAGCGGGGCTACCTGAACTTCCCTCTCCGGTTCTTCCGGTGCCTGCCCAGGCACCTCGGCGGCCGGGTCGTCCTGTTCGCGGTCCGCGAGGGCGGGCGCAGCATCGCCTCCGCGCTGTTCCTGGTCTGGAAGGACTACATCGACTACTTCCTCGCGGCTTCCTGCGACGACGCCCGGGTGCTGCACCCCAACCACCTGCTCCTCTACGAGGTGGCCCTCTGGGCCAAGGCGCGCGGCATCACCACCATGCACCTGGGGGGCGGTTCCGGTCCCCTGGTGTTCTTCAAGGGCGGGTTCTCCCGGGAGCGCCGGCCCTACCACCTGGGCCGCCACGTCCACGATCCCGGCACCTATGCGGCCCTGGCCGAGGAACGCCGCAGACTGGCCGGGATTCCGGCCGGGGAACCGATATCCTATTTCCCCGCCTACCGTTTCGGCACCGAATGAAGGGCAGCCCATGACCCCCTGTGACGACCGACCCGCCAGCCTGCTCACGGAGCGCGAGGAGGCCCTCTACCAGGCGGCGTTCCGTGCCGCCGCGGTGCCGGTCAGCGGTGCCTGGACGCTGGCGTTCGTCGCTCCCTACGTGCGTTCCCTGACCGCCGTGGAGGCGGAGGCGTGCCTGCTGCCCCTGCTCAGGCGCCACGCGGCGCGCCTGTTCCTGCCTGATCCGAGTTCGGCCGGGCCCGCCATCCTCGAACCGGGCGATCCGCTGTTCAGCTTCCCCGCGGGCGATCCCCGGCGGACCTTCGGCCGGCTGGGGGAGATCCACGTCCGCTGGATGATCCAGGACCTGCTGGCCCAGATGGCCGCCCGGGAGCCCGGAGTGGTCGACCGCTACGTCCGCGAGATCGTGGAGTTCCGCTACGGATCGCTGCTGGACCGGATCAACCGCGACGACCGGGCGGTGGTGTTCGTCGCCTCCAGGGTGGACTACAAGCCGATGCGGGAGGCGAACGCCCTGAAGCGGCGGGGCTTCCGCCCCTTCCTGGTGTGTCTGGATCCGCTGCCGCCGCCGGTGGCGGCCGTGTTCCGGGAGGCCTTCGAGGGGATCGCGGAACTGCCGTTCGATCCGCGGATGCTCGCGGCCCTGGTCGAACGGGCGCACCCCGCCCTGTTCGAGGTCCAGTGCGCCATGATGCACTACCATCTCGGGCGCGTGGTCATCGACCACGCCGGGGCGACGCGGGTCGGGTGCGCCTTCAACGACATAACCTCCTTCTTCCTGCGCCGGGAGGTGATGGTCGGGCCGTGGCCGGAAGACCAGATCGACCTGGACCTCGCCATGGAGCGCTACATCGCCAACCGGGCAGGGGTGGTGACCCACCAGTGGGACCCGGGGATCGAGGCGATCTGGCGGCGCCGGTTCGGGGGATTCGGCAACGTCCTCGAAATGCAGCCCTACCCTGTCCTCGAATGGGCCCCCGGTCCCCAGGCCAAGCCCAGCGCGGAGGACGGGATGCTCCGCCTCGTTTGGGCCGGCCAGGTTCCCGGGAGGCTCTCCTGCCCGCCGGCCCTGTTCGATTCCTACTACCTCGGCGAGGCTATGGAACGGCTCCTGGACCAGGGGTTCGCCGTGGAAGCCTTCCAGAACCCCTATTTCTCGGACAATTTCGAGGATGGCAATTTCGTCTACTACGCCGACCTGGGCCACGCCAGGGCCTTCCGGATCCACCCGGGCGTGCCGGTGGACCGCCTCGCCCGTGAACTCTCCCGGTTCGATTTCGGGCTGATCCTGTTCGAGATCGACTTCTCCCGGTCGAACACCACGGTGGAGAAGAACACCTACATGCTCACCAACAAGTTGTTCGCCTACCTGGAGGGCGGAATTCCGGTCCTGGTCAACCGGGAATATGCGGCCATGGCCAGGTTCGTCGAGAGCAACGGCTTCGGCCTGGCCATCAGCTCCGGGGAGATCCGGACGGCCGGGGCGCGGATCCGGAGCTTCGACCGGGTTGCCGCCGGCGAGCGCATCGCCCGCTACGTGCGGGAGCATTCGATGGATGTGGAAATCGGTCGCTGGCTGGCCGCCTATGGGCGGGGCCGGACCGGTGGCGGAGACGATCCGCCGGGGGCTTGCCATGACTGAACGTCTTTATGGAGAATCCAACATGAACTCACAATCGTCCCAGCAGCCTGAGGAACCCGGAACCCGGGAGGCCGCCCCGGGTCCGCCCCGGCTCGACCGGATCGCGCCCGACCTGCAGGATTTCCAGAACCCGCACAAGATCTTCCACCATTTCGACCGGGTCCAGGAACTCCTGGCGACGGGGGATACCAGGCCGGTCCACATGACCATCGGCTTGACCAACTACTGCAACCACAAGTGCCCCTGGTGCTACATCAACTGGAACCAGGCCGGGCGGTTGAGTGAGCGTTCCGGCGGGGACCACACCGGCCAGCGCGTAATCAATGCGGACGACCGGCTGATCGAGGCGATCGGGGAGGCGCGCGAATTGGGGCTGAAGGCCGTGACGATCGTCGGCGATGGCGAACCGACGCTGCACCCCCGTTTCGCCGATATCCTCGAGCGCCTCGCGGGCTTCGGCCTGCAGATCGGCATCTTCACCAACTTCAGCACGCCCCGGCCGGAAAACATCCAGGCCATGGCCAGGCATTGCTTCTTCGTGCGCGGCAGCATCGATGCCGGCTCGGCCGAAGTCCACGCGCGTTCCCACGGCTGCAGCGATTTCGAACTGGTCATCCAGAATGTGCGCCGCCTGCTGGAACTGCGGCAGGGGCAGGGGCGGCCCGTGGTCGGGGTCCAGTACGTGACCAACCAGTGGAACTTCCAGGCCCTGCCCCAGGCGGCGGAGTTCTACCGGGACCTCGGCGTCGACTACCTGACGATCAAGCCCGCCTACAAGAACGAGCTGAACCCCGCCCACCCGGACAACGAGATCGGCCCCCGGGACGTCTTCCCGTTCATGCGCGCCGCCGAGGCGTTCGCCACCGACCGCTACCGGGTCTACGCCAAGTATCCCCAGTTCCTGGAGGTGCTCGACCACGCCACCAACGACGGCCGCTACTACCAGCGCTGCCAGGCCACGCCGCTTTCCCCCTACCTGGACGAGGACGGCAACGTCGAGATGTGCGGCAACCTCAAGGGCCGCGGCTTCACCATGGGCAACATCTACCGGAACACGTTCCGGGAGATCTGGGAATCGGACCAGCGCAAAGCCTGCCTCGCCAGGATCGACCTCCACCGCTGCCCCGCGGGATGCAAGCTGGATCCATTGAACAAGGTCCTGTGGGACGCCTCCGATCCGGACGAGAATGTGGTCCATCCGAATTTCGTCTGAGGGCCGGGGAAGAACGCGCATGGATAACCTCATTCCGAGCTGCCACCTGACCGACCTGTTCCCGGGGATCGAAGGAGGCCATCCGCTCCAGCTCGACAGCAGCCTGTTCCAGTTCGGGCCGGAAGCCATGCCCTTGTATCTGCCCTACGAGTACCTGGTCCTGGCCGCGATCACCCGGCACCTGGCCCCCCGCCGGATCTTCGAGTTCGGCAC
>Ga0316217_10007494_pt1 | contig 10405 bp, 10 predicted proteins | sample 1anoAmetaG_FD_203633 | JGI IMG/M metagenome (GOLD analysis project Ga0316217, IMG submission 203633) | Freshwater microbial communities from Trout Bog Lake, Wisconsin, USA - 1anoA | ecosystem: Environmental > Aquatic > Freshwater > Lake > Hypolimnion/Profundal zone | place: USA: Wisconsin... | reverse complement strand
ACCCCAACCCCTATCCATTCTCCAACACATCCGAATGAACCAACATAATTAGAATATCAATCCACCATGCTTAGAATATATCAACCGGCCATATTTACGATATTAGGGACCCCCATGCCAGAATACTATATGCCATTTAATACAATTAGCCCATCAATAACACCAATCTTGCTATCGCACCATAACAATATACGAATTCCTGCACATTGCAGTATTTCTCATTCCCTCGATGGTTGGATATCGATGGTTGTATCATTTGCGAGTATGTACTTATAGATTTCTGACTGCAGCTCCAGTCCGAGACTACCTGTTTATCCTAGCCAAACCTCATAGTTTCTATAGTTTGGTAGGCGCTGTTATCATTATTTTAGTGCCTTATAAATTCGATAACCAATATAAATTGCGACGAATTGAGAATCCATTAGAGCTACTGCAGAGAATTCCCATTAAAGATCATTTGTCTATTCTAGTGGCATGGCTAGAGCCTATCGCTTTAAGTGGTCTATGCTATGTTATTTTAGCGGGTAAGCCGAGCAGTCTACTGAAAGTTATTTGTAGTTATTTGTAGTTATTTGTAGGTATTTTTAGTTATTTGTAGGTATTTTTAGTTATTTGTAGCGATTTGTACTGGCAAAAATAAAGCAGATCAGGGCTGACGGTGGTCTTCGGGCTCGAACTTGATGATGGTGAGGGTTCTGAAGGGGTTGTCATCGAGCCAGACCTCCCCGTAGGCGTGGTAAGGCTTGATCCAGTTGGAGATGCTGAAGGTCTTCTGGTGGAAGCCCCCGAAGGAGTGGACCGAGAACTGCTTCTCACTCACATACTTGCGCTTGTCAAGGGTGACGAAGGTGAGCTTGATGAGCAGGTTATACTTGAGCTCCTTGAACTTGTAGCCGTAGAACAGCAGGAAGTCCTTCTCGTACTTGATCGAGGGCCCGCGGTAGACCCGCTCGATGGTGTTGAAGTTGAGACTGCGCCAGGTGCTCTCGGCAGTGCTGTTGATCTAGCCGTTGAGGCACTCGATGCTCACCCGCGCCCACAGCACCGCCGACTGGTACACGTTGCTGAGGAAGAACTGCACCGTGTCCAGCTCGTCGCAGGGACGCATGGGGATAGTGGTGATCTAGTTGGAGAAGGTGAGGGAGGTGGACTTGAAGGGTCCGAACATGCCCACCATGAAGTCGTACTTGCCATTGGCTCGCTCTTTGCGCACCCGCTCCTCGAACCAAGGCTGGTCGTCGAGGGAGTCCATGTAGATGTTGACCACGATGGGTTCGGAGAAGATGTCGAACTGGCGCTCGACCTTGTCCATCATGCCCTCCTTGTCGCCAAGAATAATATTCTTGCGAATTATATTGTCGTAATGGGTATTCTAATCTAGCAGCATCTTTTATCTCCAGGCCTTCTGCTTGAGCTTGGACTAGGCGTTGTAGTAGAGCACGGTGTAGAGGTCTCCAGACCGCAGTCTCTTCAGGTACATCCTGAGGAACCTGTTGGCGTTTGCCTGATTGTCCGTGAAAAGCACGAAGACGTGTCGAAGAAGGTCAGGTAGGGGTTCAGGTCAGTGTACCTCCACCCTAGAATCAATCCATACTCCTATTTGTAATCGATTTATAAAATCTGTTTCGCACTCATCCACCAATTAATTATAAACTTTACTGCCACCTTCGCCATTATTAACCACCAGCACTCCCCCACTCACTCCTTTCGGCAGCCAACACCCACAACTCCGCCCACCCACCTCAAACACACTAATTTTATCATTAGACTCCATTCTGGTCGCCATTTCGCAGCCAGCCAATATAACCTTAATATCGAGGTATATTCAAATTACTTGGACTAGATATGCACAAAAAATGCAGGTGGACAGGCCTAGTGATGGCATGTTGCTTCGGGATTGCCCAACAAAAGTTGCCCTTTATATATAGCTCACCCATCCTCAACCAACTAAAGCTCTGTTTACTGATAGACTTACAGATAAGTCATCGGGCCAATGGCTTGATGGGTGTTCAAGTATGGAGTTGATATTTGCGTGCCTGAGGGGGAGCCCAGGAGTGGAGCTGAGTTCAAAAACAAAACATCAATCTCAGTAACTGGATAGCAATTATAAAAAAGGGCAGATGGAGGGTCGATTCTTGCTCTCCTCCACCGCAATGACTTAATAAGATGATTTTGTTATTTTATTGGATTGTATAGTGTGTTCTACAAAAGGTTTAAATCCATTGGAGCGAGTGAATTTCAACTATGAGTGCGAGGAGTGGGTGGTTGGTTTGGGATGCATCGTTTGTGAGAAAGGTACTGTTTTGGGTGGCTGCACCAATCGGAAGGCAAATTTAATCTTTATTAGTTATAAAACTACTTAGAACAATATCACTAAAGCACTTAAAACAAGCTCAAACTCTTGAAAGTCATAAAGCTACAGACGAAATAAAGGTAGAACTAGCGAATTAACCTTTATTTGTAGAATTCAGTGGGCTGAAGTAACTTTATTAGACTTTGGTTGATGGATGCTGTTCGGCTGGAGCATACACAGCTATCTTGAGGACTACAGAGCTGTTAGGTCGCCAAATAGTCTTGCAGATAACGGCTGCCATGCTGTCAACAGGATGCTGAAAGAGACAAGTTCTGGAGTGCCAATTTGCCTATTTTTTGAATTTACTCACTCCAACCATCTGTTAGTATATGTATAGCTGAATAGATGGAAACTGAATTTGTGTTTCGGAAGACTTCTCAAACTCTAACTCACTATTCAGCTCTGCAGAACCAATTCCTATCCAAGTTTAAATAGTTTGAGGATAGCAAGTCCAATCGAGAACCTGGCAGTCAAATTGTGAAAAATACAAGGCAAGCTTCTACCGAACACAATATATTACCTCTTCAAAGACTGACTACAAGCAAACAAGTATTCTTCTCAAATAGTCTAGTTATTTACATCCAACAATCATCAGCTCCGGCCCTCCAGCTATCGACTCAAGTAAACTTTCTTATCGTTATCTCACTAAGCAAGAAACTTGATTTACCACAGTCGATCTCCGAATTCAGCTTATCAAGTAAAGATTAAGTTCGAATAAAAGGGAAAATCACCCAAGTGGGAGCAGTGGGCGAAGTACAAAGTGAAAGCTAATTGAAAATTATGATGAAAAATAGGAACCGCCTTAAAACCAACTTAATGTCAGTAAAAAAATCAACAAAAATGGAGTAAGCCCAGATTTCAAAAGACTTGACCCTTAATGGAATCAGCTTTAAAATCGAGATGGCAGTGACCAGGATAGTTTTATTTGTTTGTTTTGCAGATTACGACTGTCATGTTGCTTCAAGCGTGTCAAAGAGATGAAGTGTAGACCTGAACATTTGTCTAGTTTTGATTTCGTTTATCCCAAACTTGTAAATATATATTGATCAATAATACAACTGAGCTGAAATTAGATTTCAACAGATTGCTCATCCCTAACTCATTAATATCCACTACAATGGCAGTAAGACCTCAACTTCCTTATCTTCTGCATTTTGTGTGGATGTGTGGTTATGTTGATTGTGTTATCCTCTGTGATGGTTTAGTGATAATAATATCAACATGCCAGTCGAACTTAAAAACATCAAGGGAGGAGGTCTTCACTACGTTGCGTACATAATCCCTCACCAAGCGATTTCCAGTCCACAGAGACCAAGCTTTTCAGGGCTGGACTCAAACACTACCGCTCCAATGAGGAAAGACTCATCAAGGGCACCCGCATCTCTCCCAACCACGACTACCACGACACCATTGACTACGAAAGAGTACCTAACCTGTAACTTAGGGCTGCATCGTCCACTCCCGCTCCAACTCCAACCAATACTTCAACTTCCACTTCATGTATGGAGGTTTCAAAAAGTGGGTGGTTGACCGATACTTCGTGGGGTCACTCTACAGGAACGGATTCAGAGCGATGTGGTTCCCCGCTTTGGTCTACTACGTCTGTAAATATGTCGCAATGCAGTTGGGTGCTATCACATGCGTCTCTACGACAACGCAGCTCACGACTTCTTCTACTTCTCAGATTGAGAGTGATTAATCATAAATTATCAACTCACTGCTTCCTGTGCACAACCTACCAGCTTAGAAGCATCTTTGTATCATTTTCCGACTACGCTTGTCTTTTCTGTTCGCTTTGTTTGGCACTTTCCTCAGATTTGGCTTTCCTCAGAGAAACTCTGTCCAGAAGAATTTTAGCCACATGCCTTAGTTCTGTTTCGATAATGAAGCCAAGATTAGTGAGTTGTGAATAAGGCAATTCTATGCTTATAAGTTCTTTTCTTCAAATTTGATTCTTGTTTTTTCTTGGCTGAAATTTCGTTCGTCAGATGGTGATTTCCGATAAATTTTGTTGTTTGCTTTATTTGGAGGATTCTTAGGATCCAACCAATTTTGTAAGAAACTAGAATCTAGCAAAGTTAACGATTTCAAATAGTTCTATACAAAATGCAAGCAAAGTATGCTGCTATTGCTGTTGATTCAAGCAAAGAGATCAAACCGCCAGATGATGATTTTCTCATGTTGTTTAAGAGTTCTTGAATCAAATCTTATAATAACTCCTCAATCAATTGCCTCAGCTTCTGAAATAGCTGTGAGGTTTAAAATAAAAATTAGTGATTCCCCGCAGAGTGGGCTTTTACATCCTTCTAACAAATAAGTCTACATTCTAAGCATCAAAAATCAAATAATTGCAGCTTCCCAGAAAGTCTAAGGACACTTTAAAGGTTAATTGGGTCAGAGACCCTCAGCATCTCTTTCACCTTCGTTGATTATTCTGCAGAAAGAGGCTTTCTCCCAACTACAGCTTTCAGCCAAGGATAGACCCAAAGTTTACTGCCTGATCCAGTATATGCAATGAGACGGTTGAAAAGAATAGTCGAACTGCTTTCCACCCAACTATTCACCACAGCCTAAATCTACTACATAGGATACTACATTATGGTATTTATACTGGCTTCGAAAGGATTAGCTCCATCTATTAATCTGTGCCCGAAAGCACAGTTTCTAGGAGTAAAGCTTTTTCGGAGTTACTAGTTGTAGTTTTTGCAGATTCTTGATGCTTTGCAAGGAGAAGGAAGGTGAGTGATTAATGTTGGGTTTCTTTAGATGATTTCGATTTTTTGGGGGCTAGTTGGGATCTAGGTTTTCCGGCTCTGGCCATTCAACAATTATTAAAATCAATTATACTAATTATTTTTCTTTATAAAGCCTTTAACAGACTTTAAATATTTAGACCAGACCATAGAAAACGACTTAATTACTTCTTCTAAAATCTTTAAATACGTAAGCATTATCGTTAGCGATTTAAGGTTCTTTGGAAACTGCTATACTGGGTTCTTGATGTAGTTAAGGCTTCGTTTGGGATAGTGCCAAATTGAGTTCTAGCTCTATTTCCCCCAATTTTATAAATGATCAAAGCAACTGCTTAAATGGTGCAGACTACTACTTGCTGATATAAAATTTATTATTAAAATAAAGCCATGGCTGAAAATTAAGAAAGCACCATCATAAAGGACAAACTGGCTGAGGAACTCTCATAAGGATATTAATTTCAGTTGGCCAACTATTAAGAGGAAGAATTTGATTGCGATCTGGATCTAGAAGAGAAATACTTCGAAAAACTCAAAGAACAAAGGAAAAGAGTAATCATTTTTACCTACTCAGATTTAAGAACTCTCTTAGCTGCATCACGACTACGAGGAGAAGCTGCAAAAGGAGATCGACAAAAATAAGAGTCTGAGAGATGAGATAGAAAGGCTGTCATCTCACAAAGAGTACCAAGTTCGTTACAACTAAACTGTCATCAATCTACAGAGCATTTCACAAGAGAACAAAACACTCAAAGAGCAGAACTAAGATCTCAAGCAACAAGTTTACCAATCCTCCCTAGACAAGACAAGCCAAATCCAAAAACTCAAACTAGAAGTCTCTCTCCTTAGAGACAAGTAGTCAGCCAAGATCTAAAGCCTAGAAGAAGAGCTATACAGCAAGCAATAAGAAATCGACAAATTGACAAGGTAGTTCCGAGGGAAGGAAAAGTAATATCAAGAAAGCATATCTAACCTCAGAATAAAGTTTGCCAATCTTTAGAGTTAAAAAGATGAGGCAGTAAGACTTGAACAAAGGAAAGTCTAAAAACTCTAGAAGGAGCTCATATTTAAGAGCTAAAACTACACATAGTCTCAACTAAACAACGAATCTTTACTGAAAGAACTGAACAGATCGAAGTAGGAAAACTATCGTTTGAATGGCTTAATAGCTTCCAAAGATCTTTAGCTCAAATCTCTCAACTAAAAGTTAAAGAAGCATATGTACACCTGCAGGAAGGAATCGGCCAACAAGTAAAAAGAATGCCATGAACTGAAGTAGTATTTGAGGAAATACGAAAAAGAAGCCAAAGATAGCTGTTCTGAGGCAGATAGCCTTAGGACTGAAGTCAAGAAAATAAAGGATACTATCTAAATTGAAAAAGCTAGGCTATAGAATGATTTCTTAAGGGAGAGAAAAGATCTGCAAGCTACCATTGCTCAACATATTCGAACGATTGAGTAGCTGCTTGAAATAAAGAACGTACTGATGACAGAAAAAAGCAAGTTGCAGGCCATCCTTAAAAAGAAGACTGATTGCGAAAACAAAAGACTGAACTTCCTGAAAAGTGAGTGGAAGGAAATCAACAAACTCGAGAAAGTGATTGACAAAATAATCGACTGAGTTACTGATTGTTAGATTGTTCAATTATAGGATCCATCATCAGAGAGGTCAGAGTTTGGCCTTCGGGTACTTGAGAATGAACTCAGGAGTGATGGATTTGATCGAAGTGGCCCCACAAAGCATCATCGTCGTTTTCAGCTCATTTATCAGAAGGTCGAAGGCGTGGGAAACTCCCTCCTCCCCGAAAGGCACACTAAACAGGAAGCCACGTCCCACGAAAACGAAGTCCGCCCCCAGCGCCAGGCACTTGAAAATATCGGAGCCCGTTTTGATGCCTCCGTCAATGTAGACCTCCATCTTGGACTTTATGGCTGAGTAGGGAAAGAGTTACAGCTGATTTTCCTGCGGATGGCGGGGAGGGCGTAGATGGTGGCCGGAGAGGTGTCGAGCTGCCTCCCTCCGTGGTTCGAAACCCAGATTGCGTCAACTCCGCAGCTCTCTGCAATGGGTATGTCTTCGGGACTGATGACTCCTTTGAGGATAATCTTTAGGGTTGTTTGGCTTTTCATCCATTTTATGTCATCCCACGTAATGTTTTTCTTTAGTTGGTGAACAAGCGACTTATCTATGTTTTCAGGATCCACCAGACTATAAGAATATCCTAACTCCCTTAAAAACTACAAGTTCAATGAAGATCGGAAAAAATTTCTCACTTCTTGCCTCCTCTTCCCAAATGTTTGAGTGTCTACTGTGATAGCTAAAGCCTTAAAGCCTCTTTTCTAAGCCAATCGAATTACTTCAATTGTGTATTCTGCATTTTTCATGAAATATAATTGAAGAATCTTGAATCCTGAGGGATTTACTGTAAGGACATCCTAAGATTTGGTGGTGCTACCCATACTCAAACTAAAAGCCGTTTTCCTTTTGGCGGTTTAGGCAGCTAGTATGAGCTATCCTTTGGGGTGGAGCATCTTTTGTAACGAAAAAGGTGCTATTCCAAATGGCAAATCGACTTCTTCCCCTAAAAGGGAAGTTTTCATGGAAAGATTCTCCATATCGATGAGCACTCTCGGTGCAAGGTAAATGTTCTTGAAAGCGTTAATATTATTCTTGAGAGTTATTTCATCGTCACTGCCTGATGAAAAAAAAGAATAAAATTCTGGTTGAATCTTTTCCTTTGCAAGTACTTGATAATCCTCAATGGAAGTAACAACTTTCTTGATTTACATAGGTTGAAAAATTTATATATAATCAACTTTCAGCAAACAAACCTTATACTTTCTCAGTGTATTATAGAAAAGTAAAATGGAAACAAAGAAGAATTCATAACGACTGGGATGTGGAGGATAGATTCATATAGAAACAAAAAAAAATCAAAAATGAAAAATTAAAACGAAAAAGCAAAAATGAAAAAAACACAAAATTAGTCGTTCAGAAAGTGGAAATCAAGTTCAGAACACTGAATTTCCTGAAAAGTGAGTGGAAGGAAATCAACAAACTCGAGAAAGTGATCGACAAAATAATCGACTGAGTTACTGATTGTTAGATTGTTCATTTGTGGGACCCATCATCAGAGAGGTCAGAGTTTGGCCTTCGGGTACTTGAGAATGAACTCAGGAGTGATGGATTTGATCGAAGTGGCCCCACAAAGCATCATCGTCGTTTTCAGCTCATTTATCAGAAGGTCGAAGGCGTGGGAAACTCCCTCCTCCCCGAAAGGCACACTAAACAGGAAGCCACGTCCCACGAAAACGAAGTCCGCCCCCAGCGCCAGGCACTTGAAAATATCGGAGCCCGTTTTGATGCCTCCGTCAATGTAGACCTCCATCTTGGACTTTATGGCTGAGTAGGGAAAGAGTTACAGCTGATTTTCCTGCGGATGGCGGGGAGGGCGTAGATGGTGGCCGGAGAGGTGTCGAGCTGCCTCCCCCCGTGGTTCGAAATCCAGATTGCGTCAACTCCGCAGCTCTCTGCAATGGGTATGTCTTCGGGACTGATGACTCCTTTGAGGATAATCTTTAGGGCTGTTTGACTTTTCATCCATTTTATGTCATCCCACGTAACGTTGTTGCTTAGTTGGTGGATGAAAGATTTCTCTGTGTTAGTAACATCATTCATCTTGTAATTGAAACCTAGCTCACCGAACAACTACAGATTTACAGAAGGTTGAAAAACATTCCTTCGATCTTGCCTTCTTTTTCCAAATATCTGAGTGTCAACTGTCACAGCTAAACCCTTAAAGCCTCTTTTCTAAGCCATCCTAATCACTTAGATTGTGTATTCTGCATTTTTTAGAAAATAGAGTTGGAGAATCTTGATTCCTGAAGGATTCGCAGTTAGGACATCTTAAGATTTGGTGGTGGTAAGTATGCTCAACCCAAAAACAGTTTTCCTTTTGAAGGCCTAGGCAGCTGGGATAAGTTATCCTTTGGGATGTAGCAGCTTTTGCAAAGCAAATGGTGCTACCCCAAACGGTAGATCAACTTCTTCCCCCAAAAAACGCGTCTTCATTGAAAGGTTCCCTATATCGATGAGTACTCGAGGAGTAAGGTAAATGTGATTGAAAGCCTTAATGTTATTCCTGAGGGTTATTTCATCATCACTGCCCGAAGTAAAGTAGGCATAGGACTAAGCTCCAATTTTTTCGCGAGCAAGTTTTTGGTACTCCTAGATTGAAGTAGCTCTTTGAATGTGAGACATGGCTTAATATCAAGTTTGATATAAAGAAATTGCAGTCAAATAAAAGTAAAAGACATCTATTCGATCCTGTTGAATCCTTACACTAATTCAAGTTGATTGCTTTTTCCCAGGTTTACGGTAGAGCCATTTTCGTTCCTCTCTTGTCCTAAACTAATGAAACAAGATTTTTATGAATCCTCATATTTAATTAGTCCCAAATATAAAATGTTTCGAGGCTATTTTCCTGCTTCACTTTTCTACATGATAAGTGCATCCATTGCTATCACAAGCTTAGTCGTTATTTACTACCAGTCTCAGATCTACCATCAATAGCCTCCTTTTCCACATCAGTTCATCAGCATAGTGGCTCAACATTATCCGGAATTCGTGGTGTTTAGACTAGCCACCATTGCTGGAGCTGTTCTCATCTCTTTGGGCTGGTTTACTAACCATTTCTTCCTTCAGACAGTCGCCTTGGAAAGTGGCATCAACTTGAAAGGATATTATGCCGAAGTTCCATTGATATTGGGACTGATTGGCTGTATGCTACTTATGGGAAACACAGCAACAATAGACACTGGGATAATGGATGAAAATGCTCACACCTTCTTCGCTAGTAACTTTTTTAAAGTTACGCTTTTGGCTCAAATCTTGAACACGGTAATTTGCACTCTATTGAGCAAAAAGACAAAACTCATCAGCACATACAACCTTTATGCAAAGTACTTTGTTATTTTCCTTTTGATCTTGCAGGGAATAGACGGCAGCATAAAAGAGCTTTTCATGGGCTTAGGTAGCGACAAAGATAAATTTTTGGAGTGGACTCTAACAGCAACAGTAATCAGCATGTTTCTTTCGTTCGGAGCAGATGTTCTCAAGTATGAATTTGAATTTGTTGACACCTCAAATAAGGGGCAGCTCACGATTAATGAAGAATAAAACTTAATTCGTGCCTCTTCTCTTGAATGATTACAAAAGAATTATATTCAAATTTTTATTCAACTAAACTTTTATTTAAAAGATAATAGGCGCAGCAATATTAATATGGTCTAAGTTGCCTAA
>Ga0316217_10007493_pt1 | contig 10405 bp, 14 predicted proteins | sample 1anoAmetaG_FD_203633 | JGI IMG/M metagenome (GOLD analysis project Ga0316217, IMG submission 203633) | Freshwater microbial communities from Trout Bog Lake, Wisconsin, USA - 1anoA | ecosystem: Environmental > Aquatic > Freshwater > Lake > Hypolimnion/Profundal zone | place: USA: Wisconsin... | reverse complement strand
AATATGAACTTAATATGCCATCTTTTCAATTTCAAAGTCTTCCTTACATCATCGCTGAGACGTAGTTTGATTTATAGTTTTAATACCTTAATGACTTGTTTGCTACCATTTTGAACAATTATATGATATTTTTACAAAAGGTTTTACTGGTTTATTGTGAATGCTTGTTGAATCGATAAAAAAATAATCAAAACTTCGATGTGAATTTGAATGATAACTTAGTAATCATAGTTAACCCTCATATTCCATCTAAAAGAGCATATCCTGATAAAACTTATTATTTCAAAGCTGGCATAAATTGACACACATTATCTAATCTTTAGAAGCTAATTTTAAGATAACAAGTAGTTATACAGCAGAAAGGCTCGCCAAACTTTGTGACCTTCTTCTGAAGAACTACTGAAAGGGAAAATGTTAGAGTCAAATGAATAAATCTCAACTGAAGTATTGTAGAGCATGAGTTAATTAGGCTCATAGAGTAAATAGAATTATAAATTCTATTAAAGAACAAAGAAGCATGCAGTTAGATAGCAGAATCATCGCCAAATCATCAATCGAACTCAATACAGCCCTTTTGCGCTCATTCGACCATCCATTCCAGATTGTAGACTCCAGTAGCTATTCTTTCTCATCTTTATGCTAGCAAATAGCAACTTTGGGCATCAATGCCAATTAATCTTAAGTAGGGATGGAGTCAGGAGCCGTTTGCTTTGTCACATTAAATGTTGCATTTAGGTTGGAATACTGTTCACATTTATTATCAAAACTGGGGAAGGACTGGAAGTATATGCTATCGGAATTTGATCCTAGAGATGGGACTATTAAGTAGATAGCAAAGTAAACAGACAAAAACCAATTTGATAACACATATATATTAGAACTGGCTAGAGGCTAAAAAAATTCAATAAAAATCTATTTTCTGCCGATCAGATCAGCAAGCCACCCCAACAGCAACTCACGCGCCATCCGAGAAAGCCTCAAATTATTCAGAGTCATACGCTCATATTTATCTTTCAAATAGCAGCTGGAAAATAACTTTTATCTCCAAGACGATTTTTGCTTGGATCTTAGTCAATATCTTTACTTGGAAAGAGTAGCTAAAATTCATTTTGTGTTGAATTTGGAGGGAGATTAGACTGATAATAAGATTCTACAGAATTTAGGCGAAATCAAGCTGCCTCCATTGTGGCTTCAGAAGCAATAATGGCAACTAAAGAAGCAGTAGATATACTGTTTGCAGAGGGATGAGTGGCTAATATTAAAAGACCTTAGAAGAATTAAAAGTCAGACGCTAAATCCCATCAATTAGGTACGAGCACTTACAAATCTAAATTAAGAGCGATACTAGGATATGAATATTGAAAATTTAAAAAAATTAAAAGCCTAGGGTCTGAATGAAAAAATCAAAGAGCTCAAGTAACTATAATATGTTATGACTGAGCTGGACATCAGATTGCATTAGCTCCAGAACAGAAGAAGAGTATATTAACTTGAGAAGAGCTAGTTGCTAAAAACTCATCATAAACAAACCATGCACCTGAAAAAGGACATGAATGCTTTGCAAAATCAACAATCCATCTCTAGATTTTATGGAAGTCAGCGTATGTACAAACCTGCCAAACAAAGCTCCAAAAATTTTACTATTAGTATTGCTAGGCAGGTCAGCAAAAAGATTAAGTCCTAGGATGAGAAATTATAAATACATACTAATAAGATTGGCAACACAAATAGATTTGAAAGCTAGCTTGAGAAATAAAATGAGACAAGGCTTAATGGATACAAATTTGCTGAGAAAAAGTTTGCTACTGTTATTAAAGAAGGTTTTTCTGCAAGTCAGCAGGCTGATAGATATAAGATGAGAGAAGAGTACCAAAACTTGGTTATTAATGCAGATTTCGAGGCGGAAAAGAAACTGCAGGCTGAACAGAACAGATACCTGAATGCAACAGCGGTCTTGAGGAGGCTGATAGAAGCAAATGAAGACTCAAATAGCTAAGCTTGATTATAATAATACTGTTAGTGCTATCAAAATTTACTATCAACCATTCTTTATTGATTCCACATAGCTACTCTTTATGTCACAGCAATATCAATTCTGAAGGGTCAACAAGTAGCCATATGGTTGGAGGATATAGCTGAATACAGTAAGTTTGTTAATTGAGCTATGGAATCCCTTTGTTATTCTATTTTTAACAAATAGTATGATAGATATGTAAAATTCATTGAATTGACCTTCAAGTTTGTTTAAATACATTTTATTTTTTGCCCTTTAGCGTCTTCATAAATAAGCTGCGATAGGCCTCATCGGTTTGCTCTTTCTTCGCCAATTTTAAATTATTAAAGTTAACAGTATTATTCCCAATACTCATATTATCGGTCTTCCCTTTCTGTTCCTTCAGTTCGACGTTGTTCTTCTCTATGACGATGGCGGCAAACATATTTTTGATCTACTCCGTTTTGCGAAGCATTTCTGTTTCTCTCTTGCCGTTAGCCTCCTCCAGGGAAGCAAATTTGTCCAAAATGTCTTTATTCTTCTCTTACAGCTTTTCATAGTTGTTGTTTGCTATCATAATCAAGTCTTTTAGATAGGTGTTTTCGAGTCTTAAGGTTTTTATTTCAGCTTACAACAACTATCTCTTGTTCTTTTAGATCTAATAACTTGCAGAAATTTCGCTGAGTTGTGCACATTTCTGCTCTAGAGAGTTGTCTCTTTACTCATCTGCGGTTTTGAGGAAGCTGAACATTGCCATTAGCTGTTTATAGCGGCTTCTTTACTTTTATAGCTCACAGATGATCTCTAAATTGCGTCTCTCTAAACTTTCCGAATACAACTTCAGCTATCTCAACATCTGGTAGATCTATTTCGCGTTGTTTTTATATACAAATTCTCCATTGCTTTCGTGGTTGGTGAGTTGTTGCGAGACGCGATCGAACTAGAGGATGGAAATGGGAGATTCCGAGTGAAACTAATGCGCTTATTATCCAGCGGCAAAGCAGATGGGCAAAGAGGTCTGGTCCATTGAATTATTTTCGGAGAACGATTCTTAGAAAGGGTTAAGCATAACGGTTATTATAATATCATCAGAAGCACTGTTAAATATCAAATGGCAATAGCCAATGTATATCTTAATTGATTAACTTAGTTGATTCAAATTTAAATATATTTAAATTATCTTATATCATGTAAGGCTCAGCACCCCAGCCCGTCAAACAGGCAGCTTACAACAAAAACTAAAAAAGCAAGGATGTTCGCACCACCAACATTCAGGCAGCGAAAGGTAAGCAGTTTGTCATCTAGCTGTGGCTGATTGCATCAGAACAAGCTTAGGTCCCAGGGGTATGGACAAGATGATACGCGATTCGAGAGGAGAGACTCTTATAACTAACGATGGAGCTACTATTCTTCAGAAGCTGGATGTTGTACACCCTACTGCTAAAATGGTAGTTCTTTTGTGACCTAGTTGGTGGAGATATCCAAAGCACAAGATGTTGAGGCTGGAGATGGAACTACTTCAGTGGTAGTATTAGCTGGAGCCCTTCTGAAGGCGGCTGAATCCCTCTTAGACAAAGGAATACATCCTAACATCATTTCTGAAGGTAATTTTGATTTTAACTCAGGATTCCAAAGAGCCTTGGATAGATCACTTTAGATCATCAAAAACGATTTATCTATTCCTGTGGATATCTCCCATAGACAAACACTTATAGAGTGTGTCAATACCTCACTCAGCTCAAAAGTTGTGTCTGCGAACAGCTAACTATTTTCTCCCATGGCTGTTGATTCAGTCCTCAAAATCATTGATCCACAAACTGCTGTAAACGTAGACTTAAAAGACATCAAGCTTGTCAAAAAGTTAGGTGGTACTATCGACGATACTGAGCTGATTGAAGGTATTGTTTTTGACAAATGTAAGCCAAGTTCTGCAAGTGGAGGTCCAACTAAGATCTAGAATGCTAAAATCGCTGTGATTCAGTTCCAAATCGCAACTCCGAAGACTGACCTGTAAAACAGTGTGATTGTTAAAGACTATCAAGCTATGGACAGAGTTATGAAAGAGGAAAGAAAGATTATTGCAGAGATGGTGAAAAAAATCGTTGCTTCTGGAGCCAACGTGCTTCTCATTCAAAAAAGCATCTTGAAAGATGCCACAAACTAGCTTTCACTTCACTTCTTAGCCAAAAAAGGGATTATGGTTGTTCAAGATATTGAGAGGGATGAGGTTGACTTCATTTGCAAATCTATCAATGCAGTGCCAATCGCTCATATTGACCATATGTCTGCTGATAAATTTGGATCAGCAGCTGTTTGTGAGCAAACTCGTCTTGCTGACGATACTAAAGTCTTCAAAATAACTGGGCTCAAATCTTCAAAAACTATTTCTGTCTTAATCAGAGGATCAAATCCTTTGGTTATTGACTAAGCTGGAAGATCTTTCCATGATGCTCTTTGTGTGATTCGATCTTTAATCAAGAGTAGAGGGTTAATTACTGGTGGAGGCTCAGCTTAGCTTTAAATCGCCACACGTTTGCTTGAAGAAAGCACAACTGGAAAAGGTCTTTAACCGATCATTTTTAGAGCTTACGCTTAGGCTTTGGAGATTATTCCTTACACACTTGCAGAAAATGCAGGAATGAGCCCGATTAACGTTGTGACTGAGCTAAGAAACAAACACGCAAAAGGATAAAAATACTGCGGAATAAGTGTCAAAAAGGCAAGTCTAATTGATATGAAAGACGAAAGAGTTCTTCAACCTGCTTTGGTCACTCAAAGTGCTCTGACTTTATCAACATAAGTAGTAAGAATGATCTTAAAGATCGATGATGTCGTCATGACTGCACGCTGATTGATGTATAGACTTAAATAAGTAAGCTTAACTATGAGTTAAATAGGTGTAAAATTATATTCTAAGGATCATTATGCAAACTAAGGATTTAGGTTATCTTTAGTCGCTTCCAAGCCTTCCTTTTTGTTTCTAAAAAGTAGCTCTTTGTAGGCCTTGATCGCATGACCGTAAGTAGGGTTATTAGCCAATTTATAACTTCCCAAAATATTCACTTTTTGTATTCTGTCACTAAACTGGTGGTTTTCAATGGCTGCCCATTGAAGAGGCATCTAGAATTCATCTTTGCAGCAGTTGGCCAACCCGGAAAAGAAGTTAATCAAAGTATAATCAATAATGATTATTACTGCAAGTAAAACAGGTTCAGCGAGCATCAGAGCGTCTGCAAAAATACGATCAACTGAGTTTTGGAAGATGGCTAATTTGAGACTGAAAATTGGCGCATCACTAGCGAAAATACCAGGTGTGGTGTGACTCCAGATTGAGAATAAGCCATGGGCAAGTATGATAAAAGGTAGGAAATTTATGATAGATTAGTTGAGTGTTTAATCTGCTGCTATTTTCACTGAATATTTGAGTAGGATTGTCTTCTTGCAGATGAAGATCCAGAACATGCCTATTGTGATGATCGGAATAGTTAGAGGTAAAAGACCGCTGTAAAGAACTCCGATAAACAATATCAACATAACATTGGCTGATTCCTCAGCATACTAGAATTAAAGACTTGTTAGTTTTTTATTGGCTTATTTTTGAATCATGGGATTTTATTTATCATTATTCTCGCATTTAGATTTGGTCCTCCAGTTTTTGAAGCAGCTTTTAAAGGAAAAGATGATGAGATCAATGAAGGGAGAGACCAGACATCCGATAATCAAAAAGTTGATGTAATAAGGAGAAATCAAGGCGTACCAATCAGAATCAAAATCTTTGAAAAGAGATAAGTTATTAAAGTCTATGAAATTTATGAACTTTAAGTAAGAAACGAATTCTACGTTTAGTATGTCTCCATTCAAAAGCAGAGGAATTATTGCAGCGTTTATGAAGTTTGATATAAGTGCTCCCCAGAAAATAAACAAATATTCTTTTGGAATGCTGTTAGGTCTCAAGAGACGCTTAGCTATAACTCCAATTATTATTCCTAGAATAATATTCGTAACTGAAGATACGACTGAGGCTGATATCTGAAGCCCATTAGTTATAAGTACTTTATTAGACACAGAAGCACAAAAAGCTCCAATGGTGGCATCAGTATAGATACTGGCAATATTAGCATTGCAATAGCAGTAAGTTAAGGCATCAAGACTCATAGAAGATTTCATTGTTTGGATTGTTTGGATTTGATTAGCAACAGTGCCAGTTGGTGGGTCATAGTTTTGACAGGAAGATGTGGTCGAAACATAAAGAGTACAAAAGCCAATCATCGATGATGTTACTAGTATAGCTAGGACGACGAAAAAGAGTGAAAAAAACCATCTTACAAATCTTCCTAAGTCTGAAATATCGATATTTCTCCAATTTATTTACTCTGGTCTGCTAACTTTGGCATTTCTTAACATGACTGGGAACCTTTGGAGGAACATTAATCTTTAGGGAGGATGAGGAACACAGCAAATGGCTCTTTGGAAAGCTGAGCCCAAAGTATTTTGCAATTTGAACCGTTTGCAATGATTAAGAAATGCCATTTTAGCTTTAAGAGTGCGGAAATGAATGAAGGCATACAAAGGCTAAAAGGCCTGAGCAATGGTTTGTATTTAGCTTTAAATTTACTCCAGTTTTTTCTCTTCTTTTTCGAATTTCTCAGCGCTTTTTCCTGTTTGCTTGATGATCTGGTGCTCCCTCTCAACGATTTCAATTTGCTAATCGTACTAAACAAACCTATCAAAGTTTCCGAGATAGTTGTAAACAATCTATATTTCATAGGATCCTTTGTAGATATTATCAATATAGTTTTTCAGCTCTTTCTACAAGGTCTGGATATTTGTTGTTTAGTCTGCAAAGTTTTATACAGTCACCACATAGTTTACTGGGTTGACGATTTTGTGGTCTTTCTCCATCTACTAAATGATTGAGTTATGGAAAGATCTCCAATTCATCCAGAAAATCAAAAGTATAAACATGCTTAGGAGGTCGCAAACGGTGGTGATTAAATAGCTTTGACGGTCACCATTCTCAATATGACCTAAACTGAATTTGGCTAAAGTTGTTGAGTAAGAAGTTGATGTGTATTGGCTCATTCCAGTACCGTTGTAATTTTCTACTAGAGCAAATATCAACACAGCACTCATTAGGGTCAGAGCGATGGTAAGTCTTTTCAAAAATTAGAAAAACAGGTACACTCCAAGACCAAATTATTTGAGTTCCTAGTTGCTATCCCATATCGACATTGGCTCATAGTCAAAATGTCCGTCAGCACTCTTAGTCTTGATTCTGTAGCTTTGAGTATTTTCATATTCGAGGGCTTTCACGTAATTTGCCATTTCATAACCCGCCTTGATCTTCTTGTTCTTTATGCGACTTGGAGAGGATAGGTCACTTTACATCATTTTGGAATTTCGCATGGATTAATTCATAGGCTTTGTAGGGCTTGCATTAGTTGTACTGCTGTCTCTAGCTAGGTTTTCAGGCCGGTTGTAACGAGTTGAAGGGTTGATGGGAGGAGGCTGCTGATAAGCAGGAGCATTTTGGTATTGAGATGGTTTGGGGTTAGTAGGTTAGTTGTTTCTTTGAGGTTGTACGTTGTTCCTTGGTCCGTAATTGAGCTACACCCTGATGGGTTCGAGCTTAATGCTAGTTTTGCTTGGCTTCTGCTGGAATGAAATATTTTAGCTGCTTCCATCGAGATCAGCTTCCATATTGAAGGCGCGAGGGTTGATGATTTTGACTTCTGAATAGCTGCTGAGTTCTTCTGCCATCTTACCTTTCAATAATAAAATTATTAGCTAACGCCTAATAAAATTAACATCTGAGCGTACTTTTTTATAATTTGGCAAGTTATGTTAATCCATGTAAACTTAAATTTCGACTCCGTTTTTCAGCAATCGCCATATTATCAAATAATATGGGAAATCAAAACTCTTGCTGTTCACAACAGCCACCCACCACAAACCCTCTTTTTACACTTGCAGGTTCCGTTTCTGTCGAGAAGCCTGTATCTCTCACAGAGCACCAGCAAGCCTTTCTCAATTCGCAAAGTTTCTTTTGCTAACTCAGATCTATTCCCAAAATAATTAAAAAAACTTACCACCCTTAAAATGAGCGAAGATCATCTATTTGAAGGTTAATTGGATGAAGTATGAAGATTGGTAAATAGAGAGGAAATCCGATGGGTTTTGCCATTTTTAAGCAAAAAAACTAGCAATCTGTTTTTTATGGTAACTTCAATTAATTGGGCACTGAGGACAGTAAACTGTATTATGTTTTGCCTGACGGATCTTACTTCGCGGGTAATCTACTGACTTAAGCTAAAATATAGGGTGAGTATGTCCAACCTTAGCATAAATATCGTTATTAAGGCTAACTGTAACATAGCCCGAACCAATCGTTGAGGTACATTCCTCATGGGAAAGGTACCTAAGATAAAACGGGCTCATATGTTTTTAGTGGGGAGTTTAATAACGGAAAAAGGGTGAAGGGCAAATTGCAATGGGCCTAAAGAAACTATGGCTACTAATATGAGGGATCATTTGATTAAAATGAGTTATTTACTAGAAAAGGTAAAGTTCTCTCTTAATTAGGAGTTTTAAAAGAGGAAACTGGAACATATACAGGCGATTTCGTGCAGGGTAAAAAAGAAGGATATGGAAGATACAACTATTCTGGAGGCATGCTTTTTGAAGGAGAGTACAAAGACGGGAAGAAAAATGGTACTGGAAAGCTGTATAATTACGACGGGAGCATTAGCTATGAAGGGTAATTTAAAAATGGACTGCCGCATGGGAATGGTGTGGCTTATTCTTAACAAACCAGTGTAAAAACATAGTTTTACGAAGGAATTTCAAAAGAAAATCACATAATACTGGACTAAGATTTCAATCTGTTGTAGCTGGCTGAAAAATTTGAATCTCTATGATGATTTTAGCAAACTAATTAATTAAACATTGTTCTGAGCTGAATCACTATTCTTTTGCCACCTACTTAAGAGCCTTTTCCGCAGCTTCTTTGTTGTATCCTTGTATGGTTTTAAGCAGAGCCTTTGCTTGAGGATTAGTTTCGAAATGTTTTCGGACGGGTTCGATTAGTTCGTTAATCACTTTTGCAACAGCTGGCTTGACGTCTCCAGGATGAAGCTTTCCCTCAGCGAAATCAGCAGCCAATTATTAAAAGGACTTGTAGACTCTAAATAGTATAAATGTTACTTGTTTCCTCCGTTTTATGCGTTCCTTATGATTTAGAGTGAATCTCTGGCACCAAAAATGATGTTTTTGCAGTAATCGAGAATAGGATTGCCTTCGATAATCTTTTCAGGGCAAAAGGCTTTCTTGATCTTTCTCTTAACGTCTTCAGCCGAATCTTCCATGAATATAGCTGAGTCTGGATTAGATTTAGCCATTTTCTACTGACCTTCTAAGAGTCCGCTCACCATACCGTGAGAAACTATGATTGGCTTATCTTTGTTAGGATCCACCATTTCTATCGCCAACATGTTGACCTTCCTTTGGTCTACTCCCAACTGGCAGATATCAACGTCCAAGAAGAAGACATCTGTGCACTGCATGCAAGGATAGAACAGCTGAGAAACCTTCAATTGGTCCGATTCCTTCTTTCCCATGATTGTTGCGCATTTTTGGATTCTGGCAATCGAATTTCTGCAGGCGATGTTCATGACCTGTAGCCAATATTCATTCGATCTTTTGTTGATTTATTCGGAGGCCCACAAGAATTTGACATTCGACATCTTCATGCCCACAGCCTTCCAAACCTCAATAAAATATTTTCCGACCGTCCTGATCTTTTCAAGATCTCCATCAAATTTGCCATTCAACATAGCGAAGTAGTCAGCAATCCAGAAGATAAAGATTGCTCCTGCATCTACCATTTTATTGACGTTGATGGCCCTCAGCAACCCTTGAGCAATATGGATTCTCCCTGAAGGTTCAAAACCATCATAACATCTAACAAACTCCTTTTTCTGCAGTCTTTCTCTAATCAACTCCTAGCCAACTACCTCAGCGCCTACTGATTTGATTAGTTCTACTCTTTTCTCCAAGGGAAGTCTAGCTCATGAGATGAGTACAGAGAAGGTATGGGATCGAAGAGGCTGTTTACGTTTTCGTCTGGAGCAAAGTCCTCTATTTTTTCGGCTTTTGGAGGGTCAACGTCGTAGAAGCTGATTCCTCCAGTTGTCCAGTCAATCCTTGTCTGCATAGCTATAAGATAAAAGAAATATCATATTTAAATGCAATATTGATAAATTAGCAAAACTAGAGTTCTGTATCAATTCTTTAATTCGATGGTCAACCATATAGTTTTTCAAGATCATATTCGAATAACGGCTAAGGTGAAGGTCTTTCAATAGATCTGCATAAAACAGGCAGCTACGGTTAAAGCTGTCCTTTTAAGGCTCT
>Ga0316217_10007491_pt1 | contig 10408 bp, 12 predicted proteins | sample 1anoAmetaG_FD_203633 | JGI IMG/M metagenome (GOLD analysis project Ga0316217, IMG submission 203633) | Freshwater microbial communities from Trout Bog Lake, Wisconsin, USA - 1anoA | ecosystem: Environmental > Aquatic > Freshwater > Lake > Hypolimnion/Profundal zone | place: USA: Wisconsin... | reverse complement strand
GGCAGAACCTACAGCGCCCGCCGTTGATCTTTTTACCATGCCCATTCTTTTCGCAATAATTTGCTGACTTAATTGCACCGACGAATCATTTAATGTGACCATCATGATCTTCGACTTGTTTTTGGCTATGTTATCTTCAATACCCACAAATAGCTTGTTACCATTTAGCTGACACCCACCGGCATGCCTGAATGGGAGGTCGGCTATTTTTTGCAGATGTTTAATGTTTCCTTTGTTTTTTGAGGGATCTTGTATGGCAAGGAGATAATATGAAATGCTGCCTGAGCTAGCGGTAATTACAAATGCACTGTCTGATAAATTCTGAATGCCTTGTAAGTGCCCACCGGAAGGTATTTTAACTGTATTATTCTTTAACCGGAGGAGTTTGGGGTTTGTGTTGATTGTTTGAAATGCTTCGGGAACATTTGGAAGCAGCGTTTGTGCGTAAGTATAGTTAATTATGAAAAGGACAGCAGCAGCGAAAAGCAGTTTAAGGTAAGAGGAGGGAAACAAAACCATATTTACAGTCGTGCTTTATTGCCCTTAAAGATACCAAGGAAGCCTTTAAACAAATCTGAAACCTCACCGCGGATGGCATCTACAGGCTTCATATTGGCCGCACTCCAGGCAGGTAAAAAACCGGCTATGATACCAGTTACAACGGATATGGATATGCCCACAAAAATGTTTTTTGCGGTTATGTAGAATTTAAAATCGGAGCCACTTTGTGCCACCATGAATCCTAAAATTTTGAATAGCGCAACTACGACTACCAAGCCAGCCAATCCACCTAAAAGGCAGAGAATTATTGACTCCAGCAAAAATTCAATCAGGATGTAAAGTTTGCGTGCGCCAAGTGCTTTTTTTATACCAATCTGGTAAACCCTTTCCTGCACCGAGACGAACATGATGTTGGCGATGCCGAAGGTGCCTACCAGGATTGAGAACCCTCCAATGAAAAGCCCGGCAATACTTACAATAACGAGTACTGAGGCAATACCATCAGCAAAAACGCTAACCTGGTTAATGGCAAAGTTATCGTCCTGAAACGGAGATAGTCTGCGGATAGAACGCATAGCACCTTTTACTTCATATTTCAGTTCGTCAACCGGAACGCCTTTTTTAGGCGTAATAGCCAACCACGGGTCGTTGCCGTCAGCGCGGATATTAACGAAGGTGGTCATGGTGCTGAAAGGCACTATGACGTTAACATCCGATGAGAATCCGAATATATCGCTACCCTCTTTTTTCAAAACACCTACTATAGTAACCTTTACTCCGTTTATTTTTATTTGCCTGCCTTCTGGCGAGCCTTTACCTTCAAAAAGTGACTCGGCCACTGTGGCCCCTATTAAAGCTACCGGTTGGGCATTAGATATTTCGGATGGTGTAAAGTAGCGCCCATCGGTAAATTCCATTTCCTTTATCTTGTTGTAATCGTAGGTAACACCCAGCAGTTGCGCTCCGTCGGCCACACGGTCATCGGCAATAACACTGGCTCCTCCGGCCAAATATATAATGCAAGTGGCTTCGGCGCCTTTTAACTTTTGCTGCAACTGGTCAAGCTCGCGGCGGTTGGTCATGGGGCGGTTAACGAATTTCCACCAGGGGTAATCCCGGTCGTCGCCCAGCATCCAGGCCCATTTTTGTACATACAAAATATCGTTACCCAGGGTTGCAAAGCTTTTCTGGATGTTTATTTCCAGCGAGCTCACCATAGTTCGAACAGAAATGATACACAATATGCCTATTGCAATACCCAGCAACGACAGGAAGGAACGCAGCTTGGCCGCCCTGATCTCGGCAAATGAAAGCACCAGGCTTTGCCAGAATATTTTAAAATAAATTGCCACCAGGGCAAACGTAAGGAAAATACAGGATTGTAAAGACGGTTATTTGGTTAAGATGCTGAATGTACATATCCAAATGTATGCACGTGATGCCGGATCGTAACACGTATCTAAAACAAACCCAAGCGAAACATGCAGAACATAATCCCCCCTTTGCATGTTATGAAAAGCGGTAAAGTAAATGGTGATTCATTTCTGTGAAAATAAAAATGCTAAAACCTTTGAGGTTTAAATGCAAATCTTATTTTTGCGCCTCGAAATTTCAGCACTTTTGCTGCAACGGAAATTTCAGTTTGAATTCCGTAAAATTCAAAACCCAAATATAAAATATGAAGCTATCCAGTTTTAGTTTTAACCTGCCTAAAGAAGTTATTGCCCAGTATCCTGCTAAAAACCGCGACGAAGCCAAATTGATGGTGGTAGACCGCAAAACCAAGAAAATAGAGCACAAGAAGTTTTCAGACGTTTTAAAGTATTTTGGCGACGGCGATGTATTATTATTGAACAATACCAAGGTTTTTCCGGCACGCCTTTATGGAACGAAGGAAAAGACCGGCGCGAAGATTGAAGTATTCCTGTTACGCGAGTTGAACCAAGGGCAGTTTTTATGGGATGTATTGGTTGACCCAGCCCGTAAAATACGTGTTGGTAACAAGTTGTATTTTGGTCAGAATGACGACCTTATTGCTGAAGTAGTAGATAATACTACAAGCCGCGGAAGAACCATCCGTTTTTTATATGATGGCGATTACGAAAAATTCAAGAAGGTATTATATGGTTTGGGCGAAACCCCACTACCTAAATATATTAAGCGCCCGGTTGAGCCGTTGGACTCTGAACGTTACCAAACGGTGTATGCCCGTGTTGAAGGAGCTGTAGCTGCCCCAACTGCAGGTATGCACTTTAGCCGCGAATTGCTAAAGCGCCTTGAAATTAAAGGTGTTGAACTGGCAGAAATAACCCTGCACACCGGCTTAGGAACTTTCCGCACTATTGATGTTGAAGATCTTTCGAAACACAAAATGGATGCTGAGGAGATAGTTATACCTGAAAAGGCAGTGAAGATCGTTAATGAAGCCAAAGGAAAGAACAAGAAGATATGCGCAGTGGGCACTACCACCATGCGTGCCGTTGAATCGGCTGTGTCGGCTGAACATTATCTGAAACCTTACCAGGGCTGGACTAACCTGTTCATTCACCCACCTTACGATTTCAGTATAGCCAATACCATGATTACAAATTTTCACATGCCTAAGTCGAGCTTACTTATTATGGCTTGTGCTTTTGGTGGATATGACCTGATCATGAAATCATACGAAGTAGCTATTAAAGAAAAATATCGTTTCTCAACTTATGGCGATGCCATGTTGATTCTGTAAAGCTATAAACGCTGTAAAATAAAGAAGCCGCTTCAGTGATGAGGCGGCTTTTTTATTTTGTGAGTTATAAATTACGGGCTTTACCCTTGGCAATTTAAAGCCCATGCTTCTTGTATGGCATCAATGTTCATCTTCATTAAAGAAAAAATCTTCTTTAGTGGGGTAGTCGGGCCATATATCTTCTATGCCCTCATACAGTTCACCATCATCATCCAGCTCCTGTAAATTTTCAATCACCTCAACGGGGGCTCCTGAGCGGATCGCGTAATCAATTAATTCATCTTTAGTAGATGGCCATGGAGCGTCTTCCAGGTACGAGGCTAATTCAAGTGTCCAAAACATAGGCTATCTCCGATTTTGTTTAGGGCGCAAAAATAATTTTTTCCAACTAAGCACCAAGCCCGCATTTATTTTTATCATAAATAGTTCACAATTAGTGGGGCAATGGTGGATAACGCAGGATGGTGAACATAAAGGTGTGGTGGTCAATTTAAGTGCCATTATGCCAATATCAGGGCACCACATCCGGTATTATCGTCCTTCTTTTAGACAATCCACAATTTTAACGCAAAAAGTATGTTGTTAAGCCGTTGTTATTGAAATAAGTTTGACTCGATAAATTAACACCCATTGGCAAACGGAAAACACGCCTCTTACTTTTATGCTGTCTTTGGCACAACGCTGGTACTTTTTGTGCTGGGCGTGGCTGCAGTTTTTATAGTTGAGGCGCAGCGGATATCGACTGATTTTAAAGAAAACCTGACTGTTGAAGTAGTTTTAAAAGACAGCATAAATGTTGCCGATATTACTGCTGCCCAAAATGTGATCAAGGGTAAAGGTTATGTTAAATCGGTGAAGTTCATTTCGAAAGCTGAGGCTGCTAAAATACTGCAAAAGGACCTGGGTGATAATTTCCTGGATATACTGGGCTATAACCCGTTGTACGCCAGTTTTAATATTAACCTGAATGAGCATTTTGCCAATAAAGACAGCTTTGCACTGGTTAAAAGTGATCTTGGAAAACTGTTGGTTGTTCAGCAGGTAAATATTCAAAACAACATTCTTGAATCTTTGGATAAGAAAGTGCAGAATGCATCGCTGATCATATTGATAGTAGCAGTGGCGTTGATGATCTTTGCGGTTTCGTTGATATTTAATACCATCAGACTGGTGATGTTTTCGAAGCGTTTTACCATAAAAACCATGCAGTTGTTCGGGGCTACGCAATGGTTTATAATAAGGCCGCTTTTGGGCCGCAGTATCTTTAACGGTTTGCTCAGCGGGGTTGCGGCTTCGGGGTTGTTAGCGGGCTTGTTTTATTACGTTAACAACAAACTTCCTGAACTTGCTTTACAGAGGGATTTAATTACATTTGCCGAGCTTTTAGGGGGTATAGTATTGTTTGGAGTTTTAATATCCTTTATGAGCACTCTGATAGCGGCTTTACGTTATCTGCGTCTTAAAGTAGAAGACCTATATTAAATCAGAAATCATGGCGAACAAGCAACCACAAAAAGAGAAACAAGTATCAGCCCCGCAAACCAAAGCTGCCGCAGCTGTAAAGCAGACCGGCTCTGTTCCGTTTGTTTTCGATAACAGCAACTACATGATCATGGTGGCCGGTGTAGTTATAATTCTGGCAGGTTTTTGGTTAATGAGTGGTGGTGCCACAACAGACTTTAAAGTTTTCCCTAAGGAGGAATTATATAGTTTCAGACGTATTACACTTGCCCCTATTGTTATTATGATCGGTTTTGCAGTTGAGATAGTTGCAATACTAAAAAGACCCAAGAGCGAATGACTACAACAGAAGCGGTTATCCTCGGAATAGTTGAGGGATTGACGGAATTTTTACCGGTTTCTTCTACCGGGCATATGATGTTAACGCAGGCTCTGCTTAAATTACACAGCACTAATTTTAATAAGATATTTCTTATCAATATTCAGTTTGGTGCTATCCTTTCAGTAGTTTTTCTTTACTGGAGGCGTTTCTTTAAGTCTATGGATTTTTATTATAAGCTGGCAGTGGCATTTATCCCTTCTGCCGTGCTGGGATTACTACTTAAAAAGCATATTGACGTTTTGTTGTCGAGTATTACTACTGTAGCAATATCATGGTTAGTAGGTGGTATAATATTAGTTCTGGTAGACAGAATATTCAAGAAGCAGATAGAAGATGCGGCAAGTTTTGAGGACACAGTGTTGGTTAAATCAAATAATGAGTTTGGTGTTGAAGTAACCAAAGAAGAGCTGGTGCCTATTGATGTGAGCTGGAAGCAGGCCTTTATTATTGGATGTTACCAGGTTATTGCTATGATTCCCGGTGTATCAAGATCAGCGGCAACAATCATAGGAGGAATGACTCAGAAATTTAATATTAAGGTGGCGGCTGAATTTTCTTTTTTTCTGGGTGTGCCAACGGTATTTGCTGCTGCTGCTTTAGAAACGATCAAAGGGTTTAATGATATAAAAGGGATAGATGATATTGAGCTTTTAGTGCTGGGTAACATCATTTCGTTTGTGATCGGTATGGTGGCTATTAAGTTTTTTATAGATTTGATAAGCCGCTTTGGTTTGAAATTTTTTGGCTATTATCGTATCATTCTGGGTGCTATTATTCTGATAATGCTGGCCACAGGGCATAAACTAGAAATTGTAGGTTGATGGACTTTGAAACCGGAGAGGTATTACTGGTGAATAAGCCTCTTACCTGGACTTCTTTTGACGTAGTAAACAAGCTGCGTTATGCAATTAAGAAAAAACTTGGGGGTAAAATAAAGGTAGGCCATGCAGGTACGCTTGATCCGTTGGCTACAGGGTTGCTGATTTTATGCACCGGTAAAATGACCAAAAAGATAGATGAGTATACCGGTATGGATAAGGAATATACCGGCTCGTTTTACATTGGTGGCACTACCGCCACCTACGACAGCGAACTTGAAATGAACGCTACTTTTCCTATAGAACATATTGATGAGAACCTATTGCGCGCGGTGGCCAAAAACTTTGTTGGTAATATTGAGCAGATGCCCCCCATTTACTCAGCCATAAAGATTGATGGAAATGCTGCTTACATTGCGGCCCGCAAAGGGGATGATGTAGTCATGAAAGCCCGTAACGTTACTATCAAAGAGTTTGAGTTGACGAAGATTGAAATGCCAATTGTGTATTTCAGAGTTGTTTGCAGTAAGGGCACTTATATAAGGTCGCTGGCGTTTGATTATGGCAAGGCCTTAAACAGCGGTGCCTACCTGGCCAGTTTATGCCGTACCAAAATCGGTGCCTTTGACTTAAAGGACGCCAAGGACGTTGATACATGGGTGGCGGAGATATTAACTTAACAACAAAGTGTAATTGACTAAAGCTATGGCAGGTATTGACCTGCATTCTTATATTTGCCTCATGCGTGTTTTCAGAGACTTGAATGACCTTCCTGAGTTTACCAACTCGGTGGTGACCATTGGCACTTTTGACGGGGTACACCGCGGCCACCAGAAACTGATTGAAAGAATAAAACTGCTTGCTGAGCAAACAGGTGGAGAAAGTATACTGGTTACTTTTCATCCGCATCCCCGTATCGTTATCAATCCGGAGGATAAATCATTGCGTTTGTTGAACACCATTGACGAGAAGATAGCATTGCTTGAAAAATACGGCGTAGATAACCTGATTATAGTGCCATTTAGCCGGGCATTTTCCGACCAGTCGGCAGAGGAATATATCAGTGATTTTCTGGTAAAGAATTTTCATCCTAAAAATATAGTTATTGGCTACGACCATAAATTCGGCAGGAACCGGAGTGGCGATTTTAAGCTGATGGAAGAGATGAAGCTGCAATATGGCTATCAGATGGAAGAGATAACCAAAGAGACACTGGATGATATAGGAATAAGTTCAACAAAAATAAGGCAGGCTATTACCGAAGGTGATATTAAACTGGCGAATGAATTGCTGGGTAATAACTACACTCTTAGCGGTACTGTGGTGCGTGGTTTGCAAAACGGCAGGAAGCTAGGTTTCCCTACGGCTAACATACAGGTTAATGACGAATATAAGTTGATACCTAAAACGGGCATTTACGCGGTATACGTTTATTATGGCGGCGTTAAGTATACCGGCATGTTAAGCATTGGCTATAATCCAACCTTTGATGGAAAAGTGCAAACCATTGAAGTGAATGTTCTTGACTTTAACAGAGACATTTATGGAGAGAACCTGACGCTTGAGTTCATTGATTTTATACGCAACGAAAAGAAGTTTGACTCTTTAGATGCGCTGATAAATGAGATAAAGAATGATGAGAAAATAACGCGGCGTATAACAGCTGCGTTGAAAGGAGAGGAGAAGTAAGATATTAATGTGAAATACACTTACCGTCCTTTAATGATCTCCAGCCTATTGAATCTTTTAATGGTAAAATATCTAAGCCTGCCGTCAACCAGGTATTCAACTAATGCATCACCTTTATAGGCTATAGGCGGGGCAGCATTGCCCGATGTAGTTTCAGATTGTGGAGTATGTGGTTTTACATATACCAGCAATACGGAATCGCCTTTTCCCGGTTTTTTGTTTGGGTCGGCGAAAAAGGTTTGAACATCAAACTGAACGGTTTGCCTGCCGAGCCACATGCTTTTAAATGTAATGGGTTTATCAGCAAGGATGCCAACTTTGATAGTGTAAGTAGTGCCAGCCCGGCCGCCTGGGGCTCCTGAGATCCAATCCTGAGTGGTAGCGGATATGACTTTAACATTGGGCGTTTTACCCTGAGCCGGGGCAAAATAGTATAAACATAAAAAAAGGATTAGCAAGGGATATTTCATACGCTTAGTTCAAAATGCGTGTTACCATTTCTTTCAGAAGCTCACCTTCTTTCAGGGAGCGGTTGTTCACCCCCTTTGAACGTAGATCAAATTCTTCGAGCGTATTGAATACCTGTTCAAGTTTCTGCGGAGTGTAGTTAGCAGCGGCGCTACGGTAATCTTTAATAAAGAAAGGACTCACTTTTAAAACCGTAGCAATGTCTTTATCGGGCAGGTTACGGTTTAAGTGGAATAAAAAGACTTTGGTGAAGAAGCCCTGAAGTGTACCCAATATTAAAACCAGCGGCCCGTTTTTGGGGTTGGCCACAAAGTAGTTGGCAATCTGGTAGGTTTTAGTTCTATCCTTATTTGCCAGTGCATTGTTCAGCTCAAAAACGTTATATTCTTTGCTGATGCCTACGCCATTTTCAATATCATCAAGGGTGATTGTAGCGCCGGGTTGCTTGCTTATAATCAGCTTTTCAAGCTCATTGGCCACCACTGTAAGGTCGTTGCCTAAATATTCTACTAAAAGGTCAGTGGCGTTCTCTTCAATCTTGTACTTTCTTTGGCTAAGCCAGCTTTTAACCCAAGGGGCCACCTGGTTAGCGTAAAGGGGCTTCGATTCAAAATACACTGCTGATTTTTTCATCTCTTTACCAAAAGACTTGCGCCCATCCGGTGTGCCATGTTTCCAGGCGAATACCAGGATTGTGCTACCTACCGGCTTTTTCAGGTAGTTGAGATATTGTTTTTCTTCTTCCTCTTTTAAACTTAGTGCGTGGGCTTCTTTAATGATAACCAATTGTCTTTCGGCCATCATGGGCAATCTGCCGGCGGTTTCTACAATCTGACGGGCACTCAGGTCTTTGCCGTAAGCAATGGTTTGGTTAAAGGCCCGTTCCATGTCGTTTAGTGCGTGCTTTTCTATCAGGTCGGTAAGTGTGTCAATATAAAATGACTCTTCTCCGCAAAAAAAGTAGACCGGTGCAAACTTCCGGTTCTTAATATCTGCCGCTATTGATTCAAATGTTTCTGCTGCCATTTTATGCCTTGCCGCAAATGGATGATATGCGGGATAATATTTAATTTAAAGATGCAAGTTAAGGTTAAGAAGCAACCGCGCAAAATTATTTAATACTCCGGCGGTGGGTAAATATTTTCAGAAAGGCTACTTAGTAATGGCTTAGTTAGGTGAATTTAAAGTGTTGTTAGTCATTGTATTGTTGCTTGTTAATTTGAAGTTTACTTCCTTTACTTCTCTTTAACGCCAACTATGAAAAAAATAAGGTACCTGCTGTTTTTATTAATGGGCATTTCTTCTTGTACTACTTTGCCCAAGGGTAACGCCAACCCCAAAACACAGCTTGTTACCGTGGGGCCAGGACCGGAGGACATGGTTGTTGATACTATTACCGAAAAGCCCCGGTTGTTATTGTCATGCCATGCCAGAAGAGATGGCGATGCGCATTACAGCGAGATAAATGCGTACTATCCTTTGGATGGAAGTGTTCGGGTGCTAAAGAGACTGGAGCCGGCTGAACTACATTTCAATCCGCACGGTGTTGACCTGGTTAAAGTGAAAGACACCCTGATATTGCTGGTGGTTAACCATGACCCGCTTAATCATGAAAACTCGATTTTGCGATATGCGGTGAAGAAGGATGAATTGGTGTTTTTGAGCAAAATAGTTGACCCGTTAATTGTTTCACCCAATGCAGTAACGGGTTTTGCTGATGGCACATTGCTTATTTCTAATGATGCGGGTAAGATGGGAGATTATACTGAGGCATTGTTCAAACTAAAACGCGCCCAGATAATTTACTGGAATCATACAACCTGCTCAGTTGCTGCGGGAAAATTTTGTTTTTCGAATGGTATTACAAACCAGGCCGGCAAGGTTTACCTGGCCAGCACCATTCAAAATAAAATATGGAAGTTTGATTTTAAGGATGGTAAAATGATTAATCAGCAGGTTATAGCTAAAGTAAACGGAGCTGATAATATCCGCATCTGCGATGGTAATTTGTATGTTGCCTGCCATCTCAGATTTCTGGACTTTTTAAAGCATATGAAAAATGCGGCCCATTACTCGCCATCAACGGTTTATAAGATCAATCCCGTTTCAATGCAAAAATCTGTTGTGTTTTTTGACGATGGGGCAAAATTAAGTGCAGGCTCAACGGGATTATCATTCCATAACAAGCTGTATGTTTCGGGCGTGTTTGATGCTAAAATGGCGATTGCTGATGAGGCGGCTGAACCTGAGCACTAAATTAAAGTTTATTAGTTGTCTTTAGCTGGTTGCGCACTACTTTTAAACGGATCGCGGATTACATATTGCCTGGGCCTTAAATTGGCGGTAAATGTTCGCACCAAC
>Ga0316217_10007490_pt1 | contig 10410 bp, 9 predicted proteins | sample 1anoAmetaG_FD_203633 | JGI IMG/M metagenome (GOLD analysis project Ga0316217, IMG submission 203633) | Freshwater microbial communities from Trout Bog Lake, Wisconsin, USA - 1anoA | ecosystem: Environmental > Aquatic > Freshwater > Lake > Hypolimnion/Profundal zone | place: USA: Wisconsin... | reverse complement strand
CGCCCTGTCCTTCGGCCTGATGGTCAGCCTGCTGCCGTCCGCCTTCAACATCGCCTTCCTCGCCGGGATCGAGTCCCTGTTGTCGGCCAAGGTCGCGGACAAGCTGACCGGCGGTCGCCATCGCGCCAATGCCGAGCTGATGGCGCAGGGCCTGGCCAATATCGCCTCGTCCCTGTTCGGGGGCCTGCCCGCCACCGGCGCCATCGCCCGCACGGCGACCAATATCCGCGCCGGCGCAAGATCGCCCATGGCCGGCGTGTTTCACGCGGGCTTCATCGCGCTCGCCATGTGGCTGTTCGCCCCCCTGATGGGCCTTGCGCCCATGCCCGCGCTGGCCGCCATCCTGCTGATCGTCGCGTGGAACATGAGCGAGGCGGAAAAGCTGCCGGCGGCCCTTCGCGGGCCCTGGCGGGAGGCCGTCGTGCTGGCCGTCACCTTCCTTCTGACGGTCTTTTCCAACCTGACCGTCGCGATCATCGCCGGGATCGCTCTTCACGTCGTTCTGCACAGACGTCGAAGCCAGACGTAACGGCCCAAGAGTTTCACCCTGCGGTCCTGATTCGCCTTGCATTCCTAAAGAAGATCCGTATGGTCCGCCGCTTCCTGAGGGACGGTCCGTGACGGTCGTAGCCTGGGGTGGCGCTCGCCCATCCCACGCCATGCGTGAACGGAGCCATCGCCGGAGCCGGATCTTCCGCCGGTCTCCCGCGCCGCCCCTCGCCCACGGAAGAGGATGAACATGGCTTATTACGAACACGTGGTCATTGCGCGGCAGGACATCTCCCCGCAACAGGCCGAAGCCCTCAACGACCAGCTCAAAGCGATTGTCGAGGAACATGGCGGCTCGGTCGCCAAGATCGAATACTGGGGTCTTCGCAACCTCTCCTACCGGATCAAGAAGAACCGCAAGGGCCACTACTCCCTGATGGCGCTCGACGCCCCCGCTCCGGCGGTGAAGGAGATGGAACGCCAGCTGTCCCTGAACGAAGACGTGCTGCGGTACATGACCGTCCGCGTCGAAGAGCTGGATCTCGAACTGTCGCCGGTGCTGGCGCGTCGTGACCGCGAAGGCGGCCGCGAAGGGCGTGAAGGCCGCGGCGATCGGGGCGATCGAGGCGATCGCGAGCCTCGCCCTGAGCGCGTCTATGACGACGCAGCCGTTTGAGCGATAAGGAGATCGCCCCCATGACCGATACAGCTGAAGCTCCCGCCGCCGGCGCCGCCCGCCGCCCGTTCTTCCGTCGCCGCAAGGTGTGCCCCTTCTCGGGGTCCGGCGCGCCGAAGATCGACTACAAGGACGTCAAGCTCCTGCAGCGCTACATTTCCGAGCGCGGCAAGATCGTGCCGTCGCGCATCACCGCAGTGTCGCAGAAGAAGCAGCGTGAACTGGCCAAGGCCATCAAGCGCGCCCGCTTCCTCGCGCTCCTGCCCTACGTCGTGAAATAAGGGAGAACGAGATATGAAAGTCATTCTCCTTGAACGTGTCGACCGCCTGGGCGCCATCGGCGACGTGGTGTCGGTGAAGGACGGGTTCGCCCGCAACTTCCTGCTGCCCCGCTCCAAGGCCCTGCGCGCGACCGCCGCCAACCTGAAGGTGTTCGACGCCCAGCGCCACCAGATCGAAGCCCGCAACGCCGAGGCCAAGGCCGCGGCGGAGCGCGTCGCCGGTCATCTTGACGGCGCGGTGTTCGTGCTGATCCGTCAGGCGGGCGAAAGCGGCCAGCTCTATGGATCGGTCTCGGGCCGGGACGTGGCGGACGCCGCGGTCGCCGACGGCCACAAGGTCGAGCGCAGCCTGGTCGTGCTGGACCGTCCGATCAAGACGCTGGGCATGCACCCGGTGAAGATCCGTCTGCACGCCGAAGTGACCGCCACCGTCCAGGTGAACGTCGCCCGGTCGCTGGACGAAGCCGAGCGTCAGTCCCGCGGTGAGGACATCATCGCCTCGCAGTTCGACGAAGAGCGTCTGGCCGCCGAAGAAGCCGCCGCCGACCTTCTCGAAGGCGGCGCAGGCCAGGCCATCGCCGACGCCGGCTATATCGAGCACTGATAAAGGGCTTTACAGCCTTGAGACTTTAAACGGCGCCGGAGTCCCCTCCGGCGCCGTTTTTCGTTGTGGCCCGTCAGTAGCGGTGCGGCACGAAGAGTTCCGGCGGGACGGCGTGGCGGACATATTCGGGGTTGTGCACCCGCGCGGGCATCTCCACGGGCGGGTGGACGATCTCCTCATAGGGAAACTGGCTGAGAAGGTGGCTGATGCAGTTGAGCCTTGCGCGCTTCTTGTCCACCGCCTCGACGATCCACCAGCGCGCCTCTTCGATATGGGTCCGCCGCAGCATCTCTTCCTTGGCCATGGTGTACTGCTCCCACCGCCGGCGGGACTCAAGGTCCATGGGGCTGAGTTTCCACTGCTTCAGGGGATCGGTATTGCGCATGTGAAAGCGCAGGTGCTGCTCGTCATCGGTGATCGAGAACCAGTACTTGATGAGCTTGATGCCTGAGCCCACCAGCATCCGCTCGAATTCAGGCGCGGTCTTGAAGAACTCCTCGACCTCCGCCTCGGTGCAAAAGCCCATGACCCGCTCGACGCCGGCGCGATTGTACCAGCTGCGGTCAAACAGGACGATTTCGCCCGCCCCCGGCAGGTGCGGCACATAGCGCTGGAAGTACCACTGGCTTTTCTCCCGCTCCGTCGGCGCGGGCAGGGCGACGGTGCGGCAAACCCTCGGGTTCAGGCGCTGCGTAATGCGCTTGATGACCCCGCCCTTGCCCGCCGCGTCGCGCCCCTCGAACAGGACCACGACCTTCAGCTTCTCCTGAACCACCCAATCCTGGAGTTTGACGAGCTCGGCCTGGAGACGGATCAGCTCCCTTAAGTAAAATCGGCGATTGAACACCGCACCGTCCGCGCCGGGGTCCGCGAGGAAGTCCAGCGCGCGGCTGAACGCGTCGTCCCCGTCGTCATTCAGCTCCATTTCCAGGAGTTCGTCGAAGTCGTCGATCCGCTCGGCGGCGATGCGCTGAGCCATTTGGCGGTTTGCGTCGGTCATGCGGGGTCGGGCCGGTGTCCATGGATGTCGAGACGAGCCTAGACACCAAACGTGACACATCCAACACAGAGCGCGACGCGGGCGGCGCCTATGGCGTGGGGCCTCAGGCCCGCTCGGCCCTCGGGGGTGCAGCGTCCGCGCGGCGATCTGCGATCTCGCGGGCCAGAGCGGTGAACGCCTCGCCCCGCGCCTCGAAATCGGGAAACTGGTCAAAGCTCGCACAGGCCGGGGACAGGAGCACCACCGCAGGCTCGCCCGACAGCGCCGCATCGGCATAGGCCCGCGACACGGCGGTGGCGAGGTCGCCGCAGCGTTCATGCTCGGCCCGCCCCGCCAGGGACATGGCGAAGTCATGCTGCGCCTCCCCGATCAGATAGGCCTTCACGATCCGGGGATAGAGGTCGATGAGGGACTCAATTCCCCCCGCCTTGGCCCGCCCGCCGGCGATCCAGTAGAAGCGGTCAAAGGTCGACATCGCCTGACGCGCGGCGTCGGCATTGGTGGCCTTGCTGTCATTGATGAAGCGGACCTGCCCCGCCTTGGCCACCTGCTGCATGCGGTGGGCAAGGCCGCCAAAACTGCGCAAAGCCGACACGATATCGGCGGGGGGGAGGCTCAAGGCCAGGCCCGCCGCATAGGCCGCCGCGGCGTTCTGCCAGTTGTGCCGACCCAGAAGCGCGGGCGCGGCGCTCAGATCCGCCGCCTGCACCGCCCGCTCGCCGGTCGCGTCATAAAGCACGCCCTGCAGCGCATAGACGCCCCGGCTCATCGCCCGCCCCGCCGAGATCGGCCGGATGGCGCGGCGGTTCAGGGCCGTGACCTCGGTGCAGATCCGCTGGCCCCACGGGTCGTCGACGCCGATGATGGCGGTGTCGCCGGGCCCCTGATTGCGGAACACGCGCTTTTTCGCCTCGACATAGTTGTCCATGCCGCCATGGCGGTCGAGGTGATCGGGGGAAATGTTGAGGAGGACGGCGGCGTCGGCCTTCAGGCTCGAAGTCAGGTCCAGCTGATAGGACGACAGCTCCAGCACATAGATCCCGTCGCCGCCCAGGTCCTCCAGCCCCAGCACGCCATAGCCGATATTGCCGCCGACCTGCACGCTGCGCCCGGCTTCCGCGCAGAGGTGGCCGATCAGCGCGGTGGTGGTCGATTTGCCGTTGGTGCCGGTGATGGCGCAGATCTTGGGACGGTCGTGTTCGGGCCGCGCATTGATCGCGCGGGCGAACAGCTCGACATCCCCCAGCACCTCGACGCCCCAGGCGTGGGCCTGCGCCACCGTCCAGTGCGGCTGGGGATGCGTCAACGGCACGCCGGGGGAAAGGACCAGCCCGTCAAACGCGCTCCAGTCGGCCTTGTGCAGATCGCCGACGGGCAGGCCTTGCGACTCCGCGGCTTTGACGGAGGCGGGATTATCGTCCCACACCACCACCTTCGCCCCGCCGGCGATCAGCGCGCGCGCGGCGGCAAGACCGCTGCGGGCAAGCCCGAAGACGGCGAAATGCTGACCGGCCATGGCGCGCAGAGAGATCACAACGGGCTCCCGTTCCTCAAAGGCTATCGCAGCTTCAACGTGGCCATGCCGATCAGGGCCAACACGACCGAGACGATCCAGAAGCGGATGACGATGGTCGACTCGCTCCACCCCAGTTTCTCATAATGGTGGTGAATAGGCGCCATCAGAAACACGCGTTTCTTGGTGATCTTGTAGTAAGTGACCTGAATAGCGACAGACAGGGTCTCAAGAACGAACAGGCCGCCGATCACGCCCAGCACGATCTCGTGCTTGGTACACACGGCGATGGCGCCCAAAAGCCCGCCCAGGGCCAGCGAGCCGGTGTCGCCCATGAAGATCCTGGCCGGCGGCGCGTTGTACCATAAAAAGCCCATCCCGGCCCCGATGACGGCGCCGCAGACCACCGCCATCTCGCCCGCGCCCTGCACAAAGTGAACCTGCAGATACTGGGCGAAGACGTAGTTGCCGACGAGATAGGCGATCACGCCAAACGCGGCGGAGGCGATCATCACCGGCACGATGGCGAGGCCGTCCAGGCCGTCGGTCAGGTTCACCGCGTTCGAGAAGCCGGCGATCACCACCGCGCCGAAGGGCACGTAGAACCAGCCGATATCGATCAGGAAGGACTTGAACACCGGGAAGGTGATCGAGGTGCGAAACGCCATGTCCGCCCCCGGCGGCGTGTAGCGGATCAAGACCAGGGTCGCGAGACCGGCGATCACGAACTGGACGATCAGCTTGGTCAGGCTCGAGACCCCCGCCGTGGTCTGTTTGGTCACCTTGGCGTAGTCGTCGAGGAAGCCCAAGATGCCGTAACCCGTTGTGACCAGCAGCACGACCCAGATATTGGGATTGGACAGATCCGCCCAGAGCAGCGTGCCCGCCCCAAGACCCGCCAGGATCATGAAGCCCCCCATGGTGGGGGTGCCCTTTTTCTCCAGCACGTGCCGCTCGATGCCGTCGGTGCGGATCGGCTGGCCCTTGCCCTGCTTGACCTTCATCCAGGCGATGAAGCGCGAGCCCATCGCCACCGCCACCAGCTGCCCCGTGAACAGGGCCATGGCCGAGCGGAAGGTGAGGTAGTGCAGGAGATTGATGAGGGGGTAATGGGCGTGGATACGCTCCAGATAGTCGTACAGCAGATACAGCATCAACGCCCCTCCTGGCCGACCAGCACGTCCACGATGCGTGAGGCGCGCGAGCCGTTCGACCCCTTGACCACCACAACATCCCCGGCCTGCACAGCCGATTTCAGCTCACGGGCGAGTGCGTCCGCCTCCGCCGCATATCCTCCCCGGCGAGCCTTGGGCAGAACGTCCCACAGGCTCTGCATCAGGGGGCCTGCGCAGTAAACCAGATCCACCCCGGCCGCGTCGATCGCCTCGGCAAGACCTGCGTGCAGTCTTGGACCGTCCGCGCCCAGCTCCAGCATGTCGGTCAGGGCAAGGAGCTTGCGTCCCGTCGCCGGCCGCGCCCCCAGCGCCGCGATCACGGCGGCCATGGAGACGGGATTGGCGTTGTAGCTCTCATCCACAAGCGTATAGGCGCCGCCCGAAATCGCCACCGTGCGCACGGCGCCCCGTCCGCTCAAGGGACCAAAGCCCGCCAGCACCTGAAGCGCAAGCTCGCGGTCGACGCCCAGCGCCTCCGTCGCGAGGAGGACCATCAGCGCATTGGGCCCCCAGTGGGCGCCGGACTGGGCGAGGCGAATGGTCACAGGGCGGCCGCGGATCGCAGCGGTCGCGATCTGCCCCTCCCCGTCCGGCGCAAGATCGATCAGGCGGGCGTCGCAATCGGCTGCGGCGCCGAAGCGGGCGATGTCAGCGCCCCTCGCCTTGGCCGCTTCGGCCAGAAGGTCAAACCAGCTGTTATCGGCGTTGAGGACGGCCAGCCCCCCCGCCTCCAGCCCGTCAAAGATCTCGGCCTTGGCTCTGGCGACGCCGATCTCCCCGTCGGGGAAGTTCTCGATGTGCACCGGGCCCACCGTCGTCACCACGGCGACCCTCGGCTTCACCATCTGCGACAGGGGCGTGATCTCCCTTGCGTGGTTCATGCCGATCTCGAACACGGCACGCCTTGTGTCCCTGGGCATACGGGCGAGGGTCAGGGGCACGCCGATATGGTTGTTGTAGGACTTGACCGAGGCGTGGCCACGTCCTGCTGCGGCCAGACAGGCGCCGATGGCCTGCGTGACGCTGGTCTTGCCGACCGAGCCGGTGACCGCTGCGCAAACAAGGTCCTTCGCCCGCGTCCGCGCGGCGCGGCCCAGCGCCTCCAGCCCCTGGAACACATCCGGCACGATCACGTGCGGCGCGGCGGCGGGGCGGGACGCCAGCACGCCCCTCGCCCCCTTCGCCATCGCCTGTTCGACAAACTCATGCCCGTCCCGGGCGCCGGACAGGGCGACGAACAGGTCCCCCGGCGCCAGGGTGCGCGTATCGATGGAGACGCCCGTGGTCTCGAAGGCCGCGCTCGCCGCGCCGCCCGTGGCCCGTGCGATTTCCTCGGCCGTCCAGAGGGGGAAAGCCGGCTCAGTCATCGCCCACCACGCCGCCGCGGGCGATCAGGGCCGCCGCGGTCTCAGCCGCATCGTCAAAGGGGTGGGTGACGCCCGCGATGGTCTGGCCCTGCTCGTGCCCCTTGCCGGCGATCACCAGCACATCGCCGGCGCGCAGCTGCTCCACCGCCGCGCGGATGGCGGCGCGGCGGTCCCCCACTTCCAGCGCGTCGGGGCAGCCGGCCAGCACCTGCGCCCGGATCTTTGCCGGAACTTCAGAGCGGGGATTGTCGTCGGTGACGATGATGAGATCGGCGCCCGCCGCCGCGGCCTTGCCCATCAGCGGCCGCTTGGTCGCGTCCCGGTCGCCGCCCGCGCCGAACACCACGGCCACCCGGCCCTTGGCGTGCGGCCGCACGGCTGCGAGCACGGTGGCCAGACCGTCCGGCGTATGGGCGTAGTCGACATAGGCCTCGCCCCCCGCCGCGGAGCGGCCGATCCGCTGCAGCCGCCCCGGCGCGCCTTTGAGAAAGCCCAGGGCGTCGATCACGGCGTCGGCGTCTTCGCCTGCCGCGATGCACAGGCCCGCCGCCACCAGGGCGTTCGCCGCCTGGAACGCCCCCGCCAGCGGCAGACGCACCGAATAGCCTCGCCCGCGCCAGCGCAGGACCAGGGTCTGGCCGTCGGGCTCGGGCCGCCGGTCGGCGAGCGTCAGGCTGCGCCCGCCTGCGCCGACGGACAGGATCGTCTGCCCCCGCTGATAGGCGGTCGCGGCGAAGGCTGGAAACTCGGGGGAATCGGCGTTCAGCACTGCCGTCCCCCCGGTCGGGCACAGGGTGTCGAACAGGCGCATCTTGGCCTGACGATAGGCGCCCATGTCGCCGTGATAGTCGAGGTGGTCCTGCGTCAGGTTGGTGAAGCCCGCCGCCTTTAGGGCAAGGCCGTCGATCCGCCGCTGGTCAAGTCCGTGGGACGAGGCCTCCAGCGCAAGGTGAGTCACGCCGCGACCGACCAGCTCGGCCGCCATCCTGGCCACGGCCTCGGCGTCGGGGGTGGTGAGGCCAGGACCGGTCAGCGCCTCGCCCTCAAGCTGAAGGCCCAGCGTGCCGAGGCTGGCCGCGCGCCGCCCCAGCCGGCTGAAGATCTGGCGACAGAAGGTGGCGACCGAGGTCTTGCCGTTGGTGCCGGTGACGGCCACGACCACTTCGGGCTGCGCGCCCCAGAAGCGACCGGCGGCCAGCGCATAGGCGCGGCGAACATCCACGGCGCGGACCAGCGGCGCGCCGACGAACACGCCCGGCTCTCCGCCGTCGTCATCGGCCAAGACAGCGCCCGCGCCCTTTTCCAGCGCCATGGGAATAAAGCGGCGTCCGTCCGTCGTGGCGCCCGGCAGCGCCGCGAACAGATAGCCCGGCCCGACCTTGCGGCTGTCGGCGGTCACGCCCGCGATCAGCGGGTCGACCTCGACGGGCCGCCGGACCAGTTCCGACAATCTGCGAACGGGCTCAATGCTCATTGATCGGCGACGCTCACTTCATCCATCACGGGCTTTTCCGGGCCCTTGGGGAGCCAGGCGGCGGAGAGGTCGCGCTTGACGCCCAGCATCGGCGCGATGCGGTTGACGACCCGGCCCGCCGTCGGGGTGGCGTTCCACGCCGCCTGGGTCCCGCCCTGGCTCGCCGCCGTGGGCTTGGGCTCATCCAGCAGCACCAGCACAAGATAGCGCGGCGCGTTCAGGGGGCCGTCGGTCGGAAACACCGCGGCGAAGGAGGTGAACAGGCGCTTGCGGGCGATCTGGCCGGCGACGACCTTCTCCGCCGATCCGGTCTTGCCGCCGATCCGATAGCCGGGCGCCTCGGCCTCGGCGTGGCGGCCGGTGCCGTCGACCGCGTTCTTGCGCATCAGCTTGAGCATCATGGCCGAGGTTTCCGGCGCAATGATCTGCTCGCCCGCGACCGGCCGGTCCGAAACCTGTCTGCGCACCGTGAGCGGGATCAGCCGTCCGCCGTTCATCAGTCCTCCGACGCCCTGCGCCACCGCCAGAGGGGTTACCGCAATATTGTGACCGAATGCCGCCGACGCGCCGGCGTCCTCGTTCCACTCTTTCGGCACCTGCGGCCGGGCGGACTCGTTCAGCTCGATCTTCGCGCGGTCGAGCATGCCAAAGCGCTTGAGATAGTCATGCAGGCGCTGGACGCCCGCCCGCCGCATCAGGCGCACCGTGCCGACATTGGAGGATTCCAGGAACACCTCCTCCATGGTCAGATTGCGCGGCGCCACGTGTGAATCGTGGATCTGGCGGGTTCCGATGAACAGCGGCGTGGTGGTGTCCACCACCGTATCAAGGTTGGCCACCCGCTCGTTCAGCGCCATGGCGAAGGTGAACATCTTGAAGGTCGAGCCCATCTCATAGGTCGACATGCCCGCCCGATTGGTCACCGCCGCCTGATCGAAGCTTCCAACGTGATTGGGATCAAAGTCCGGCGCGTTGGCGAGGGCCAGCACCTCGCCGGTCTGGATATTGGTCACCACGCCGATGGCGTTCACCGCCTGATAGTCGACCATCGCCCGCTTCAGCTCGGACTCGAGCGCGGCCTGGACGCGCAGATCGATGGAGAGCGCAATATGCCCGCCCCCCGCCGCCGCGTCGCGGATGTCCGCGTCGAGGGCCTTTTCCGCCCCCGCCACGCCGCGCCCTTGGGTGTCCGACCAGCCGACGATGTGGGAGGCCTGACGGTCCAGGGGATAGGCGCGGCGCACCTCGTCCTGGAAGGTGACGCCGGCCAGGCCAAGATCATGGATCTTGTCCTTCTGCTCCATGGTCAGGCCGCTCTGGATCAGCTCGATCCGTCGCGTCGCCACGGCGTGCGCGACCTTCTGCGCCGCTTCGGCCGGCAGGACCGTCGACAGGGCGCTGACCGCCTCCTTCGCGTCCCAGATCTCGCGGCCGTCGACATAGGCGCCGTACAAGGGCGCGTCGAGGGCGAGGGTGCGGCCGTTGCGGTCCACAAGGTCGGCCCGCGACAGGGACACCGCCGCGCCCTCGACCCCGCCCGCGACATGCGAGAACAGGGCGACCGCGCTCGCCTTCACCGCCAGGCCCGCGAACATCATCGAGAACAGGATCAGAATGCCGAAGATGCGCACGCGGGTGTCGTCCACGGCCCGGTTCCGCTCGCGGGAGCGCTCGAACGCATGTTCGATGCGCCACAGAAGCTCGATCAGCGACCGCCAGAGCTGCGCAAAGGTCGGCGGGGCGTGGTAGCCGACCAGATCAGGACGATCGCTCATCTTTGCGTCTCCTGACCTGCGTTGGCGGGGGATGCCGAAGCGACCGGCGCAGGCTG
>Ga0316217_10007487_pt1 | contig 10411 bp, 8 predicted proteins | sample 1anoAmetaG_FD_203633 | JGI IMG/M metagenome (GOLD analysis project Ga0316217, IMG submission 203633) | Freshwater microbial communities from Trout Bog Lake, Wisconsin, USA - 1anoA | ecosystem: Environmental > Aquatic > Freshwater > Lake > Hypolimnion/Profundal zone | place: USA: Wisconsin... | reverse complement strand
GAGGCGCTCCACGAAGACCGAGGGATGCGATGCAAGAGGTTGGTCGACGTCGAACCTCTTGCACCGGCGCTCCACGAACTCCGGGAGCTCCTCCTGGAACATCGAGAGCAGCTCCCGGAACACCGAGCGCATCCCCTGGAACATCGAGGGCATCCATCGGAACACCGAGAGGGTCTCTTCGAACCCCGAGGGCGTCTCTTCGAACCCGCGGAGGCGCCCGGCGAAGACGGAGCGGGGCCGTGCGAGAGGTGGGTCGACGTCGAACCTCTCGCGCCGGGGCTCGCCGCGGAGGCCGCGCCCCGCTCGCTGCGCCGGGCGTCACCCCACTCGGAACGTGGCCGGCGGGAGCCAGTCGCACGCGCCGTCCGTCGTCACCGAGCGGGCCCGGACCGAGTAGAGCGTCCCCGGCGCCAGCCCGGCGATCTCCACGTCGGCCCGCACGGTGAACGGGAGGGAGATCCACGCCCCCCCCTCGGGCGCGTACTGCCACTCGTAGGCCGCGCGGGTCTTCGCGGCGGGCGCGTACGCGTGCGCCGATCCCGGGCTGCGGCCCGGCTTCACCGTGAGGCCGCCGCGCTGGGGTCCCTTCGCGTCCTTCACGGCCATCCCGGCGCGCCGGGCGACCATGGCGGCTTCGTCCCCGGGCCGCGTGTCGGCGAGCGACTGGACGTAGGCCTGCAGGCGCTGGAGCGCGGAGAGCACGTCGCGCTGCCGCGCCTTCCTCGCGGCCGCCGCCCCGACCCGTCGCGTCTCGACGGCGACCAGGGCCGCCTCGAGCGCGGCGACGGAGGCGTCGAGCGCGGCGAGCTGGCTCGCCGGGGGAGAGAAGAGGGGGTCGCCGGACAGGTGCGCGGCGACGGCCTTCGCGAAGACACAGAGGTCGTGGACGCGACGGGGGGCATTGAGGGCGACGCGGACTCGCTTCATCGGTGGCTCCTGGGTCGGGGGGCGGCGAAGGGGGGCTCGGAGGTCTGCTCGGGAGTACCGGGACGGTGGGACGGCGAGACGTCGACCCGGACGTACTGGTAGGCGCGCGGGAGGGCGGCGCGGCGCCGGCGCTCGTAGCCGAGGCGGGAGAGCAGGCGGCTCACGCGGATCGTGACCTGCGAGTTGCGGCTCGAGGTCCGGAGGCCGAGCGCCCCCTCCAGCACCTCGTCCATGGTGAACGGGCTCTCCCGCGCGTCCGTCGCCCGGGCGGCGGTCCAGGCGGCGAGCGACTCCTCCCACGGGTCCGCCTCGAGGCGCGCGTCGGCCTCGGCCGCCATCGAGCGTTCGTCGGCCTCCTCGAGGTGCCAGGTCGCCCCCGAGCGGTAGAGATGGAGGGCCTCGGCCCAGAGCTGGTCACGAGCCTCCGCGAGCCCCTCGACGTCGAGCGGCCCCTCGCAGCGGACGATCCAGTAGCGCCGGTTCCCCGTCGCGTCGCGGAGGTAGGCGCCGTGGTTGACCGTCCCCGCGAAGACGACCCCCCGCGGCACGCTCTCGGGCACGCGCCCGTACGGGACGCGGAAGCGATCGGCGGCGCGCGACAGGAACGCCTTCACGGTGGCAGGGTCGCGCCGCAGCAGCGCGTCGAGCTCGGCCAGCTCGAAGATCCACGCGCCCTGGATCGTCTGGCAGGCGTCCTTCGTGCCGAAGTCGATGGCCGCGTCGCTGAAGAAGCGCTCGCCGGCGAGCGTCGCCAGCGCGCGGCTCTTGCCGATCCCCTGCCTCCCTTCGAGGATGAGCATCGTGTCGACCTTGCAGCCAGGCTGCATGGCGCGCGCGACGGCGGCGATGAGCCACTTCTTCGCGACGCTCCGGACCAGCGCGGCCTCTGGCTCCCCTCGCGGGCGGACCGCCGCGTAGCGCTCGAGCCAGCGGGCGGCGCGCGCCTGTCCGTCCCAGCAGAGGCCGGTCAGGTAGTCGCGGACGGGGTGGAACGCGTGGTGGTCGGCCACGATGCGCACGGCGTCGACGACGTTCTGCCTGGAGAGCTGCACGCCCCGCACGACCTCGAACCAGTGTCGAATCCGGTCCAGGTCGCGGTCCCGCAGGGCGACGGGCTCGCCGCCGCGCGGGTCGCCGAGCGCGAACGGCGGCGGCTTGCGGAAGACGACGCGCGCGTCCGCGAGGTTGGTGGCGAGCACGCCGGCCCATTCCGGCAGCGCATCGAGCGCCGAGACGACGCTCGCGAGCGAGTTGCGGAGGGAGGTGTCGGCGGGACGATCGGAGAACGAACGAGAACGAGGGGCGGCGAACGGGATCGCGTCCATGCAGCAGGCTCCATACAAGGGGTAGACCTCCCCCCGAGCACCGCGGTGCTTGCTGAGGGGTCGGGTGCTTCCGAGGCCGAGGCGTATGGAGCTGGGATCCCGCGGGAGGCGTGGCCTCCTGGAGTGGGCGCGGGGGCATCCATCCTGCACATGTGCGTCGCCATGTCAACATGCAAATCGTGCCGGCCGCGCGGGCTCGTCAAGGCGCGTCCCCGCCCGTGGTCTCCGCCTCCCGCCGCGCGCACCGACGCACGATCGGACCGGCCTCGCCCGGTCGCACCGTCCCACCGTCCTACTGGTCGGCGGTGGACCTGCGGCGCGGGCCAGGCCGCAAGGGGGGGACGCCGAGGCTGGACGCGTCTCGTCGTCGTCGGATAGCGTCGTCCAGGACTTACACAAGGAGCCACCATGAACGCCTGGAAGCCCGCTGCTCTCGTCTCGACCGCCGTCGCCGTGCTGTCGATCGGATACAATGTCGCGCTGGCCGCTCCAGGGCCCCACGCGACGGACGTCGCTGTCGCCCAGCCGCACATGGAGGCCGCGCTGGCGGCGCTCCAGCATGCTCAGAGCGAGCTACAGAGCGCAGAGCACAACAAGGGGGGCTGGCGAGAGCTCGCGCTGCAGGGCGTCGAGAAGGCCATCACCCAGACGCAGAAGGGAATCGCCGCCGGCAACAAGTAGGCGGCCCACGGCGTCGCGTCGCCCCGAGCGGTGAAGCGACGATCATGGCCGCTCCGCCTGCCGTCCACCTGCTCGGAGGACTCGCCGCCGAGCGGCGCCCCTGAGCGATGGCCCTGGCCCCGCGTTCTGTGTAAGGTCGCGCGCCTCCGTCTCCGACCGGTCCCCGCTCGTGCCCGCCGATCCGCCCTCTCCGCCTCGTCCCAAGCGCCCGGCCCGCGGCCCGTACGCCGACGCCCCGTGCCTCCCCGAGGGGGCCGAGGTCGCCCTCGCGAGCCTCGTCGGCGGGACGACCTTCGAGCTCGAGATCGGCCCCGGCCGAGGTGGGTTCATCCAGGAGCGCGCGGTCGCCCGTCCGGACGTCGGCGTCGTCGGGCTCGAGGTGCGCCGCAAGTGGGCCGCCATCGTCGACGGTCGCCTGGCCGCGAGGGGGCTCGAGGGGCGCGCCAGGGTCTTCGCCGAGGACGCCAAGGAGGCGCTCCCGCGGCTCTCGCCGGCGGCGTCCGTCTCGGTCGTCTACCTACACTTCCCCGACCCCTGGTGGAAGAAGCGCCACCAGAAGCGCCTCGTGATGGAGCTGCCGGTGCTCGACCAGATCGCGCGCCTCCTCGTGCCCGGCGGCCACCTCTTCATCCAGACCGACGTCAGCGAGCGCGCCGAGCAGTACGAGGCGCTCCTCCGCTCGGACGCGCGCTTCGAGCCGGCCGGCGACGAGCCCGCCTCCGCCCGCCTGGCCGAGAACCCCTACGACGCGCGCAGCCCGCGCGAGCGCCGCGCCATCGCCGACGGGCTCCCCATCCACCGGGTCCGCTTCAGCAAGAAGACGGCCTAGCCCGCGTCGAGGTCACTGCGGGATCGTGAAGCGGTAGCGCGTCGTCCCGTCGGCCGCGACGTTGACGCTGGCGCTCATCGTCGGGTGGTCCGGGGGGGCGCAGACGACGCGGTGGTGTCCGGCCGGCAGCTCGAGGCCCGCGAGCGGCGTGGGGCCGCGCACGACGCCGTCCACGCTCACGTTGCACCAGCCGCCCGAGGCGCCGACGTTGAGCTTGCCGTTGCCGAGGGGTGGGGGGGGCGGGGGAGGCGGGGGCGGCGGCGTGTCGCCGGACGGCGGCGGAGGGGGCGTGACCGGGACGGTGCTGCCGTGGGAGTGGTGCCCCTCCTTCACGAGCACGACGTCGAAGTGCTTGGTCTCCTGCGGGCTCGCCACGAAGGTGAACGCCTGGTCGACGTAGCCCGCCGCGCCGACCACCAGCTTGTGCTGATCGCCCGACGTGATCCCCGCGACGGTCGGGCCTGGCTGCGCCTTGCCGTCGAGCAGCACGACGGCCGAGGCCGCCTTCGGGAGCACCGCCACGTCGAGCGTGACCGAGCCGCGGCTGAGGGCCGACTCCCAGCGCGCCGAGGGCTCGGCGTCGGTCAGGGTGAAGGTCTTCCTGGTGGCCTCGAAGCCCTCCTTCGACATCTTCACTTCGATGGGCCGCCCCGTCGGGAGCTGGGCGACCTGCGCCGGCGTCACGTCGGAGCGCATCTCGCCGTCGATCCAGATCGTCGCGCCGGGCGGGTCGCTGATGAACGCGATGCTGCCGCGGTTGACGGGGACGACGGGCGGCGGAGGGGCGAGCGTGGCCGCGTCGATGAGCGCCTTCTGGTGCGCCCGCCAGGCGAAGACCCCCGTGATGGCGCCCCCCGTCACGAGCGCCGCGAGCGCCGTCACCAGGACCGGGTGCGCCCGCTTGACCGGGCGGATCTCGGTCAGCGTGCGCGCCGCCGAGGGGGCGCTCATCACGCTCGAGGAGAGGCGCATCCCGCCGTCCACGTCGGCCAGCAGCGCGTCGGGCTGCTGCAGGTCGATGATGTCGGCGAGCTGCTTGCCCTGGAGCAGCTGCTCCTTCTGCGCGAGGAGCTTCTCCTCGAAGAGCGACTGCATGTACTGGGTGAGCGCCACGTTGCTGACCGGGATGCGCTCGCGCCGCACGAAGTCCTCGAGCGCCGACTGCAGCTCGCGCGCGCTCTGGAAGCGGGTCGTCCGGTCCTTCGACAGGGCCCGCATCACGATCTCCTCGAGCTCGGCCGGGTAGCCGGCGCGGACGGCCGACGGGCGCGGGTACTCGCGGTCGCAGATGAGCTTCAGCGTCTCGAACTCGCTCTGCCCCTTGAAGAGGCGTCGCCCCGTCGTCAGCTCGAACAGCATGACGCCGACCGCGAAGACGTCGCTCCGGGCGTCGAGCGCCTCGCCGCGCGCCTGCTCGGGCGACATGTACGGGACCTTCCCCTTCAGCTTCCCGCTCTGGGTCTCCATCGCCATCTTCGTGTCGCTCTTGGCGATGCCGAAATCGACGATCTTCACGTCGCCCGAGAACGTGACGACGATGTTCTGCGGCGAGATGTCGCGGTGGACGATGTTGAGCGGCGAGCCGTCGAGGTCGCGCTTCTCGTGCGCGTAGGAGAGGCCGCTCGTGACGCCGAGCATGATGGCGATGGCGTGCTCGAGGGGGAACTCGATGACCCCCTTCTTCCGCATCTGCCGCACGATGCCGCGGAGGTCCTCTCCGTGAACGTGCTCCATCGCGATGTAGTAGGTGCCGTCGACCTGCCCGACGTCGAAGATCTGGACGATGTTCGCGTGGGTCAGCGTCGCCGCGATGCGCGCCTCGTGGAGCAGCATCTCGATGAACCCGCGGTCCTTGTTCATCGCGGGGAGGATGCGCTTGATGACGAGCAGCTTCTCGAAGCCCGCCACGCTCTTCTGGAGGGCGAGGAAGAGCTCGGCCATGCCCCCCATCGCGAGCTTGCGCAGGAGCGTGTACTTGCCGAAGCGGAGGGGGAGCCCGTCCCTGGCGGGGTCGTTGACGTCGCCCGCGTCGCTCGGGGCCGGCGAGTTCTGCGGGGGGGGGGCGTTCATGCCGCGCCTGTCCACGACGGCCTGCCCTTCAGGGCGGCATCGTGACAAAGGAGAGGCGTCTGGCGTGTCTCCCGCCACATTTGCTCACACGCAGTACTCAAGCTCGACGTCCTTGACCGCATTAAATCGTAGTCCGCGGGGGAGGTCGGGTCAATGAAGGGCGAGGGGTCCGGGCGTACCTGTTGCGACACTGTAGGCGAGGCTGGCATCGGACAAAGCCATCGACACTCCCCGGTGACCGTCTCACGTTTCGTTCCGCCTCTCATGAGCTTCGACCGCCCCCCTTCCTTCGCCACTGCCGCCAGGCGCCCCGTCCTCCCCCCGGTCCTCGCCCTCGTCACGCTCCTCGCCACCCTCGGCGCCGCCGTCCTTTTCATCGAGGCCTTCGCGGTCCGGGTCCTGGGCGCCTCGTCCGCCCCCGCCCTCCACGTCGCCGTCTTCTTCGTCGCCTACGACCTGGCGACCGGTCTCCTCCTGGTGGCGCTGGTCTTCCGGAGGCTCGCCGCCGACCGTGACGCCGAGGCTCGCTCCGTCGCCGCGCCCGACCCCCCCCCACCGGTCTCGGTCCTCATCGCCGCCTACAACGAGGCGAGGGGAGGGGAGACCGGGGGGCTCGTGGCGACCGTCCGCGCCGTGGCCGCGCAGGACGGCGTGCCGCTGGAGATCCTCGTCGGCGACGACGGCTCGGAGGACGGCACCTGCGACGCGGTCGTCCGGGCCTTCGGCCTCGCCCCGACCGAGGACGGCTACCGCGGCGTCATCCGCCGCGACGACGGCGTGGAGGTGGCGATCCGGGCCCTCCGCTTCGGCCACGCGGGGAAGGGGGCGACCCTCAACGCCCTCGCTCGCCGCGCGACCCACGGCGTGCTGGTCACGCTCGACGCCGACACCTCTCCGGGTCGCCTGGCGGTCGCCCGCCTCGCCTCGGCCTTCGTCGACCCCCGCGTCGAGTCGGCGGCCGGCGTGGTCACGGTCCGCAACGCCCGCTCGGTCCTCACGCGCTACCAGTACGCGGAGTACGTGAAGAACAGCATCGTCCGCGTCGGGTGGTCGGCCCTCGGCGGGCTCGAGCAGGTCCCCGGCGCCTTCTGCGGGGTGAGGGCGGACGCCTTCCGGGCCGTGGGGGGCTTCCCGACCGACTCGCTCACCGAGGACTACGAGCTGACCTACCGGCTGGTCGACCGGGGGGTCGCGCTCGGCGCCGTTCCGGTCGTCGTCACGGTCCCCGGGGCGCAGGCCTTCACGGACGTCCCCGTGACCCTCCGCGGGTTCGTGCGGCAGCGGACGCGGTGGTTCGCCGGGTTCCTCTCGACGCTCTTCCGCTTCCGCCACCTCATCGGCCGCCCGGCGGCGGGGGGCTTCGGCGTCGTACGGCTGCCGTTCAAGCTGATCGACGCCGTCCTGCCGCTCCTCGCCTTCGCGTCGCTGGCCGTCATCCTGCGCGGCGTCACCTCCCCGGTCCCTTCGGTGTCGCGGTTCGCGCTCGGCATCCTCATCGTCCGCTGGACCTGGGATCTCGCCTTCTACGCCGCCGCCCTCCGCCTCGCCCGTCAGCTCGGCGACCCGGTCGACTCCGGGCGCGGCGCCCCCGAGGCGTGGCGCGGGTGGCTCTGCACGGCGACCGAGGTGCTGACCTACGTCTGGCTGAAGCACGCCTCGGTGCTCCGCGCCTACCTCTGGGCGGCGCGGCGCGTCCGGCGCTGGGAGCCGTCGAGGGAGGGGGCGCTCGACGCTGCGGCGTTCGGCGCGCCCCCCCACGGCCTCGGCGCCATGGTAGGCTCGCCCCAATGCGCGCCCCCTTCCGTGCGGTCGTGACCCTCCGCCTGCTCGCCCCGCTGGCCTCCATCGCCGCGCTCGGCCTCGCCGTCGCCGTGACCGGCTGCCAGACCTACCAGGACGACCTCTCCCGCAGCCAGCGCGCCTTCGAGCACGCGGACTACGAGCGCGCCCTGGCCATCTTCCGCTCGCTCGAGCGGGACGTGCCCAACCACTTCACCGTGCAGCAGCAGGCGCAGTACGCCTACCTGCGCGGCATGACCGACTACCGCGTCGGCTACAAGGTCGACGCCCGCCACTGGCTCGCGCTGGCCCGCGCCATCGACAGCTCCGGGTCGGGCATCCTCCCGAAGGACTGGAAGGGGCGCCTCAAGGAGACGCTCGGCGAGCTGAACGAGCAGGTCTACACGCAGGGCATCGAGACGCTGGCCGAGTCGCAGGAGGAGGCCGCGAAGGCCGGCCCGAAGGACAAGCAGAAGCCAAAGTCCGAGGACGAGCCCTAGGAGTCGGTCGGAGAATGTCGCGGCTCGCCTGGGGTCCGGCGCTCGCGCTGCTGGCCGGCTGCCAGGCCAGCGTCGCGCCCCCCGTCGCGCCACCGGCGCCGCCCCCCGTCGTCGTCGCCGAGCGCCAGGTCATCACGCCGAACGACGGCAGCACCATCCGCGAGCTGCGAGGCCGGGGCGAGTACGCGCTGCGGGAGCAGCGGTGGCAGGACGCCGCCGAGGCCTTCCGGACGCTCGTCGCCGCCGCGCGCGTGGCCTTTGATCCGGCCCTGCCCCTCTACCTGCTCGACCTCGGGCTCGCCGAGGAGGGGCTCGGCGACCGCGCCAGGGCGCGCGACAGCTACCTGGAGGTCGCCCGGCTCTCGGGGCCGACCACCGACGGGCGCACGGCGCTCCTGCGCGTCGTGGGGATCGACGACTACCTCGAGGACTGGACCGCCCTCGGCAGCGCTGCGGCCGACCTCCTCGGCCGCACCGACCTCGACGACATCGACCACCTGACCGGCCTCGGGGCGCGCGGGCTCTCCAGGGTCGAGGCGGGCGACGACGCCTCCGCCATGCGCGACATCCAGGAGGGGCTCGACGTGGTCGAGCGGATCGGCTTCGGCGCGACCGGGCGCCTCCCCAACGGCGCCGCTCAGCTCCGGTTCGCCCTGGCCGAGGTCCTCCGCGCCCGCGCCGAGCGCGTTCAGCTCGTCCCGGTGACCCCCGACTTCCTCGTGAAGATCGAGCAGCGCTGCCAGGGCCTGCTCGACGCGCAGCTCGCCTACGCGGACGCGATGCGCGCGATGGAGCCCCACTGGACGGCGATGAGCGCCTTCCGCATCGGGGCGATGTACGGCCGGCTCCACGAGGACCTGATGGCCATCCCCCCCTCGGCCGAAGCGAAGAGCGCTGCGCAGCGCGACCTCCACTTCGCGATGATGCACGTCCGCTACCGCGTCCTGCTCGAGAAGGGGCTCGAGATGATGAAGCGGACCGCCAGGCTCGCCACGCAGACGACCGAGGTCGCGCCGTGGGTCGAGCGCGCGAAGGCCGCGCAGGCCGAGATGGAGAAGGCCATCGAGGAGGAGAAGGCGGCGCTGGCGAAGCTCCCCTACACCGAGGAGACCGTCCAGGCGGCGCTCGACAACCTCGAGAAGAAGGCCCGCGCCCGGCTGTCGAAGAAGGCCGCCTCGCGCTGAGGTCGGGACCGCCGCGTGTGGACACCGTGTCCCCGGCGCGAGCTCTGCGCGCCCACCCTTGACACGTTGCGCACAGCGCGCTAAACGGCCGTCCCCCTTAGAATCTGCCTCACCGACTCGCCTCCCCACGCCCAGCGCGGCCCCCGGACTGCCCCAGGCAGGCCGAAAAGCCGTGGCTTCTTCTTTGCTTGCTGAGTGTGGCAGGGTGAGCTACCTTCCGCGTCCCTTCGCCTCCCGCCCCCTTCCGGGGCCTGCGGCCCACTGCTTCTCCTGTCCCTTTTCTTCGTCTCTCGCGGTCCCTCTTCGCTTTCACTATCGGAGTAAGTCGTCGTCGCGACCCTCGACGCTGACGTAGCTCAATCGGCAGAGCACCTGTTTTGTAAACAGGCGGTTAGCGGTTCAATTCCGCTCGTCAGCTCCGCTCTCGCCCTCGAGCTCCCCGGCCTCTTCGGCTCTTCCCCCTCCTCTTCGCTTCAGAACCCGGTACCTACGACCAAGGCACGCCACGACAAGAAACGCAGGTACTCAAGGAGGGTTGCCCGAGTGGCCAAAGGGAGCAGACTGTAAATCTGCCGGCTATGCCTTCGATGGTTCGAATCCATCACCCTCCACAAAGTGCAAGCCTGTCCGCGGGAGTAGCTCAGTTGGTAGAGCGTCAGCCTTCCAAGCTGAACGTCGCCGGTTCGAACCCGGTCTCCCGCTCCCCCTCCTCATCACCCCGCACCGAACCGAGCCCGAAAGCAACGCGACGCAGACGTAGCCCCAGCATCCGATAGTACGCCGGATCCTCGCGCCCCTGGCGAGCCCAGCGCCCACCTAGCTCAGTGGTAGAGCACTTCCTTGGTAAGGAAGAGGTCACGGGTTCAAGCCCCGTGGTGGGCTCGATCTTCATCGAGTCACCCGTTTGAAGCTCAACTCTTCACTAGTCTCGCCCCCGCTCTCGGGGGGCCCCCGGAGAGACCGTCATGGCGAAAGAGAAGTTCGTTCGTAACAAGACCCACGTGAACGTTGGGACCATCGGTCACATCGACCACGGCAAGACGACGCTCACGGCGGCGCTGGTGAAGGTGCAGTCCAAGAAGGGGATGGCGAAGGCCATCAGCTATCAGGACATCG
>Ga0316217_10007484_pt1 | contig 10417 bp, 7 predicted proteins | sample 1anoAmetaG_FD_203633 | JGI IMG/M metagenome (GOLD analysis project Ga0316217, IMG submission 203633) | Freshwater microbial communities from Trout Bog Lake, Wisconsin, USA - 1anoA | ecosystem: Environmental > Aquatic > Freshwater > Lake > Hypolimnion/Profundal zone | place: USA: Wisconsin... | reverse complement strand
GCGTGGCTCAGTGGCAAAGGCAAACACAGCTTCCAATACGCGCTCGTGGCTCACGACGCTGACTGGAATGCAGCGCGCGTCCTGCAAATGGCTTGGGAATACAATTCACCAGTAATCGTCGCCACAAATTGCCAGCCGTTAAAGTCGCAATCGTTCGTGCAGACTTCGGATAACGTGATCGTCGAGGCGATGCGCCGAGACGGAGCGGATATTGAATTGCGCCTCGTTGAAGTGCTTGGCGAGGCCGGCACCGCAGAAGTGAAGTTGAATCTGCCGCACACCAGCGCGGCATTGACGGATTTGACCGGCGGTCACGCGCAGATGCTTGCCGAACAACCAGCTTGTAAATTCCCCGTCAACCCGCAGCAAATTATCACGCTGCGTTTCCGCACGACGGAGCCGGTTGCCGAAATCAAACCGCTGATGGCTTGGGACGAACTCGTGCCGGAAGCCAAGCGCGCGGCCTTGCACGAATACCTGCCGGACAAAAAAGGCCATCCACCGATGGGTCACTGAAATGAAATCCCTTTTGCTGCAACAACCCGGGGCGCTTGCGTGGACCGACGTTCCCGAACCGAGGCCAGCCGCCGGCGAGGCGCTGGTGCGCGTGCGCCGCTGCGGCGTGTGCGGCACGGATATCCACGCGCTCGCGGGTAAGCAGCCGTTCTTCAGCTATCCGCGCCGGCTCGGACACGAGCTGTGCGTGGAAATTGTTTCCGCGCCGGCCAACAGCGGCTTGTCCGCCGACGAACTCTGCGCGGTCGAGGCGTATTATTTCTGCCGCGAATGTCCGGCCTGTCGCGCGGGAAAAACCAACTGTTGTAAAAACCTGAAGGTTCTCGGTGTCCACATTGACGGTGGCCACGCGCCAATGATGAGCGTGCCGGCGGACAAACTGCATCGCGCCAGTTCGCTGACGCCGGAACAAATTGCGCTGGTGGAACCGCTGGTCATCGGCGCGCACGGCGTGGAGCGCGCCGCGCCGAAAGCTGGCGAGCCAACGGTGGTCATCGGCATGGGGCCGATTGGGCTGGGCGCCGCGATTTTCGCGAAAACCGCCGGCGCAAATTTGGTTTGCGTGGATGTGCAGGCCGACCGTTTGAATTTTGCCTGCGAAACAATGCAGCTCGGCAAAGCCATTCCGGCGGACGCCAGTCTTGCGGAAAATCTTCAGAAACATTTTGGCCAGTTGCCGTCGGTGATGATTGACGCCACCGGCAATCCGGCTTCGATGCGCGGCACCTTTCAGTTGGCTGAACATGGCGGGCGGATTGTTTTTCTCGGCTTGTTTATCGGTGAACTCACTTTTGACGACCCGAATTTTCACCGCCGTGAACTGACGCTGCTCGCGAGTCGCGCCGGCTTGACTGGCACGTTCCGCGATGTCATCCGCTTGATGGAAACGAAGAAGATTGACGTGCTGCCGCTCATCACGCACCGGTTCAATTTTGCCGAGACGGCGGAGCGGCTGCCGCAAATTCATCGCGAAACCGGACTCGTCAAAGCCATGATTGATTTCGACAACTTTAATTAGAATGAAAACAATTTCCTCATCGCGCTATTTTCAGTTTTTCGGTTTGCCGGTGTTTTTGGCCGGCGCACTCTGCGTCTTCGGTGGTAGCACCGCTTTCGGCCAGTCACCCAAGTCTGTCGCGGCCAAAACCTTTATTGATTATTTTCTACCGACGCCGATTGTCGGTTCGCTGACGACCAACATCTGGGGCGCTCCGGGTGTTTTTCCCCGCGACCCGCAAAACGGTCTTGAAGACCAGACCATGCAGCATTGGTGCTATTGGGACGGGCAAATCATCCGGGCGAAGGACGGCAAGTATCACATGTTCGCCAGCCGCTGGGATCAGGCGCGCGGCCATAACGGTTGGGGCGGTTCAAAGGCCGTTCACGCCGTCAGCGACAATCTCATCGGGCCTTACTTAGACAAAGGCTTGTGCTGGCCGGATAACCAGGGTGGCAAAGGTCACAACGTCACCGCGCTGGTTTTGCCGGATGGCCGCTATGCCGTGGTCATCAGCGAAACGCGGCCTGGAACCGTTTTTGTTTCCCAATCCCTCGACGGCCCGTGGGAACAACTTGGCTTGATCCAAGTCGCCACCAATGAATTCAGCAAGCTCGGTCGCATGTCGAATACGAGCCTGATGGTTCGGCCCGATGGTAATTTTGAAATCGTGCCGCGATCTGGCGCGATTCTCATCAGCACTAACGGCGTGCTCGGTCCTTATGTCGTCCAAGGTCCGAGCATTTATCCGCTCGTCGCCGGCTTGCCCCAGCAAAGTCTGCGCAATTTTGAAGACCCCGTTATTTGGTTCAGCGGCGGTTTGTATCACATCGTCGTCAACAACTGGAGCGAACGCAAAGCCTACCACCTCACCTCCGCTGACGGCATCAATGGCTGGACCTATCGCGGGCTTGCCTATGACCCCATGCGCGATTTTGTGCGCTATACCGACGGCACTGTTAACCATTGGAACAAGCTGGAACGCCCGAGCGTTTATATCGAGGCCGGCCATGTTGCCGCCGTCACGCTCGCGGTGATTGATGTGCCGAAGGACGACGAAAAAGGCAACGATACCCACGGCAGCAAAGTCATCGTCATTCCCTTTGACGGCGCGGCGCTGGACCGCGATTTACAGCAATAGTGCGAAAAGTTTCAACCGACCAAACCAATATTCAATTGCAAAGAAATGAAAATCACCAAACTTGAACCTATCATTCTCCACGCGCCGGTCACGCGCGGCGGCATCGCCGACAGCACGCACAAACTTTCGCACTGGGGCGCGCCCGGCGTCGCGATTCACACGGACACCGGCCACATTGGCTACGGATTTTCCGGCACGCACGCGCATTTGCCGACCGACCGGCTGATCGTGGACTGCATCATCCACAGCTTCGGCCCGCTGCTGCTGGGCGAGGACCCGCGCGAAGTCTTGGCGCTCTGGGAAAAATTGCACAAGCAGGCGGAGATTTACTGGGTCGGTCGCGCGGGCATCACACATCTCGCGCTTGGTGCGATTGACATCGCGCTGTGGGATTTGAAGGCGAAGGACGCCGGCGTGCCGCTGTGGAAATTGCTCGGCGGCTCGGCCAAAAAAAAAGTCGAGGCCTACAACACCGACGGCGGCTGGCTGAACTGGCCGTTGAAAACCGTCGTGTCCGACTGCAAACGGCTCGTGGAAAAGGAAGGCTATCGCGCGGTGAAACTGAAAGTCGGCGGACCGAATCCGCGCGAAGATTTGCGCCGCGTCGAGGCCGTGCGCAAGGCGCTTGGGCCGGACATCCGCATCATGACCGACGCGAACGGTCGCTGGACTTTGCCGCAGGCAATCCAGACCGCCGGACGGCTGAAAGATTTCGACATCGTGTGGATCGAGGAGCCGATTTATTTCGACGACGTGGAAGGCCACCGCCGGTTGGCCGAGGCGATTGAAACGCCAATTGCGCTGGGCGAACAGCTTTACACTTCGCAAAATTTTCGCGATTTCATTCATGCCGGCGCGGTGCATTACGTCCAGCCAGACGTGGTGCGGCTCGCGGGCATCACGGAATTCTGGCAGGTCGCGGATATGGCGCGCTGCTACAGCCTGCCGGTCGTGCCGCATGTCGGCGACATGTGCCAGGTGCATCAGCATCTGTGCTTCGCGCACCCGGCGTGTTCGCTGCTCGAATACATCCCGTGGCTGCGCGACTGGATGGAAACGCCAGCGAAAATCGTGGACGGCTTTTACGTCGCGCCGGAAACGCCCGGCGCCGGCATGACACCGAGCAAGAAGGCGCTCAAGACAATCAACAAAGCATAAGGCAGTTTTTAAGACCCCGATTTACTTGAAAATGAAATGCTCAAAATCATATCGCATTGCGAGTGCCGTTTTTTTTCTCGCGTTATTGACGATCAGATCTTGGGCTGCGCCCGCCGTGGCAGAGGCGGTTCCCGATGCCGTCGGCGAGCAACTCCAGCACTCGTTCATCTGGGTTCAGAAGACTTCACAGCCGGAGGAATCTCTACATGCCGGCTTTCGACGAGTTGTCATGCTGGCGACGACACCAACTCGTGCGGAAATACATCTCTTTGCCTACACCCGTTACCAGCTTTATGTGAACGGCGAATATGTCGGGCGCGGGCCGAACCGGTTTGAGAACCGGCGACCGGAGTATGACACTTGGGACATCACTTCCCGTCTGCACGCCGGCAGCAACGTGGTGGCGGTGCTGGTGCACCGCGACTGGCCGGGAACCAATCCGCGTTCGACTGGACAAACTTTGAGCCGCATCCGGCGACATGACCCCGGTTTTACCGCGCGTTTGGAAATCGTCGGTGCCAGTGGCGGCGAGCAGATCGTTTCCACCGACGAAGCGTGGCGAGGTTTTGAAGAAACGGGTTATGCCAATCCGGTGGCGCATTCCTATTCTTCTATTCCTGAAAATTACGACGCCCAAAAATCGCCGGGCGAATGGACATCGCCGGAGTTTGACGCAAGTAAAACTCCGTTCGCGGTAAAACTGGATACTTCAAATCGCGAAACTTGGCCGGCACTCTCGCCGCGCACGATTCCTTTGCTGCGGGAAAGCGATGTAGCGTTTTCGTTCCAACCGGATAGTTCGCCCAATGTTTTGACGAATGGTGGCGAATGGAAATTCCAGTGCCGCCTGATCGTTCAGGCTTATTGGGCTTTTGATTTGGATGCGGATGCCGGAACGAAGTTGGTGGTGACACCGCAGTTGCCGGAAGGCAAACATGGCACGCCCAGTGTTTATGTTTGTCGCGCGGGCAAACAGCGATGGATTGGCGGCGACACGTTTGCTTTCAACGCGCTGACCGTGCGGGTGGAATCCGGCAAAGCCACGCTGGCCAAGGCACGGCTGGTGGAAGTGATTTATCCATTCGAACGCGTCGGTTCCTTTTCATGCAGCGATCCAATGCTCAATCACGTTTGGAATCTCACCGCGCGCTCGCTGGAATTGTTGAGCGAGGACGCCTACACCGATTGCGCCGACCGCGAGCGTTCGGAATGGATGGATTGCGATCCGCCGATGTATGACGCCACGCGCGTGATGGAGGCCGGACCGAGAACCGCCGGCGGAAAAATTTGGAGCGATCCGCGCCTGTTCAAAAACATGCTCCGGCGCGTGGCGCTGACACAGGAGCCGGACGGCATGTTGCGCGCGCGCACCTGCTCGGAGTTGGTGGACATTCACACGCGCATGGAAGACCGCGCCTGCGATTGGGTCGAAGGACTGCGCAAATACTATGAGGCCACCGGCGACAAGGAGCTGATTCGTGAACTCTGGCCGGAATGCGAAAAATTGTTGCAATGGTTTGCCGACCGGCGGGCTGCCGACGGATTGGTGCGGGCGCGCGAGTGGATTGCTTGGGATAACCCGATGAGCTACGCCACTTGCGAAGGCGCGGGAAACAATGCGTTCATCCAACGCGCCTTTGCCGATGCTGCCTGGCTGGCCGGCGAAGTGGATAATAAATCTGCTGCCGCCAAGTGGAATGCGGTTGCGGAAAAACTCAAAGCCGATTTTAACCGATTGCTATGGGATGAATCGGCTGGTGCATATTGTTCCGCCGTGGGCACGCCGGAAGTGCTGCCAGCGGATCAAATGTTCAAGAAATCCATCTCGCTGAAATCCAATAATGGTCGTATGGAACCCACGTTGCACGCGAATTTGTTCGCGCTGGATCGCGGCCTCGTCCCGCCGGAGCGCCGCGACCGCGTGGTGCAATGGATATCGCAGCATGAAAATCAAGTGCGACAGGTGATGGCGCATTATTTTTACTTCAAGCTGCTTTATTCTCTCGATCAAGAAAAATGTGACCAGATGGTGCTTGACCGCATCCGGCACGGTTGGAAAAACATGATTGAGTCGCCTTGGCAAACCTCTTGGGAAAGTCTGGGCGGTGGTTCCAAAGTGCATTGTTATGGGATTGTGCCGGGATACTTCTTGAGCGCCTATGTCCTCGGCGTGCGACGCGACGCTCCGGTTTGGCGGCATCAAATCATCATTGAGCCGCACCTCGCCGACTTGTCCCAAGCCGAGGGCGTGGTGGTGACCGAATTCGGGCCGGTGCCAGTTGCGTGGAGCAACAAGGACGGGGTTCTGCGTTTTAAAATTACTGTTCCGGCAAATACCGAAGCCTTGGTGGCGCTGCCCCAGCAACCAACCTCCGGACCATCGACTTTGGATGGAAAAATCGTGACGGGAACGCTGCAAGGCACCCGCTGCATTTTCCGGCTGGCCGCAGGTGAACACTCTGGCGAGTGCCAAAACTCACTAACCAATTTGAAATGAATCCCTAAAAAATGAATAATAAATATTCACTTGCGACACAACCTGCACTGGCTACCGGCGGCAGCGCGGGCGTCGGTTTGACCGGCGCACGCTTCATGATACCGATCAAAAAAGCACTAAAAAGTATCCACATGCATATGATTCTCACGTCGTTTTTACCAATGAAAACAAGAATGATTCGCGATGGCCTGATTTGCTCGGTTCTGGCGTTGGGCTTGGTGAGTATGTTGGAGGCAAGTCAACTGCCCATCCCGCTGACTCCTACTCCGCCTGCTTCCCCTCGCATCAATGGGCCTGGAGTTTTTGGGGTGCGCCCAGGTTCGGTTTTTCTCTACACCATTCCTGCCACCGGCGACCGGCCCATGCTGTTTCATGCAGACCACCTACCGCCGGGGCTGCAACTGGATGCCAAAACAGGGCAAATATCAGGCGCGCTTAACATCCGCGGTGATTATTTCGCTGTGTTGCACGCAACCAATCAGTTGGGTGCGGCTGAAAAGAAATTCCACATCGTGGTGGGTGACCAAATCGCGTTGACACCCCCCATGGGCTGGAACAGTTGGAACTGCTGGGCGGGGGCGGTGGACCAGGAAAAAGTGCTGCGCTCGGCACGGGCAATGGTCGCTTCCGGTCTCATCAACCACGGCTGGACTTATGTGAATATTGATGATTCCTGGCAGGGTCGGCGTGGCGGTCCATTCAACGCAATTCAGCCGAACGACAAGTTTTCTGACATGAAGCTGCTCTGTCACCAGATTCATGAGCTGGGGCTCAAGGCTGGCATTTATTCGACACCCTGGATTACGTCGTATGCAAAGTATGTTGGCGGATCAAGCGATGACGCAGCCGGTGCCTGGTCGAAGACCCAGGCCAACACCAAATTTTGGCGCTGCGGCAAATATTATTTTGCGGAAAATGACGCGGAACAATTTGCCGACTGGGGGTTTGATTATCTGAAATTTGACTGGAATCCGATTGATGTGCCGCACACGACCGACATGTCCGCCGCCCTGAAAAAAAACAAGCGCGACATTGTTTTCAGTTTGTCCAACAGCGCCCCGTTTGACCACGCCTCCGACTGGGAGCGGCTGGCTAATTGCTGGCGCACGACGTCGGACATTTTTGACGGCTGGAAGGAAAACTCGAAGGCTGGCTATAACTACGGCGTTTCGGAAATTGCCTTTTCACAAGATGCGTGGACGGCATATGCCGGTCCGGGACATTGGAATGACCCGGACATGCTGGTGGTGGGTTCCGTCGGCTGGGGATCCAGCCTTCACGCCAGCCACCTGACGCCGGATGAACAATACTCGCACATTAGCATGTGGTGCCTGCTTTCCGCGCCGCTATTGATAGGCTGTGATTTGGATCGGCTTGATCCTTTCACCCTTGGCCTTTTGAGTAACGATGAGGTCTTGGCGTTGGATCAAGATGCCTTGGGCAAACCTGCGTTACGCGTGGCGACGGTTGGCCCGGTGGATATTTTTTTAAAGGAATTGGAAGATGGCTCCAAAGCCTTGGGCTTCTTCAATCGCGGAAATGACTCGGAAACCACAAGTTTCAACAAGCTTAATTACATCGGAATGACTGGTGTTTGGCATGTCCGCGATTTATGGCGGCAAATTAATTTACCTGACGCCAGGGGACTGATTGAACTGACCATTCCGGCGCATGGAGTCTATTTGCTAAAGATGAGTCCCGTTTCTGAAACCAAACCCAAAGATGCGTTTTAACAGGCACTGGCCTCTAAAGATTTATGAAAGATCCATTTTTACTGACCAAACAAGTTGCACTCATCACCGGCGGTGGCACGGGCATTGGTTTGGGCATTGCGCGGTGCATGGTCAAAGCCGGCGCCCGCGTGGTCCTTGTCGGCCGACGCGAAAGCGAATTGGCCAAAGCCTGCATGGAACTTGGTGCAAACGCCGCATACATCGCGCAAGACGTGACGCGCTTTGATGAAATGCCGACTTTGGTGCAGCACGCGGAGAAAGCCGCCGGCCAGCCGATTTCCATCCTCGTCAACAACGCCGGCGTGCATCTAAAAAAATTCGCCGTGGAGATCACACCGGAAGAATTTCAAACCGTATTCAGCACGCACGTTCTCGCGGCGCATGCGCTGACGCGGGCGCTGATTCCCGGCATGGTCGCGCGCGGCCACGGCGCGGTTTTGTTCACGTCTTCGATGGCGGCATTTATGGGCGTGCCGCAGGTTATGGCTTACGCGGCGGCGAAAAGCGCTTATTTCGGCATGGTTTCCACTTTGTCAGCCGAGTTGGCGGCGGAGGGCGTGCGTGTCAACGCCATCGCGCCGGGCTGGATTTTCAGCGAGATGTCGCGCAAGGCGCTCGACAATGATCCGGCACGCAAGGCGAAAGTGCTTTCGCGCATCCAAATGGGCCGCATGGGCCAGCCGGAAGATGTCGGCTGGGCGGCAGTTTATCTCTGCTCGCCGGCGGCAAATTATGTCACCGGCGTCACGCTGCCGGTGGACGGCGGCGCGGCGGTCGGCTTTTGACCAGAACCGATATGAAATAAACCGGATAGCTTAAGCAATAAAGATTACAAGTAGCCGGCGAATGAAAGAAATCAAACCATGAGCATGTTCAACACTTTTGGCCACGCCTCCGACAACACTGGGCGGAAGGAAAATACCCTGCGCAAACTCGACCGCCTGCACAAGGCATTGCGCCACGAGGAACCAGATCGCGTGCCGATCAGCGATTTTTTCTGGGGCGGCTTCACGCGGCGCTGGCGCCAGGAACTCGGCCTGCCGGATGACGCCAATCCATATTATTATTACGACCTCGACTGGATTGTGACCGTGCCGAACATGGATCCGTGGATCCGCCCGTTCGAAACGCTCAAAGAAGACGCTGAAGAAGTCGTGGTGAAAACCGGTTTCGGGGCGATCATGCATAAAATCCACAGCCTGCCGATGCCGGAAATGCGGTCTTGGGAAATCGACACGTTTGAAAAACTGGAGCGCTGCACCTTTGATGATCCGCGTGATCGCCGGCGTTTTTTTGTGGGCGGCGACAATCAGGTTGCCGGTGTCGGTGACGGCTTTGAGCGCAACTCGCCGCCGTGGATTGACACGGTGAAATCGCTGCGCCCGGATTTTCCCGTGTTCGGCAGCATGATGGAAGTGAGCGAATGTCTCACGCGGCTCATCGGCCAGCAGAACGCGATGCTCTGGATGGGCGAGGAACCGGAGCGCATGGGCGCGGTTATCAACCGCGTCGGCGCGCACTATCTCGAATGTGCCAAGGCGGAGATTGACGCGGGTAAAGGCTTGCTCGACGGCTTTGTGATCTGGGGCGATGTCGCTTACAAAAAGGGAATGTTTTTCTCACCGAAATACTGGCGCGAGTATTTCAAACCGTGGGTGGCGCAGATGGCGGAATATGCCCACGCGAACGGACTGCCGGTGATTTACCACGGCTGCGGCAACGTGAAGACGATTCTGCCCGATTACATCGAGATAAAAATTGACGCCTACAATCCGCTCGAAGTGAAGGCGGGCATGGACTGCGTGGAACTGCGCCGGCAATACGGCCATCGCATGGGCATCTGTGGCAACAGCGACATGCAAATCTGGGAAAGCGGCGATCGTGACGCCATCCGCCGCGAAGTCCTGCGCAAGCTGAACGCGGCGAAAGGCGGCGGCTACATTTTTCAATCCGACCATTCCGTGAGCAGTGCCGTGTCGGGACAAACTTATGATTACATCGTGAAGCTGGTGCGCGAGTTCGGGAATTATCCGATTCGTCTGCCGGCGGAATTTGAAGAAAAAATCTGAACATGCCACCGCTTGCCGCCAGCATTTTCTTTCACGCCATCGGCGCCACCGCCGCCGCGTGCTGCTATGTGCCGCAGAAAAAAGTCCAGGGCTGGTCGTGGCAATCCTACTGGCTGACGCAGGCGGCGTTTTGCTGGCTGTTGCTGCCGATCATCGGCGCGTTTCTCACCGTGCCGGATTTCTGGCAGGTGGTGCAGACCGCGCCGCGCAGTGCGATGCTGAACAGTTTTCTGCTCGGCGCGGCTTACGGCATCGGCGGCACGGCATTTGGCGTGGCGATTCGTTACGTCGGATTTTCCATCACTT
>Ga0316217_10007483_pt1 | contig 10418 bp, 10 predicted proteins | sample 1anoAmetaG_FD_203633 | JGI IMG/M metagenome (GOLD analysis project Ga0316217, IMG submission 203633) | Freshwater microbial communities from Trout Bog Lake, Wisconsin, USA - 1anoA | ecosystem: Environmental > Aquatic > Freshwater > Lake > Hypolimnion/Profundal zone | place: USA: Wisconsin... | reverse complement strand
CCAGTTCGATCCAGAACTCGTAGTCGGATTTATAGGGGCCGAGCGGTTCGATGACGCGGTTGCGGGCCATGACCCAGTTGCCGCCAGCCTCGAAGGGGATGTCGGTTTCATACATCGTGGTGACGGGGAGGATGACGTCGGCGTAGTTCATCTCGGCCGTCTGCATGACGTCGATGACGGCGAAGAAGTCCACTTTCTTGAGGGCTTCCTGGATGATGTTGTTGGGGTTGCGGGTGCTGACCGTGGGCTGGGTGCCGGGGGCCAAGATGGCGCGGATGGGGTAGGGCTTGCCGGTCAGAACGCTCTCGATCACGCCGTGGTAGGCCGATGACGTTCCTTCGGCGAAGGGTTGGAGCGCCTTCGGGAATTCGGGGCAGACAAGCTTGTCTACCATCGCCTGGGTGATGAGGTCCGAGCGTTCGACGACCTTAGTGGCGGCCGGAGGCTTGCCAGGGAACAGGTTACCGCCGGGACGGTCGAGGTTGCCAGTGATGGCCATCAGGATGGAGACGGAGCGGATGGCGTCGTTGCAGGCCGGAGCGTGCTCGAAGCCGTTGCCGTGGTCGATCGCGGAACGCTTGGTGGTGGCGTAGATGCGGGCGACTTCCCTAATCTGCGCGGCCGGGATGCCGGTGACGGGCTCGGCCCACTCGGGCGTGTACTTCTGCACGTGGGGAACGAACTTGTCGAAGCCATAGCACCACTCATCGACGAAGGCCTTGTCGTAAAGTTTCTCGTTGATGATGACGTTGAGCATGGCCAGGGCGAGAGCGGCATCGGTGCCGGGGCGCACCGGGACCCAGATGTCGGCGATGGCGACATCGGGCTCCATGGTGGGCTTGATGGCGATGATCTTGGCGCCGCGGGCCTTGGCATCGAGCAGGCGCTTGAGTTGGCCTTTGGAACTCCCGGAGTAGATAGGCTGGGTGCCCCAGACGATCAGGCATTTGGTCTGGGCGTAGTCGGCGGCGGGCAGGTTGGTGCCGAGAATGCCCAGGGTGTAGGAAAAGACAAAATTCTTCTGCACCATGCAGATGCCGCTGTGAGCGTAATTGGGGCTGCCGTGGGCCTGCAGGAAGCGGGCCATGTAAGCGCTATAGGTGCGGCGGGCCGGCGACAGGACGGCGAGCGATTCGGGGCCGTACTTGGCCTTCTGCTCCTTGAGCTTTTCGGCGATCAGGTCGATGGCCTTGTCCCATGTGATCTTTTCAAACTTGCCCGAGCCGCGCGGGCCGGTGCGACGCATCGGGTATTTGAGGCGCTGCGGGGAATAGACCCACTGGGGCGCGGCGTGCGCCTTGGGACAGTTCTTACCCCGGTTGAGCGGCGACTCTTTCATGCCCTCGACGCGAACGAACTTGCCGTCCTTGACGATGGCGTAAATACCGCAGCCCAGGCTGGGGCCGCACATGGCACAAAAGGTGGGGATCGCTTTTTCGCCGGCCTTGACTTCTGGCGGGAGGCCCAGCAGGTCGGCGGGTGCGGCGGCGACGGCGGCCGTACCTATGCCGACCAGTCCGGCAGTTTTTAGGAAGCTGCGGCGATTGAGTGAGAATTGCTCGTTATCCATCTTCAGCCACCCCTGACTCTATGAAATGCCTGCGGCCGCGACGTTGCAGACAGAGATCGCGACAGTAGGTGTAAAAGACACCGCCCGCGAGTCTAATGCAGCCGGGCCGGTTTGGGGCATGCAAAGGGGGCGGGGAGAGTGCACGCGGATGCCAGAACGGGAAGAGGCGGTAGGATTGGCAAATCGTGAGAGCGGGTAATTGGGGAGTCCGGGAGACGCGAACTGCTCACCGAGCGCCAGAGGCCCTATAGCTTGCAAATTTCATAGATGCGGTTACAATTCCGGCACTCTGCTTTCAAGGCATAGCCTGCACGCGAGCTTCAACGTCACGCCTTGGGCGAAGCGTTTACCACAGGGCCGAGCATGGCCGTTACGCGACTTTTGGGAGGAGACGAGAGTGTTTAAGAACAGATGGTGGGCTGTGGTTGGTTCGATACTGGCGCTGACCGCCGGGCAGGGAGCCATCAACGTTTATGCAGCCGGCGTGTTTCTGAAGCCGATCGCGCAGGAGTTTGGATTCGGCCGCGGGGTGGTTTCCACGGCGATTGGCTTGACCAATATCACGACCGCGTTGGCAATTCCTTTTCTCGGCCGGTTGATGGACCGCTATGGCGTGCGGCCCGTGCTGTTACCCACGATCATTCTGTTCGCGCTGACCACGGCTTCGCTCTCGATGCTGCAAGCCTCGGTGGGCCTTCTGTTCCTGATGTTTGCCGTTCAGGGCATCGTGGGTACGGGTAGTACGCCAACTCCGTACGCGAAGGTAGTCAGTGGGCGGTTCGACACGCAGCGCGGTCTGGCGCTGGGCATCGCCCTGGTCGGCACGGGCCTGGGAACCGCACTGATCCCGCCGTTTGCCGGCTGGCTCCTGCGCAATTTCGGTTGGCGCTGGGGCTACGTCGGACTGGCGTGCGCGATTCTCGTGCTGGGCTTTCTTCCAGTGGCGCTGCTGTTCGGCGCGCAGGCCAAGAAGCCGTCGGCAGTGCCGGCAGGCGTCAAGGATGCCAGCGCGGCCGTGCCTGGACTCGACTTCGGAGAAGCCATCCGCACCTGGCATTTCTGGGCGCTGGCGCTGGCGTTTTTCTTTGGCACTTGCACGATTACCGGCTCGGTGATTCATACTGTGCCGCTGCTGACCGACCGCGGGATGCTGCTGCGGGATGCCGTGGCCATCGTCTCGGTCGGCGGCATGGCGCTGATCATCGGCCGCCTGATCTCCGGCTGGATCATGGACCACATGCAGGCGCGCTATGCCGGGGTGCTGTTCCTGCTCTGTCCCTTCCTGGGCATCACGATTTACCTGACCAAGGCACTGCCACCGATCTTCGGGCTGATCCTGCTGACGGGAGGCGCGGGGGCGTTCCTGAACCTCGTGGGTTATATCGTGCCCTGCTACTTCGGCCTACGCTCCTTCGGCGCCATTCACGGCTTTATTTTCGGATGCGCCATCATGGCGAACGCCGCCGGGGCGAGCATTCTCGGATATTGCTTCCAGTGGTGGCACAGCTACAATCCCGGGTTCACGCTATTCCTGTGCTTCGACATTGCGGTCTTTGTTCTTTTCCTGCAGATGGGAGCCTACAAGTTCCCGCCGCGGGCTAAGCCGGCATCGCCGCAACCGGAAGCGGCCACGGCTCGATAACAGATCGCGCGTTAAGGGTGGCTACGCCTGCTGGACTCGGCAGGCGTAGCCTGAACTTCAATGAAGTGTTTCGTGCTGGGAACGGGCGGCCAACCGCGCCGGGCCGTTCGGGCGCGCCGAGGGACTCTCATGCAGAACGAACTCAAGTACCGCGACATCCTCCGCAGCAATGGCCCACTCGGGCCCTACCCTTTGGAAAAGCTGAAGCGCGTGGCTAAGCCTACGAATGCCTACGTCGGTCCGATTGCGCGGCGCGATCCGCGCGAGCAGGCGCTGGTCCTCTCCGTACGCGGCGATTATGGCGAGGCCGTGAAGGCGCGCGCAGGTTCGCTCAATGAAGCCGAGCCGATCAACGCCGCCTACCATTCCGTGCAGCGGCATATCAATTCGATCGTCAAGAATCCGGTGGCCGCCGAGCGGGCGCCTATCCCTGACGATCCCCAGGTGCTGACGCGGCACATCAAGAGCATGGCGTATTTCATGGGTGCCGATATGGTGGGCATCTGCCGCGTACCCGAATCGGCAATGTACACCAACACCATGAAAGGCGAGCCCATCGAGGCGCGATTCCAGTACGCGGTGGTGCTGCTGTGCCGCAAGATGGCGAACACCGTCCATGCCTCCAGCGGCTACGACTGGATCTTCGGCGCCGTCAGCTTCCAGAGCTACCAGCGCCTGGCCTGCCAGACGGAGACGATGGCGAACTACGTCCGCCGCCTGGGTTTCGAGGCCGAGGCGTCGAATCTGTTTAACTACCTGACGCTGATGCCGCAACTGATTATCGAGAGCGGCCTGGGCGAGGTCAGCCGCCTCGGCATTGCGGTCAATCCCTTCATCGGGGCGAACTTCAAAGCCGCGGCCGTGCTGACCAACCTGCCGCTAGTGCCCGACCAGCCGATCGATTTCGGACTGCAGGCTTATTGCCAGTCCTGCAAACTCTGCGCCGAACAGTGCCCGTCGCGAGCCATATCGTCGGGCGACAAGACGGTTTACAACGGCTACGAGACCTGGAAGCTGGACGAGCGGCGTTGCACGACCTTTGCCATGCTCAATACCAAAGGCAGAATCTGTGGACGTTGCACCGCGTTGTGTCCGTGGAACCGTCCCGACGTATCGCCCGCACACTATGCCGGATGGGACGGAAACATGGACAAGCTGCGCGCCGAAGTGGACGCACACGCCGAACAACTCCGCCAGCAGGGCTACAGGAGGCCTACTGAGAAGACCGACAAGTGGTGGTTCGATCTCGAATTGCAGGGAGATGGGCGGCTGACGATTCCCGCCAGCAGCGAGAAGCTGGAGTAACCGCTTACGTGGCCAGCAGCGTGCCCTGCGCAGTGCATCGGGCGCGTTGCAGAAAGCGTGACCGCGTCCAGCAATGTGTCGGGTAGGCTACCGGCCGCCCGCCTGAGGGATCTTTTGTGCGGAGTTTTGGCGCCCTGAACTAGCGCCTCAGACCGCTCATCGCGCTTCCAGATATCCTTGATGGAGTGTAATGCGAAGGCCTCGAGTTCACCTAAGTATTGAGGACGCCCCCGCTATGGCTCCTAGCGCGAGGACGAATGCAGGATGTAAGCGCCAGGCAACTAACAGTAATAAGCTGACCGCAGCCAGGGCATAGCTGGGCCAGGAAGGCAGCGCCCCTTTGGACAAAAGAACCCCGGCGGCGACGATCAACCCGATGACCGCAGGCACGACCCCGGCGAGAAAATCCTGCACCTTCGTTTCGCGCTTCATGCGCTCGTAGTGGTGGCACAAGAAGGACATCAAGGTCACGCCCGGAAGAAAAAGGGCCAGCGTGGCAATCAGCGCTCCGGCAATTCCACTCACCCGATAACCTACAAACGTCGCCAGTACCGCGATCGGGCCGGGTGTAAGGTTGCTGATGGCGATGCCGTCGAGGAACTCCTGTGAGTTAAGCCAATGCATGTTCTCAACCACGGTTCGGTGCAGCACCGGAATCAAGACAAACCCTCCGCCAAAGAAAACCAAACCGACCTTGAAGAACGCCGCGCCCAGTTGGTAGAGCGAGGCAGCGGCGGCGGGCACTTGCGCGCCGAATCCCCAAAACAATAAGTTGGACCGCACCGCTGCCTTCTCCTGGCGAGGATCGGGAGCGGGCTTGCCGGGTTTGCGTCGGGTCAAACGTCGCTGCTGCAGCGCCAGACCCGCCGCTCCGGCCACAACAAGGACAATCGCGGGAGAGGTCTTGGCCAGCCCTGCAAGAACTGCCAGAGCCGCCAGGATGATGGCAGGCCAGGACCGCAGCGCCTTCCTGCCCATCGTCCACGCCGCGCTGGCGATGAGCGCGATGACCACCGGTCCCAGCCCGGCCACCACACCCTGCATCGCGGGAAGCGCGTGATACGCAAAGTAAAGCCACGACAGGAAGACGGTTAAGACGAACGACGGAAGCATAAAGGAACTGGCGGACAGAATTCCACCGATCATTCCGCGCTCTCGATACCCGATAAAGTATGCCGTGTTTACCGCGAACGGGCCAAGGAGTTGGCCCAGCGCAACCCCACGGAGAAACTCTTCAGCCTCCAACGCGCGGCGCTTCTCGACGAACTCCTTCTCCATGAGCGCGATCATGGCCACGCCGCCGCCGAAGCCGATACAGCCGAGTTTCAGGAATGCGGCTACCAGGTCGCGGCGCGAAATACGCTGCCCGGCCATAGTGTTCTCGAAAGCGCCGGTTCTCGTTGCGTCCATCTCAGCACTTTCCTTTAGGCTCATCAACAGGCCGGATCACTGCGTCGGCGGCGACGCCATGGGTCGCGATCTCGCATCGGAGCCTGGTCAAATAGTGCTCAGTGCTTCAGGCTTCCTTTGCACCACCGCCGCGGCCGTTCGAACCGCGAACCATGCTACGGCGGCCAACAGCAAGAGGGCGATACCAAAGGACCGGAAGAATGCTGCATAGCCGAGTGTTTTGATCAAGTGGCCTCCGATAGCGGTACCGACACCTCCGCCTCCCATGAACCCAAAAGCCACCAGCGACATCGCCGTTCCCCGGGCCTTGGCCGCAAACTCTGTTGCAATGGTTAGCAGGCTTGAATGCGCAAGCATGAAGCCAAGGCCAAGCAGACAGACACCGACGAGAAGCCCCACCAAATGCGCCCCCGCGACATAAATCACGATGTCGGCAAGGGCCGCCGCTACCAGGCCGGCCAGCAATACGACCTTTCGTCCGAAAGCTGCTGCCAATTTCCCGCTTAGCCGGCCGGCAATCACTGCAGCTAAGCCAAAGCCGGTCATAATCAATCCAATGGTCAAATAGTTGTATCGATAGATCGCCGAGATATAGGCTCCCAGGTACGAGAAAGACCCGACGATGAAAATGCCCTCAAAGAGCACTACAAGGTAAGTGGACAGGCTGGCCGTCTGGCCTAGAAGACGGCCGTAGGGAGCAAGCATTTCGCTCTGGGGGTTCTTGGAGGAGGGGATCTGCTTACCGGTCGTAAACAATAGGATGGTCGAAATAACCGCCAAGACCGCATAGGCTCCGAAAACCCCGCGCCAGCTCACGAAGTAGGCGATGCTGCCCCCGATGGCCATGCTCAGACCTTGCCCGAGAAACGAAATCCCCATGAAAGTACCAATCGCGGACTGGCGTTCCGCCATGGGGAATATGTCGGCAATCAAGGCCAAGGAAACGGGCATCACCGAGGCGGCGAACGCCCCCGTCAGTGCACGGTACAAGACCAGATCCGTAAGACTGAAAGCGAGAGCGCAAAGTCCGGTAGCTACAGTGAAGACGAGCATGGCCATGCTGATTACTTGCCGCTTTCCATAGCGGTCCGCCAGGGGGCCGAAGATCAACTGAAAGACTCCAAAAGGGATCATGTAGGCGGTAATCGTGATCCCGGCGCGAACCGGATCCACGTTCAAGTTTGCAGAGATCGCCGGCAGGATCGGTGACACGACCCAGTTATCAGCCATGACGACGAAGCCGGCCAGGCCCAGGATAAGAAGAACTGTTCGTTTCGACATGCGCTATCTCGCCCTCTCTTTGAGCACCTGCGTCGCGCAGGTAAAGAAGTTGCACACACAAGGCGTCAGGAGGCGGTAGTACACGACATTTCCTTCGCGCCGGTCGTCCACGATGCCATGCGCCCGCAGTAACGCCAGGTGCTTCGACACCGTCGAAGCGTCGCCGCCGACCAACTCTACGAGTTGCCCCACAGAGCACTCACCTTTGGCCAAACGATCCACAATCAGTAGACGAGATTCATGGGCAAGAGCCTTGAGCATTCTTGCCTGCTGGGTGAACACGCTGCGGTCTTTCATGAATTCAACAGTATGACAATATGGCCATCTCGTCAAGTCAAAATCGCTGACTCGCCATTCGTTTCTCGACGCCATCGTGACTTCGATAACCTAGGCTTGATCTGAGCGGCCTACCAGCGCGGATCGCGGCAGGCTACCTCTCGCGAGACCTTAGATTCATTTCGCACGACACGAGGAGCAGTAGCACCCAGTCGGTCATTAGCACTCGCCCGCCAGTATGGCTCGCCGCTGGAACCCCCGCGGCCAGATCTGATGGGCGTTGGCCCTGAGACAACCCGGTGGCAGGATTCGCTCCTTCGCGGTTTTCGAACGTAGGTGTGAACTTAGCGTCCCGCTACACTACCCTCACCTGCGGCTCCAAGATAATCTCCGACGAGACCGACCTCGAGATCAAGCAGGCTTTCTCTGCTTTTTCGAGCAGGCGAATTGCCCGTTCCTGATCGGCGCCATTCGCGATGGTGAGCAGGGGGCGCACGAAAACCTTGGTAAACCGGAATCCACCCTCTGCTTTTTCCAGCACGCCATCGGTCGTGACCGTCAGATCTTCAAAAGCAAACTTCGAGAACTCCGCAATCGCTTCGAACGTCGTTACGAAGCAGGTTGCGAGCCCGGCGGTGAAGAAGTGCTCAGGCGTCCAGGTATTTGGACTTCCCTTGAATTCCGGCGGTGCCGAGAATTGCAAGGTAGGCACCGGTGGATTGCCACTGATCTCACCGCGTCTGACACCCGTCCGCGCTGCCGTTGTGCTGTACGTGCTCATCGTTTCGCCTCCTGCACTGGTGTACGGCACTGCGTGAGCCAATCTTCCATGACGTCGTGCGTGACGAAACCGGCCTGCTGGAACCGCAGCTCGCCGCCGGAAACGACCACAAAGTTGGGAATGCCGCGTACGTTATATCGGGCGGCAAGCTGCGGATACTGCTCCGTATCCACCTTCAACACCACAGCGCGTCCGGCCAGATCCTTCGCCGTCTGTGCAACCTCCGGAGCAGCCATCCGGCAGGGGCCGCACCATGCCGCCCAGAAATCGACCAGTACTGGCAGTGGGGATTCATTCAGGACGGCATCAAACAAGGCCAAGTCTGCCGCGATTGGCTCGTTCACGGGCAGCAACTCCGCTTTGCAGGAGCCGCACTCCGCAGCTTTGTCGAGGCGCGCGATCTCCAAGCGGTTTTGGGCTCCGCATTTGTCACATTTTCGGGTCAAGTTCATCTCTTCCACCTGAACCTTCCTGCCCCATGCTGGGGCTTTCGATCTCCTGCTATGAGAATGCTTTTCGCGCTGGAGCGTTACACACCGTGGGTGCCTTTGCAGCCGAGCCCACATCAGGTGAGACGGAGCGTCGGCACATTGAAAGGTCGCGCGAAGCGGTGTAATCTTCACCTATGTTTTCACCGAAGCCGATCGGACACGTCAGGAGCCCGTACACAAATACCAGCGAAGTCCCGCGCGGACTTGGAATCCAGCAGAGAGCTGAAGGCATTCTCGAGATTCTCCCTGAGTTCGAGCCTGGCCTCACGGACATCGAAGGATTTTCGCACCTGTTCGTCCTCTGGGTATTTGACCGTTCCGCCGCGGGATTTAATTTGATCAGCAAAGCGCCCCACGACGGGCGCGGGCGCGGGGTGTTCGCCAGCCACTCTCCCCGACGGCCGAATCCCATCGGCCTCACGGTTGTCGAGTTGCTCCGTCGCGACGGACGGAAGTTGCACGTTCGCGGCCTCGATATGCTGGACGGCACGCCGATTCTGGATATCAAGCCATACCAATCTTCGATACCCCAGGAAAAGCTGCGCTCCGGCTGGGTGGCCGAAGCTGAGGAGAAACCGGAAGCCGGATCGAAGAAGGGCTGACGTTGTACCTCCACCTTGGTGCGATACCGTCTTAATGCAATGACAATATTGCAGCGGCGATGACCGTGGTCCATAAGCCGTGCTTGTCGCCAACCGCGGACTGGGTTACGTTCATCGTGCGCACGATTTTGTTCGAAAGGCGATAGACCTCTTTCTTTTCGTACCACGACTTATCCGGATCGAACTCCACATTGAGGGTGGTGGCGAGCATCTCAGTAGCCAGTTCCTCGGCATAGTCACCAACCAGTGTGTCGCTTTGGCCTAAAGAATGAAGCTCGCTGAGGTAGCCGTAAGTGCTTCGGTCGGCCGGAATTGCGAGACCACCCGAAACGATCCGACCCCAGCTTAGGAGTGCCGGAGGAAAGTCACAGTGCGCCTACACCCGCCAGAGGCGAATCGTCTGCCAGAGCGAGAGCGCCAGAATCAGGGTGATGACCGCCTGCGAGCCGATGCACATGATGCACCAGACGACGAGGACGTAGGCCTCGATGTAGGTGAGGTTCAGGGCAAAGGCAAAGCCGATGAGCGCGGCGACGAGCATCAGCAGCGCGGTGCAGCGGCGACGGGCGGTGACGGCGAAGATCATCAGCGCGAGGTAACCGGCTACGCCGACGCCGGCGACCGGAACACCGTAGACCTCGGAAAAGATGCTGCGGTTAACAATGTCGCAGTTGAAGGTCTCGTCGAAGTCGCAGTAGTTGGTGGCCGACTTCTGATAGTGAGCGTGGAGCGAAAACGAAGACAGTACAACTCCGGCCAAGGCGAGCACAAGGATCGCCCAGCCGATCCAGCCGGGGCGGGACTTCGCGGTTATGGTGCTGGTCATGGCATTCGTCGCGCTCACTCTTTCGCCGGCAAAGGCGGCGTGGGGCAACCGGCCTTTTCCGCCAACTAGTAGGGAATCATGTTCTAGCGCCATCTCTCATCGCCTCCAATGAGTTGTTTTTCATCCGTCCTGGTTATCGGGCAACAGCCGGCAAATGTTCTGCTTCGAGGCGCAGGTTCACTTTCCGAATGGAGTTTCCTAGCTGGCGAGTCCCCCCGCCCTCACTGATGATGC
>Ga0316217_10007482_pt1 | contig 10418 bp, 11 predicted proteins | sample 1anoAmetaG_FD_203633 | JGI IMG/M metagenome (GOLD analysis project Ga0316217, IMG submission 203633) | Freshwater microbial communities from Trout Bog Lake, Wisconsin, USA - 1anoA | ecosystem: Environmental > Aquatic > Freshwater > Lake > Hypolimnion/Profundal zone | place: USA: Wisconsin... | reverse complement strand
GCCGATCGCGATGGAAGAGAAGCTGCGCTTCGCCATCCGTGAAGGCGGCCGCACGGTCGGCGCGGGCGTTGTGTCCCGCATCGTCGAGTAGTCACACTAAGCCTTTAGTTGCGAAGGCCCTGCCGGGACCCGCCGGCAGGGCCTTTTGCGTTTGCGGGGGCGTCTTCCCTCGTCAAAACGGCGCTTCGTCGAGATCAAGGTCCGGCGGGATCGGCGGCGGGCGGGGCGGAGCCTGCGCCTGCGGAGGGGGAAGGTCCGGTTCCGCAGGTCGCGAGGCGATGGCTGGCGGCTGTCGAATTATGGCCTCGACATGCGAGAACAGCTTGCGGGCGGCGTCGACGCAAGGCGCCGGATCCATTGGGCCGTCGTCGGGGCGGATCAGCTCCAGCTCGAAGTCCGGATAGCGCACGTCGTCAAAGACAAGGCGCACGCTGATCTGGCTGGCGGCCGGCCGGATGATGTCGAGGGGGCGGCGGGGCTCCCCCCGAAAGGCGCGGGCGCGGACCTCGCCGTCGAAGATCAGCTCGATCCCGATGACCTCCTCAAAGCCGAAGACAAGGCCAGGGTCGCCTGAGCGGCGGACGACGGCGACGCCCGGCGGCTTGACCCGAAGTCCCACCCCCTGGCCGCGCAACGGGGCGGTGAAGACCACGTCGGCCTGGCCGCCGAGGCGGGTGGCCGCCGTGCGCGCCGCCCTGCGGGACGGCTCGCGCCACCAGGCGAGCGCAAACGCCGCGCTCGCAACCGCGCAGGCGCCCAGTCCCACCAGGGCGACGGGGGAGGCGAGGGCGCTCACCGGCGGATCAGTCCGCAAGCTCCGCCACGACGGGCACGTGGTCGGAGGGCTTTTCCCCGCCCCGCACCTCCCGGTCGGCCGTGCAGGCCAAGAGGCGGTCCGCGGCTTGCGGGGAGAGGAGCATGTGATCGATGCGGATCCCGTGATCCCTGGGCCAGGCGCCGGCCTGATAGTCCCAGAAGGTGTAGGCGTGCGGATCGGGGGACGTCGCCGCCAGGGCGTCGGTGAAGCCAAGGTGGATCAGGCCGCGCAGGGCCTGGCGGCTTTCCAGGCGGAACAGGGCGTCGCCGGCCCAGGCGGCTGGGTCGTAGCAGTCTTGCGCCTCCGGGATCACATTATAGTCGCCGATCAGGGCCAGCGGTTCCTCGAAGGCCAGAAGCTCCCGCGCCCGGTCAGTCAGCCTTTGGAACCAGCCGAGCTTGTAAGGAAATTTCTCCGACTCCACGGGATTGCCGTTGGGCAGGTAGATGCCGCCCACTCGGATCGGCCTTGGCGACGAGATCAGCGCCTCGATATAGCGGGCCTGTTCGTCGGTCTCGTCCCCCGGCAGGCCCCGGACCACATCCTCCATCGGGAACTTCGAGAGGAGGGCGACGCCGTTATAGGTCTTTTGTCCGTGGACGGCGACATTATAGCCCAGATCCTCGAAGGCCTGGGCGGGGAACTTCTCGTCGACGCACTTGATCTCCTGCAGCGCCGCCACGTCGGGCGAGGCGTCCTTGAACCAGGCGAGCACGGTGTCGAGACGCGCATTGACGGAGTTGACGTTCCAGGTGGCGATCTTCATGCGCTGCGCGTCCCGTCAGATAGAGAAGCTGACGCCGCAGCCGCAGCTGGATCTGGCGTTCGGATTGCGGATGCGAAACTCAGCGCCCGCCAGCTCGTCGACGAAATCGACGACTGAACCCTTCAGGAAGGGCACGGAAACATCGTCAATCGCCGCGCGGGCGCCGTCCGTCTCGACCACCAGATCGTCGGGCTCTGGCGCATCCACCAGCGCGAACTCGTACTGAAAGCCCGAGCAGCCGCCGCCCTTGACCGAGACGCGCAGGCAGGGCGGGGCGCCTTGGTCAAGGGCCAGCGCCTTGAGGCGCCGGGCTGCGGCCTCGGAGAGAAAGATGTCGGCGGTTCGCATGGCGCTCGTCGCAGTTCAGCTGAAAGATCAAAGGTCGCGTCCGGCGAAGAGGGCCTATGGCTCCCACGCCGATTAGGACTATATGCGCATGTTCCGCGCGCTTCGGAAGGCCTGCGGTTCGGAGATCCCCGCTTGGCCAGTTCCCCGTCTTCGTCCGCCGCCGTGCACATGGGGCCCTTCGCCCGCGCCCCTTACGCCTGTGATCCGACGCAAAGCCGCGGGCGCCGGCATCCCGAAGCCGAAAGCCGCATCCGCACCCCCTTCGCCCGCGACCGTGACCGCATCATCCACGCCAGCGCCTTTCGGCGATTGAAAGAGAAGACGCAGGTTTTCGTGGCGCATGAGGGGGACTATTACCGGACCCGCCTGACCCACAGTCTGGAAGTGGCGCAGATCGCGCGGTCCCTCGCCCAGGCGCTGGGGCTTGACGCCGATCTCGCCGAGACGGTGGCTCTGGCGCACGACCTCGGTCACCCGCCGTTTGGCCATGCGGGCGAGGACGAGCTGCACCGCTGCATGGCCGCGTTTGCGGGCTTCGATCACAACGTCCAGACCTTTCGGGTGATTACACGGCTGGAGCGCCGCTACCCCGCCTTTGACGGGCTGAACCTGACCTGGGAGACGCTGGAAGGCGTGGTCAAGCACAACGGGCCGGTGACGTCAAAGCTCGCCGACCCCGCCTGGCGCCCCATAGTAACCTATAACGCCGCGCAGGATCTGTGGCTGGACACCTTCGCGTCGGCGGAGGCGCAGGTGGCCGCCCTGGCCGACGACATCGCCTATAATAATCACGATGTTGACGACGGCCTGCAGGCGGGTCTGTTCCGGATCGAGGACCTTGTGGATGTCCCGCTGATCGGCCCCGCCCTGTTCGAGGCGCGGCGGGACTGGCCGGATGTGGACGACCGGATGCTGAGGCTGGAGGCTGTGCGCCGGATGATCGGCCGCATGGTCGACGATGTTCTGGCCGAGACGATGCGACGCGCGCAGGAGACGCAGGTTAAGTCTGCGGATGAGGTGCGGCGGCTGGACCGGCCGCTGGTGGCGTTTTCCCTCGGCATGGCCGAAGACCTCGCCCGGCTGCGATCGTTCCTGCACGTGCGGATGTATCGCCACTACCGCGTCAATCGGTCGCGCAGCCAGGCGCGGCGCATATTGGCGGAGCTGTTCCGCCTGTTCATGGATGAGCCCGAAACCCTTCCCCCGGAATGGTCCTTGGGCGGAGAACGCCGCGATGTGGCCGCCCACGCAAGGCGGGTTTGCGACTATATCGCCGGCATGACCGACCGCTTCGCCATCGAAGAGCACAGGCGGCTGTTCTCGATGGACTTTTGGAACTGATCTGAACAAATCTTGATCTGCGGATTGTTTCGCAGCCGCCTCGCGGTTTGCTAAGATCACGCGATTCGACGCCTTAGCGCGTCAAGGGCGACGCAGGCGACTGGAGCACGGCGGATCATGAGCGACCACGAACGCGGGGCCTATACGCCGCAGCCTGACGCCCCACTGTCGTTCGATCCGCGCACGAGCCGCGAGGGCCGACCCTTGCCGCTGGCGCTGATCGCCTCCTGCATCGTGCTTGCGACCCTCGTCGTGGCCCTCTTCATGTTCTACCAGAGCGGCATGCGCCGGTCGTCCGAAGCGCCGACCCCAGTCGGCACGCCGGTGGATCAGTTCCGCGCGCCGCCTCCCGCCAATGGTCAGGCGCCGGAGGGGCTGACCGTGGTCGCCGCCGCGCCGCCCGCAGACGCCCCGCCGCCGCCCGCGCCGGGGGTGACCGAAAAGCCGGTAGAGCGCGGCGCGACCGCGCCGGTTCAGACGCCGCCGACGCCTGCGCCCGCCGCCGCTGCGCCGCCGCCGCCGCCTGCACCGCCCCCTCAGCGCGCTGTGGCGGAGGCCCCGCCGCCGCCGCCGCCGGCGAAGCCCGTGGTCACGGCCAAGGCGGAGCCGACCGTTCATCCCGCCCCCGTCAAGGCGGCTCCGACCAAGACGCCGGCCGCTGCGCATACCGATCCTGTCGGCGCTCTTCTTGACACGTCCAAGGCGGCCAAGCCTTTGAAGGTGGCGACGGCCAAGCCCGCCAAACCGGTTGCGGAACCGGCCGCTGCGCCCGCCGTCGCAAAAGGCGCCGCCGTGGTCCAGATCGGCGCTTACCTCTCCGAAGCCCAGGCGACGGACGCCTGGCGCCGGGTGTCGGGCCTGATGGGCGGCGAAAGCACGGGGCGCGGCCGGCATATCGAGGCGGTCGACGCCAATGGCGCGACCCGCTATCGCAGCCAGTTCACCGGCTTCGCCAGTCGCGCCGATGCGGTGAAGTTCTGCACCACCCTGAAGACCAAGAACCAGGACTGCATCGTCAAGTCCGCAAACTGAGGCGAGGGATTTGACCGCAGCCTGTATCTTCGGCTGTTCGGGGCCGGTCCTCACCAAGGCGGAGCAGGCCTTTTTCCGCGAGGTTCGCCCGTTCGGCTTCATCCTGTTCCGCCGGAATGTGGAGACGCCCGATCAGGTGCGCCGCCTTGTAGGCGCTCTGCGGGAGACGGTTCTCGATGACACGGCGCCGGTGATGATCGATCAGGAAGGGGGGCGGGTTCAGCGCCTTGGCCCCCCGCACTGGCCGGTCTATCCGCCGGGGCGGGTCTATGGAGCGCTGAAATCCGACGACCCGGTTCTGGCTCAGGCCTTTGCGCGCCTCGGGGCCCGGCTTATGGCCGCCGACCTCGCGGCCTTAGGGATCAATGTGGACGCCGTGCCGGTCCTGGACGTGCCCCAGCCCGGCGCACACGACGTGATCGGCGACCGGGCCTATGGGACGACGCCGGAGCAGGTGGCGCGCCTTGGTCGCGCGGCGGCGGAGGGGCTGCTGGCCGGTGGGGTGTTGCCGATCATCAAACATATTCCAGGCCACGGCCGCTCGACCGCCGACAGCCATCTTGATCTGCCGGTGGTGACGGCGGATGCGGACGCCCTGTCCAGCGTCGACTTCGCCCCGTTCCGGCGCCTGTCGGACATGCCCATGGCGATGACGGCGCATGTGATCTACACCGCCCTCGACCCCAAGCGCCCCGCCACCACCTCCCGAAAGGTCATCCAGGACACGATCCGGGAGGGGATCGGCTTTTCGGGCCTGTTGATGAGCGATGATCTGTCCATGAAGGCGCTGGAGGGCGACTTTGCCGACCGGACGCGAAGGTCGCTGAAGGCGGGGTGCGACGTCGTGCTGCACTGCAACGGCGACATGGACGAGATGACGGCGATCGCCAAGACGACGCCGAAGCTCTCCGGCAAGGCGAAGCTGAGAGCCGCCGCCGCCATGGCGCGTATCCCCAGATCCCCCGAACCGCTGGACGAGGCCGCCGAGCGCGCCCGTTTTGCTGAGCTCGTCAAGAGCGCGACGTGAGCGACGCCTGGCAACCCCTGCTGGATTTCGAGGCGGCGGCCGAGGCGGCGGAGGACGGCGACGCCCTCGTTATCGACGTCGACGGCTTTGAAGGTCCGCTGCACGCCCTGCTGGCTTTGGCGCGGAACCAGAAGGTGGATCTGATGAAGATCTCCATCACCAAGCTCGCCGACCAGTATCTCGCCTTCGTCCAGGCGGCGCGGCGCAGGCGCTTTTCCCTCGCCGCCGACTATCTCGTCATGGCCGCCTGGCTGACCTATCTGAAGTCGCGGCTGCTGTTGCCCAAGAAGGCGCGTCCCGCGGACGAGGCGGGGGATCCGGAGCAGATGGCTTCTCAGCTCGCCTATCGCCTGGCCAAGCTCGACGCGATGCGAGGCGCCATCGAGGCGCTGAAAGCCTTGCCGCAGCTGGGGCGGGACGTGTTCCCAAGGGGCGATCCCGACGCGGTGCGGATCGTGTCCACCACGCGCCACGACGATGATCTCTACAGCCTCGTGAAGGCCTATGTGGGGCAAAGGACCAAGGATGCGTCCCGGCGCTATCGGCCCACCAGCCGGGTGGAGGCCTATCCGCTGGAGGCGGCGCGGCAGAGGCTGCGGGAAATCCTGCCCGAACTTGACGCCTGGTCCTCCCTGCAGGTTCTGGCCCCCATGCCGCCGAAGGACGCTGAAGGCCCGTCCCGGGCGTCGTATCTCGCCTCGACCCTGTCGGCGGGGCTTGAGATGGTGAAGGAGGGGGCGATGGAGCTGCGCCAGCTGGACGCCTTCGCCGACCTTTATCTGCGCGCCCGGCAGGCGGAGCGGGCGTCGGAAGCCTCGGGCGCTGCGGCGTGAGCGAGATCATGCAAGAGCTCCAAGACGACGATCTTGTCGACGGCGCCGTCGAAGCGCCGGTCCAGCGCCAGATCGCCCCTGAGGACACCGAACGGCAGGTGGAGGCTCTGTTGTTCGCCGCCGCCGGACCGCTGAGCGCGGCGGATCTGCGAAGCCGACTGCCGGAAGGGTCCGATGTGGGCCGGGCCCTGGCCGAACTGCGCCGGCGCTACATCGGCCGGGGGGTGGAGCTTGTCTGCGTCGCCGACCAGTGGCGCTTCACCACCGCGCCGGACCTTGCCTTCCTCATGACCGAAGAGCGGGAGGAGCAGCGGCGCCTCTCCAAGGCGGCGATGGAGACCCTCGCCATCATCGCCTATCACCAGCCCGTCACCCGGGCGGAGATCGAGCAGATTCGCGGCGTGGGCCTGTCCAGGGGCACCCTTGATCTGTTGCTGGACATCGGCTGGGTGCGGATGCGGGGGCGGCGGCGATCTCCCGGCCGCCCCGTGACCTACGGGACGACGGACGCCTTTTTAAGCCATTTTGGACTGGGCGGACTGTCGGACCTGCCGGGGGCTGCGGACATGCGCGCCGCCGGCCTCCTCGACATCAATGTTCCGGCGGACTTCAGCATTCCCGACCCCGCCCGCGCCGTGGGCGAGGAGGATCCCTTGAGCGAGGATGACGCCGACGCGCCGGAATTCCACCAGGATTTTCTGGAGTGATCCTGGGCGCCCGTCGTTCACCTCTTCGCGACGCGGACGGAGGGCGCGCTTGCGAAGCCCCATGGCTGATGTAGAAGGCGGCGAACCTCTGTCATGAATGGACGCATGGCCGATGTCCGCTCACCGGACCGGCCAGGCGCTCTTTAGGAGTCTCGATGGACCGCATCGCCATTGTCGGTGGCGCACCGCTTCACGGATCGATCCCGATCAGCGGCGCCAAGAATTCCGCCATCAAGCTGATGGCCGCCAGCCTGCTGACGGACCAGCCGCTCCGGCTGACCAATATGCCGCGGCTTGCCGACACCCGTTTTCTGGCGCGGCTGTTGCGTCGGCTGGGAACCGAGGTGACGGAGATCGACGGCGCCGATGGCCCGCAGACCCTGTTGCACACGCCAGAGATCGTGTCGGCCTTTGCAAGCTATGATCTTGTCCGGCAGATGCGGGCGTCGTTCAACGTGCTGGGGCCGCTGATCGCCCGCTCCGGACACGCCAAGGTCAGCCTGCCCGGCGGCTGCGCCATCGGCGGGCGGCCCGTGGACCTGCACCTGAAGGCGCTGGAGGCGCTGGGCGCGCACATCGATCTGAACGAAGGCTATGTCTACGCCCAGGCGCCCCGCGGCCTGACCGGGGCGAGGATCGAGTTTCCCATCGTCAGCGTCGGCGCGACGGAGCACACCCTTCTGGCGGCCGTCCTCGCCCAGGGGGAGACGGTGATCCTGAACGCCGCCCGCGAGCCCGAGATCGTCGATGTGATCGAGTGCCTTGTCCGCATGGGGGCCAAGATCGAGGGCGCGGGCACCTCGACCCTGCACATCCAGGGCGTCGACCGGCTGGAAGGGGCGACGCACCCGGTGGTGCCCGACCGGATCGAGGCAGGCACCTATGCCGTGGCGGCGGCGATGACCGGGGGCAGGGTCACCCTGACCGGCTGCCGGCCTGAACATATGGGCGCGCTGCTGAACAAGCTTGAAGAGGCGGGGGTGACCGTCCGCAGGTTCGAGACCAGCGTCGAGATCGAGCGGCAGGGCGAGCGCCTGAAAGCGGTCGATCTCGTCACCGACCCCTATCCCGGTTTCGCCACGGACCTGCAGGCGCAGTTCATGGCGCTGATGACCCTGGCGAGCGGCGACAGCGTGATCCGCGAGACGGTGTTCGAGAACCGCTTCATGCACGTGTCGGAACTGGCGAGGCTCGGCGCCGATATCTCCGTCCATGGCGGGGAGGCGCGGGTGAGGGGCGTCGACGGCCTTCGCGGGGCGCCGGTGATGGCGACGGATCTGCGGGCCTCGGTGGGTCTGGTGATTGCGGGCCTTGCGGCGCGGGGGGAAACCGTGGTGCACCGCGTCTATCACCTTGATCGCGGTTTTGAGCGGCTGGAAGAAAAGCTCTCCAACTGCGGCGCGGATATTCGACGGTTGAAGGGCGAGGAGGACGCCGCCTGATGACGAAGACGACGCCCGTTTCAGCCCCGCTGCGCCTGCTCGCGACGGATCCTGAGGATCTGACGGTGATCGCGGCGGCGCTGCAGGATGCGGTCGGGCGCATCGGCGACATTGTGTACGAGCCCAGCGGCAAACGTCTGACCCTGTCGCTGAACCGATTTCGCTGGGAGCTGGAGGACGCTGCGGCGATGCGGGTCCGGTCCGCCGTGCAGTTCGGCGATGTGCTGAGCGTCAGCAGTCGCCGCCTGCGCCAGGACGCCCCCGACGCGGTGGTCTCGGTGCTGACGGTCAGCTTCACGCCGGGGGAGCCGCCGGGGGGCGAAATCGTGTTCCTGTTCTCCGGGGGCGGGGAGCTCAAGCTCCGCGTGGAGTGCATCGACGCGGCGATGACGGATCTTGACGAGTCCTGGCCCGCGCGCCGTGCGCCGCGCCACGACCCGTCTTGACGGCCATGCGTAGATTTCGCCTCGAAGATCCCGAATTTGAAGCGCAATTCACCGCGTTCCTGAACGCGCCGCGAGGGCGTCCGGCCGATGTCGACGCCGCGGTGGCCGAGATCATCGAGGGGGTGCGCGTCCGCGGGCTTGCGGCCCTGCTGGACTATGTCGAGCGGTTCGACGGGGTGAAGCTGTCCGAAGAGGCCTTGTGCGTCAGCGAGGCCGAGATCGCGGCGGGCTGGGACGCGACAGAGCCCGAAGTGCGCGACGCGATCGCTTTCGCCGCCCGCCGGATCGGCGACTATCACGCCCGCCAGCGGCCCAGGGACGAGCGCTTCGTCGATGCGGAGGGGGTGGAGCTGGGTTGGCGCTGGACCGCGCTCGACTCAGTCGGCGTCTATGTGCCCGGCGGACGCGCGGCCTATCCCTCCACGGTGCTCATGAACGTCATCCCGGCCAAGGTCGCCGGCGTTTCGCGCATCGCCATGACCACCCCGCCGGGGCGCCTTGAGCCTGCGGTGCTGGCGGCGGCGAAGGCGGCGGGCGTGACAGAGATCTGGCGCGTCGGCGGCGCCCACGCGGTCGCGGCGCTGGCCTTCGGGGCGGGGCCGATCCGGCCTGTGGACAAGATCGTGGGGCCCGGCAACGCCTTTGTCACGGCGGCCAAGCGCAGGCTCTACGGCGTCGTCGGCATCGACGCCCTGGCGGGCCCCTCCGAGATCGTGGTGGTGGCCGATGCGGACAATGACCCCGACTGGATCGCGGCGGATCTTCTCAGCCAGGCCGAACATGACCCGGACGCCCAGTCGATTTTGATAACGGACGACGCGGGCTTTGCCGATGCGGTGGAGGCGGCCATGGCGCGCCAGCTGGCCGAGCTCGCCACCCGGGATACGGCCGCGGCGTCGCTCGACCGCCATGGCGCGGTCATCATCGCCCCCTTGGCCGCAAGCCCCGCCCTGGTCGACCGGCTGGCGCCCGAGCATGTGGAGTTTGCGGTGGCCGATCCCGACCGTCTGGCGGATCAGGTGCGGCACGCCGGCGCGATCTTCCTTGGCCGCTATACCCCAGAGGCGCTGGGCGACTATGTGGGCGGATCGAATCACGTCCTGCCGACCAGCCGCGCCGCACGCTTCTCGTCGGGCCTGTCCCTCTATGACTTTCTCAAGCGCACCTCGATCCTGCGCTGCGATGAGCGGGCGTTTGCGCGTCTTGGGCCGCCCACGGCGGCTCTGGCGGCGGCGGAGGGCTTGCCGGCGCACCGCCGCGCCGCCACCATCCGGCTAAGGGGGCGAGAGGGGACATGACGGCGCTGCGTCTGAAAACCGTCGAGATCGACGAGGCCTCGCTCGCTGCGGCGTCAAGAGACGTTGAGCACGAGCGGCAGGTGGCGATCTTCGACCTTCTGGAAGACAATGTGTTCGCGCCGTCCGGCGCCGAGCGCGGCCCCTTTGATCTTCGGCTTTCGCTGATCGAGGGGCGGCTGGTGTTCGACATCGAGGGGCCCGACTACCAGAAGCGCCACGTGCTGTCCCTGTCGCCCTTCCGCATGATCGTGCGCGACTATTTCATGATCTGCGAGAGCTATTACGCGGCGATCCGCCAGTCGACGCCGTCGCAGATCGAGGCCCTGGACATGGGCCGGCGGGGCCTGCACGACGAGGGCTC
>Ga0316217_10007481_pt1 | contig 10420 bp, 11 predicted proteins | sample 1anoAmetaG_FD_203633 | JGI IMG/M metagenome (GOLD analysis project Ga0316217, IMG submission 203633) | Freshwater microbial communities from Trout Bog Lake, Wisconsin, USA - 1anoA | ecosystem: Environmental > Aquatic > Freshwater > Lake > Hypolimnion/Profundal zone | place: USA: Wisconsin... | reverse complement strand
TCGCACACGTTTCCGAAATATTTGTCAAGTGTCTCAACAAACATCTGCATGAGTTACAGCACAATCAGCTCATTGTGGTCCTTATCGACGATGGTGATGAAGTAAAGGCTGGCGTATCGCTTGTATACGATTTTATATTCCTTGTAATCCAAGAAATTGCACATTTTAGGGTTCCTTGTGATGACCAGTTGGTTGACCTAAGTAGGCAGGGAGCTACTTCCTTGAGAATACGTTGTCTCTCTGACTGCGACAAGTTTTAAGAGTACCATTTCGTTAGTCGCGATCTGCCATGTCGGCTTATCAGAAAAAAGGAGTGAATCATTTCACTTTTTTGCCTTCAAAATTTATAATACACCTGACAAAAACCAAAAACCTTCTAGTCAAATTGCAGCAAAGGTTCAAAGCAAATCACAACTAAAGCAAATCAAAGTCCAAAAACAGCTTAAATCCCCAGGGAGGCTGAGAGAAAACAAAGAAAAAAATTTAATGGCAGTTCTGTTCTTTGATTGGGCTAGAAACTATTTTCAAAATTAGGCCGCCTCCTAACATAAATTCTTGTGAAAGTAAAACCTTTTTCTTTGTAAATGTGATTACTTGTATAAATAACCAGATTAAGACCAAAGAAAATCGATGAAATATCTGTGCAAATGATAGAATTAGAATCTACAAAGCTTTGCTCAAGAAAATATTTGATTATTATGAGTTAGATTCATTTTTCTTCTTTTTTTGATACGAATGATGTTATTAATTACATACCATGGCTCAGTGCCAAACTAGCTCGCATTTTGGACCAATCCTCAATGCAATCTCAACTCAAAGAACAATTGTATAGCCATATACATTGTTATTTGAGCCACTTAATTCTGAGTATGATGCCTATTGCTTCCGAAGGAATTTCTCTTTTATTGCACAAAATCTCAAAAGTTGAAAAAATTTACAATATTTGTGTCAAAAATGCCAGCGCTTTCAAAACACTCGTGAAAATTCAATAAATAATCAATATTTGAATCTTTTAGGAGTTGCTAGTCAAAAAATTAAAGCAGGAGACTAAAAAGCTCTCAAAACCTTAAGTTAATGTGATGCCTTCTTGAAGAAAGCAATCAGCCAACTTAGATGCCCAAGTTTCGCAATCGATGTTGATAAATGATTAATAGAATATCTCATAAATACCTCTTAAAATATCTTTATAATCTCTGACTTCTTTCAACTCAAAATGTCGATTTTGGCGCTTAAGTGCCAAAGGGAGATCAAATAGAGTCTCATAGGTTAAAAAAGTAACCCACAAACAAGTTCAGCCCTCAATCAAATCAGAAATAGATCTATTACGCACAAGAATAATCAGCCTTTTGTTATCTCTACAAATAAAGGACTTCAAAAAAGCAAAGTTTTATACGAAGTATAGTGTTTATTTTAGCAGAATAACACAATAAATAGTGCTTATGTGGGCTGAATTGACTGAAGTCAGACAAATCATTTTTTCATTCCCAACTCATTCAAAAACTCATCGTAGTCGATTTCCCCATCTTCATTCTTGTCACACTTGCGAATGATTTCCAGTATCTTAGCCTCACTGCCCTTGCTGAAATCCCTCTCCTCCAAAATCTGCGTGATCTCAGCTGCTGAAATTTTGCCGTTCTTGTCAGCATCTAGATTTTTGAAGATGTATTCAAGGTACTCCTCGTTCTGGATTTGCGAGGCCTAGAGGCAAGAGGCCACAAACTAGTTGTAGTTGATTTTGCCATTGCCGTCAGTGTCGATTTCAGAAAAAATCTACTTCAGGGCATCAACGCTTTAGTGCTGCTTCTGGAGCACTCCGAAGAGTTCATCTATCGTCAGGAATCCGTCGCCGTTGGTGTCTATCTGCTGGAATAGCTCACCCAGGTCGTGGATGTCCTTCTAGGGCAGCTGAGTGGCTATGTAGGACACAGCAAGCTTCTTTAACTAAGTCGCAAAAGAGCTACTTTCGAGAAACTAGCGAAATTCTTCATCTTTTTCAAGTCCAAGTTGAGTGGCTGCTGGCTGAGCACTTTGGTCATCCAGGGGTGGGCCAGGATCTAGTCCACACTTGGCCTCTTCTCAGCTGCGACCAGAATCTTGCTGATCAGATCTTTTATCTAGCTGGAAAGTGCTTTGGCTTCAGGTACTGAGTGGCGAGATGGGTACTGTCGAAGGTGTATTGCATCTTTTTGACGCACTCCATGATGGACCTGTCGTCCTAGCCATCGAAGGGAGGGCAGCCGGTGACCAGGATGTAGAGGATGACGCCTGCCGACCAAATGTCGCATCTCTCGTCGTAATCAAGTTTGAGCACTTCTGGCGCGATGTAGTAAGAAGTGCCGACAAGTTTGTTCTTGGACTCCTTGACTAGTTCCTTGCGCATGTCTTCCTTCCACTGGTAGGACAGTCCGAAGTCGATGAGCTTGAGTTCCAGGGTCTTCTTGGAGGACATCAGGAAGTTCTCGGGCTTGATGTCCCTGTGGGCCACTTTCTGGGAGTGCATGTACTTCAGGCACTTTATCACTTGGATGAAGATCTCCCGAGCGCTGGTTTCGTCGAAGTGGCCGATCTTCTCCAGCCTTTAGAACAGTTACCCGCCCTCGCAGAAACTACCTACCCACACACGTACTCTTCGACAAGGTAGATGTTCTTCTAGTCCTAGAAGGATTCGTACAGCCTCACGATCATGGGGTGGTCCAGCTTCCTCATGATGTCGATTTCGTTCTGGAGGGTGTCTGGGTTTTTGACTAGCTTTTTGGCGATGAGTTTGACGACTCGATAGGTATGAGGGGGCTGTTTGTGCCTGGCCTTGTAGACGATGCCATATGCTCCTCGGCCGATGATCTAGATAAGAGGTGGGGTGCTTTGGGAGAGAATTAGTAGACCAGACGTATGTCTTCCTTCCTGGTTTTGATGAAGAAGTCCTTTTTGAAGATGATGTTGGATGTGTTCTTGACCAGCTTTTCCATCTTGGCTGTATAATTTAAACCTATCTTATTATAAATAGAAATCATATCATTCAACCCACCCATACCACCACCCTCAACTAAGGCACATCTGGATGGGCACCACTGCTGTTGGCTGTCAACACATGACTGAAACAAAAGGCTGCTTCAGCTTGAGATAGCAAGTCCCATACATAGCATTCTTAATACACTCTTAATAGATACCTCATAGTTTCTTAATAGATTCTTCATAGCAATCAGCCCTTCTCTGACTAGCAGCATTCTTACCCAAGATCCTCATTCAATTAGTTCTAAAGCTTATTAACTCATAGGGCTGAGGGATTGAGAGAAGTGATTTGGAGTTGAGTTGAGAGATATGAGTGGGTATTTGTGGAATGATGGATTGTGGAAAATGATCAGTTGAGAAGAAACTAGTTGAGCTCAAACAGCTCTTGCTCTTCTTGGTTGTCACTGTAGCAAAACTAGTGACCTTCGCAGTCGAAGATGGCATCAACCATAGCCCCCTTTTAATCCTCAGCTGAACCAACTCTCGAGAAAGTAGGTATCACTATCAGGTTGGGCTAGTGCCGATTCAGGTCAGTCTTGGCTTTTGGTGTCTGCTCGTGCTTCTACTCATCCAGCTTCTGTTCCTGCTTCATCTCTTCAACTCCTCCCTCTTCCTTTTCATTTTACTTCTGGCGTTTCTCTTAGTGATAGCTTTGTGAGTGCTTTGGGCGGACCTGTCTGGGACGGACAGATGGTTTTGATTTGGAGGAATGGCTGAGGTAGTGCTTGATGAAGTTCTCGACATCTTATCCCTCCAAGATACTGTTGATTTCATCTTCCATCAGCAGCTTGTAGTTTTTGATATCGTTCAGTAATTTCTTGTTGGAATCCTCCGGGCTTTGATACCTCCTGCTTATCTCCAGCCGTTTGTTGCTGTTACTGCACTTCTTCGCAGCTTCCTCTTTCTCGATCTTCTTTGACTCTGCCAGAGAGACTCTGCTTTGCACAAGTTTCTTGGAGTGCTGTGGGTTGTGGGTGTGGGAGGATTAGTGTAAGCGCATGGACTGCATCTCGTCATACCTCTCATGCAGATTCTCGCTCTCCTCCTAAATGCTCTTATTGCCCAGCTTCTTAGGCGTACTCTCGACCTTCACTTTCTTGGTGAGGGTGCTAAAGCTCTCTTACTCTTGCTCGTAGATGTATCCGATTCCTGGCCTTTCCGAATTCTCAACCTTTAATACATCTTGCCTTCGCATCCTTTCCTCTTTGTTTTTTAAGCCTGCAGGCCGAACCTGCCTCTCTTGCCTACTCGTTCTCTCCTCGGGCTGGCTGTCAATAGGCCTCTTCGGTTTGCCACAACTGTTGTCGAATTAGGTATCTGGGGTGATGCTGGTGAATATGTTGTTTTTGGTCTGCCTGAATGCTATTTTATCTGGACAGACGGCAATGGGTTACTCTCGGGTACCCTCTTCTAGTTTGGTGGGTTATTGGGTATAGAACTTTTCGAGAGTGTTGTAGCTGGCAAGTCTGTAGGTGAAGCGCGTGGTGGGTAAGGTGTGCGGGTTGGCGGGCGAGGGGTGTGGGCTGGTGGCACAAGTCCTGAAACCCTGAGGGTTGGGAGGTGGGTTGTTAAAACTCATTTCGATAAGACGATAGTTAATTATGAGGATGGGATTTATTGGATTTATAATGGCGCCAAACCGCAGCCCCTAATATATAACTAAATATATGGCTATCAATTTTTATAACCGGATGGCTTAAGGTACCTGCTGCATAGAAATGGAGTGGCAGGAAGTGCGGGTGTTTGGACATACATCGTGATTAGCTTGTGCACTTACTTTGCTTTTGCACAGAGCAGTACCATAATTTGGAAGCAGCACAATAGTTTGAGTATCTACAAGTTGGATGTACTTACAGGTTGGGATGTATTTGCATGTTGTTCTGTTCTTTTTTGTTACATAATATTGATATTGACAATCACAGTGGCTCGTGAAGCTACATGAATCGTCCCACTAAAACAAATTTCTTTGCCTGCTCTGAACACTTCCAACCCCACAATTCATATGCTGTTCAATGGCATCCACGAATACATCCTCGGTTGTAATAAAGTGATTGTCTACTCATATCAAAGGCTATCCAGCTCATCAGGTTATCAGGTTGACAGGTTAACAGGTTTAATTGGGAATGATGGGTTGAGATGGTTAGTTGTTCGTTTTAGTGTTGGCCTTAACATTATGCGGATTGTTGGAACCACCCAAGCCTCGCACATCCGATGGAAGGTCCTCCGCTCTATTTTTAATCCCAGTAGCTGGGTAATTTAGGGTGTAGCAGCACATGGCAAGAATGCGAATGGATGACTATCTCCTTGGAAGATATCAAATACATAGTTTGAATGCAGGATATTTTAGTGATAATGCAACTTTAACACTGATGGTATCCTACCCTAATTATCTGCTGAATATCTCTAAAATAATCTTTTAAATGTAACCTCTAAATAAAATGGCCCATAATAGCCCATAATGGCCAATAATAGCCGATAATGGCCCATAATAGCCCATAAATAGCCTGGGCTGCAGTTGGCCGTGATCTATTGGGCAATATAGATTAGATAAGCAGTTTTATGATATCAGCTGTTCTGCCCATTCAGGTACTCCAGCTTCACCTCCTTCCTCTTGAACAGCCGCTCGATCAGCCGCCGGTTCCCGTAGCTCTCCAGTCCCATCTCGCCCAGCCGCCCCCGCAGCTCGCTCCAGGAGGGCAGCCTCTTCTCCTCGCACTTGACCTGGGGGTCACTCTTCTTCTCCTTCTTGAGGGGAGGCTAGGCGGAGGGGGGCGGGTCGGGCTACTCGAGCTTGACCTCGGGCTTCTCTGACTCGGAGTCGTAGTTGTCGTAGATGGAGTTGAGGTAGGTGTCGAGGTCGAGGGCGAGCTGGTAGGCCTCTTGTTTGGAGAGCTGGTCCTTGCGGATGCGGTCGGAGAGCCACTTCTGGAAGTTCTTGAAGTGGGGGGACTTGATCTTGTAGGCGGAGTGGATGATATTGGATAGCTTGTCGTTGATCTATCTTTTGCTGTAGCCCAGGCTGGACAGCTTGCTCACTATCTTATGGATCACTCTTATGACAAGCTGCAGTGGTTCTGAAACTGCAGACTATTCTTGCTTCATCCCAAACCACAATATTATATACTCAACTGCAATAATTCTAGCCACCCTTCCCACCTACAATCTTCCTCCCACTACCTCGCAGCCCCACGGTCCCTCATCCGGCATGCTCTCGAACTATCTATTAAGACGAATGGTTGGGATAGGTATGGGTATGAGTGATCAAGTGCATTTGCGGTCGAGGATGGAGGGTCCGCACTATTTCCACTCCTGGCTGCCTACCCAGTAGCTCTGGAAGGAGGACAGGGAGGTGACGATGCTGCCTCCGATCCAGCCCAGGTACCTCCTCTCTGATGGGGCGCAGACTGAGACGCCCTTGACCTTGATGTTGGCGGGTGAGGTCTCTGCGACCTTGTTGAGGAGGTCGTCTGCGAATGAGCCGTAGAGGACGTTGCCTCCGGTCATGAGGATGTTGGAGTAGAGTTCCTTCTTGATATCCACGTCGCAGCTGTTCACAGTCTCATTGAGGAGGGAAGAGGCTCCTTTGAATCCCTCCTCCTCGTCCCCATAGATAAACCCCTCTCTGATTTCCTTCCTGTCTATCGTTATGCTCTGGTGGTCGGGTAGCTAGTACTAGACGAATGGTAGCAAAGTGTCTCCGCCAGTTTATTCGTGCTTTCGAACAGACAGTGCCTACTTGACGTCACCCAGCAGCTGATTCTGATGGAACTTCAAAAACGAGTCAGTGTAGGTTTTTCCTGAAGCTTGGTACTTACTCGCAGGCCATTTCCCCAGCTTCTCAGCCAGGAATCGCTAAATATCTTTGCTCAGATGCTGCCCCCCATACGCTGAGACCTTGGCTGATTTCGAGAGACAGTAACCCTCGTGAACAGCTACAGTTCGAGTGAAGTTTTCGCCAGAGTCGAGAACCAAAGCAGTAGAGCGTCCGGTGGCAAAGCAAGAAAGGACAGGAGCTTTGAGGAAGAACAGATTGGCGACGCCTAGCCTCTAAAACAAGAAGGCTGCAGTCCTCTCTCTAAACTACTTGTTCTAATGCGGTTTGGCAGCGATATCCTAGCTGAGCAGCAGCGAGTAATCCTTGAGGTTGACGCCCAGTTCACTGACCAGGTGGTGGGAGAGGAAAGGCTAGAGCAAGTCGTAGTTGAATCGATAGCCCTAGGCGCCCTTCCGCTCGTAGATGCTGTGGATGTTGTTGTCGCTGCGGTCGCTCCAGAGATGCTTGTCTCCCGTCTTGTACTAATGTTGCCCCTCGCTGATCATTGAATTATCGTAGTGAGACACGTAGGACGCGGGGGTCAGCCGCGGAGCGTCATCGCCGCCATAACCGATTCTCGAACGGGCTGTGCCCAGGTCAATCACCAGGGAGGTGAGGTCCTGAAACATATAATGGAGGGAATTGAAAAATATAAGCAAATCAGTTCAACTTATAGACACCCTCCTCTCATAACTACATGTGTCCAACTATCATAAGTGCTAGGTATTGGCGGAAAGTTTGTGAGTTGGTCTATGGGGCAGTTATAGTTATTGGAGTGAGAAGTCAAGGGTTGAATTGTAGGATTTGCTGATTGCGATTATTAAAGAATGAATGATTCGTTGCTGGTGGCAGAGATCAAGAAGAGCATAAAGATGGATCATTTTTGACCAACGCAATGAGTGCCTTTTGGCGACCCTTAGAATATGAGCAAAATTAGCAATTATAATTAAACAACCGCCTTTTATACTTCTTTAACCCCTTTGCCCATGCAATAGCCATCACCCATCGACATCTAAGCCATCGACCCCCAATACAGGGATGACATACTCCGCATCATCAGAGCATGCTCCGTCTCCGCAGAAGTAGCCTTCGAAAGTCTACTCCTCAATGAGTTTCATCTTCAGGTACAACATTGCACAACAAAGAATGCCATCGATTAGCTCAGAGCAAAGCAAAAACCAAAAGCACATTCAAACAATAGAGGCCACACTCCAGGCAATCTGAATGAATCGAGTTGGTGGATTCAGTCAGAATCTGACAGCGATGAGTAATATAGGGCCTACTGTGAGTCATAGAAGATCAAAAAGTCCTTTTATGAGCGCTATCCCTTGGAAAAATAACTTTGCCCGAGCTAATCCCCAGAGCCACAATAAGTAGTTAGATAGGCCTAAAGTGACCACTTGTACAAAGCACTGCTTTCAATGGTTCAAGATGAGACAAAAATACCTCAAGCAAAGTTTCAATCTTTGGGAGAAGCATTCCGGAAAAGTTACCACTAAAAGCTGCCTCTCTTCATTCTAGCAACAAACCTAAAAGACTCAGCAAAGGATAATTTGAAGGGTTTGCTGTAAAAAGACTTCACTTAGAGACTCATGAGCCAATTTATTTACTTTGGCATTTTAGAGTAGAACTATGAAGTTGAGATTTGGCTGTAGGAGATACTAGGCAAGATGGAAAATCGAATAACTATTGCCCGAATCAACATTTTTGAGGAGATCGAGGTTATAAGCCAGATTGGTTTGGACCGACCCTATGAGTAGATAGACAAAGAGGTGAAGAAAGCAAAAGCTAAGTGCATCCAGAAGGATCTTGATGATAGGTATCTTTGCCATAAGCACAAAAAGGCCCTAAAGGGTAAATACTGGAAGAGGCCACCTACATTTATACGCAAGGAACAGGCTAAGCTGGAGCAAAGAAGATTACTTTCTGATCAAAGAATTCGTAGGTAGCAAGAAAAATAGTACCAATAGCTGCAATCAAAGGTCGAATAAAACAAAAGAGTCTCAAAACACGAATAAATCTAAGATCTGAAGTCCAAATGCCGCAAATAAAGAGAACTAAAAAGGAATGAGCTCAAGCTATATGATTAGGGCCTTTTGTTTAAAATCAGAGTTCCTTCAGGAAAGCATTTCACTGTTAGGGTGGCACAGGAAGAGAAAGTTGAGTATTTGTTTGGTTTTTTGGAGAGCAGAGAAGAAGACTTAGGACTTTAGGATTAAGTTCAAAGAAGATTTGATATATCTATGGGTCTCGGAGATGCACGCAGCCTCCTTGAGCTGAAAACCCTGACTATTGGCTAGGTGTTTGATTGTGATACTTTGCTGATTTTAAAAGAGATTTGATGAAGCAAATACCATATGGGCTGTCTACATGATTTCTTATCAAACTGACGATAAAAATAGTGCTTTTGATCAAAAGTAGGTTACTCCGACTAAAAGATACTTTTATTCGGAGGTTGCGGGAATCTTCAATGGGTGATAAATTTAACTACGATTTATAAAGTCAACTTAAATCACTCTCCTTTATATTATTATTGACTCCAAAATATATGGAGCATTCTGTGTTGAGCTCATAGTTAGGAAGTGAGTATTCCCTCTCAGAAGATTACAGCTAATTTCCCCTATGCTAATCTTCTGTAGTCAAAAGAACCAAACTGTCCTCTATTTTGGGTGATATCCAAAAGAAATATACCTAAATCATGAAGATTCAAGAGGAGAAAAAACTAACTGAAGACATCATCTTGCTCTCTTTTGAGCATGGTTTAAAATCACTATTTCAAATTGATGGCAGGGAGCTTCTGGAAAAAGGTAAAGAACTATTTTAACTTTGCGAAATCCTTGCTTTTTAGACTGATTAGTTTCAGGCGTTTCTAGCATCAAACCCGAAAAAGTAGCACTAGGAGTAAGAAAAATAGGAAAACTAACAAGATAAATAAACCAAGGAAAAGAAACCAGCCAAAAGATAGTAGGAGAAAAAGTAAATCAAAAAGGAAGAAAAGAAAGCGCCTAAGGAATAACTAAAAAAAGAATACAAAGATGGATTGAACTAAAAGAAGCAAGCGAGAGATGAAAGAAAAGGGCGATAAAACACTCAAAAAACAGAAAAGAAGTATCCTAATATCTTTCTTTAGAAAGAAGCCTAGAAAATTCAATAAAAAGAGAATTAGAAGAAAGTTGAATAAAAAGAGAATTAGAAGAAAGTTGAATAAAAAGAGAATTAGAAGAAAGTTGAATAAAAAGAGAATTAGAAGAAAGTTGAATAAAAAGAGAATTAGAAGAAGGATTATAAACAAAAGCAGAAGCTGGAACAAAAAGAAAAAGTAGATGTAAACTAAAGCTATTCAAATAACTCTTACTAAAATCAGAAATCAACAGACGAAGTTGACCAAAAAGTTAAGTCAATTGCCAGCAGAATACTGAAAGAATCGTCTTAAGCCAGCCACGACAAGAGCTAGTTTTAGGGGTTATACTTCCCTATTAAATGGGAGTTCAAAGGTGGAATCAAATAGGTAGGCGATAGGGAAATAAAGAAATGTTCAGCAACAGAATACTATTAGAAGATCACCTCAGCTTAGTCTTTGAAGATGGGTAAAGTCTA
>Ga0316217_10007480_pt1 | contig 10420 bp, 8 predicted proteins | sample 1anoAmetaG_FD_203633 | JGI IMG/M metagenome (GOLD analysis project Ga0316217, IMG submission 203633) | Freshwater microbial communities from Trout Bog Lake, Wisconsin, USA - 1anoA | ecosystem: Environmental > Aquatic > Freshwater > Lake > Hypolimnion/Profundal zone | place: USA: Wisconsin... | reverse complement strand
TTTATCTCATCTGCAACGCCGACGAATCCGAGCCAGGCACGTTCAAGGATCGGCAGATCATGCACAAGGATCCGCATCAGCTGATCGAAGGCATGATCATCTCCTGCTTCGCGAACGACGTGAAGCTGGCCTACATTTACATCCGCGGCGAAATGCCCGAAGGCGCGAAGATTTTGAATCAGGCGCTCAAGGAAGCCCGCGCGAAAAATTTCCTTGGCAAAAATATTTTGGGCAGCGGATTCGATTGCGAAATCCACGTGCATCGTGGGGCGGGTGCTTACATCTGCGGCGAGGAAACCGGCCTCATCGAATCGCTCGAAGGCAAACGTCCGTATCCGCGCATCAAGCCGCCGTATTTTCCGGCGGTGCTCGGCCTCTGGATGTGCCCGACCATCGTCAACAACGTCGAGACGCTCTGCAATGTGAAGCACATCGTCGCGATGGGCGGCGCGGAATTCGCCAAGCTTGGCACGCCGAACAACACCGGCACGCGCATCGTCAGCTTGAGCGGCCACGTCCAGCGTCCCGGCTACTACGAAATCGAAGTCGGCAAGGCGACGTTGCGCGAATTGCTCTACGACAAAAATTTCGGTGGTGGTCTGCGCGACGGTCGTCAGCTCAAAGCAATTATTCCCGGCGGCTCTTCCTCGAAAGTTTTGAAGGCTGGCGAGAAATTTAAGCTCAAGAAAAAAGATGCCGAGGGCAAAGAAATTTTGGTCGAGACCGACATGCTCGACTTGCCTTACGATTTCGACTCGCTCGCGCAAGCCGGCACGATGAGCGGTTCCAGCGCGATCATCGTGATGGACGACAGCGTGGACATCGTCGAGGCGCTCGCGAATCTTTCTGAATTTTACGCCCACGAAAGCTGCGGCCAATGCACGCCCTGCCGCGAAGGCTCGCTCTGGATGAGCAAGACCTTGCACCGCCTCACGCACGGCGAAGGCCGCGCGGCGGACGCCGATTACCTCGGCAAGATTGCGGACAACATTCCCGGCGGCCGCACGATCTGCGCCTTCGGCGAAGCCTGTTCCTGGCCGGTGCAAAGTTTTCTCGCGAAGTTCAAAGACGAATTTGTCGCCAAAGGCGCCGCCGATGAAGCACGGCGCGACAAGGAAGTTTCCGCGCCGGAAACCAAACCACTGGAAGCCGCGCACCACTGATTTCAATGTCCACCGCTGCCACAACTGAAACGAAGCCCGCGCCGACCGCGATTGAAAAAATCAAGGTGAAGGTGGATGGGCGCGAGATCGAAGTGCCGCGCCTCACCGCCGACTGGTCGGGCAAGCTTACGCCCACCACGATGATTCAGGCGTGCGAGCTGGCGAAGACCGACGTGCCGCATTATTGCTGGCATCCGAAATTGCCGGTCGTCGGCAACTGCCGCATGTGCCTCGTTGAATTCGGCACACCGGCGATGGGCCCGGACCGCAAGCCGGTGATGAATCCCGACGGCACACCGAAAATCGCGAAGTCGCCGCGTCCGGCGATTTCCTGCGCGACGCCGATTTCGCCGGGCATGGAAATTTACACGAAGACTCCCGCGGTGAAGCAGATGCGCGAAGGCGTGCTCGAATCGCTGCTCATCAACCATCCGCTCGACTGCCCAATTTGCGATCAAGCCGGCGAATGCAAGTTGCAGGAATACTCGGTTGATTACGGCCAGAGCGCGAGCCGCTTCGTCGAAGCGAAAGTTCACAAGCCGAAGGCGGTGGACCTTGGCCCGCGCATTATGCTCGATGCGGAACGCTGCATTCTCTGCACGCGTTGCATTCGCTTCACGCGCGACATCGCCGGCGACGACGCGCTCGGCATCATCAATCGCGGCAGCTACAATACCATTGCGACGTTTCCGGGTATGCCGTTCGACAACAATTACACACTGAACACCGTGGACGTTTGTCCGGTCGGCGCGCTCACGTCGAAAGATTTTCGCTTTCAGATGCGCGCATGGTTCCTCAAGGAAACCAAGAGCGTCTGCACCAGCTGCGCGACGGGTTGCAATGTCCTCATCGGTTCCCGCGAAGAAAAAATTTACCGCTACACGCCGCGCGACAACGACGCGGTCAACGCCTCATGGATGTGCGACGCGGGTCGTTTGAATTACAAGTGGATTGGTCGGTCGGATCGTTTGAAAGACGTCCTCGTGCGTGGTCAGAAATCCACTTGGACGGCCGCGCTCAACGAAATTTCCGACAAGCTCAAGAAAGCTCCGGCGGGTTCAGTTGCGATCATCGCTTCCGCTCGCCAGACGAATGAAGAGCTTTGGTTAATCTCAAAATTGAAGGCCAAACTCGGCGCGATCAGCGACGCGATTCCGCGCGAAGGTCAGGCCGACAAATTGCTCGTCAGTGCGGACAAAAATCCGAACACGAACGGCGCGCGGCTCACGGGCATTTGCTTCACGGAAGTCGGCATCAATCTGTCGAAAATCGCTTCCGGCATTGAGTCGGGCAAGATCAAGACACTGATTGTCATCGGCGAAAACATTGTGAAGCGCGCGGTCAGCAACGAAAAATTGCGCGAGCGCGAAACGATTTCCGAAGTTGTGGACGAACATGGCCTCACGGCGGAATTGCTCGCCAAGCTGGAGACGCTGATCGTCAGTGATATTTTGCCGAGCGAAACCACGAAGCTGGCGCATTACCTGTTGCCCGGTGCGGCCCACGCGGAAAAACGCGGCTCGTTCACCAACGGCAAGGGCCGTGTCCAAAAATTCATGAAGGCCGTCGAAGCGCCTGGCGACGCGCGCGCGGAATGGGAATTTTTGCATGACCTCGTCCACAACGTCACCGGCCAGAACGGCTATGTGACCATCGAAGGTCTGTTCAATCAAATGGCGAAAGAAGTTTCCGCCTTCAACGGCTTGACTTGGTCAGCTCTCGGCGACACCGGCGTGACGGTGCAAATCTAAAATGGACTGGAAATTCATCATCTTCAGCTTGGTCAAGATCGCTGTCGTTGTCGGCGTGGTGCAGGGCATCGTCGCCTATTCCGTGCTGGCTGAGCGCAAGATTTCGGCGTGGATTCAAGATCGCGTCGGTCCGAACCGCACCGCGCCGCCGTTCATGAAATTTATTCCCGGCGGCGTTTTTCTGACGCGTCTGGGAATTTTCCAGCCGCTCGCGGACGGTTTGAAATTTCTGGTGAAGGAAGATTTCACTCCCGCCGGCGTGAAGAAAATTTATTTCTTTCTCGCTCCGGCCGTCTCCGTGATTCCGGCAATGCTCACGGTCGCGGTGATTCCGTTCGGCTCGGTCATCGGTGATCAGAAGATGGTCATCGCGGATTTGAACGTCGGCATCCTCTACACGTTCGGCATCGTCTCGATGGGCGTGTATGGCATCGTGCTCGCGGGCTACGCGGCGAACTCGAAGTATCCGATGTTCGGCGGCATCCGTTCGAGCGCGCAGATGATTTCGTATGAAATTTCCATGGGTATGTCGGTCATTCCGGTGTTGCTCATCGTTGGTGCGCTGAATCTGAACCAAATTATTTCGTGGCAAGCGACGAATGGTTGGCTCGTCATGTATGCGCCGATTTCGTTCATCATTTTTATGATTGCGTCGTTTGCGGAAACGAATCGCACGCCGTTCGATTTGCCGGAAGCGGAAACCGAACTGGTCGGCGGCTACCACACGGAATACGGCTCGATGAAATTCGCGCTCTTCTTCCTCGCGGAATATTCCAACATGGTTTCATCCTCGGCGATGATGGTGACGCTGTTTTTTGGCGGCTGGACGTTGCCGTTTTGGGGACTCGATCACGCGGCGACCTCGCTCGGCATGGGCATCGCGCACGTTTTAGTTTTCTTGGCGAAGATGCTTTTCTTCATGGTCGTGTTCATCTGGGTGCGCTGGATGTTCCCGCGTTTCCGTTACGACCAGTTGATGGATTTGGGCTGGCGGCGCTTTTTGCCGCTCGCATTGGTAAACATTTTAATCACGGCCATCTGGCTGTGGCTGAGGAGTTGATATGGCGGTCACTGTAAATCGCAAAGAACTCACGTTTTGGGAAAAGCTTTATCTACCGGCGATTGTCGGCGGATTGAAAGTCACGCTTAAGCACGCCTACAATACGCTGATTCTGCGTAAGGTCGTGACAATGGAATATCCCGAGCAGAAATGGACGCTGCCGACCGGTTATCGCGGCGCGCCGTATCTGGTCAAGGATCAGGACAACAACACGAAATGCGTTTCGTGCCAGCTCTGCGAATTTGTCTGTCCGCCGAAAGCCATTCGCATCACGCCGCCGGGTCAAAACGGCCAGAAAGCCGACCGCACGAACGCGGAAAAAATGCCGGCGGAATTCGAGATCAATATGCTCCGTTGCATCTTCTGCGGCTTCTGCCAGGAAGTCTGCCCGGAAGAGGCGATTTTCTTGCAGCAGGATTATTCGCTCACCGGTTTGACGCGCGGTGAAATGATTTACAATAAGGAAAAACTTCTGTCACTCGGCGGCGAAGTCGGCGGCATCCAGAAGTGGAAACACAAACTGGAAGAGGCGAAGGCGCAGGAAAATTTTCCAGTGAAACCTTAATCGGCAATGGAACAAATCAATAATTTGATCAGCGGCGGCGCGGTGGAAGACGTTTTCTTTTACGTCTTCGCGGCGCTGACGCTGCTGTGCGGCGTCCTCGTCATCGCGAACCCGTTCAGCCGCAACCCCGTCACCAGCGCGATGTTTCTCGTGCTCACAATCATTTCGATGAGTGGATTGTTTTTGCTGCTGCACGCATTTTTTCTCGCGGCGGTGCAGATTCTCGTTTACGCCGGCGCGGTCATGGTGCTGTTCCTGTTCGTCATCATGTTGCTCGACTTGAAGGAAGAACAGCGGCGCAAAATTAAATTCTTCGGCCTCGTCGCCGGACTGGTTTCCGTCGGCATCGTGGCTTCAATTTTTTTCAAAGCGCTTACGACGGTTAAATCCGGCGTGGACTCCCCGAAGCTCGAAGGCGAAACCTATGCGCTCGGCAAATTATTATTCACGCAATACACGCTGCCGTTTGAAATCGTCTCCGTGCTCCTGCTCGTGGCGATGGTCGGTGTGATTCTGTTAAGCAAAAAGAAACTCGAATAAAATGCACGTCGGACTCCAACATTATTTGGCCGTGAGCATGATCCTGTTTTGCCTGGGTCTGCTCGGCGTGATTCTGCGGCGCAACCTGCTGGTGATTTACATGTCGCTTGAGCTGATGCTCAATGCCGCCAACCTCGCGCTCGTCGCTTTTTCGCGGTTCAACAACAAGCTCGATGGCCAGGTGTTGGTGTTTTTCATCATCACCGTGGCGGCGGCGGAAGTGGCGGTCGGCCTCGCGCTGATCGTGGCGCTCTACCGCAAACGCCAATCGGCGCACGTCGAAGATTTGACCTCGATGAAACTGTAAATTTAGCCACAGATGAAACACAGATTGAACACAGATAAAAAAATATCCGCAGATTGCGCCGATGACCGCAGATTGAATCCGCTTTCATCGAATCTGCGGAAATCTGCGGAAATCTGCGGAAAAAAATCTGTGTTTCATTTGTGGAAATCTGTGGCTGGTAAAAAATGAAATACGAAAATTTACCTTGGCTGATCCTGTTCCTGCCGCTGCTGTCAGTGGCGGTGATAACGCTTTTTACTCTGCGGAGCAAAACCGTCAGCAGCCTCATTTCCATTGGTGCGGTGGTCGCGGGTTTTGTGATGACCTTGCTGTTCATCAACGCCAATGGCTTTCAATTCAGTGGTGAAACCGCCACCAACTGGCTTTCCATCGGCGGGCTGCAAATTGATTTCGGCCTGAAGCTCGACGCCTTGAGCATGATGATGCTTCTGGTCGTCACTGGCGTTGGCGGCGCGATCCATATTTATTCGTTCGGCTACATGCACGAAGATCGCAGCATGGCGCGTTTTTTTGCGTTCATGAGCCTGTTCACGTTCTCGATGCTCGGCATCGTGCTGGCGAACAATTTCCTGATGATGTTCATTTTCTGGGAACTGGTCGGTGTGTCCAGCTATCTGCTCATCGGTTTCTGGTTTGAAAAACCCAGCGCCGGCGACGCCGCGAAAAAAGCCTTTATCACCAACCGTCTCGGCGACTTCGGATTCCTGTTCGGCATCCTGATGGTTTGGGGATTGCTGGGATCGCTCAACTTCGGTGTGCTGCAAACCGGCATCGCGGCGAACACTCTCACGCTCGGCGCGAGCGCGACGCTCGCCGGCCTGTTGATCTTCTGCGGTGCGATGGGCAAGTCCGCGCAATTCCCGCTGCACGTTTGGTTGCCGGATGCGATGGAAGGCCCGACGCCCGTGTCCGCCCTGATCCACGCCGCGACCATGGTGGCCGCCGGTGTTTACATGCTCTGTCGCACGCTGTTTTTGTTCAACGCCGAATCACTGCACGTCATTTCCTACATCGGCGGATTCACCGCGCTGCTCGCCGCGCTCATGGCCGTCCAGCAAAACGACATCAAACGCATCATCGCCTACTCGACGCTCTCGCAACTCGGCTACATGGTCATGGCGGTCGGTTTGAGCGGTCCGACGCCTGCGATGTTTCATTTGACCACGCATGCGTTTTTCAAGGCGCTGCTGTTCCTCGCCGCCGGCTCCGTCATCGTCGGGATGCACCACGAGCAGGACATCTGGCACATGGGCGGACTGAAAAAGAAAATGCCTGTCACGTTTTGGACCTTCACCATCGGCGCACTGGCCTTGAGCGGTATTCCGCCGTTTGCGGGTTTTTATTCGAAGGATTCAATTCTCGCGCAATGCCTAGAGCAGAAAAATTATTTGCTGTTTGCCGTCGCCGTGTTCGTCGCCGGGCTGACCGCGTTTTACACGTTTCGTTTGTTCTTCGTCGTTTTCTTCGGCAAGGAAAAAACCGACCACGCCAAGCACGCGCACGAATCGCCGCTGATCATCACCGCGCCGCTGGTGATTCTGGCCATCTTCGCGACCATCGGCGGTTTCATTGGCATCACCAACAACTACGGTTCGCAATTCGCCGCCGACCACGAAACGCTTTCGCTCACGCAACAGTTGCTTGAACCGCTGAAAACCCCCATGCCGATGTTCATTGGCATCGGCGTTGCGCTCGCCGGAATTTTCCTGGCGTTCTCACTTTATAAAAATGCCGCCACCGATCCGCTGCCCGCGAAACTCGGCGGCTTGGCGACGGCGATGAAAAACAAATTTTATTTCGACGAACTTTACGAAGCCACATTCATCCGCGCGCATGATTTCCTTGCGGCCGTGGCCGATTGGATTGACCGCTGGATTTTGGAAGGCGCGATCATCGGCGCGATTCGCGGCGGCACGGATTTGAGTGGACGCGCATTGCGTCTCGCGCAAACCGGCAACCTCCAGACCTACGCCTTCCTGTTCGTGCTCGGCGTGGCGCTGTTGCTCTATTTCGTTTTGGGAAAATAAAATGTCCATACTGACTTACATCGCAGGTTGGCCGCTGCTGGCGGCGTTGGCGCTCGTCGTCGTGCCGCGCAATTACCGCGTCATCATCCGCGCCATCGCGGTGCTGGCCACGCTCATCTCGGCGGTGCTCGCGATAAAAATGTTCTGCGGTTACAACTGCGCGGCGCCCGATGCGGATGGTTATCGTTTCGTGCAGCAAATTCCCTGGGTCGAATCGCTCGGCATCAGCTATCACGTCGGCGTGGACGGCTTGAATGTCGGTTTGATTTTGATGGGCGCAATCGTCGCCTTCGCCGCTGCGCTTTGCTCGTGGGAAATTCAGACGCGCGAAAAGGAATTTTACATCCTGCTGCTCGTGATGACCGGCGGCATCCTCGGCGCATTCGCGTCGCTGGATTTGTTCTTCTTTTATTTCCTGCACGAACTCGCGCTGGTGCCGACCTTCATCATGATCGGCGTCTGGGGTCGCGGCGAAAAGAAAAACTACGCGACATTCCAGATCACGCTGTATTTGAGCATCGGCGCGCTCATCGCGCTGATTGGCCTCATCGCGCTCTATCTGCAATCCGGCGCGAACACGTTCGACATCCCGAAAATCATCGAGCACGCCAAGACGAATCCGCTCGCAGTCAACGCGCAGAATTTCATTTTCCCGCTGCTGCTGTTTGGATTTGGCATTCTGGTTTCGCTCTGGCCGTTTCATTCCTGGGCACCGCTCGGCTATGGCGTTGCACCGTCGCCGACCGCCATGCTCCACGCCGGTGTGCTGAAAAAATTCGGCCTTTACGGTTTGATTCGCATCGCCCTGCCGCTGCTGCCGCAGGCCGCGCAAAGCTGGGCGCACGTGATCGCGCTGCTCTGCGTTGGAAACATTTTGTATGTCGGCTGGGTCGCAATGCGCCAGAAAGATTTGAACTTGCTCATCGGTAATTCCAGCGTGGCGCACATGGGCTTTATTTTCCTCGGCATTGCCAGCTTAAACCTCATCGGCGTGACCGGCGCGGTGCTGATCATGGTCGCGCACGGATTCCTCGCGGCGCTAACCTTCGCGTTGAGCGGTTACATTTACAAGCAAACCGGCACGCTGGAAATCAGCGCGCTCGGCGGCCTTTGCCGCAAACTTCCCTTCATCGGCACGGCGCTGCTCATGGCAGCGATGGCCGGCTGCGGATTGCCCGGCTTCGCGAATTTCGTGGGCGAAGCCACCGTGTTCTTCGGCGCCTGGAAAATGTTCCCGACCATCACAGTCATCGCGCTCTGGGGCGCGCTGGTCATCGGCGGTGTTTACATGACACGCGCCGTCCGCAACGTCCTGCACGGGCCGCTGCCGGTAAATTGGGGTTTGCTTTCCGACGCCTCGAACGCGTGGCGCAAGCTGCCTTATGCGCTGCTGCTTGCGAGCCTATTGCTGTTCGGCTTCCTGCCGAAACTGCTCACGGAAAAAATCAATCCTGACGCGCAGAAAATTGTCGCCATGGCAACTGGCAACGTGATCGCGGCCAGCGAGACAAGTGCGCCCGCCGTCAATTTTGTTGCGCAAAACAAATGAATTCCTCCCTGATAATGCTGGAAATATCGGTGATCGGCCTGGGCCTCGTGCTGATGTTGGCCGATCTGTTCGTGCCCGCCGAGCGCCGTCGTTTCATCGGTTACGCCGCCATCGCGGCCTTGGGCGTTTTGCTGGTCACGAGCTTAAGCGGCAACGGCAGCTGCGGTCAGTTCGGCACCGCGTTCGGCGGCATGTTCGTCAATGACGCCTTGTCTCTGTTCTTCAAACAACTGTTCATCGTCGCGGCGATTCTGGTGTTGTTCATGGCCGCCCAATTTTCCGACAAACTCGCCGAAGGCAGCGTCGCGGAATATTATTCGCTCATCGTCTTCGCCCTGGCCGGCATGTTGTTCGCCGCGTCCTCCAATGACTTCACGATGCTGTTCGTCTCCATCGAACTCATCACGATCACGTTCTACGTGCTGGTCAGCTTTCAGCGCAGCAAACTTCAGTCGCTCGAAGCGGGCGTGAAATATCTGATTCTCGGCGCGCTGTCGTCGTCGTTCATGGTGTTTGGCATCGCGCTGATCTGGGGAACGACGGGTGAACTCAACTTCACCAAACTTGCCGCCGTTGCGCCGCAGTTTGCCGACAGCCAAATCTTTTTGCTCGGTGTGCTGCTGGTTTTGGTCGGTCTCGGCTTCAAGATCGCCGCGTTTCCGTTTCAGATTTGGGCGCCGGATGTTTATCAAGGCGCGCCGACGCCGACGACCGCATTTCTCGCCATCGGTTCCAAGGCCGCCGGATTTGTGCTGCTGCTGCGCGTGCTGTTCACCGCCGTGCCGAGCGTGACGGCACATTGGGCAAACCTGCTCATCGTCATCTCTGCCATCACGATTCTCTACGGCAATCTCTGCGCCATCCCGCAGCGCAATCTGAAACGTCTCTTGGGTTATTCCAGCATCGCGCACGCAGGTTATCTGCTGCTCGGCGTTGCGGCCTTGACCGCGAGCGGGCAGTCGGCGCTGATGTATTACCTCGCCGGCTATGTGTTCACGGTGATGGCGGCGTTCTTCGTCATCACGCTGGTCATGCGCCATCTGGCGACGGAGGACATTTCTGGTCTGGCCGGTTTGAACCAGCGGTCACCGCTGCTCGCGGCCACGCTGACCATCGCGATGGTTTCGCTCGCCGGCATTCCGCCGCTCGCCGGTTTCTTTGGAAAGTTTGTCCTGCTCAAGGCGGTGATCGAAGCTGCGCAGACCACTGGTAACCACGGCTATTATTGCCTCGCTTTCACCGCGCTGGCGGGCGTGATTATATCGCTCTATTACTATTTCGGCGTCATCCGCGCGATTTATTGGAGCAAGAATCCGGAAGATTTGTCGCCGATCGAACTTTCCTCGCCGGCCAAGCTTTCCATCTGGGCCTGTATTGCCGGCATTTTCTGGCTCGGCCTGTTTCCGAACACCGTGTTGAATCTGGCGGTTCAGGCCTCGGCCGTATTGTCGCGTTAGT
>Ga0316217_10007479_pt1 | contig 10421 bp, 5 predicted proteins | sample 1anoAmetaG_FD_203633 | JGI IMG/M metagenome (GOLD analysis project Ga0316217, IMG submission 203633) | Freshwater microbial communities from Trout Bog Lake, Wisconsin, USA - 1anoA | ecosystem: Environmental > Aquatic > Freshwater > Lake > Hypolimnion/Profundal zone | place: USA: Wisconsin... | reverse complement strand
GGTGTTCGCCGCGCCGCTGCATCCCCTCCGCACCATTGAAAAAATCTTCTCCGCGCCGCCGACGAACAGTCCGGCGAATCCCTGAAACGTGAGGCGTGATTCAGTGCCGTCAAGGAAACACGGCCCGGTAGTAACGCTGGAGGAAGTTCGTGGCCAGTTGGTCGGTGAACAGCAGCGCGCCGCCCGCCCCGGTTTTGTTGGTGTACACCGGCAGCCAGTTGGTGGCGTCCAAATTGGTGGTGGCTTCGATCCGCCAAGGGGTATTGGTCCAAGGGGTCTGGATGCTGAACTGGAATTTTCGGCCGCCTTTGGTGAGGAAGGTCAGGTTGGTCAGGGTGAGTTGCGTTGGCAACGGCAGCACGGCCACCGAAAAAGTATTGGTGGCCACGAGCGGCGGCACGCTGTTGTCCGTCACCTTGAGCGAAAATTCATAAATGCCGGGCAGCGCGGCGGTATTCGTCCAAGTCAGCACGCCATTGGTGGTCACCAGCACATTGGTGCTGACCGTTTTGAAAGTATAACTGGCCTGGGTGAGCAAAACATAGTTGTTCGTGGCGATGTTCGTTACCACCAGCCTCTGTCCTGCATACACCGTCAGATTCGTGGACCCCAGCAGGGAGGGTGGATGCGGCGGCAGGAAGACCATGTTGAATTGGTTCGTGACAGACAACGGGATCAAACCCTTCGGCACGCCCGCTGACGCCGCGTCTGCGGCGAGGGTTATGACTCGCGTGCCCGGCGAAATGGAATCGTTCGTCCAAATCAAAATGCCGTTTCTTACGCCCGTATTGGTCCAAGTCAGCACGCCATTGGTGGTCAAACAGAAATTGGTTGACGGGGAGGGCAATCGGTAGGTGAATACGGCGCCGCTGAGCGCGACATTCGTAGCCGAGTTGGTCACGCTCAAAGTCATGCCGCCATAATTGGTCTGGGTGCCCGGAACTTTCAAGGTTGACGCCGGGGTGTTCGAGATGGTGACCTTAAAGCTGCCCGTCGCGCTCAAGGGCGGCGTGTTATCATCCGTCACCACGACGGAAATGGACACGCTCTGCGTTTTATTGGTCGGCGTCGTTGGGTAGGTCAACTCGCCGGAGCCGGGGTCAATCGAAACTCCGGGCGGCGAACTGGTGGCCGCATAGGCAAACACGCTGTTGGTGAATGCGCTGTTGGTGGCGGAAACGAAAAGATCCAGGGTCTGGCCCGCATAAATCGTCCGGGTTGACGGGAGGGTCAAGACCGGCAGCGGCGGCTTCAGCACCACCACGGAGAAACTATTGGTAACACTTTGCGGGGAAACTTCATCCATGGCTTGGATGCCGATGGTATAGGTGCCGGTTTTTTGCGTGGTCATGGTCGGCCAGGTTATGACGCCGTCGCTGGGGAGATCCGAAGTGTCCAAGTTGGTGATCGCCGTGGACAGCAGCGCATACGTGAAAGTATCTGTGGCGGAGAGCTCATTGGTGGCAGACACGGTGGCCACCAGGGTCTGTCCGGCATAAATCGTCTGGGTGGCCGGCACCGTTAGCACGCACGGGTTCACCACGGACACCGTGAAACTGTTGGTGGCGGCGAGCGGCGGCACGCTGTTGTCGGACGCCGCGACGGTGATGGTAAAGGTGCTCGCCGGCTGATTGGAGGAAGTCTGCCAAGTCACCACGCCGTTGGTGAGCGACACGCCGGCCGGCCCCGACAACAGCTTGAAAGTGTATTGGGCGTTGGGCAGCAGGCTGTTGCTAGCCATAAGGGATGCGATCAATTCATCCCCCGCGTTGATGATCTGGTTGGTTGGGACAATCAACTGGGGCGGGACGGCCAGACTGAGGTCGTCCACGTACCAACCGGGAGCGGTGTAAATGCCGCCGGAGGTGAAATGAAATGCGATAAACACGGTTTGGCCGGCGTAAGCGCTCAAATCCAGCGACACGTTCGTCCAGACCCCGCCGCTGGTGCTGTCTATATAGGTCGGGGAAAGCTGGACCCAGCTACTCTGGCCGGAGGTTACCGTGGTATTGGTGGTGTAGGTAGTGGTGTAATTCGTGCCAAAATATCCAGTCGGAGTATCAGCCTGGTCAATGTCGTTCACCGGAGCCCACGCCAATCCTTGCATGGCAAAAAAGTTTGTCGGGGTGTGGGATTGCGGCAGGGGGATGATGGTATTATTAATCGGGCGATAATCCACATTCACTCCGTCCGCGCCATTCGGTCCGCCAACGGCAGAAAGGGGCGCGTTTCCAGCCTCGAAATAATACGTTCCGTACGTGTAATCCAAGGCGCTCCCCAATGCCTTGGTGGCGTTCGTCCAGCCGCCAATCGTTGAATTCCAATAGAACGGGATGGCGTAGTTCGCATCCGTCGAACCGAAGAATTGGTAGCTATTGGTGTTCAGCGCGGCAGTGGTATTCGTGGTGATGACGGTGTTGGTGACGGTGGTGACAGTGATCGAGCCATTGTTGAGTTCCACGTAACCGAGCGCGTTGTTGAAGTTGTACCATTGCCAGAAGCGCAAGGCCGGGCTGCCGGAGGCGGGCACCAGAAACGGCGGGCTGATCAGCCGTGAATCCACATTGTTGGCGTAATTGCCCGTCAGCACGGTGGCGGCGCAGTTGGTGCCGGTGTGCGCGGCGCCGGGGCCGCTGGCGGGCTTCCCGATCTCCCAGCTTCCCAAATCCACGGACCAGTCACTCGTCTTGGGATCGGATTCAAAACTTTCGGGAAAAGTCAGGCTCGGCGTGCCGGTGACCACCGCCACGTCATCCACGAACCAGCCCAAGGCGTTGCCGCAGCACCCTCCGGAAGTGAAATGAAAGGCGATCCGCACGTTCAGGCCGGCATACCCAGTCAAGTCAAGGTACGGGCGCGACCAGACGCCGCCGCCGTTGGCATTTGCGTACGTTCGTGAAATCTGCGTCCAACTGGCGCCGCTGTTGGTGCTGATTTCGACATAGCCCAGCGCGTTCGCATAGTTAAACCAGTGCCAAAACCGCAAACGCGGATACTGGTCGGCGGCCGGAATGGTCAGCGAACTGGCGCCGTTATAGCTGATGCAGACGAGGCGGACATCCTTGTTGTAAGCATAGCCCTGACTCGAGGCGCAGTCAGTGCCGGAATGCGTGCGATAATCGGAACTGCCGACGGGCGGACCGGCCGTCGGCGAACCGATCTTCCAGACCCCGATGGCGCTGGCCGACCAGCGACTCGCGGCGTTGGTGTCAAAATTGTCCGACCAGACGACCGTTTCGGCGCGCGCCACACCGGTGGCCAGCAGCAGCGCCGGACACAAACAAGCAATCAGGTTCCGCAAACATTTCATATATCTTGGCTGGACTCGAACTGGCCCAAGTCCAGAAACACCCAGCCGGCTCAGTGCGGCGGATTGTTGGCCGGTGGATTCACCGGCGTTGGTGCGGGCGCAGCGCTGTTAGGCGTGGCTGGCGCGGCCGGTGTCACCCCGCCTTGGGGATGCACGGCCTGCTGCACCGGGGTCACGTCTTCCTCCGCTCCCATGCCCGGATTGAGCAGCGCATTGGTGCCGGACACCGGCTCGGGGATGCCTTCCAAGGCGTTGGTGCCAGCCTCGGATGGCAGCGGCGCAAAAAAGCCCTCGTAATTTCCGCTGCGCTTGAACAGTTTCTGCTCATGTTTGCGCTGGGCCTCGATCAAGGAGCGCTCGTACGCCCCGTCTTCGGCGGCGGCTTCGGAGGAGGCCGGCAGGCGCTGTTCTTCGATCACAGTATGTTTCGCAGCCAGTTCCGGGGTCTTCAAGACGGTGGGTCGCATCAGGACGATGAGTTCCTGACGGTCCTTGGAGTCGCTGCGGCTGGTGAACAGATTGCCAATGAGGGGGATGTCCATCAAGAACGGCACGCCGGATTTGCTGACGGATTTATCGGACTTGATGAAACCGCCGAGCATGACGGTGTCGCGGTCGCGCACGGTGATGGAGGCGTTGAGCGTGCGCTTGATGGTGTTGGGCACATTGCCCACGCCGGTGATGGCGGTGTAGCCGTTGAGGTCGTCAATTTCCTGCATGATGTCCATGGAAACCATGCCTTCGGGATTGATGAAGGGCGTGACGTCCAGTTCCACGCCCACGGACAACTGGGAGTAGGAGTTTCCGGAGTAACCGGAGTAACCGCCGTAACTGGCGGTGACGTAGGGCACGGTGTCGCCGACGAAGAACTGGGCCGGCTTGGCCTGCGAAGTCTGGATGCGCGGGCGTTGGATGATGCTGGCGTGGCTGTCGGATTCCGCGGCATTGACCGCCACATCCCAAGTCGGACCGATATTCGCAAAATAGCTCGCGCCGCCGGGCAAGGTGCTGGCAAAGCTGCCGCCATTGGTGGAGCCGCTGGAGGCGATGGAGGTGACATGGGAGATGCTGCCTACCAAATTGGAGCCGGAAGCGGTGGTGATAAAGTTTGTCACGGAACTGACCGATTTCACGAATTCGACGAACGGATTGCCGCCGCTGGAATTGTTCACGCCGCCGCCGCCGATAAACGCGCCGTTGGCCACCGGGTTTTGCGCCGCCGAAACCCCAAAGTTGAAAGTGTTTCCCAGCGTCACGTCAACGATGACGGCCTCGACGAGCACCTGGGCCAGCGGCACGTCCAGCTTGTCAATGATGCCCTTGATAACTTGCATGTCCGCGCGCGTGGCGTAGATGAGGAGCGAACTGCTGCTCTCGTTGGGAATGATCTTGGTCTGGCCAAACAACTGGATGGGTTGGTTATTGCCGCCCGCACCGCCCGCGCCGCCGCCGCCGCTGCTGGTGCCATTGATGATGCTGTTCAACCGTTGCTGGAAGCTATTAGCGCCGCCCGCGGGCGTGCCATTGGGCGTGGCCTGGCCGGTATAAGAGCGGTTGGCGCCAAAGGCGGTGTTGCCGCCGATCCCGCCCATGCCGCCCTGTTGGTAGGAGCTGCCGCCGTAGCCACCCATGCCGCCCATGCTGCCACCGACGCCGCCCATGCTGCCCATGCCGCCCATGCCGCCGCCACGATTGGAAAACCCGCTGATTTGGCTGCTGCCGGGCGCGGTGCCGACACTCACCGTGGCGCCGCCGCCGCTGCCGCCCAGGGCGTTCAGCGCGCTGGCAATGTCATCCACTTTCGCATACCGGATCGGGATCACCTCGGACACATATTCGGCCGGCACGCTCACGTCCACCTGTTCGATCATTTCCAACATGCGCTTGACGTTTTCCGCGTAGTCGCGGATGACCAGAATGCCATTGCCATCCAACGGAATGACGGAGTTCAGTTTGGCAAACGGCGTGATCACCTGCATCATCTCGGTGGGTTTGACGTAATGCAATTGCACCACGTGCGTGATATAGGTGCCCAGCGCCGGGATATTGGTGGAACCGGCGCGGTCAATTTCACCGCCGGCCCCGCCGGCGTCGGTGGAAGGGAGCACTTTGACGAATTTCTCGCCCATGTTGACGACCGAGATGCCATTGAGCGCCAGCACGGCCTGGATGGCCTGAATGGCCTCGGTTTTGGTCAGCGGGGTTTCGTTGGCATTGAGGATGATCTGCGCCTGCGGCAGGGCGCCTCGCAGCAGCGTGCGGTGAACCAATTTTGCATAGATGTCAAGCACCACATTCAAATCCACGCCTTCCCACTGAATGAAACCCGGTTTGATCATCTCATCCTGCTCCTGGGCAAACGCGGACGATCCGGTATAGCTCGAGGACAGCGGCGCGCCGCCGGGCGCGCCACCCGGCCCGCCGGGATTGCCCGGTCCACCGGGCACGCCACCGGGCACGCCACCGGGATTGCCTGGCTGGCCCGCGCCGGGCGCCGCTGGCTGATAGCGCGGCGGAATGCCGGGCACGCCATTGGTAAGTCCATAGCGCTGCGGCAATCGGCGCGGGATGTTCGAGAGGTTCGGGTTGGGCACTTGCGCCCGAAGTTCGAGGCCGGTCAGGGCCAGCATCAATACGAGAAGAATGGATTTCATTTTGCCTTTGCGGTAACGGTTTTCGCGGCGGAGGCCGTCGGATTTTTCTGGTAGCTCGCGACGAGCTGGATGTCGGCCGCCAGCTTTTGGCGCGGCGGGTCGGGTTGCAGCGACAGATCGCGCACGCGGATGAGCGAGGAGCCGTTGCCCAGCTTGTAAAGAAAATCCACCAACTGCGGCTCCAAGGCCACGACGTTGATGTTCTGCACTTGCTCGACAAAGAACTGATTGGTATGCATCGTCGAGCGGGAAAAGCTTTGGATGCCAAAACCGCTCGCCGCCGCCTGCGACTGGATGGTGCGCATCAGGTCAATGGACTGGTCTGCGAGTTCCACGAATTCCCCCTGGCTTTCGTAGGTCTTCACCTTCTTCCGCAAGTCCGGCAATTCCGCGATGGCGGCCCGGTAATTTCGCAGTTTGAGGTTCGCCGCGTCCAGCCGGCTCTGATAATCGTGATAGTCCGAAAAGTGCGGCCAGATGAACGCCCAATTCAACACGATCAGCAGCACCACGCCCACGCCCACGACCAGGCGGCGTTCCAGCGGACGCAATTGGGAGAAATATTTTTTCATTTCTCCTCCGCCTCCGTGTGCAGCAGTTCCAGGCTCAAGTTCCAGGATACCGCGTTGGGACCGCTCACCCGGGGATTGACGTTGTCGCCTTTCAGCGGGTCAAACACGGGCTGGTTGTTCAGGGTCTTCTTTTTCAAGGCGGTGTTGAAGTCGAGCAGGGTGTTCACCTGATCCTGCGGGGCGGAGCCGGTCAACAGTAGTTTTTGGCCTTCCACAAAACTCAAGCGTTGCAGCGTGACGCTCGACGGCAATTCCTGCGCCACAATTTGCCAGCAGTCCAGCGCCGCGAATTTCAATTTCGACCGTTCCTCCAGCACGCCCAGCCGCGCCTTGAGCTGGATGGCGTTGGTGAAGTCGTTGCTGATGGCCGCCACCTGTCCTTCCACGCCGCGCGCTTGGAAACCCTCCCATTGCACCGCGCAAAAATAAATCACCAGACCAATCGCATACAGCAGGCCCGCGTAGCCCAGCCCGTGCAGCCAGAGCCGGTCAAAAAACTGCTCGCGATAGCGCGCCGCGAATTCCGGCGGCTGCAACGTCACCGTGGCGGTGGCCGCCGCCGCGCGTTTGGCGGAGCGCCCGGCCAGTTCCGCCGGCGGCGGCGGCGGGATGACCTGCACCGGCTCGTTCAGCCCGGCGCGCAAAAGCTGTTCCCATTCCGTCGCGTTGACGGGGTCGGCCACCAGGTGCCACCGCGGCTGGCTGGTCAGCCAGCCTTCCACTTCGCCAGACATGGCCAGCAGGCCAAGCTGGGTGTGCAATTCCGCCGCGCGGTCGCCCGCCGGAGGCAGCGTGACAAAACTCAAATTGCGCCACGCGCCCCCAAACCACCACGCCACGAGCGCGGCGTTCTGTCCGCCCAGTGTCAAGGGAAACAGCCAGACGCTGTCGCCCTGCGGCGCCACGGCTTCGAGTTGGTCCAGCATGGGCGCCTCAAGCCGGTCGGCCAGAAAACCGTCGCGCTCCAGCCGGCCCAGAAATTCCTCCACCACGGCGCGCGCGGCGATCACCACGATAATGGACTGCATGCTCTCCACCGTGCCGTCCGCCTTGGCTGCGCTTTGGTGCGTGCCCAGAACATGCATGGTCCAGACGATTTGTGTGACGGGGATGGGCGAAAGCTTCTCCAATTGCAGTTCCACCATGGAGCAAGTCTCCTCGGCGTTGGCGGCGGGGAGTTCCGCCACCCGGAAAAAGACACTCTCCGACGGCAGCCAAGCGACGTTTAATTTGGGCCGCCACAGCGAGGACCAGTTTTTGGCCACCAAATTGGACGGCAGCGACTCGGCGTGTGGCACGCGCTGCTCGCGCCCCAGCACAAACCCCTTGCCCTTCGCGTCGAAATGCCAAAGTCGTTTGGCATCGGGCGCGAGGTGCAGAATGTTGCAGGAATTCCAGCGGGACATCAGAAAAAATGGATTGGTGGATTGACGGGTTGGTGGATTGATGGGGAAACGCGCCAGTCGGCCACCCCACCAATCCATAAATCCATGAATCCATGAATCCTGGGAAGCGGGGTGTGGACGCGGCCGGAGCGCCGGCTTGCAGCCGGCTTGCACCACGCGATTGTTTTGCCGTGCTCAGATCTACAGAATGGCCGCGCAACTCGTGACCGGACGTCCAAAGCCGGTCGCAGACCGGCGCTCCGGTTCCTGGGAAATTTCCACGTCCTTTCGGACTTGCTCACGGACCATGAACCGCGCAATCGGAGCGCCGAGCATTGCTCGGCATGGTTGGAGGGCGCGCTTTCTCTGGCCGAGCAATGCTCGGCGCTCCGGTTCATGGGAAGCTGGGGCTTCAATCCTGGGTGGCGGGGCTTCATGCGTGGGGCGCGGGATGCTTGGATTCGCCCTCGATGAGCGCCGTCATGTGTTCTTCCATCTGGGTGACGCGCAACACTTCTTCAATGGTGGTCACGCCGGCTTTCACCTTGTTCCAGCCGTCCACCCGCAGCGTGCGCATGCCGGCTTCGATGGCGCGGGCGGCAATGGTGGTGGCCGGCGCGCGATTCATGATCAAGGGCCGCAAGGCTTCGGTGACCAGCAGCAACTCATAAATGCCTTTGCGGCCCTGATAACCAAACTGCCGGCATTCCTCGCAGCCCGTGCCGCGCCAGACTTTCGCCGTGTCAATGTCCGCCTCGGGAAACTGGATGCGTTGCAGATACTCGCGATCCACCTTCTGCTCGACTTTGCAATGCGGACAAATGGTGCGGATAAGGCGCTGGGCCATGATGGCCTCGACCGAGGACGCGACCAGAAACGGCTCGATGCCCATGTCAATCAAGCGCGTGAACGCGCTCGGCGCGTCATTGGTGTGCAGCGTGCTGAAGACCAAGTGGCCGGTCAGCGAGGCGCGAATGGCGATTTCCGCCGTTTCCGTGTCGCGAATTTCGCCCACCATCACCACATTCGGGTCCTGGCGCAAAATGTGGCGCAGCCCCATCGCGAACGTCAGCCCGATGTCCGAGCGCACCGCGATCTGGTTGATGCCCTTCAACTCATATTCCACCGGTTCCTCGATGGTGATGATGCGTTTGTGGATGGAATTGATCGCGCTCAAGAAGGCGTAGAGCGACGTGGACTTGCCGGAGCCGGTTGGCCCGGTGACCAGAAAAATGCCGTGCGGCTTGATGATGATGTCGCGGATGGCCGTCTCCTCCATCTGCGAGAAGCCGAGCTTGTCCAGCGAGAGGAAGATCTTCCCGCGCGTCAGCAGGCGGAGCGAGACGCTTTCGCCATAAACCGTGGGCACGGTGGACACGCGGATGTCAATTTCCTCGCCCTTGATGCGCACGTTGATGCGTCCGTCCTGCGGCAGGCGCTTTTCGGAGATGTTCATGCCGCTCATCACCTTGATGCGGGAAATAATGGCGGATTGAAAACGCTTCAACTGCGGCGGCAGCGGAATCAGGTGCAGAATGCCGTCAATCCGGTTGCGGATGCGCAACTCATCTTCCTGGGGTTCAAAATGAATGTCCGTCGCGCGGTTCTTAAACGCTTCCCAGATGATCTGGTTGACGAACTTGATGACGCTCGCCTCCTGGTCGCCCTCGGTGATTTCCTTGTCGGAGGCCAGGTCCAGGTCCATGGTCTCGCCCTCGCCCATTTCGTCCAGGGTTTCCGCGCCGACGCCGTAGTATTTCTTCAGCGCCTTTTCGATCTCCAGTTTCGTGGCCAGCGCGAACACCACCGGCATCTTGGCGTCGAACCGCACCGCGCTCATCATGGCGCCGTCGAACGGGTCGCTGACGGCCACCTGCAAAACACCGTTATTGATGGCGGCGGGCAGCACGGAATATTGGAAGGCGATCTTGGTGGATAGCTTGTTGCGAACGTCGTCCTCGACGGTCAGCTTGGCCAGGTCGAGATGCGGCCAGCCAAGCGTGGTGGCCAGCTTCTGTATGAAGGCCTCCTCGCCCAAGCCGCGCTCGCGCGCGATGAACGTCAACAGCGTTTCGGACGAGCCAGCGTCGGTGGCGGCCCGCCACGATTTGCGCCAGTCGTCGAATTGCGCCGGAGTCACCTCCGCGACGGTCGCGACCAGATTTTTTACTGAGCTAAAGGCCATCAGGTTCCGGTTTAACAACCAGAGCCGGTAAAAGTTGCAGAAAATCCGCCCCTTGACAATTCAAACCGCCGGGAATTTTGGCTTGGTCAAAGGCCGGGTCAAGCATCGGGGCGGGGACAACTTGTCCCCGGTCAGGGGCATCCATGAACTCAAAAAGCGGGAACGAGCCGTCCCCCCGTATTCGCGCAGGCTTGAAACCGAACGCCGCTGGTTCGGGATTCCAAGCGCACCGCATCCGCAAGGCAAAGCTGGTTCAGGGATTCTGGTTGCCGGCATACCGGCTGCCCACCCAGATGGCATCCAAATTCTGTGCGT
>Ga0316217_10007478_pt1 | contig 10422 bp, 7 predicted proteins | sample 1anoAmetaG_FD_203633 | JGI IMG/M metagenome (GOLD analysis project Ga0316217, IMG submission 203633) | Freshwater microbial communities from Trout Bog Lake, Wisconsin, USA - 1anoA | ecosystem: Environmental > Aquatic > Freshwater > Lake > Hypolimnion/Profundal zone | place: USA: Wisconsin... | reverse complement strand
AAATGTAAGCGAAGTAGCAGCCATAAAAGCAGTAAGGGAGTTTGCTGTGGAACAACAGCAGCAAATGGGTAAGAAAAAAGGTATAGTAATGGATGGCCGCGATATAGGCACTACTGTTTTCCCTTATGCTCAGTTGAAAATATTTGTTACCGCCGATAGCGCAGTAAGGGTGGAACGCAGATTTAAAGAACTGTTTGAAAAGAACCCTCATATTACCATTGAAGAGGTAAAGAACAACCTTGAAATGAGAGACTATATAGATAGCAACCGCGAATTCAGTCCATTGAAAAAGGCGCAGGATGCCATAATACTCGATAACAGCAATCTGACTAAAGAAGAACAGTTGAAAATTGCACTCGATTGGGCAAGAGCCAAGAAACTGGAAGTATAATAAGTGTTAGCCGGCAGATAATTATATAAGCTGAAGGTCTATTTCTTAAGCATTTTTAATACTAATGGCAGGTTGTTCTGATGAATACGGTAATATGGTTCATTAACAGATCCGAACTGCTTATAAAACTGCTGAACACCCGGTATATCGGACCCTTCAAAATCAAATATTAATTTTGTATCAGCATTCTCTGTAATGATGTTGTTTAACAGTACATGCATTGCAGATAGTTCTTTTCCTTCTTCGGAAGAAGAGGGGAGAAGATTGTAAATCCTTCTGTTATCTTTCAGACAAACTATGGTAGCAATCATATCGCCGTTTGCATTTATAGCATTCTTACAGATAAGGTTTCCTTTTTCGTTTAAGTACGAAAGAATACTGTTCAGATGCGTATAATCTGCATCCTTTACATGCTCCATTTTATTGCCCTGAAAACGTTTATACCATTCAATACTTTCAGTATAATTTCCGGCAACAACAGTAACGCCATTGGTTATAGCCTTCTGTAGATTGCGTTGCAATGATTTAGAATAAATACGCTGAATATCATCAACAGTACTGAAAAGCGGAAGGATTAAATTGGTATGTTCTGTAAAGGCTATGTCTTTAATCAACTGCTGATTTTCGAAATTAAAGTTATAGGTAATGTAGGAAGAGAATTTATTCAGTGCTTTCAGTACATCTTCATTATCGTGGTTCCCGGTTAAGCCTGACTGCTGCATAAAAGGAGGAGTATAAATATATTTTATCCCCCATTTCTTACGCCATGGCAAAGCCATTACAGCTTTGTAATCATTAATAATTAACCCATGCCAGTTGTCGGCAATGGCATTCAGATAATGATAGGTAGAATAGATTAATCCATTGGCATTATTTGTTACACAGTTATCCCATTTGTCGGTATCAATCTCTGCAGATGGGATAATTTGTATAGAAGATGACATGGTTATAACGGTATCTGACCGTTTAGTTTTTGTGGTTGTAAAACAGAAAGGTTCAAAGAAAACGTAATTGTTTTCCAGAAGCTTTTAGGACCTAAAACAGTTGTAACATAGTTCTTGAAATCGCTGCTGTAAATGATGGGTACATATATTTTTGCCAGACCATTCATGATCGGTACATATAGCCCTGCATCATACAGAAAGCGATCGGTAGTACCACTGTTATCTTTCCATGCATCGGCATATGTTCCTATGTCTACAAAGAAATGCAGGGGAAAACTGAAAGGCAGAATCTGCAACGGATTAATACTGTTAGGAATCTTGCCTTCTATGTTGGCAGCCATCAGCCAGTCATCGGTTTTACCCACTTTGCTGCTCAGTAAATCGGTACGCATTTTAAAGAAACCATCTCTTTCCATTATCTGCTGACTCTGCCATCCGTCAAACTTGTTACGGGCCACAAAATAATCGCTGTATGTGTAATCTTCATTGCCATTAGCTCCTGTAAGATTCAAATGATAACGGTCTGTTTCGTATTGCGTCAGATAAGTTTTAGGAACAGTATAAAAGAATTTACCTGCAAAGAACCGGGCATTAATGCCTTGCTTTTCACCTGCATAATTAAAGAAATAATTGCCCGTTAAACCTGCTCTTACAAAATCTTTTCCCTGATCTATCTGAAGTGTCAGATCATAAGGATAAAGCTTTCTGTAGTTTGACCAGATGATCTTCAACTGATTGATATTATAACTCAGACTTGATTTATTGACGCCTTCATGTATGCTGTCAATAGCATAGAAATTAAGCTGTTCTTCGTTTATGAAATAAGATCGTAGAAATATATTCCATCGTTCAGTAGAACGGGGATCTTTATTAAACAATGTCCAGTGAAATGAAGGGACTACTCTGGTTACTTTTAAATAAACCTTACTGCCACTGTCAGGCTGAAAAGAGCTCATATTATAATCAGCATAACTTAGTGCAAACTGATAATTGTTTCGCTTCTTATAAATATTATAAGATACTCTTCCTACGCTATGTACCTGATTGCTGCCGGTAGCATATACCCCTGCTGCAAAGAACTGCAATTTTGTAAGCGGCAACTGATAGTTGTGAATGCCAATGCCCGGCATCAGTCTGTCGTAATAGTTATATCCGGCAACCGGTGTTACGAAGAGATAATTGTATTTCTTAGTGTCTTTTAAAGAATAAAAAGACATTATCTTAAACTTCTTTTTTTCAACCGGAGGATCAATACTGCCAGTGACAGATAATTGATTGTATAATGAATCAATATTAGTATTTGATGCTGTTTCAAAGCAATGTTTAAAATCTTGCGGATAAGGATGTTTTTCTCTCCACTGACTATAATAAACATGCATAGCGGAATCAAACTTTGATTGTCCTGTAAAGGCTGCAAGCCTCTTCATCCATAAAGCAGTTTTTTCATAAACAACCAGACCATAATTGAAATCTGTAAAACTGTCAGAAGTCATTTCTATAGGCTGATCTTTCTTCATCCCGGCCATTATGTCGAACAATACTTTCTCTTCATCGTCCGGCAATCTTTTCCCGATAAATGAAGTAGATTGCTTTCCATTGATATAGGATACTTTTTTATACTTCTCATCAGTATAACGTTTCTGATAATAAGTGTTCATGCCTTCATCCATCCAGGCATGATCTCTTTCATTGCTTGCCAGCGCTCCGTAAAACCAGTTATGCCCCAGTTCATGCGCAATTACTTCATCAAGACTTTCGCCCCCATTATCAGTAGTAATTAAAGTAATGGAAGGATATTCCATACCACCCGAAGGTACATTAGCTGCGCCACATACCACACTGGCAGTGCTGTATGGATAATCGCCCAGCCACTGACTGTATTTACGCATACCATCTTTGGCAAAACGGGCACTGATAAACCAGTTTTTGTTTTGAGCAGATGGATAGAAAGTAAAAACATCTACGGTTTTAGAAGGTAATTGTAATGTATCGTACAATACAATAAAGCCGGCAGAAGCAAACCAGGCAAAGTCGTGTACCTGATTCATATTGTAAACCCATGTTTTATACATTATTTCTGCAGGTGGCTGGGTAGTATTTACTACAGGAACTATTTTTCTTCTTCCCTGATAGTTTGCAGGGTTTTTAATTAACTTTATTACTTCAGAAGGTTTACTGTAGTTCAGCTGTTTCTCAGGAACTGTTTTCCCGATGGTCTTCAATGAATCCAGCAACGAAGCATTATCAAGCACGCCTGAAGAAGCTACAATATACTTTTCAGGTACGGTAATTTCTACATGATAATTACCAAACTCACTATAGAATTCACCCTGATCAAGATATGGCATAGGATGCCAGCCTCTTGTATCGTACACTGCAGGTTTTGGATACCATTGAGTGATCTGATAGTCTTTGCCAACATGTCCGCCTCTTGAAAAATTATAAGGAAGTTTTACATGAAAAGGAGTAGATATTTCTATAGACTGATGGGGAGGTAGAGGTTTCTTTAAATATACTTTAATTATGTCGATATATTTAGGATGAGTTTCAGCGGTTACCTTTTCATTATTAACCTTAAAGTTTAATTTACCGGTATAGCCTTTCTTATCATCACCTGAAAAATAGAAATCAGTAGAACCATTTGTCAGTTTCTGTTCGCTGAATGCTGTCTTGTCATTCTTATAGGCATTCATCCATACATGAAACCAGATATAGGTAAGTGTATCGGGAGAATTGTTGAAGTAAGTCATCTTTTCAAAACCATCCAGTGTATTCTTATTGTCGTCCAGCTGAACCTGAATTGAATAATTTACCTGTTGTTGCCAATAGGTTGATTGAGCCTTACTAATGAAATCGTTTCCTGCTATAAATAATAGCAATAGAATAATTTTATTTAAAATACTGTTCCTTCTTTTTCTTTCCATCGGTTAATTCATTACCGTTTTGGCTGCATTGATTTTTGCAATTATCTGATGAGCAACTTCCATTGCATTATAACCATCCATTTCATTTACCTCAGTAGGTGTATCATTAATGATTGAATCTACAAAGCTTTGCAGTTCATTTTTAATAGCATTGCTTTCTACTATTTCAGGATTGTGTACGGCAATGGTTTTGGTGCCATTAGGTGTTTCCAGATCAAAACAGAATGCATTCTCATCTTCGTCTTCTTTAATCCGGATAATCTCGGTATTCTTTTCCAGAAAATCAATTCCTATATATGCATCTTTCTGAAACAAACGCATCTTACGCATCTTCTTCATACTGATACGGCTGCTGGTAAGGTTGGCTACACAACCATTATCGAATTCTATCCTTACATTGGCAATGTCGGGAGTGTCAGTCATTACAGCCACACCACTTGCGCTGATATGACGTACATTACCTTTCACAATACTGAGAATAATATCTATATCATGGATCATCAAATCCAGTACTACACTCACTTCAGTACCACGAGGATTGAACTGAGCTAAACGATGGACTTCGATAAACATCGGATGAAGATCTACATCTTTTAAGGATAAATAAGCAGGATTGAATCGTTCAACATGTCCTACCTGAAACTTAACATGAGCTTCATTTACCATATTAACGATAGCCTTTGCTTCTTCAACTGTATTAGCCAGCGGTTTTTCTACAAAAACATGTTTGCCTTTGCGGATAGCTTTAATACATAAATCATAATGAAACTGTGTAGGTACTACAATATCAACGGCATCGCAGGCATCTATCAGTTTATCGGCACTCAGGAATCTTTTAATGCCGTATTGTTCTGCAACGGTTTCAGCCATGTCGGCATTCGTGTCGAATATACCTACAACTTTTACATTTTCTATTTCTTTCCAGTTGTTCAGATGAAATTTACCTAAATGTCCTACTCCAAAAACTCCTATTTTAAGCATATCAATTAATCAATTATAGTTGGTAAAGATAAGGATGGTAAAACTATAATTTTCAATCTGTTGAACTATGGGGATAAATGAGGCCATTAAGGTGCAATGATTATATTAAAATGCTGGTTATCAGTTTCAGTAACTATACCTGACCTGAAACCGGTAACCAGCAATTTGTATTTTATTTTACTTCGTAATTAACTGTTTCTGATATATGATTCCAGATGATTGATAGTAGCTTTCTGTCCTTCAATAATGGCATTAACCACATCGCCGATCGAAACCATACCAACCACTGTTCCTTTTTCTATTACAGGTAAGTGTCTTATGTGTTTGTCGCGCATGAGCCCCATACAGGTTTCTATGGAATCGTGCAGACCAACCGTAAAGAGGTCTTTAGTCATAATATCACTTACTAAAGTATCGTGTGAGTTTCTTCCTTTCAAAGCAATCTTACGGGCATAATCTCTTTCTGAAATGATACCCATCAGTTTTTCTTCTTCTATAATCAGTAAGGCTCCTATATTATATTCTCCCATTACTTTCAAGGCATTGTAAACCGAAGTATTGCCAGGAATGGTGAGTAATAGTTTTTTTTTGTTTTCTAAAATGTTAAAGACTTTCATAAGCAATAATTTACCGTTTTAATGTGTGAGATTTATAATGATAAGACAAGAACAAATTTAAGGTAAAAAACATTTTACAATCAAAATTAATATTGATATGCTATAAACTAGCTTCAAATTCTTTTGATATTGTACATTTGCGCCTCAAATAAAAATCAAAAGTCAAAAATCAAAAGTCAAAATGAATACTTATCATGAATGGAATGTATTCTTTTTACTTTTTACTTTTTACTTTTTACTTTAAAACATGAGTAAAGAAATAACATCAAGATCAGCAGATTATTCTCAGTGGTACAACGACTTAGTGATTAAAGGTGGGCTGGCAGATTATAGTGCAGTAAGAGGTTGTATGGTTATAAAACCATATGGTTATGCTCTTTGGGAAAACATGAGAGATGTACTGGACAAGATGTTTAAAGATACCGGACATCAGAATGCCTATTTCCCATTATTTGTTCCTAAAAGCCTGTTTGAAGCGGAAGAAAAGAATGCAGAAGGTTTTGCCAAAGAATGTGCCATAGTTACTCATTACCGTTTAAAAGCAGATCCTGATAATAAGGGTAAACTAATAGTAGATCCTGAAGCTAAACTGGAAGAAGAGCTGGTAGTTCGTCCTACCAGTGAAGCTATCATCTGGAGTACCTACAAAAACTGGATTCAATCGTACCGCGATCTTCCTTTACTGATCAATCAGTGGGCCAATGTGGTTCGATGGGAAATGCGTACCAGATTGTTTCTGCGTACAGCTGAGTTTCTATGGCAGGAAGGGCATACGGCCCATGCTACCAAAGATGAAGCGGTTGCTGAAGCAGTTCAGATGCTGCATGTATATGCCGACTTTGCCGAGAACTATATGGCCGTGCCCGTTATAAAAGGAGTAAAGAGTGCCAACGAAAGGTTTGCAGGTGCCGAAGATACTTATTGCATCGAAGCTTTAATGCAGGATGGTAAGGCCTTACAGGCCGGTACCTCGCATTTCCTGGGGCAGAACTTTGCCAAGGCTTTTGATGTGAAGTTTAGCGATAAGGAAAATAAACTTGACTATGTATGGGCTACCAGCTGGGGCGTTAGTACCCGTCTGATAGGTGGACTGGTGATGGCACATAGCGATGATGATGGATTAATAATGCCTCCACGTATCGCGCCGATTCAGGTAGTAATTGTGCCAATTTATAAAGGAGAGGAAAAGAAGGATATTATTAATAATAAGGCTAAGGAAATTGTTGCGCAGCTGAAAGGGATGGGTATCAGGGTTAAGTATGATGATAACGATCAGACAAGACCAGGATGGAAGTTTGCCCAATACGAAATGCAGGGTGTTCCTGTTCGTTTAGCTATTGGTGCAAGGGATATAGAAAACAATGTGGCCGAAGTTGCCCGCAGAGATAATAAGACCAAGAGTAGTGTAGGACTGGATAATATTACTACTCATATCTCTGAACTGCTGACAGAGATTCAGGCCAATATGTTCAATAAAGCCAAAGCGTTTCAGCAAAGCCTAATTACCCCTGTAGATACCTGGGAAGAGTTTATCAATACACTGGATGTTAAGACCGGATTTGTTTCTGCCCATTGGGATGGCACCGGCGAAACAGAAGAGAAAATAAAGGAATTATCCAAGGCTACTATACGTTGTATTCCTTTGGATAATCCACTGGAAGAAGGCAAGTGTATACTTACAGGCAATCCTTCTACACAAAGGGTATTGTTTGCAAGGGCTTATTAGGAAAAGACCTCAGTATATTGCTATACTAAGGTCTTTGTATTGATTGTATTCATTAGCACATCAGCACATCAGCTAATTATCACATTACTTCTTCTTCCCTTTCTTCTTCTCCTTTACTTTCTCCTTTTCCTTTGCCGGCCTGGTAGTGGCAAGCCCGTGTACCCATTCAAAATCCAGTTGCCGTTTGTCCAGGTTGGCTGCTATCACCTTTATCTGAATCTTATCGCCCATGCGGAACGATCGCCCACTGCGATGACCTACCAGACTGTACTCCGACTCCACTAACCGGAAGTCATCGAAATCGCTGAGGCTGACAATGCTGACCAATCCTTCGCATTTATGCAATACCGTTTCTACAAACACCCCAAAGGATGCCACACCACTCACTACTCCATCGAAAGTATCGCCTATATAATCGCGCAGGAATTCAACCTGCTTGTACTTGTTGCCGGCCCGTTCGCATTCCATGGCAGCCCGTTCGCGCTCGCTGCAATGACGGCTCTTTTCTTCCATCTTCTTGTCGGCCACCGGATGTTTTTCCAGCACCGATTCCAGAACCCGGTGTACCAGTACATCGGGGTAACGACGGATAGGAGAGGTGAAGTGACAATAGTTCTCGAAAGCCAGTCCGTAGTGACCTATATTGTCCACTGAATACACCGCCTTGGCCATGGTGCGGATACCCAGTTGTTCCAGTACATGCTGCTCGGGTTTGCCATGAATGGCGGCTAGCAGGGTATTGAAAGAATCGGATATCTTCTTAGGTGTGGAGGTATCGAAAGCATAGCCGTACTTGCGGGCATAATCGGCAAATGGCCGAAGCTTTTCCTCGTCGGGGCGGTCGTGAATTCTGTAAGGAAAGGGTAGGGGTTTGTCGTGTACCATCACCTTGCCTATATGTTCAGCCACTACTTTGTTGGCCGATAACATCAGTTCCTCAATCAGCTGATGCGATTCCTTGCTTTCCTTTACCACCACCGAAATAGGCTTGCCATGCTCGTCCAGTTTGAACCTTACTTCCTGTGAGGAAAAATTGATGGCCCCCTGTTCAAAACGTTTCTTGCGTAGCAGTTGCGATATATTGTTTAATAATAAAATCTCTTCCTGATGGATGCCAGTTTTGGTATCCAGTATCTGCTGAACATCTTCGTAGGTAAAACGATGGTCGGAATGAATAATGGTTTTACCCAGCCAGTAGTCTTTTATTTCGCCTTTAGTGTTCATGGTAAACACAGCAGAGAAGGTCAGCTTATCTTCCTTGGGGCGGAGAGAACATAGTTCGTTGGATATTTTTTCGGGCAGCATGGGATTTACCCTGTCGGGCAAATACACCGACGTGGCACGTTTGTAAGCTTCCGCATCCAGCAAAGTGTCGGGCAATACATAATGACTTACATCGGCAATATGCACGCCTATTTCGTAGGTATTGGCTTTCAGTTTCTTTATGGAGATGGCATCATCAAAGTCCTTGGCATCTACCGGATCGATGGTGAATGTGAGTGTTTTCCTGAAGTCTTTTCTTTTTTTAACCTCGGCCTTGCTGATGGTTACGGGCAATGCATGAGCCTCTTCCATCACGTCGGGATTGAAGGATAGGGGGAAACCTGCCGATGCCAGCAATTCCTTCATGGCTGCATCGTTTTCATCATCCTTCGATAGTATGCTGATCACCTCGCCTGTGGGCTTCTTGTCGCTCTTATCCCACTGCACCAATCGTGCTATTACACGTTCCTTATGTTTGGCGCCTTTCAGTTTGTCGAGCGGGATAAACAGGTCCGGCATAGGCTTGTCGGTATCGGGCACAAAGAAGGCGAAGTTGGTGGACAGTTGAATGTTGCCAATAAACTCGGTCTGCTTCCTGCTGACCACTTCGGTTATTTTCCCTTCCCTTCTTTTGCTGCCGGGATTATCTTTTATCACCCTTGTTCTAACGGTATCGCCATTCAGGGCAGTGCCAAAGTTTCCCTGACGAATGAGTACATCGCCCGTACCATTTGCTATCACCACATATCCAATACCACTTCGCGTTACTTCCAGTACACCTTTCAGAATATCGTTGGTGGAGCCCTGTGAATCGAATTCTTTTCCTTTTTTCTTAGTCATAAGATTATTTCTGTGGTAAATTACGTCAATTATAATGAATCAGGAAAATAAAAAAGGTGCGGATACGAATATCCACACCTTTTTTATATTGATTGCTGAACCGGAAATATTCTAATTTTCGGGTCTTGCAGGAGCATTTTTCATCATCGATTCCTTCGCTTTCTTCTGATACTCTTTGAACTTCTTAAACTTATCTTCCCCCATTATCTTAGCTAGTTTAGCCTTTTGTTCTTCGTCTATAGCTTTCATCTTTTCCTTCTTCTGATCTTCGGATAAGGAAGCATCTTTACGGAGTTCTCTTTTACTTTTGTTGGCCATTTCCATCACTTCCTTAGAATCGGATTTTTGAGCTTCGGTCAATTCAGCAGCGTTGAAAGCTTCGTTCATTTCAGCTTCTCTTTTTTGTTTCATAGCCTCACGTTGCTCTTTACTCATCATCTGATTCTGAGCCATTGGAGGGGCCACTTCTGTTTTTTGTTCCTGTGCATTTGCGGTAAAACCAATAGAACTGCAAACCAGTACTGTAGCAATCATCTTTTTCATGTGTAATAATTTTATTTTATTGTAAATAGAGATAGTAAAAATAAGGAATAGTTTAATACTGATAGATTTATACGGGTGTATAAATAATTTTCGCACTATGCTGCAACATTCATTTTAGAGAGGAAAGTAATTTTATCCCAATTTTCATTTAGATAAACAGTTTTTAGATTTATCATGTGTTGAGCTCCTTTTA